>Ga0181527_1000256_pt1 | contig 62343 bp, 71 predicted proteins | sample PEATcosm2014_Bin_30_FD_119762 | JGI IMG/M metagenome (GOLD analysis project Ga0181527, IMG submission 119762) | Peatland microbial communities from MTU Mesocosm Facility, Houghton, MI, USA - PEATcosm2014_Bin06_60_metaG | ecosystem: Environmental > Terrestrial > Soil > Wetlands > Peat | place...
CGTCGGTGTTTTGCTTGCCTCTGTCGGCCTGGCGGCCTAGAGCGTACCGCAGACGCGTGTCCGGTGGAACCAGTTTCTTCCGCCATTGCCCCAGCCGTGCGAGGCTGGGTTGAAGCTAACAGGATGCCACTGTCGGGCATGGAGGTCAAGAGGAGTGCGATTCTACCCACCCCATGCACCAAACGGGAGGGGGCTGACGACGGCCGCGTAGATATTTGGATATTTGTGCTCGCCGGTTTCCCCTGTCCAGAGATCCCGGAAGGAGGAAATTCCCTCGCGTGGCGGGAGGTTAGAGGCGGGCGGACGGATCGGCAGCCCATTGGCCCTTGGATTGCTTTAACCATGTGAGAAGCCATCGTCGGGGTGACCCAACCCATGGGTGGGCCGGTCCGGTCCCGTGGTCTGTCGTCAAGGAGGGTATCGTCATGGGATTCTCATTCGAAGGGCTGAAGGTGTACCAGCGAGCACTGAAGGTTGCGGAAACAGTCAGCGGCATGGCTGCGGCATTCGGCCGGGGACATTACCTTCTGGCCGACGAACTCCGCCGAGGCAGCTACCGCATCTGCCAGCAGATCGCAGAGGGGACCGGACGTTGGCCACGCGCGGAGCAGCGCGGGGCTTACTCGGCGGCCCGGGGCATCGTCCTCGAGATGGTCCCGCTGCTTGAGCTCGCGCGGCGCGCCAGCCTCCTCCCCGTCGAGATGCACGAGTCGCTCAAGGGCGAGCTGGAGGGGCTCTCCAAGATGCTGGTCGGCCTGATCCGCGGCAGCGATCAGAAAAGCGGAGCAGACGGCGGCGGGGGCAGGCGGGAGGTAGCAGCCTGAGACGAGGTACGCGGGGCGGTTACGGCCTTTGAAACACTGCGGCCCTGCTGGATGGCAGGGCCGCAGTGTTTCTGGGTGACACCCCCACCCTCGGATCTACCCGAACGGGCCAGGCATCCGTTGATGAAGAACGCGCGCGTTCGGAGTGGACGGCGACCTACTTCTTTGCCAGTCTGTGCCTCTTCACGTACGCCCAGAGCTTCTTGGTCATGTCGCTCGGGCTCACCGGCTTGGTACCGAAGACGGCCTCCATCGTGTCGGTGCATCCCTTGAAATTGATGGCGTAGCCGCCGAATGCCGCCTTCTTTGTCGCCATTCACCCTCTCCTTTCCGGGCCGGCGCCATGTGGCCGCCCAGCAGAATATCCGCCCCCCATCGGGCGGAAGCACCATAACAATATCAAGTCCGCGGAGCATGTCAACCTTTTTTCGCATGTAAGGCCCAAGATATAGGGCTGCGCAGGAGGCCCCCCTCAATATGCTGGGCTCTGGGACCGGAGTTGTCTGGCAATGGCTGGACGCATTGCTGAGAACCCGGCTCCGGCCTGCGGTCCCGTTTCGGCAAACATTCTCTCGGACGAAATGCCGCCAACTTCGCGGCTTGACGGCGATTCTCGTGAGAAGTATTCTCCGCCACGTGATTCGGGTGGGGAGAAGGTGAAGGGTCCGCAATAGACAGGGATCTGATGCACGCATACACAGCAGTGATCTTCGACATGTTTGACACGCTGGTGAACTTCAGGAACGTTCACCTGCCGTTGGTCAGAGTGAACGGCCGCGAGGTCCGATCCACCACCCCCTTTGTGTACGACGCGCTGAAGCCGCTGTGCGCCGCCGTCCCCTTCGAGGATTTCTTTCACGCCTTCGTGGGAAGCTACCGCGCCGCAGAGGACATCCGGAACAGAGAGCACCGCGAGGTCACAGCCCGCGAGCGGTTTCAGATGTTGTTCGCGCGACTCCGGATTCCCGAGGGGCCGAATGTTGCCGAGGTCATGGAGGCCGGGATGGCCGAGCACATGCGGCAACTCATCCGGGCCATGGAGTTTCCCGAATCTCATCGCGTCCTCCTGGATCGCCTGAAGCCGCGGTACCGCATGGCCGTCATCTCCAACTTCGACCATGGCCCCACGGTGGAGGCGGCCCTGACGACGCATGGCATCCGGGACCGGTTCGAGGCCGTTGTGGTCTCGGCCGACATCGGCTGGCGGAAGCCCAAGCCCGAGATCTTCCTGGAGGCATTCCGGCGGATGGGGATCCGCCCGGCGGACGCGATCTTCGTCGGGGACACGCCTGAGGTGGACATGCTAGGCGCGCAGGCGGTCGGCATGAACGTCATCTGGGTCGACGACGGCACCAAGGCCCTGCCGCCCGGGTGCCCGCCGCCCACGCACACCGTGAGGAGCTTTGTGGAGGTCGGGCGGCTGCTGTAGCCGCGCCGGGAGGGAGCTTTGCCCGAGGTCAACGTCGGCGATCCGGCGCCGGATTTCCGGCTGCCGGCGCCCGGGAACACGCACTTCGGCCTGTCGGACTTCCGTGGCAAGCGTCACGTCGTCCTGGCTTTTTACCCCTTCGACTGGTCGCCCGGCTGAACCAATGAGATGCCGGCGCTGGAGGCGCGGCTCAAGGAGTTCGAGGCGGCGGGAGCGGCTATCCTGGGGATCAGTGTTGACAGCGTCTACTCCCATGCTGCTTGGGCGCGGCACCATAGTCTATCCTACCCGCTCCTCAGCGACATCCACCGGACGGCTTGCCAGGCGTACGGGGTCCACAATGTTGAGCGGAACTGCGCCAGGCGTTCGGTCTTCATCATCGACAAGCAAGGCGTCCTGCGGTTCAAGGAGGCGTACGGCCCGGGTCAACTTCCCGATCCGGAGCAACTCCTCCAGGTACTCAGACGTCTGGGAAGATAGCGGGAAAGGCGGGCGGGAGGCTGAATGTCCACCGGGCTCGGGGCTTGCTTTTTCCCCTCCCCCGTAGTAAGGCGTATCCCTGACGAAGGCACGTAGCCGGAGAGGAGGCGAGTCATGGGACGGACACGGAAATGGGTTTTGGGGATTTGCCTCGTTTCCTGCGTCCTGGCGGTCGTGGCCGGGATGGCCTGGGCGCAGGGCAAGCCGGAAGATTCCGTGGTGGTGTACTCGGCCGCCGATGCCGACATGGTGAACGCGGTGGCCGCGGCATTCGAGAAGAAGTATCCGGGCATCAAGGTCTCGACGGTCGTGGCCGGGACGGGGGAGATCATCAAGCGAATGGAGGCGGAGAAAGAGCGGCCGCTGGGCGATGTGGGCTGGAGCTTTGGCCCGGAGGCCATCGGCGACAAGAAGGGCCTGTTCGAGCCCTACCTGTCCAAAGAGGCGGGGAGCTTCTTCCCCGGCCAGGTGCCGGCCGACCGCGTCTGGACACCCTTCACGACGATGCCTTACGTCATCATGTACAACAAGAAGCTGTTGACCGAGGCGGAGAAGCCCGCGGCCTGGAAGGACGTCCTTGACGCCAAGTGGAAGGGCAAGGTGGCCTACGCCGATGCGTCGAAATCCGGGTCGTCTTACACCCTACTGCTCACCTGGCTCACCATCTACGGGAAGAATGACGCCGGATGGAAGTTCGTCGAGGACCTCTTGCGGCAGTGCAAGATCCTGCCGAAGTCCAGCATGACCTACCAGGGCGTCGCCAACGGCGAGTACCCCATCGGCCTCACGTTCGAGCAGGCGGCGTTCGAGTACCTCAAGGGCGGCGCGCCCATCGGGCTGATCTACCCGTCAGAGGGCACGGCCATCACGCTGGACGGGAGCGCCGTCATCAAGAACGCGCCGCACCCGAATGCGGCCAAGCTGTTCCTGGACTTCACCGTCTCCAAGGAGATGCAAGAGCTGATGGTGGAGAAATTCGGCCGCCGTTCGGTGCGCAAGGACGTGGGCTCTCCGGCCGACCTGCCGACACTGGACAAGATCAAGGCCATCAGCTACGACCTGGACTATGCGGCCAACAACCGCGAGCAACTCCTCCTGAAGCGATTTCAGGATGCGCTGATCAAGACCCAGTGAGCGGGACCGAATTCCTGATGCTGCCACCCCCTAGAAAGCGAGGCGGTTCTCACGCCTCGCTTTCTCTTTTACGCCCGGCCGGAGGCTCATGACTCGCGTCCGCGTCGAAAACATCGTGAAGCGGTTCGGGGACACGCTGGCCATTGATGGGGTCAGCCTGGATGTCCGGCCGGGCGAACTCTTCACGCTGGTCGGACCCAGCGGCTGCGGCAAGACGACCCTCCTGCGCATCATCGCGGGCCTCCTGGAGCAGGATGCGGGACGCGTCCTCTTCAACGAGGACCGGATGGACGACGTCCCCTCCTACCTGCGAAACATCGGGGTGGTGTTCCAGAATTACGCCATCTTCCCCCACCTCTCCGTGGGCGAGAACATCGCCTACGGCCTCAAGGCCCGGCGCCTGCCGCAGGACCAGATCGCCAGGAAGGTCGCCGAGGCGGCGCGGCTGGTGCAGCTCGAGGGCCTGATCGACCGGATGCCGGCGCAGCTCTCGGGCGGGCAGCAACAGCGCGTGGTGCTGGCCCGGGCGCTGACCATTGAGCCGCGGCTCCTCCTGATGGACGAGCCCCTGTCCAACCTGGACGCCAAGCTGCGGGTGCAGATCCGTTCGCTCATCCGGGCCCTCCAGCGGAAGCTCCAGATCACGACGATCTACGTGACCCACGACCAAGAGGAAGCCCTGGCCATCTCCGACACGACGCGGTGATGGATCGCGGCCGTATCCTCCAGGTGGGCAAGCCCTGGGAGCTGTACCTGCGTCCGGGCAGCCGCTTCGTGGCTGACTTCATCGGGATGATGAATGTCCTGCACGGGGAGGTTGAGGGCCCAGGGCGGGGATCGGAAGAGTTGACCGTGGTGACGGAGTTCGGCGAGCGATGGCAGGTGCGGGCAACGGGCTTGCCGGGGCGGTCGATCAGCATCGGCGTGCGGCCCGAGTCGCTGCAGCTACTGCCGGGAGCGAATGCCGGCGAAGCCTGGAACTCGCTCAAGGGGACGGTGACGGAAGTCGTCTACCTGGGGGCGGTGGTTCGATATCAGGTGAAGGTGACGGAGGATCTCAGCGTCACAGCCGAGATCCACAACCCGGACTTCTCCGCCATCTGCGGCGTGGGGGACTCCTTGACCTTATGGTTTTCTGCCAGCCGGGCGGTTCCCTTGTCCTACGAGACGGGGCCTGCCTGAGATGGCCAGACGGCGGCGGGATTTCTGGTGGTGCGTGACGGTCCTGGCCTTTCTGACCGTTGCCCTCTTTCTGGTGTACCCGCTGGCGACGGTGCTCGTTACCAGCTTCACCGGCGAGCAGAAGCGCTTCATCCTGGCAGAGAACTATGGCCGGTTCTTCCTCCATCGGTACTATTACTCCAGCATCATCAACAGCCTGTACCTGAGCACGCTGGCCACGTTGGGCGCGCTGCTCGTCGGGACGTCCCTGGCCTTCGCGGTCGCCCGCTATCCCCTGCCGGGCAAGACCTTCATCCGGACGGCGGCCAACCTGGCCCTCCTGTCTCCGCCTTTCATCGGGGCCTATTCCTGGGTGGTGCTGTTCGGTCGGATGGGGCTGGTCAACCGGGCCCTTTCGACTTTGGGATGGAGTCTCCCCACCATCTACGGCTGGCGCGGGATCCTCCTGGTCTTCGTGGTGCAGTACTTCCCCTTCGTGTTTCTCCTGGTCTCGGGGGCGCTCCGCTCCGTGGACCAATCCATCGAGGACGCCGCACTCAGCCTGGGGTCCCCGCCTCGCCGGACATTTCGCACGGCCATCCTGCCGGTCATCACCCCCTCGATCACGGCCGGGGCGCTCCTGGTCTTCATGGGCACCATGGCGGACTTCGGCACGCCCATGATCATCGGGGAAGGGTTGCGGACGCTGCCGACGCTCATGTACGGGGAGTTCATCAACGAGCTGGGGGGCAACCCCGCCATGGCCAGCACCCTGGGCAGCCTCCTCATCCTGGTGAACACCGCGGCCCTGATGGCCCAGCGGTACTACGCCTTCCGCAAGGCCTACAATGTGGTCTGCATCCAGCCCCTCCGGGTGCAGCGGACCTCCTCAGGCCGGCGGATCGCGCTCACCGCCTTTGCCTATCTGGTGGTGGGGGTGGCCCTCATCCCCTCCGCGACCATCATCATCTCTTCGTTCATGCCGACCAAGGGCCCCGTGATGTACGCGGGTTTCAGCCTGCAAAGCTACCAGAGCATCTTCCACCTGGTCCCCCGGGCCATCGCCAACACCTTCGGGCTCACGGCCGGGGCGGTGGCGCTGGACGTCCTGCTGGGCGTCCTGGTGGCGTATCTTTTGGCGCGGCGCCGCTCACCTGCCCACGCGCTCCTTGACACGCTCATCATGCTGGCCTATGCCATTCCCGGCACGGTGGTGGGCGTGGGCCTGATCGTGGTCTACAACCGGCCGCCCGTGATTCTGACGGGGACGTGGATCATCCTGCTGGTCTCCTACTTCATCCGCCACCTGCCGTACCCGGTCCGCGCTTGCACGGCCATGCTCCAGCAGATCGACATTCGGGTCGAGGAGGCCTCGGTGAGCCTGGGGGTCCCGCCCTTCCGGACGTTCCTGAAGGTGACGATCCCCCTGATGTTCCCCGCCATCCTCTCCGGCGCGGCGCTGGCCTGGATGACGACCATCGGCGAGCTCAGCTCGTCCATCCTGCTGTACTCCGGACCCTGGGCCACCATGTCGGTGGCCATCTTCACCGAGGTGTTCAGCAACCACTTCGGGACCGCCTCGGCTCTGGCCTCGATCCTCATCGCGGCCGCCTTCGTCCCCTTGTTCCTGACGTACCGTGTCCTGGGAGAGCGCGCAGCGCTCGGCATGTGAGGAGGGGATATGGCAGACGGGTTTCGGAAGACGCTGGTTCGGCTGTTGGGACGGACCCCGGCCCGCTCCTCGCTCCAACCCAAGGTCCTGGAGCGCGTGGCCCTGACCGGGTGCACCCGCGAGAAAGTGAGCTACATGGCCGAGCCCGGCCAACGCGTGAGCGCGTACCTCTTCCTGCCGGCCGCCGAAGGCCGGCAGCCCGCGGTCCTCTGCATCCACCAGCACAACCGCGAGTACCACCTGGGCAAGAGCGAACCGGCGGGGCTCAGCGGGAACCCGGAGCAGTTCTACGCGCTGGAGTTGGCCAAGCGCGGGTACGTGACGTTGGCCCCGGATGCGATTTGCTTCGAGGAGCGACAGCACTCGAGCCTGCGAGGGATGGAGTACGAACGCTTCGAGGCAACCCGGCGCCTCGCCGGGGGCTCGTGCCTGCAGGCCAAGATGCTCTGGGACCTCACGCGGGCGCTGGATTACCTGCTCACGCGGCGCGAAGTTGACGGGCGCCGGATCGGATGCCTGGGCCACTCCCTGGGGGGGCAGGAGGTCCTGTTCCTCAGCGCCGTGGAGCGGCGGATCGCGGTGGGCGTGAGCAGTTGCGGTTTCAGCAGCTACCGCGCCGTCTTCGATGCGGCCATCGTCCACAACTTTGCCCTCTACGTGCCCGGCATCCTGCGGTACGGCGATCTGGACAAAGTGCTGGGCCTGGTGGCCCCCCGACCGTTTCTCGTGCTGGCCGGGAGCGGGGATCCGCTTTTCCCCCTGGAGGGCGTCCAGGCCACCATACGAGAGGCGCGGCGCGCCTATGGCAAGGCCAAAGACCGCCTGCGGCTGGAGGTCTTCCCGAGCGGCCACGCCTTCGCCGTCCCCATGCGGGAGGCAGCCTATGCCTGGTTCGATCGATGGCTGAAGCCCGTCCGATGACGGCCGGAGAGGACCCGTCGGGGATTCGCCTGATCATCAGTGACTTCGGCGGCGTCATCTGCACCTTCGATTACCGGATCTTCTGCGAGCGGCTGGCCCACCGGATCCATCGGACGGCCGATCAGGTTTTTGCCGCGGTCTTCGACGACCACCTCCAGACGGATTTCGAGACCGGAAGGCTCTCGGGCCGAGCGTACCACCAGACAGTGATGACCCGCCTCGACGCGGAAGTCCCCTACGATGAGTTCTATCCCATGTACGGGGACATCTTCACCGAGGTCCCGGGCACCGGTGATCTCCTCCGCCGGCTGCACACCCGGTATTCCCTCTATCTTCTCTCGGACACCAATGAAATTCACTTCGGCTACGTGCGGAAGACGGTGGCCACGCTCTCCGTATTCGACGAGTGCATCGTCTCCTACCGCATCGGGGTGATGAAGCCGGACCCGCGCATCTACCAGGAGGCGCTCCGGCGGTCGGGCCTGCCCGCGTCGGCGTGCGTCTTCGTGGATGACCGGCCAGGCAACGTCGTCGGCGCCTTGCGCGTGGGGATCCGCGCCGTGCAGTTCGAGTCCCCGGCCCAGTGTGCGGACGGGCTGGCACGCCTGGGGGTCGTCATTCCATGACGGCCCCAGGGTGAGGATGTGAACCGCCGGTACCAACGGCACCGCCGTTGGTGCGCCAAGCACGCCTAGGAATCCGCCGATTGCACGGCCGGGAGAGGCGACATGTCCGACAGCAGGAGCGAAACATTCCGGGCGGGGAGGTGGGAACACCGGCTCGGGCGCGTCTGACCTCCGCCGCCTTGACGGTAGAAGCTTTGGCTTGAACGCATGAGTAACCTCGACGTCGTCGCCGTGGGCGAGCTGAACCCGGACCTGATCCTGGGTGGTCTTCCGGGCCTGCCGCGGCTTGGACGAGAGATCCTGGCGGGCCGGTGTACGTTCACGCTGGGAAGCTCGACGGCGCTCTGCGCGGCGAACCTGGCCGCCTTGGGGCTCCGGGGCGGGTTCGTAGGGAAAGTCGGCGACGACCTCTTCGGCGAATTCATCCTGCGATCGCTTCACGAACGGCGCATTGATGCCAGTCGGGTGATCCGCGATCCCACGGTCCGGACGGGAGTCACGGTCTCGCTGGCCTGTCCGCAGGACCGGGCGATGGTGACATTTCCGGGCGCCATGGCCAGCCTGCGGGCAGAGGAGGTGGACTGGGAATATGTCCGCCAGGCGCGGCATCTGCACCTGTCATCCCCGTTCCTTCAGGAGGGCCTGCGACCCGGCTGCGCGACCCTTCTCCGCGAGGCGAAAGAGCGGGGCCTGACCGTCTCCCTGGATCCCGGCTGGGATCCGAAAGAGCAATGGGACGCCGGGATCGAGAGGCTGTACCCGTGGCTGGATGTCCTGTTCGTCAACGAGGGGGAGGCCGTGGCGCTGGGACGACAAGCGGAGTGGCGGGACGCGGCCGCGGATCTCGCGGGCCGCGTTTCCGCGGTGGTGGTCAAACGCGGGCGAGAAGGGGCGAGCGCGATCCAGCAGGGGGCGTGGTTCGATCGCGCCGGGTTCTCCGTCGAGGCCATGGACCCGACGGGGGCAGGGGATGCCTTCAATGCGGGGTTCCTGTTCGGATGGCTTTCCGGCTGGCCGATGCATGACTGCCTGACGTGGGGAAACGCCTGCGGGGCGCTGACGGCCGCCCATCCGGGCGGGAGCGGCGCCTTCTCTCATCGTGAAGATGTCGAGGCGTTTATCCGGTCTCGCCAGGGGTCCTGAAACCTCAGAGGCCCATGCGCCGAATGCGCTTCCTTGAGAAAGGAACAGGCGAATGCTGGAAGCGAGGACGCTGCATGAAATCGTGGAGCAGCCAGAAGCATGGGCTGCGGCTATCCGGAGCTTTGATGCCGCCGCCCCGGAGGTCGCTCGTCTCTTCCGCGAGGGTTCCCCGGATGAGGTGAGCTTCACCGGCTGCGGCTCGTCCTATTATCTCTCCATGACGGCGGCTGCGGCCCTCCAGAGGGTGGCCGGTCTCCGGTCGAGGGCGGTGCCCGCCTCGGAGATCCTCCAGTTCCCCCGGGGCGTCTTCGTCCCCGGAAGCCGTCCCCTCCTCGTCGCCTCGTCGCGTTCCGGCATGACCACCGAGACGCTGCGCGCGCTGGAGATCGCACGCCGCCGAGGGAGCGCGACGCTGAGCCTCACCTGCGCGCCCCGGAGCCCCCTGGCGCGAGGCGCAGACTTCTGCATCATTTCGCCCAAGGGCCACGAGGAGAGCGTGGTGATGACCAAGTCCTTCAGCAGCCTGCTCCTCCTTGCGCTGCTCCTGGCGGCGAATCACACCCAGAGCATGGCGCTGCGGCGGGACCTCCGCCGCCTCCCGGCCCTAGGGAAGCGCATCGTCAAGGTGGCCCTGAGCCTCACTGGGGATCTGGGGGCCGATTCAGCCCGCTTCGTCTTCCTGGGGGGAGGCCCGTCTCATGGGATTGCCTGGGAGGCCATGCTGAAGATGACGGAGATGGCGCAGCGGCCCGCCGTCGCGTATCACCCCCTGGAGTTCCGCCACGGGCCGATCGCCATGGTCGGGCCGAGCACGGTGGTGGTTTTTTTCGGGACCAGGGCCGGCGCCCGGCTGGAGGCGGATCTCGCCACGGACCTCCGGCGGCATGGCGCCACTGTGGTCAGCTTGCGCGACGAGTGGCGGGGCGCCGAAGAATTGGACGTGGACGTGGCGCTGGGCGTCCGCCTGGAGGATGAGGCGCGCTGCCTGCTCTATCTCCCGTTTGCGCAGGCACTCGCTTATCACCGGGCGATCGGCGCTGGCCTCGACCCCGACCGCCCGCGCCACCTCACATCCGTCGTGCGGCTGTGAACTTCTTGAGAACTACGAACCGCCAAGGCGCCAAGGTCGCCAAGAAGAAATGGATCTACGGAGGGAAGCAGCGAAACTTCTGAAGGCACCGGGAATCGGTTCTTGGATTCTTCCGTAGGAAGATCGGAACATCACATCCTTGGCGCTCTTGGCGTCTTGTCGGTTAGAAAGTTCGGATGCCGATTATCCCGTCAGGTCCTCGCCGCCGTCTACGCCGATGATGTTCCCCGTGATCCAGTGGGTTCCTTCGATGCACAGGGCGGCGATGGCGGCGGCCACATCGGCCGGAGTGGTCAGACGGGCGTGGGGATTCTTGGCGAGGGCCCCCTGGACCAACGTCTCGTTGCCGGGGATCTTGCGCAGGGCGGGGGTGTCGGTGACGCCGGCACGGATGCAGTTGGCGGTGATCCGGAAGGGCGCCAGCTCGTAGGCGAGCTGGCGAACGTGGGCCTCCAGCGCGGCCTTGGCCGCGGACACGGCCCCATAAGTGGGCCAGACGTGGTTCCCGCCTGAGCTGGTCATGGCGAAGATCTTGCCACCGGGACCCATCAACTTGCGCCGGACCACATCCTGGGCCCAGTAGACCAGGCTGTTCGCCATGACGTCCAGGGTCATCTCCATCTGGGATTGGGTCAGGGCGTCCTTGGGATTCTCGGTGATGTAGGGTCGGAGTGCCCCGAAGGCGAGGGAATGCAGGAGGACTTTCACCGATCCCGGCTCGCCCCGGTCCGCCAGGAGTTTTTCTGCCTGATCCAGTACCTCCTGCCGCTTCTCGGCATCGGCCGCATTCACGTTGAAGAATGCCGCCTCGCGGCCCAGGGCCTTGATCTCGGCCATGATCCGGTCCACGTTCTCAAGCGTGGCCTTGCGGTCCAGGTGCACGCCGAAGACGTGCATTCCCTCCCGGGCCAGGGTGAGAGCGGTCGCCTCGCCGAACCCGCTGGAGGCTCCCAGGACCAGCGCCCAGCCGTGAAGCCGTGTCGTCTGCCCTTTCAAATCGTGACTCCTTCTTGTTGCAAGGGGCAGGACAGCCAACTCCGGAAACGCGCGGCATTCTACTCGGCCAAGGGGCAGGAACGCAACCGGAATGCGCCACTGAGACTTGAGAGCCGAGAGCCGCGAGCCGAGATTGTATGATATGAAGGGACGGAGGAGGCCTCCGTGATTCATTCGGACAGGAGGGCTTGGCCGGCTTGCGTGTGTGAGGTAAGAGCCTCGGCGAAGGTGACCCGCAGCAGGAATATCCCAGGGGAAGGACATCCCCCATCACGGCGTGAAGGAATCCGCATGGGGTGCGGCAAGCGTTTGCTCTCCTGGAATTGCTCGTCTATAATCCACCAGCAGTCAGCGATCAGCTTTGAGCCTCTGAACATGAAGATCGGGGCATGTCGGTGGGGATTCGGCCTGAGGGAGAAGCGATGATAGCGCCTCGCACCAACGCGGCGTTAAAAGAGTGGGCCGTCGTCTGCCGGGCGCTGGCGGACGGCCGCCAGACGCTTCTCATCCGGAAGGGCGGCATCGACGAGATCAAAGCCGGCTTCCAGGTAATTCGCCGGGACTTCTGGCTGTTCCCGACCTACGCGCATCAGAAGGCCGCGGATCTGGTCCCGGCGGTCCACGCGGAATTCAGGGAGGTCCAGGCGGCCCAGCCGCCTGCCGGCGCCATCGCATTGCAGCTCTTGGCCACAGTGGAAGACGTGGGGAAGGTGATGGACCTCGAGCGGCTGCGGTCCCTGGAGGGCTGCCACATCCTGTCCTGGGACTGCGTCGCATCCCAGTTCCACTATCGGAACAAGCCTGGGGTGCACGTGATCACCGTGCGTGTCTATCGGCGCCCCGCCGTGATCACGGTACAGAACACGCCGGCCTATGACGGGTGCATCTCCTGGGTGGATCTTGACAAGGCCCTGGCGACGGAGGGCTGCACCCCCGTCCTTTCGGATGCGGAATATGGGGCTCGCGTGGCGGACATCCGGGCGCGGCTGGCGGGAGCGGGCATCATCGCTTAAGAGCGTTCGGGTGTTCGGGAATTCTGGGGTTCGGGTGTCCGACGGACATTGCCCCGATCCCTTGGCCCCCGGCCCCCAACCTCTGGAAGAAGAGGTGAATTCCGTGCCAAAGTCTGGGGAGAAGATCGGGCTGCTCCTGGTGGATCACGGGAGCCGGTTTCAGGCGGCCAACGATATGCTGGCCGACGTGGCGGCCATGGTGAGGCGCCTCTCGGGGCGGGATTGTGTCCACTATGCCCACATGGAGTTGGCGGAGCCGACGATCCAACAGGGTTTCGAGACGTGCGTGCGGGGCGGCGCGACGGCCGTGGTCGTCCATCCGTACTTCCTCTCGCCGGGGCGCCATCCCATGAGCGACATTCCCCGGATGGTGGAGGATGCGGCCAAGGCATTCCCGGGCATCGCGTTTTGCGTGACGGAGCCGTTGGGCCTTCATCCCAAGATCTGTGAAGTGGTCCTGGAGCGCGCGGGGATTCCTCTCCCGGCGGAGGTCAAATAGTGATGGAAGGCAAAGTAGCAAACCCCATCCCAGGGAGTCGGGAACGCGTTTGGGAATGGGTGAAGAGTATCGGCCTGGCCCTGCTTTTGGCAATCGGCATCCGCACGGCCGTGGTCGAGGCCTTCGTCATCCCCTCGGGCTCCATGGAGCCGACGCTCGAAATCGGAGATCGAGTCCTAGGGAACAAGTTCTGGTTCTGGTTCGCGGAGCCCCACCGCCGGGACATCGTGATCTTCTCGCCGCCAACCAGCGCGGAGCTGGCGGCGGGCGCATTGATCAAACGGGTGATCGCGGTGGAGGGCGACGTGGTGGAGGTTCGGGACGACCAGGTCTTCGTCAACGGTAAGTCCGTCATCGAACCCTACATCAAGGAACGGCCGCAGTACATCCTGCCTCCAACCCGGGTCCCCCAGGGCACGCTGTTTGTCCTGGGCGACAACCGGAACGCCAGCTACGACTCCCACGTCTGGGGGTTCGTACCCCGCAGCAATCTGAAGGCCAAGGCGTTCGCGCGCTATTGGCCGTTGAATCGGATCGGTCTGCTGCAGTAGGGTTCGCTGGCGCGGTGGGTTTGGGCCGCGCCAACGGCTGGGAGGTTGGGAGGCGAGGCGGCTGGGAGGGGCGATCCGCCCCCCCCTCTCCACGTGGATTTCGCCGGCCTGCCCTCCAGCGGATTGCCCATTGACTGCGAGAAGGCCCCTCCGTTAGAGTCAGTCCAAATTGCAGCGGTCGGCCGTCGCCGATCAGCCCGCCGGGGACGGCCGAGGCTGGCCCGCTGATAGTTGACAGCGTTCGGTGGATGCTCCGCGCCTTTGTGGCGCAGGTGAAAGGAGCGGCTTCCGTGGAATGGATCGGTGTGGTGTACAACGACGTCAAGGAACCCACGGATGAGGGCTGGGACGGGGTCGTCTCGGAAGTCGTCCTGGACGAAACGCTCGCCGATGGACTGGACGGGATCGAGGAGTTCTCCCACCTCCTCATCCTCTTCTGGATGCACCGGGCGCCCGAGGCCGAGCCCGTCCGGATGCGGCGCCGCCCGCAGGGACGGCCGGACATGCCGGAGGTCGGCATCTTCGCGCAGCGGGCGCGCCACCGCCCGAATCCCATCGGCGTCACCGCGGTCAAGTTGCTCCGCCGGGAGAAGAACCGCCTCTTCGTCCAGGGACTGGACGCCATCAACGGGACGCCCGTCGTGGACGTGAAACCGTACGTGCCGGCGTTCGACGCCGTGGACTCCCCCCGCGTGCCGGAGTGGATCCACCGGTTGATGGAGCGGTATTTCTGAGGCGGCCGTCAGCTTCGATCAGAACGGACGATGTCGGCGGGCTTAGAAAAATGACCAAGATGGCGGGTATCCTGATCATCGGCAACGAGGTCCTGAGCGGGAAGGTCGTGGACCAGAATTCGCCCTACCTGGTGCGGGAGCTTCGAGCGCTGGGCGTCGAGGTCAAGCGGATCACCACCATCCCCGACGACGTGCCCGTCATCATCCACGAGGTGCGCGCCTTCGCAGAGCAGTACGACCTCGTCTTCACCACTGGGGGAATCGGCCCGACCCACGACGACGTGACCATCGCCGCCATCTCGACCGCCTTCGGGCGGAGCGTCGTCCGCCATCCGCTCCTGGAAAACCTGCTCCGGCGGCACTACGGGGACGGGATCACTCCCGCCCAACTGAGGATGGCCGAGATGCCGGAGGGTGGCGAGTTGATCGAGGTGGGAAACAGGGCCTTTCCGGTGGTGCTCTTCCGGAACGTGTACATCTTCCCCGGCATTCCGGAGGCCGTCCGTCGCAAGTTCGAGCGCATCCGCGAGCGGTTTCGAGACCAGCCGTTCATCCTGCGGCGGGTCCTCCTCCGCTGCGACGAGGGGCAGATCGCCGGCGACCTCAACGGCGTGATGAGCCGATTCCCTGAGCTTCAGCTCGGCTCATATCCCATCCTCCATAGTGTGGATCACAATGTCGAGCTGACGCTGGAATCGAAAAGCCCCGAGTACGTCGAGCAGGCCCTCCGGTCCCTCTTGGACCGCCTCCCGCCGCAGGCCATCGTTCGCGTCGAATAGTTCGGGGAGACCCGTTCGGCTGTTCCGAAAGATCTCAGTCTGCCTGTCACTCGGGCGCGCTAAGGTCGACGGCCTGGCCCCGGTAGAACCGGACGATGTAATCCACGGCCTCGGCCGGGTCATCCGTGACCTCCAAGAGATTCAGGTCGTCTTTGGACATATAGCCCCGGCCAACGGTCAATTTCCGCAGCCAGTCCACCAGTCCGCCCCAGTAGTCGCGACCCACCAGGATCATGGGGAACGGCCGGATCTTGTGGGTCTGAATCAGGGTCACTGTCTCGAACAATTCATCCAGCGTGCCGAATCCGCCGGGCAGCAACACGAAGGCGGTGGCGTATTTCACCAGCATGACCTTCCGGACGAAGAAATAGTGGAAGTGAAGCGCGGTGGTGACGTACGGGTTCGGCTTCTGCTCCTCCGGCAACTCGATATTCAGCCCGACCGTCCGGCCGCCCGCCTGGAAGGCGCCCTTGCACGCCGCCTCCATCACGCCCGGGCCGCCGCCGGTGACCAGCGTGAAGTCGGCCTTGGCGATGGCGCGCCCGATGGCCTCGGCCATGTCGTAGACGGAGTCGCCGGGACGCGCCCGGGCGCTGCCGAACACCGTGACGGCCGGCGTGATCTGGGACAGGGCGTCGAAGCCCTCGACCAACTCCCCGATGATCCGGAACATCCGCCAGGATTCTTCTTTCTCCAACTGGTTGATCTCGTACCGGTTACGCATCCTGATCTCCTTGGTGGGCACAATCGGCTGGCTCGTCGCTGATCTTGCGCGCTTGACAGGCTTCCGCATGGTGTGCGCTGGCCTCCTTTCTCTACAGGGTAGATCACACTCGGTAGGGCCGCAAGTGGTTCCTCGCAGGGGGCGGGGCGCCCCACCCCGCGCTGGGTCTCACGCGCCCGGGCTCGACGAGTCGATGCCACGCATGCTATAGATCAGGGGCGGCACGGCGGGCGGGGCCGGGACAGGCGTGTACTGATCCTCCAACGGAAAAGGACGGCTCATGGCGACAGGCGGGAAGCGCGAGGAGATCGACGCGAAGATCAAGGGATGGGAGCACGAGCTGGAACAGGTGCGGGTTGTGCTGGCCCGTGCGCCCGATTCCGTGCATGACCACTATCATCCGACCTTCACCGAGGTGTTCCGGGCCAAGGAGATCGTCAAGTCGCGCTGGGAGGCGGTGCGAGGGGTCTATCAGCCAGAGCCGGCCGCCGTTGAAGGATTCCAAGAAGCCCTGAAATCCATGGAGGCTGCCTGGGCGGCTGCCCAGCCCATGTTCGCCGACGTGCTCGCGCCGCAGGCGGCGTGATGGCCGTCGAGAGGCCCGTCCGGGGGATGGTGGCCCGGATCTACACCGATGTACCGAACGTGCTGCACGGTCTGGCGGGGGAGTCGGTCTGGAGCCACCTGGTCAAGCTCGAAGGAGCGAATCGCGTCCACCGGATAGAGGTGGACGGGAAGGAATCCTACGAGTTATTGGCCTAGACGTGGCATAATAGATTACTGAGGTTCCATCCACGATCCGCAGAGGGAGGCAGTGTGGACCTGCGCCTGACGGGCAAGGCGGCAATCGTCACGGGCTCCAGCCGGGGAATTGGGAAGGCCATTGCGACGGGCCTCGTCGCCGAGGGCTGCCGGGTGACTCTGTGCGCACGGGATGCCGAGGTTCTGGAGCAAACGGCGGTCGAGCTGCGAGCCACGGGGGCCAAGGTCTTGGCGATCGCCGCGGACATCGGAAAGCCCGAGGATCCGAACCGGGTCGTCGAAGAGACTGTACGGACCTTCGGTCGCATCGACATCCTGGTCAACAACGCGGGGGGGGCGCGAACGGCGGGGCCGTTCCTGGAGACGGCGGATCCCGCCTGGCAGACCGCGGTAGACCTGAACGTCATGGCGGCCGTTCGGTTCAGCCGCCTCGTCGTACCCGAGATGCGGAAGGTCGGCGGAGGGGTGATCATCAACATCTCGTCCATCTGGGGGCGGGAGACGGGCGGGACTGCAACCTACAATGCGGTGAAGGCGGCCGAAATCAGCTTGGCTAAATCGCTGGCGCGGGAGTTAGCGCCGTTGAACATCCGGGTGAACAGTGTCGCGCCCGGCTCCATCTTCTTTCCCGGGGGGTCCTGGGACCGGCGCCTCCGGGCCGATCCGGAAGGCATCACCGCGTTCATGAAAGGGGAGATTCCCTCCGGCCGCTTCGGCAGGCCCGAAGAGGTTGCGGACGTCGTGGTCTTCCTCTGTTCCGAGCGGGCGAGCTGGGTGGCCGGCGCGTGCCTCAACGTGGACGGGGCCCAGTCGCGGTCGAATATCTGAGGGGAGAGCCGTGAACCGAGAGTCGAGAGCCGAGACGGGCAGGGGCTTTCTTCTGCCGATCGGCCTGCTTGTCCTGGTGACCGCATCCGGACCATTAGCAGCCACCGCGCCTGCGGAGGAGATCATCTTCCTGCAAGACGGCCGCACGATCCGGGCGGACAAGACGGAGACCATCGGCGACCGGATTCGCATCCAGAAGCCGGCCGAGACGATCGAGATCCCCCGATCGGACGTGCTCTCGATTCATCCCGTCACCCCCCCGACCAGCTCGCCCACCAGCCCCCCACCGGCCGAGGTCTACCGCGACGTGACGCCCCAGATGACCGACAAGGTCCGTGGCGAGATCCCGGCGCCGGGCGCCCCCCGAGAGAAGTAGCCTCGAGCATGAGGGAACAAGGGTCGGAGGAAGAACCGGGGCCATCCAGCCCGGGCCCAGACCATATCTTGCGGGTTGTCGTTCCCTGAATGTAACCGCTATTCGTCGATCTTCGTGGAACGTCCGGCGCGGTGGGCGGTGTGTTATTCCTGTTAGCCGGGCTGGGTGTCTTCACCACGTTGAGTGATGTGAGGCCGAACTGGAACTGGGTTGGCTTCTTTGCGCTGTTTGCTGCGGTGCAGGCGATCCTGGTGGGCGGCGCTGTTGCAACGTATAGGGCCCTCGGATATGCGAAGGGGGATTGGACGCTGCTCACGCGGGGTGTCGTGGACCCCTTGGTCTATTTCGCGGTGATGGCGCTTATCATTTCAGCTAGCGGTCCCGTCTTGTATAAGCAGCGCCTGCGTCACTACGCAGGAGAGGCCGCGGCTTGGTTGAAGCAACTCCACGCGTGTGCGACGACATACGCCGCCGGCCACCCGGGGCAGGGCTTTCCGGCGCGCCTCGACCTCTTGGGTCCAGACGCAACGAAATGTCTTGAGCCGCTCCCGCCCACCGGGGAGAAGGCAGGATACGTCTTCACCTACGCGCCGTCCCCGCCGGAGGCCGGCGGCAAGATTCCCGCATATTCCGTTACCGCGAGGCGCGTCGATCGAGTCGCGCCCCGTGAGCGGAGCTTCTACATGGACGCTACGGGAGTGATCCACGCCACCAGCGAGGATCGCGACGCCACCACGCAAGATCCAATCGTGCAATAGCCTGGATGTCCGGTTAATATACGAGGGTTAGACTCCCTCGAGTGCGGGACCGTTTCCCTCGGGGTGTGAGGTATGACCAAAGCGGCTCGTGTTCTGGTGATCGGCTCGGCGAACATGGATTTCACCGTGGCGGCGCCGAGGCTTCCGTCGGAGGGGGAGACCATCACGGGCGGACGATTCTACATGAGCCACGGAGGCAAGGGCGCCAATCAGGCCGTGGCCGCGCGGCGGCTGGGGGCGGAGGTCCGCTTCGTCGGGTGCGTCGGCCAGGACCCCCAGGGCGACCAGGTCACCGATCAACTTCGCGCAGAGGGGATTCCGACGGAGGGACTGATTCACGTCGAGGATGCGGCCACCGGGGTCGCCCTGATCATGGTGGATGCCGAGGGGCGGAACCAGATCGCCGTGGCCTCAGGGGCCAACCTCCACCTGCTGCCCGATCAGGCCCGGGAACACGTTTCCCTGCTGGCCTGGGCGCAAGTCCTGCTTTGCCAGCTCGAGATTCCCATCTCCACCGTGGAGTGGGCCCTCGCCGCCGGCCGGGAGCGCGGGGTCCTCACGATCCTCAACCCGGCCCCGGCGCAGCAACTTCCTGACAGGCTGCTTCCCCTGGTGGATTGCCTGACCCCCAACGCCGTCGAGGCGGAGATCCTGACGGGCGTCGCCGTGAAGGGGCCGGAGACGGCGACCCGGGCGGCCCAGCATCTCTTGACCCGCGGGGTGCGACGGGTGATCGTCACCCTTGGGGCGCAGGGCGTCCTCTCCTGCGACGGGACGTCGGCCCTGCACTTCCCGGCGTTCCCGGTGGATGCCGTGGACACGACGGGGGCGGGCGATGCCTTCAACGGGGCCCTGGCGGTGGGCCTGGCGGCCGGCGGCACGTGGGAAGAGGCCCTCCCGCTGGCCAACGCGGCCGCCGCGTTGGCCTGCACGAAGCGCGGCGCCCAGACCTCGTTCCCCCGGCGGGCCGAGGTCGAGGCCTTCATGCGCGCGCTCAAGCACTGATCCATCTTCCTCGCCATCGAAACTGCACGAGGTGGAGATGAACTCCCACAGACTGCCGCGGAGCGTGGTGCCGAGCCACTACGAGATCCGGATCGAGCCCGACCTGCGTGCGGGGACCTTCACCGGTGCCGAGACGGTCGGGGTGACGGTGCAGGAGCCGGTGAGCGAGATCATGCTCAACGCGGCCGACCTCGCGCTGCGCGAGGTCACCATCCGGAACGGCCGCGGCACGACCCTTCGCGGGGCGGCGACGCTGGAGGAGGGAACCGAGCGGGCCCGCCTCGTTTTTCCCCAGACGCTTGAGCCCGGATCGTGGCGGCTCTCGCTCACCTTCGCCGGCGTCCTGAGCGAGAAGCTCCGCGGGTTTTACCGGAGCATGATGAAGCTCGCCGCGGCGGACGACGGAACGGCCGAGAGCGTGCTGGCCGTCACCCAGTTCGAGGCCACGGACGCGCGCCGGGCGTTCCCGTGCTGGGACGAGCCGGCGTTCAAGGCCGTCTTCCGGCTGACGCTCGTCATCGAAGAAGGCCTCACGGCGGTCTCGAATACCCGGGTCATCGGCGAGGACCGCATCCCCGGGACCGGGAAGAAGGCCGTGGGCTTCGCCCCCACCATCAGGATGTCCACCTACCTGGTCGCCTGGATCGTGGGGAGGCTGGAGGCGACCGAGGCGGTCCGGGTGGACGGCACGCCGATCCGCATCTGGTGCACGCCGGGGAAGGCGCGCCTGGCCCGGTTCGCCCAGGAGATCGCCGCGTTCTCGCTCCGCTTTTTCCAGGAGTACTACGGGATGCCGTATCCCGGGGACAAGCTGGACTTGGTTGCCATCCCGGACTTCGCCTTCGGGGCCATGGAGAACCTGGGGGCCATCACGTTTCGCGAGACCGCCCTCCTGGTGGACGAGGGAGCCGCCACCCATGGGGAGCTCACGCGCGTGGCCGACGTGGTGGCGCACGAGATTGCCCACATGTGGTTCGGCGACCTGGTGACCATGGCGTGGTGGAACGGCCTGTGGCTCAACGAGGCCTTCGCCACGTTCATGGAGATGCTGGCAGTGGATGCCTGGAGGCCGGCCTGGCGGCGCTGGGTCGCCTTCGGCGTGTCCCGGGCCGCGGCCCTGCTCGTGGACGGGCTCGCCTCGAGCCGGCCGATCGAGTTTCCGGTGGTGGCCCCCAAGGACGCGGATGCCATGTTCGACGTCCTCACCTACGAGAAGGGCGGGGCGGTCCTGCGCATGGTCGAGCAATATCTCGGTCCCTCCGTTTTCCGGGAGGGGGTGGGCCGCTACCTCGCCGACCACCGATTCGGGAATGCGGAAACCGATGATCTCTGGAGGGCCCTCGGCGAGGCCTCCCGCGAGAATATTCCGGCCGTCATGGACGGATGGATCTTCCGCCCCGGCTATCCCCTCGTGACGGTCACGACCGACGATTCGGGGAATGCGCTCCGCTTCTCCCAGCGGCGCTTCACGTATCTTGGGAACGGGTCGGAGGCCTCGGAGCTCTGGCAGGTGCCCATCAATTTCACGCTGCGGGTGAAGGGCGATGTGCAGAGCAGGCGGCTGCTCCTCACCTCCGCCGAAGAACGCGTGGAGCTGCCCGGCCGGCCCGACTGGGTCGTGGTGAACGAAGGCGGCCACGGCTTCTACCGGGTGCGGTACGCGCCGGAGCTGCTCCGGCGACTGGTCGATGCGCCTTTTGAAGTCTTGACGCCCGTCGAACGATTCAACCTGATCAATGATGCCTGGGCGTTGACGCTCGCCGGCCTGACCCTTGCCGCCCAGTACCTGGATCTCACGGCAGGGTTTCGGGAGGAGGCCGACCGGAACGTCTGGACGGCGCTCCTCGCATCCTTCGCCTACCTTTACCGGGTCATCGAGCCGGGCGATCGCTCGCGGATGGAGGCGTTCGTGCGGGATCGGCTGGGCCCGGCGGCTGAGCGGCTCGGCTTTGCCCCTGCGCCGGGCGAGGACGAGACCATCCGCCAGCTCCGCGGCGAGCTGCTGCGGGCGATCGGGACGCTGGGGAACGACCAGGCAATCCAGGCGCGGGCGCGCGACCTGTACGCCGCGCATCGCCGGGATCCGTCATCCGTGGACCCGGACGTCATTGCCGCCGTGATCGCCGTCTTGGCCCACGGCGGTGGCGAGGCGGAGTACGCCGAGTTTCTGGACAAGTTCAAGACCGCGCAAACGCCCCAGCAGGAACAGCGATATCTGTACTCCCTGGCCGGGTTTCGCGACGCGGGGCTCCTGCGGCGGACGCTCGCCCTCACGATGAGCGGCGAGGTGCGCACCCAGGACGCACCCTACCTCGTGCGAAGCCTCCTGATGAGTGTGGATGCGCGGGAGTTCGCCTGGCGATTCGTCAAGGACAACTGGGAGACCATGGAGGGCCAGTACCCCTCGGGCGGCCTGCGGCGAATGTGCGAGGGGATCACAGCCCTCGCCACACCAGCGCTGGAGGAGGATGTGCGGCGGTTCTTCACGTCGAGAAACATCTCCCTGGGAGGCAAGACGCTGGAGCAGTATCTGGAGCAGCTCCGGATCGCCGTGGCGTTCCGCGAGCGTGAGACCGGAACCCTGGCGGAGTATCTGGCCGGCTTTCGATAACCGGCGCCGCCGGATGCCGTCCCCGGCTTCTTCGCAGGGTGGCTGCGTTGACGGTCCCGTCGGGTCGTGCTAGCCTACGCGGAACTGCGGCATCCACAGCGGATCGACGCGCGGCGCTGCTGGCCGGCTTCTTCGAAACGTGGTACGCAGACCTCCTCCCGCTACCTGCGAGAGAGCGGACTTGGCATGACGGACGTCGAGCATTTCTGGCCTGAGACACTGGATGAGGCGGCGGCCCTGCTCCTGGCGGCGGGCGACCAGGCCCGGCCGCTGGCCGACGGCACCGATCTCATCGCCGAGGTGACCGAGGGCCATCGCACGCTGTCCATGGTCCTCGATCTCACGCGGATCCCCGAGCTCAACCGTCTCGACTACGACGAACGGAGCGGCCTCCGGATCGGCGCGGCCGTCCCGTTCCGGACCATCCTTGAATTCCCGCCCGTCCGCCATCTCTACCCCATGCTGGCCGATGGCTCCGTCCCCGTGGCTCCGGGCGAGCTACCGGACAGCGCCACCCTCGGGGGGAATCTGGGCCACGCGATCTCGGCGGCGGACATGGCGCCTCCGCTCATCTGCCTGCGGGCCTCCGCCGCCGTCTTCGGCCCCTATGGCTGGTCAGAGCTCGGCGTGGAGGCGTTGCTCGCGGGCGCAGGGAGGATCATTCTGCAGCCGGGGGAGTTCGTGGTGGATCTGCGCTTCCCGCCCCCCCCGCCGCGATCCAACGGCGCCTACCTCCGGACAATCCCCCGGAAACAGCCGGATGCCGTCACCGGGATCGGGGCGTTCCTGGTCCTGGAGCAGGACTGCGCCACCTGCTGCGGGGCACGCCTGGCCCTTTGCGGTGTGGCCCCGACCCCGCTGCGAGCCCTGGAGGCGGAGCGGTTCCTGTCGGGCAAAGTTCTGGAGGACGCCGTCCTGGACGAGGCGGGGGACCTGGCGGCCCGGTGCGCCCTCGCCGCTTCCGGCTCGACGGGAGGGCGTTTCGAACTGGTGAGGGGGCTGGCCCGGCGGGCGATCGCGGAGGCGCTGGAGCGGGCTCGCAGAAGCGCCCAGCCTTGATGAGCCCTGTCCGTTCAAGCGGAACCGCAGATCGAGACTGGCTCTATCCACAGATTACGCAGATTTCGCAGATTTCCCTCTTGGCTCTCGGCTCTACCCTATTCTGTGTAATCTGCGGATGATGCGGTCCTTTTTTGGAGCTCGATGGACATCGAGGGGAAGGTTGCCTTGGTGACGGGCGGGGCCAAACGCGTGGGGCGGAGCATCGCCCTGGCGCTGGCCGAGCGGGGCGCCGAGTTGGTTCTGCAGTACCGCGGCTCGGACCGCGAGGCACAGGAGGTCCTGGCCCTGCTCAAGAGGGCGGGGGGAAAGCCCGTGGCGGTGCAGGGCGACGTGTCGGTCGCCGCGGACGTGGACCGCATCGTCGAGACCGCCATGCAAGCCTTCGGCCGGATCGAGATCCTGGTGAACAACGCCGCCATCTTCTACCGCACGCCTTTCGAGGAATTGACCGAAGCGGACTGGGATCGGTTCCTGGACGTGAACCTGAAGGGGCCGTTCCTGCTGTGCCGGAAGATCGGGGCCATCATGCTCCGCCAGGGTCAGGGGAAGATCGTCAACCTGACGGACATCGCCGGGCAGAAGGTCTGGGCCGAGTACCTCCCCTACTCGGTCTCGAAGGCGGGGGTGATCGCCCTCACCGCCGGGCTGGCCAAGGCGCTGGCTCCCCATGTCCAGGTGAATGCGATTGCCCCCGGCACGGTCCTCCTGCCGGATGGGACCTCCCCCGAGGAGCGGGGGCGCGCCGTCCGCCGCGTTCCCCTGGACCGGCTCGGTTCGCCCGAGGATATCGCCCGGGCGGTCGTGTACCTCGTCGAGAGCGACTTCATCACGGGCGAGGTCCTCAGGATCGACGGCGGGCAGCACCTTCTCTGATGGGAAGGCGCCGGAGAGGCGCACCGGCACGGAGGACGTCGAGATCCAGCAGGTGGTGAAGGCGGCCGCCATCTACCGCGAGATGACGCTCAGCGCCTGAGGTCCCCCCGCTATTTCCTTGACAAGGCTCGTGCCAGAAATGGTAGGATGAGCCATCATTGAAGCGCCCGTCCACGGCGGGGCGAAAGGGGAGTCCATGTTCGGACTGGGAATGCCGGAACTGATAGTGATCCTGGTGATCGCCCTGCTGGTCTTCGGGGCGGGGCGGCTGCCGGAGATCGGAAGTTCGCTGGGCAGGGCGATCAAAGGATTCAAGGAGGCGTCGGACAAGCGGGAGCCGGAGCCGCCGGAGCCAAAGGGTGAGGTGAAAGCCTCTGAGGGGAAAACGTGCCCGGCTTGCGGACACGCGGCTCAGGCCGACGCCGCGTTCTGTCCCGGCTGCGGGAAGAAGCTTCCAGAGTCTATCTGACCCGATCCTCCCAAAAGCAAAAAGGCCCCCGGGGATTGCCCCGGGGGCCTTTTGGTTGTGGCGATGCTGTGTTAGGCCGCCCTGGTGACGTTCGAGGCCTGCAGGCCCTTGGGACCCTGCACCACGTCGAACTCCACGGCCTGCCCCTCGTTCAGGGTCTTGAAGCCGTTGGCCTGGATGGCGGAATAGTGCACAAACACATCCTCACCGTCAGGTCGTTCGATGAAGCCAAAGCCCTTCGCATCGTTGAACCACTTCACAGTTCCTTTGCTTCGCAATCTACCACACCTCCTTTCCTGCTTTCGCTACGACGCCCCGCAGCGGGGCGCTCGGTCCCTTGAAACGCAAAAACCGCAGGAGCGGCCTCTGCTCCTACGGTCCTTCTCTCCAAAGCAACCAACGGAACGTTGACCTGCAACGGGGCGGAGGATAGCGGGCAACGCCTCCGGTGTCAAGGATTATTTCACGCGCAGATTCTCTCAGGATGCGGGTCCCTGCGGCTCGGCGATGGCGTCCACGCGGACGTCGGTCACGGCGATCTCGGGGGCGTGGATCACCTCGTCGGCGGCCCACACCGTGGTCTCGCGGCGGTCGGCCGTGATCCCGAGGATGGCGCGCAGGACTCGCTGGATGTTGTCGTTGATCCGGATGGCGTTCGCCCGGATGGGAGAACCCAGCCGCCCGTCCTGGATGAGGAACGAGTCGCCCACCACCGTGCAGGTGAAATCCCCCGCCCGCAGGCCGTTGATCGGGTACGTGTACCAGATGCGGCCGACGTACAGTCCGTCCCCCACCCTGGCCAGCAGTTCGTCCTGCGAGACCGGCTGGCTGCTCTCCACCAGGATGTTGGTGGGCGAGATGCCGGGCGGACCCTCGAAGCGGCGGCCGCCGCCCTCGCCGAAGCGAAAGCCGTTCCTTGGCACCAGGGCCTTGGGGGCGGTCCGGGGATCCTTCCCCAGCTTGGCGGCGGCCTGCGGATCCTTCAAGATCCGCTGCTGTTCGTAGAAGTTGGCCAGAAGACCCACGAGTTTCCCCCGCTGGATCAGCCGGGTCTTCCCCGTGGGGAGCCCCTCGCAGGTGATCCCTTTGCTGGCCGTGGCGCCCCGGAGGGCCCCGTGATCGTAGAGGGTGAGGAGCGGGCTCGCGACCCGCTTTCCCAACCGCCCCTGGAAGGCCGATGTCTCGCTGTAAAAGCTCCCCAGGGACAGGCAGGGGAGCACCAGGTTGTTGAGGAGGTCGGCGACCGGTTGCCGGCCGAAGACCACGGCGTAGCGGCCGCCCGGGACGCCTACTCCCCCCATGGCCCGGATGGCGTTGTCGGCCGCCTCGGCGCCGGCATCGCCTGTGAAGTCGTCGAGGCGGGTCCCCGTGCTCCAGCCGCTCCCCTTGGCGTCCGCCGCCTCGACCATGGCGGTGAGGCCGCTCAGGATGAGCGTGGATTCGTCGGTCTGGACGTCGGGCATGGAGCTGGAGGCGATGGCGATCCGCTCCTGCAGGATAGTCACGTCGCCGCTCAGGATGAGGCCCAGGCGCGGGATGGCCTCCCGGGATCCGGCCAGGCGCGTGAGCTCCGGCGAGCGGGCAAAGACGTCCAGGCCGCGCGTGATCACCTTCCACCCCGCCTCCACCAGGGCATCGTCCGAGAGGCGGAGGAGGGCGGGATCGTGGTATCGCCGGAGCCGGCGACGCTCGCCCGTCGCGCGGGGGAGGGACACGAACTCGGGGTCCACGACCGCCGACTGGCGGGCCTTGAGGAGCGCCCGATGGATCCCCTCCGGGGTGAGGTCGTTTCCCTCGCTGCCGAATCCGATGCGCGGGCCGTCGGCGCCGCGGAAGGCCGCCTGGATTCCGATGCCGATGGATTCGAGGGACTTGGGCTCCTCGACGCCGTTGCACGGGATGTGGGAGGTGAAGTGCACCCGGGCCACCAGGGACGTGTTGGCGGCGACGAAAGCCTCGCCCTCCAAGAGATCCTCCTGCCCCCGGAGGATCTGGAGCGCCTCCGCGGCGGCCTCCCCCAGCGTCCGCGTGGGGATCATGCGGCGCCCCCCGTGAGGATGGCGCGACTGCGCAAGGTGGGACCGCCGTTGCCCACGCGCTTCGTCTGCATGGGCTGTCCCTTTCCGCAGTTGGGGATGGGGATCAGGCGGAAATCGCTGCCCACGGCATCCACCTGCATCAGGAACGCCCGGCTGTCCGCCATGATCCCGCCGTCGCGGAAGAGCTGGCCGAGTTCCCCCCGCCAGATCTCGTAAACCTTCATCGCCGAGATGCGGAAGTTCTCCCGCGACTCCGCGATGGAGGGCGTCTTGTGGCCGACCAGGTAGTAGCCGTGATCGACCTCCTGGATGATGTCGCGGGGGTCCCGGTCCCCCGGGGCGAAGACGGTATTGGACATCCGGATGAGGGGGACCAGCGAAGGGTCCGTGGCCTTGCAGTGTCCGTTCGGCTCACCGCCCTGGATGGCGGCGGTCTGCCGGCTGTTCATGAATCCGCGGAAGACGCCCCGGTCGATGTGCACGACGCGCCTCCCCGGCACGCCCTCGTGATCGTAGCGGTAGTGGCCAAAGCCGGGGAGCGACGGATCGGAGAACGCGGTGAGGAGGGGAGAGGCAACTTGCTTTCCGATCTGGGTGTCATCCAGGGATCGGAGCAGCCAGGAGCGTCCGGCGTATCCCGTCTCCATCTTCAGGGCGCGGTCCAGCTCGGTGGGGTGGCCGATGATCTCGTGGGCGAGGAGGGCCGTGAAGTGCGGGTCCAGCACCACGGCGACCCCGTCGTCGGTCGTGGGCGCCGGCGTGGCCCGGGTGAGCGCGACGGCATCTTTGGCCAGGTCCGTGGCGAAGGTGCGGAAGTCCGGGAAGGACAGCAAGGGGCTGCCGGGGGGATCCTCCACGCCGCGGGTGAGGACCTCCCACCCGCGCTGGTGCCCCATGCAATCGAACAGTTCCTGGCTGACCGGGCCCTCCTGGGCCACGACGTAGCAGGTTCCCTGGGTGAGGGCGAAGGTCTGATCGATGACGGCGCCCTCGGTGCTGACGAACAGTTCCCGGCTGATCTGGGTGAGGGCGCCGACCGAGCTGTAGGTGACCGAGGTCATGGCCCGCAGCGCGCTCCCGACCTCGTTGGCGAGGGCGACGATGTCCGCCAGCGGGACCGAGCGGGGATCCACGTCGTAGACGGCCGGCACCGTGTCCCGGCCCGCGGGGACGGGGGCGAGCCGGGTGTCCCAGAGGGCGGCGGTGAGATCGGGGAACGCGGCCAGGGAGGCGGATTTCCCCCGGGCATTGGCGAGCGCCCGCGCGTGCGCACGGGCGAGGCCGTCCCGGATCACCCTGCCAAGGCGGGCGCGATCGGCCGCGCCGAGGCTCTGGCCGTAGTAGCCGGGCGCGGCGATGCTGTCCCCCGCGATGACCCGGATGCCCAGGGCCAGGGCGTCGTCGCGACCGCTCTGTTTGCAGCTCCCGTTCTCGGCCCACGCGAACTGGGACTCGACGACCTCCAGGCGCAGGTCGGCGTACCTGCATCCAAGCCGGCGCGCCCGGTGCGTCAGGTCATCGGCAACCTCTCTCTTCAGTTCGCCGATGAGTTCGATCGTGAGCGGTGCAGCGGCCATCAACGCCTCCGCCGGGGCAACCCCTCTGGATGCTGCCCGGGAGGCGATATTATAGCCAGCCATGGCATGGGGCGCCACCCCAAAGGCCAGCGACGCCGGGCACCGCGGACTTCCCCGGGCCCCGGGTCCCCGACGCCCGACCGAGCCTTCGCCTTTGCTTGACGGGCCGGGCGATGTTTGCTAGCGTGGGCGTCGCTTCTCGCGCCTCACCCCGGCATTCGGTGGGGCGGCCCTCTCCGGGACGGAGCCATGAGCGATCATTCGGATATCGCGCGGCTGCAAGAGAAGGTCCAGCGACTCCGCGCCCTCATTGAGACCAGCGCCATCCTCACCTCCAGCCTAGACCTGGATGAGGTGCTGCGCTTGGTGCTGGAGAAGGCACAGGGCGTCGCCAACGCCGAGGCCAGCGCCATCCTCCTCTACAATCCGGCGACGAACAAGTTGGAGTTCGAGGTCGCCCTGGGCGAGAAGGGCGGCCTGATCCAGTCCCTCCGTCCCAAGATCACGCTGGAGCTGGGGCAGGGGATTGCCGGGACCGTCGCGCAGACCCGCCGGGTGGAGTGGGTGCGGGAGGCGGCCACGGACCCGCGGGTGGCCAGGAGCGTGGACGCCACCACCGGGTTCGTCACCAGGAACCTGCTGTGCGGCCCCCTCGTGGTCCGGGACCGGCTGGTGGGCGTGGCCGAGGTGATGAACCTGGCCCATCCGGAACGGTGCGGCCCCGACGAGCTGGACATCTTCGCGGCCTTCTGCCAGCTGGTCGCCGTGGCCATCGAGAACGCGCGCCTGCACAAGGTCCTCCTGGAGCGCGAGCGCGAGAAGCAACAGCTCGAGTTCGCGACAATCGTCCAGCAGAGCTTCCTCCCGACCAGCTTCCCCACCTGCCCGCGCCAGCGCTTCCAGGTAGACGCCAAGAGCATCCCGGCCTCGGCGGTCGGCGGCGATTTCTACGATTTCCTGTCCCTGGACCCCGACCGGCTGACGGCCGCCATCGGGGACGTCTCGGGGAAAGGGGTGCCGGCGGCCCTGTTCATGGCCAAGCTCATCAGCGACCTGCGCTTCGCCGGGCAGAAACTGGGCTCGCCCGAGGCGATCCTGAACGACATCAACCTGGGTCTCGCGACCCAGGCGCGGCGCGGGATGTTCGTCAGCGCCCAGTACCTGTTGCTGGACGTGAGGACGGGCGAGGTACGGGTGAGTAACGGGGGCCATGTGCCGTTCCTCTGGTACCATCGCCGGACGGGCGAGGCCGAGGTGGTGGACCTGGAAGGCGGTCCCCCCCTGGGGATCCTGCCGGACGCCACCTATCCCGAGACCGCGCTGTCCCTGGAGCACGGGGACGGCCTGATCCTGCTGACGGACGGCCTGGTGGAATGCACCAACGCGTCCGGCGAGGCCTTCGGCTTCCCCCGGCTGGTAGAGGTGGTGGAGGCCTCCGCCCCCGCCGGGCCCGCGCTGGTCCAGCCGATCCTCCGCGCGGTGGACGCGTTCACCGCCGAGGGGCGGCGCCACGACGACCTGACCCTCGTGCAGGTCACCTGGTGCTGAGCATGGCAGAGACGGAGAGCCTCGAGATTCGCCTGACGAGCGACCCGCGCTGGCTGCGGGTCTTGCGGGCCGCGGTGGGCCAGGTGGGCCACCTGGCGGGCCTCACGCCGCAAGCCGTGGATCACCTGAAGCTCGCCGTGGATGAGGCCTGCGCCAATATCATCGTCCACGGCTACGAGGGAAAGCGCGGGCAGCCCATCGTGGCGACGCTCTACCTGTACCCGGACCGGCTGGAGGTGCGGCTGCGGGACTTCGGGAAGAAGGTGCCGCCGGATTCGATCCGCCCCCAGGAGCCGGATGCCTCCCGCCCCGGGGGCCTGGGCGTGCACCTGATCCACGCGTGCATGGACGAGGTGGTGTACGAGTCGGCCGAGGGGGAGGGGATGGTGCTGCGGCTGGTGAAGTACCTGCGGGAAGGCGCGGAGGGGCCTGGTGGAAGTCCACGTCCGTAACCACGAGCGCGCCGCGATCATCGAGGTCCGGGGCGAGGTGGACCTGTACACGTCTCCGCGGATGCGGGAGGCGATCGTGGAGACGACGTCGGCCAAGGCGCCGACGGTCGTGGTGGACCTCTCCGGTGTGGCGTACATGGACAGCTCGGGGGTCGCCACGCTGGTGGAGGGCCTCCAGCTCTCCCGGGGCTACGGTGGGACCTTCCGGCTGGCGGGCCTCGGGGGCGCGGTCCGGGAGGTCTTCAAGTTCGCCAAGCTGGAGAAGGTCTTCGAGATCTACCCGGATGCGGCCCGGGCGCTGGCCGGTCCCCAGGGCTAGAAACGGCGTCTAGCTGTCAGCGGTCAGCCTTCGGAGTCGACGCCGATCCCCGCCTCTGGTCCTGAGCCCGGCTTTCTGGCCGTTGAACGTTGAGAGCTCTATGCGGGGCCTTCGGGCCGGTGGCGAGTCCAATGCATGTGAAGAATGGGGGTCATGGCTGAGCTTCTGGCGGGGATGGGGCGGCGGGCGCTCTCGGTCCGCGACGACCTCGCCGCTGCATACCGCCTGCTGATCCGGGTGGCGGCACGGCTGGCCTCGGCCCCCTTCACTGCCAAGGGCTTCCGCTGGCCCGTGACGTCTCGCCAGATGGTCCGGATCGGGGTGGAGTCGCTCCCCATCGTCTTCCTCATCGCGGGATCCGTGGGGATGATCGTGGCGCTGCAGGCGGCCACGCAGCTCAGACGGGTGGGCGCCACCATCTACGTGGCGGACCTCGTGGGCGTTTCGCTCACCCGGGAACTGGGGCCGCTGATGACGGCCATCATCATCGCGGGCCGCAGCGGGTCGGCCATCGCCGCCGAACTGGGCACGATGAAGGTCTCGGAGGAGGTGGACGCGCTCACCGCCATGGGGTTGGACCCGGTGGAATTCCTGGCCCTGCCCCGCATCGTGGCCATGGCCATCATGCTCCCCTGCCTCACGACGCTGGCGGATGTCATCGGCATCTTGGGTGGGGTGGCGGTGGCTTGGCTAAGCCTGGGGATTCCCGTGGCGAACTACCTGGAGCAGACACTCCACGCCCTGCTCCTCAAGGACATCTTCAGCGGCCTGATCAAGAGCTGGGTCTTCGCCGGGATCATCGCCGGCGTCGGATGCTACCAGGGCTTCCGCGTGGAGGGGGGCGCGGAGGGCGTCGGCCGGCGGACCACAGCCTCGGTCGTCGCTTCGATCTTTCTGATCATCGCGACCGACCTGGTCTTCACCTTGATTTTTTACGTGCTGGGTTAGCGCGACGACCCTCGGGCTCGTCCGCGGGGGCGAGCGCACGATACTCTATGCCAGCTCCGAACGCGATCATTGAGATCCGGGACCTGGTGACCCACTACGGGACCCGGCGCATCCTGGACGGCGTGAGCTTCCGGGTTCCGGAAGGACAGGTCACGGTCATCCTGGGTGGCAGCGGCTCGGGGAAGAGCACGCTGCTCCGCCATATCATCGGCCTGGAGCGACCGAGCGTGGGCCAGATCCTCATCAAGGGCCGGGACATCACCCGCCTCTCAGACGAGGAGCTGGTCGAGATCCGGAGGCGCATGGGCATCCTGTTCCAGAGCGGGGCCCTGTTCAACTCGATGACGGTGGGGGAGAACGTGGCCCTTCCGCTCCTGGAGCACACTCAACTGGAGCCCTCCACCATCCAGATCATGACCCGCATCAAGCTGCAGCTCGTGGGCTTGGCCGGCTTCGAGGACTTCATGCCGGCCCAGCTGTCGGGCGGCATGCGGAAGCGTGCGGGCCTGGCCCGGGCCATCGCCATGGATCCCGAGATCCTGTTCTTCGACGAGCCCTCGGCGGGCTTGGATCCGGTGACGGCGGCGGGGCTGGACGAGTTGATCCTGAAGCTCAAACAGACGTTTCGCATGACCATCCTGGTGGTCACTCACGAACTGCCCAGCCTGTTCGGCATCGCGGACCACGTGGTCATGCTGATGACCGGCAAGGTCCTGGTGGAGGGCGGGCTCGATGATCTCAAGGGCTCGGCCGACCCGCGGGTGCAGGATTTCCTGGCCAGGCGCCCGGCTCCGGAGCACGAGAACGCCGAGGCGTACCTGCAGTCCCTGGTGGGGACATAGACATGGTTACTCGCGGACGTGACGAACTCAAAGCCGGCATCCTGATCGCCGTCTCGCTGGTCGTCCTGGCAGGGCTGATCATCGGGGTGAGCGGTGTGAGCCTGTGGGATCGCTACGACCACTACACCGTCCGCCTGCGTTCCGCGACCGGACTGGAGCCGGGGACGCCGGTGCGCCTGGGCGGCTTGAAGGTGGGCAAGGTGCTCAGCCTGCGCATTCCGCCGGAGGACACGGCCCGCGTGGAGATCACGCTGGGCGTCCGGCAGGGGATCGCTATCCCGCAGGGCACCTGGGCCACGATCGCGACCATGGGGCTTTTGGGGGATCCGTTCCTGCAGCTTTCGACCGAGGCGCACAACACCCAACGCATCCCGCCGGGCAGCCAGATCCCGGGGCGCGACGCCGCTCAGATTGCAGAGCTGTTGCAGCGCCTGCAGAAGGTCACCGAGAGCGCGGATTCCTTCTTGGCCGATGCGGCCGGGATCTTGAAACAGGACGTGGTGGATCTGGGGCGGCGGTTGAACGAGGTCGCCAAGGTTACCCAGGTGACCGTGGAACACATCGACGCCTTCGTGGCCCCGGCCAACCGTGAACGCGTAGAAAAGATCCTGGCCAACCTCGACCAGGCGGTCCGGGACAGCAGCGGATCGGTCCGGGCGGTGCTGGAGAACCTGACCGCGACCTCCCGCCGGATGGACACGACCATGGAGACGGTGCAGGGGCTGGTGGGGGAGAACCGGGAGGATCTCCGCGAGGCGGTGCGACTGCTCAAGGGGGACCTGGAGGGAGCGGGCAGCCTGCTCACCAGCATGGAGCGGACGCTCCAGGGCGTGGACCAGACCCTGGGCCACGTGGATCGCACCGTCCTGGACAACAGCGACGCCCTGGAAGAGACGCTGGCGAACCTCAGGCGCAGCAGCCAGAATCTCCGCGAACTGACCCAGTCATTGAAGGAGCGGCCCTGGAGCGCGTTTTTCCCGGCCGATCTCCCTGAGAAGCCCGGGATGGATTCGCGCCCCTCGAAGGAGACACGGAAGTGATGCGGACTGCCACGCGCGATGGACTTGGCAAGGCTGTCCGAGGACTGCTGGTCTTCGGTGGAGTCGTGGTGGGCGTACTCCTCCTGGCGGCCTGCGCCGCGGCCCCCGAGATCCGCTACTTCCGGGTGGAGTATCCGCTGCCCGGGCCCTCGGCCAACAGTCCTTTGCCCCTGACACTGGGGATCATGCGCCTTCGTGCCCCCGAGCCGTACCATCAGGAGCGGATCATCTATCGGACCTCGCCGTACCAGGTGCAGTATTACGTCCGTGAGCGATGGGAGTCGCCGCCCGTGGACATGGTGAACGACCGGCTCTTCGACCAGTTCGCGAGGAGCGGGCGCTTCCAGCGCGTGGTGTCGTGGCGCCAGGGAGAGGTGCCAGCCTACCGGCTGGAGCCGCGGCTGCGGCGCTTCGAAGAGCTGGACGAGGGGGACGCCTGGTACGGCCTGGTGGAGCTGGAGTATGAGCTCCTGGACCGGGACGGGCGGAGCCTGTTGCGCGAGGTGGCGAGCCAGCGTGTCCGGGTCGAGGTCCGCAACCCGGAGGGGACGGTCGAGGCGCTGAGCCGCGGCCTGCGGGCGGCGTTGGACGAGGCGGTGTCGAAGACGGCGGCGGCGCTCCGGGACGCGCGACCCTAGGCCGGTCCGCCACAGGCGGATTGGGGCCCATCGGGGACGGGGAAGCGGCCCTTTGCCTCACAGCATCGGGGAGGTACCACATGGCCATCAGCCTGTTGGCCAAGGAGCTGGAGGCGCTGCGGAAGATTAGCACGCCCGCCGTCTGCAACGCCATCGAGACCTTCAACGTGCGACCGCGGAACGAGGGATTCATGACCTCGGACATCCGCTGCCTCTTTCCGGACCTGGGGGTCATGGTCGGCTACGCGGCGACGGCCCGGATCGTGACGGACGAGCCTCCCGTCGAGGGACACCAGGTCTCCCGCCTGGATTGGTGGGATTACCTGCAGGAGATCCCGAAGCCGCGCGTAATCGTCTTCCAGGACCTGGACCGCGTGGTGAAGGGCGCGTACTGGGACGAGCAGACCGCCAACATCCAGAAGGCGCTGGGATGCGCGGGGGTGGTCACCGACGGCGGCGTGCGGGACCTGGACACCATGCATGATCTCGGACTGCACGCGTTCGCGGCCCACCTGCTGGTGTCGCGCGCCTACGTCCACCTGGTGGATTTCGGGATCCCGGTGCGGGTGGGGGGCCTCACGGTCAGCCCGGGGGACCTGCTCCACGGGGACAAGCACGGGGTCACCACCATCCCGTCAGCCATCGCCGCGGAGGTCGCGTCGGCCGCGGCGCGGCTGGAGCGGCAGGATCGGCAGATCGTCGAATTGTGCCAGTCGCCCGACTTCACCCTGGAGACATTGAAAGAGCGCTGGGGAAGGATTCGTGAGATATACTAGCGCCCAGCGGGATGGCGAAGGATGCATGGGCACCCGGAAGGAGTTTTGAACGATGCACCCGATCATCATCCTCGGATCCGGGCCGGCGGGACTGACGGCGGCGCTCTACTCGGCCCGGGCCCATCTCCAACCGCTGGTGGTGGACGGGCACGAGGCCGGCGGACAGCTCACCCTGACCACCATGGTGGAGAACTTCCCCGGCTTCCCCGATGGGCTCATGGGTCCGGACCTGATCGCTTCCATGCGGAAGCAGGCAGAGCGCTTCGGCGCCGGCTTCCGGGGCGGCAGCGCCACGGCGGCGGACCTCAGCCGGCGGCCGTTCCGGATCACCATCGACGGGACCGTGGAGGAGTGCCAGACGCTCATCATCGCCACGGGGGCCTCGGCCAGGCTCTTGGGCCTGGAGTCGGAGCGGAAACTGATGGGCCACGGGGTCTCCACCTGTGCCACGTGCGACGGCTTCTTCTTCCAGGACCAGGAGATCCTCGTCGTCGGCGGCGGCGACTCGGCCATGGAGGAGGCGATCTTCCTGACCAAGTTCGCCAAGCGCGTGACCGTGGTGCACCGCCGGGACAAGCTGCGGGCCTCCAAGGTCATGCAGGACAAGGCCTTCAAGAACCCCAAGATCGACTTCACCTGGGACTCGATCCCGGACGAGATCCTGGATGTGAACCAGGGGAAGGTGACGGGCGTCCGGATCAGGAACCTCAAGACCTCGGCCCTCACGGAGCGGCCGGTGGACGGGGTCTTCATCGCCATCGGGCACACCCCCAACACGCAGATCTTCCGAGGCCTCCTGGAGATGGACGAGGTCGGCTACATCAAGACGTACGAGGGGACCAGGACCAGCGCCCCAGGCGTGTACGCGGCCGGCGATGTGCAGGACCGGGTGTACCGGCAGGCGATCACCGCAGCCGGGTCCGGCTGCATGGCCGCCATCGATGCCGAGCGGTTCCTGGAGCATGCGGGACACTGAGGCCGATTCCGATCTCTGGACGGCCGCGGCGCGGGGGATGGCAGGGGTTCCGGTGGGGGCCCGCGGACACAGGCGCCGAAGTTGCCGCGGCATTCTGATGAATGGCAGGCCGCCGAGCATGCCGATCGCGAGGATGCGGAGAGCATCGCTGGCGTCCTGATCCGCCGCCGCCGGAAGAAGCGTCCAGGGCCTCAGTGGCCTAGAGTGTGGTGACATGGGCGAGACCAAGAAACCTGCGAAGAAGAAGATCCTGATCATCGACGACGACGAGGACTTGTGCGTCCTGGCGACGCACGCCCTCACGCTGGACCGGAGCGACCTGGAGGTCATCAGCGCCAAAGACGGCCCGTCGGGCATCCGGCGGACCCAGGCCGAGCAGCCGGCCGTCATCATCCTCGACGTCATGATGCCCAAGATGGATGGATACGAGGTGTGCCGGCTGTTGAAGGCGGATCCGACGACGCAGGACATCCCCGTGATCATGCTCACCGCCAGCGGCGATCCCCACCTCAACCGGAAGGCCTTCGACGCGGGGGCCGTGGCCTGCCTCACGAAGCCCTACGGGAAGAGCACGCTGGCGAACACCGTGGACATGGCCCTGGCCAGCGGCGAGCGCTCCCGCGGGCGCCCCCACTGATCCGGCCGCTGCCCCCGCTTCCGGCGGGGTTCCGAATCGCGTACACCCGCACGCCCCACTACTCATGAACGCCCTCGTCGGCCTGGTCCGAGCCTTGGTCCCGGTGACCCTCACGCTCCACGTCCGCGTCCCCAGCCAGCATGCCTCGGTCCCCGTCCTGGGAGACGAGCGCATGGGCACCGCCACCCTGGTGGACCCACAGGGGCTCCTCCTGACGGTGACCTATGTGGTCATGGGGGGCCGGGAGATCGAGGCCACGTTCCCCGACGGCCGCAAATTCCCGGCGGAGATCGTGGCGCAGGATTTCGAGAGCGGGATCGCCGTGCTCTCCATCCCGGTCCGCGACCGGCCCACGGCGAGCCTGGGGGATTCGCGAGGCCTAGCCGTGGGGCAGGATGTGTTCATCCTGGCGAGCGCGGATCCCACGGCCCGTCGCGTGGGCAGCGGGGTCGTCACGGACCTGGGGCCCTTCGACGCCTACTGGGAGTATATGCTGGATTCGGCCATCCAGACCTCGGCCTTCAATCCTGGCCTGGGCGGCGGGCCCCTGTTCGATACCCGCGGACGCATGCTGGGCGTCACGTCGCTCAATCTGGGCCAGGTGGGTCGCTTCAGCCTGGCGATCCCGGTTCACCTGTTCACCGAGCACCGGGAGGACCTGCTTCGTTTCGGGGGTGTGCCGGGGCGCACGCGGCGAGCCTGGGTCGGATTCTTCGCCCAGCCGACGGAGTCGGGGATCGTGGTGGCGGGGGTGGTCCCGGAGGCGCCGGCCTCCCGCTTTGGGATCCGCGAGGGGGACGTGATCGTGGCGGTCAACTTGCGCGAGGTGGAGACGCGGCCGGAGCTGTACCAGGAGATGTGGAAGCACGAGGCGGGGGCGCCGCTCTCCTTCAGCATCCTGCGCGAGGGCCGGCGCACCACTGTCGAGGTAATTGCGACGGATCGCGCGGAATTCTACCGGTAGATCGGGCCGTCGGCCCGGGCAGGATGTCTCCGGCCCGGGTCGCCGTGCGGAAGGGCGGAGGGCGGGCATGCCATCTGCGATCTCAGCGGAACGGCTGCGGGGAATCCTGGACATCGGCCGGTTGGCCAACGCCGAGACGGATCTCGGAGGCCTGATCGACCTGGTCACGCGGCAGACGTGTTCCCTGCTGGAGGCGGAGCGGGGGTCGCTGTACGTGTTGGACAGGGAGGCGGGCGACCTGCACACAACCATGGCCATGGGGCTTCCGGGCAAGGCCATCCGCCTGAAGCTGCATCAGGGCGTGGCCGGCCTGGTGGCGGCCGCCGGCGAATCCATCGTGGTGGACGACGCCTACGCCGACCCCCGCTTCTACCGGGGCGTTGACGAGGCGACCGGCTATCGCACCCGCACGATCCTGTGCGTCCCCATCAAGAGCCAACGCGGGGATGTGCTGGGGGTGCTGGAACTTCTGAACAACCGCACCGGCAACTTCACGCCGGAGGACGAGGAAACGCTCCTCCTCCTCGCCCCCCAACTGGGCGTCGCCCTGGCCAACGCCCGGCTCTACGACGGGCTCCGCACCAGTGTGGACCGGCTCTCCCGCCTGATGAAGGTCGGGGCCGCCATCAGTTCCGAGCTGGACCTGGACGCCCTCCTCCGGACCATTTCGCAGACGACGTCCCACCTCCTCGGCGCGGAACGGAGCACCGTGTTCCTGGTGGATCGGTCCCGGAACGAACTGTGGTCACGGGTGGCCGAGGGGCTGGACCGGCAGGAGATCCGCATCCCCCTCGCCGCGGGCATCGCGGGGACGGTGGCCAGCTCGGGAACCCCGATCCGGATCAGCGATGCCTACACCGACCCGCGCTTCAACCCCGAAGTGGACAAGCGCACGGGCTACCGCACCCGCAATATCCTGTGCGCGCCAATGCGGAACGCCCGGGGGCAGGTGATCGGGGTCTTCCAGGTCCTGAACAAGCGGGGCGGGGATTTCTCTGCGCTGGACGAGCAGCTCCTGGCGAGCCTGTCCTCCCAGGCGGCCGTGGCCGTGGAGAACGCCCAGCTCTATGACGAGGTCCAGCGGGCTTACACGCAGCTTCAGACCCTGGACAGGATGAAGTCGGACTTCCTCAACAGCATCTCCCACGAGCTGCGCACTCCCCTGGCCCCCATCCTTGGGTACAGCGACATCCTGCTCTCCGGCAGCATGGGACTTTTGCCGCCGAACTGCGTCCGGGCCGTGCAGGCGATCTCGACCAGCGCCAAGCGGTTGCTATCTCTCGTCGAGAGCCTGCTGCTCTTCGTCCGTCTGGACGAGGGGGAGATGGCGCTGAACCGGGAACCCGTGGACCTCCCCCCCTGGTCGCCCTGGTGATGGAACCGTTCCAAGTCAAAGCCGTCGAGCGCAAGCTGAGTCTCGCCAACGAAGTGGCGGGGGGCGTTCCTGCGGTCATGGCGGACCGGCAAGAGCTGATCATGGCCCTCACGCACCTGGTGGACAACGCGACCAAGTTCACGCTGGCCGGCGGGCGAGTGACGGTGAGGGCGCGGCCGGTGGCCGCCGAGGATGGAAGCATGCTCGTGGAGATCGCCGTGCAAGACACCGGCATCGGCATCCCGGCCGAGCTCCACGCCAAGATCTTCGAGCGGTTTTACCAGGTGGACAGTTCGACCACGCGGCAGTTCGGGGGCGTGGGCATCGGCCTGGCCGCGGTCAAGCAGATCGTCGAGGCCCACGGCAGCCGTGTGCTGGTGGAGAGCGAGCCGGGGAAGGGCTCGACCTTCCGGTTCCATCTGCCGGTCGCCACTTAGCCCGGTTCATTCATGTTCGGCAATCTTGCCTCGCACGGCAAAAAACGCCGCGCAAGGCATGTGAACCCTCCGCCCGGCATCCAGGACGGCTTCTCGGCGAGCGGCGTGGCGGGGGACGAGGTGCGCGCGGTGGGGGTGGAATTCGGCGTGGCCTGGTCGGCGTAAGGGGGGGTGCCTATGACCGCCAGGCGGTCGCAAGCGCGCGTCCACATCCGACCGATGACGACGCGCGATTTAAAGCAGGCCGTCGCCATGGAAGCCGCTTGCTTCGGCGCCGACGCGTGGCCGCAGCAAGCCTTCAGGGAGCTGCTGCGGGTATTCGGCCAGGGCGGGCCAACCCGGGGCGGCCTGTGGGTCGCCGAGGATTCCGGCAGCGGAGAGGTGCTGGGCTACGTCGGGATCGAGGTGAGCGCCCTCTGGGGTGAGGCGGATATCATCAACATTGCCGTGGCGGCACAGCATCGGCGCCGAGGGGTGGGCCGAGCCCTCCTGGAATGGATCATCCGCCGCTGCCGGCGGAGCGGAATCGAGCTCCTGTGGCTTCGCGTGCGGGCGTCCAACCGATCCGCCCAGCGGTTCTATCGCAGCACGGGCTTCGACCAGCGCGGCAAATTCACCGGCTACTACCGCGACCCGGACGAGGCTGCCGTCCTCATGGCCACGGACCTGGCCGAGAGGCAAGAGGAGTAGCCACCGGGGCACGGAGGGCTCGGAAAAGCGGCCGATAGGCACGCCAAGGGGGCGGAGTAGACTCAAGAGACTTTACGAGTGATCAACTCCCATCCCAGCAGGCAGGGGGCGATAGGGCGTCCTGGGTGGCGTAATACCGCGCACGGTTGATGGCCCTTTACCGGGAGCCCCTGCTGTATTTTGGTACGGTATGCTCGGTTACGCTAGGGTCGCAATGATCAAAAAGGTCGTTCGGGAGAAACGAAAAGAAGTTGAATTACTCTACCACGTCCCCCTGATGTCGCCTTCGGCCTGAGCTCGGGGAGGCGCCTGTGGGCTGGAGCTTGACTCGGCGAAGGAAGGTGGTAGAGTCTGAGAGCCGAGAGAGGAAAGACGCTGGTGGAGTGGGGGGATCTCTCGGCCGATTCGACGCGGGGGGAGCAATCTGAACCAAGAGGCGAGAGAGGATGCGGTGACCTAACCAGCAGTGGAACCGGGGCGAGGCGGATGCCTGGGGGAGGTGCGTCATGGCGATGGTGAAGCGGTTGCAGGAGTTCCTCGATTCCCGCGGCGTCAAATACGAAGTCAGCCCGCACCGGGAAGCATTCACCAGCCAGGAGATCGCCGCTGCCAGTCACGTCTCCGGCAGGGCCATGGCCAAGGTGGTCATCGTCAAGCGTGGCACGGGGATGCTGATGGCGGTCCTGCCGGCCGCATGCAGGGTGGGTGTGGATCGTCTCGAGAAAATCTTCGGCATGCCGGGAATCACCATCGCCCGCGAGCAGGAGTTCGCCGGGCTGTTCCCCGACTGTGACACGGGGGCGATGCCGGCCTTCGGGAATCTCTACGGCCTCGAGGTGTACGTAGACGAGGAGCTGGCCAAGGTCCCCCGGATCGTCTTCCAGGCGGGGAACCACCAAGAATTGGTGACCATGGACTACGCCGACTTCGCCCGCCTGGTCCGGCCCAAGGTGGCCGAGTTCTGTTCGCACAAGTGAGAGACGCACGCGCCGTATTCTCCCTGTCTGTATTCCGAAGAACACCACGGCCTGTACTCCGGCCGTGGTTTCTGTTTTCATCATAGCGTCCAGTGCATTCTTCCTTAGGCCTTGGCGTCTTAGCGGTTGAGCAGAGGAGGTCTTTGCATGCGCGGACAGCCGGTGAGCGCCTCGAACGTGATCCTCTCGCGTGTCATGCATCCAAACGACGCCAGCTTCATGGGGACGGTGCACGGCGGGGTCATCCTGCGCATGCTCGACGAGGCGGGCGGTATGGCCGCCTTCCGCCACGCGAGGAAACCCGTGGTCACCGCGGCCATTGACAGCATGAGCTTCCTGGCGCCCGTGTACGTCGGGAATCTCGTCACGGCCAAGGCCTCGGCCAACTCGGTAGGCAGGACCTCGATGGAGGTCGGGGTGCGGGTGGAGGCGGAGGATCTTCTGACCGGGAAGGTGGCCCACACCGCCTCCGCATACCTCGTGTATGTGGCAGTGGATCGGCGGGGGAAGCCCCTCCGCGTTCCTCCCCTCGTCACGACGACGGCCGAGGATCGGCGGCGGATGGCAGCGACGGAGCGGCGGCGCAAGGCCCGCGCCGCGCGCCGGATGGCGGGCCACGGCAGCCGGTAAGGGGCACCGGACAATGTCCGGGAGCACGATCTTGCGGGCTGGACGTTATCCTGTCAGTGTTGGTATGATGCCCCCCCAAAAGGCTGGGACGCGTGGAGGCGAGGAGGCAGGGCAGTTCGAGGCGTTCCAGCATCCTAGCCTGCCAGCATGCCAGCGTTTTTTCGATTCACAGGAGGATTCCCGATGGTCTCCCTCGAGGACCTGAAGGCTCTGGCCATTCCCGCCCAGACAAAGATCGTCCTGCTGGTCCTGGATGGTCTCGGTGGGTTGCCGCGCGCGGGCGACAGCAAGACGGAGCTGGAGGCGGCTCGCACTCCGAACCTGGATGCGCTGGCGGCCACGGGCAACCTGGGGCTGGCCGATCCCGTGGCCCCCGGCATCACGCCGGGCAGCGGACCCGGCCACCTCGGCCTCTTCGGCTACGACCCGCTCCAGTACCGGATCGGGCGCGGCGTCCTGGAGGCGGTCGGCATTGACCTCACGTTGACCGAACGCGACCTGGCCGCCCGCGGCAATTTTTGCAGCGTGGATGCGGCCGGCCTGATCACCGACCGGCGGGCGGGTCGCATTCCGACCGATGTGTGCGCCCGCCTCGCGCAACTGCTGGAGAAGATCAGGGTCCCGGGCGTGGAGTTGATCGTGCGGCCGGTGCGGGAGCATCGCTTCGTGGTGTTGTTCCGAGGCGAAGGCTTGAAGGAGGGCCTGTCGGAGACGGACCCGCAACAGGTCGGCAAGGGGCCGCTGCCGGTCCACGCGGAGGTGCCACAGGCCAAGCCCGCAGCCGACATCGCCAACCAATTTGTGGCCGAGGCCAAGCGGGTGCTGGCTTCCGAGCATCCGGCCAACATGGTCCTCCTGCGCGGCTTCTCCAAGTATCCCCGCCTCCCGAAGCTTACGGACATCTACGGTGTGCGGGCGGCTGTCATCGCGGTGTATCCCATGTACCGGGGCCTGGCCAAGCTGGTGGGGATGCAGGCCGTGAAGACCGGGGACACCGCCGCCGATGAGATGGCGGCCCTGGAATCGGTGTATGCCGACTTCGATTTCTTCTTTGTCCACGTGAAGAAGACCGACAGCGCCGGCGAGGACGGAAACTTCGACAGGAAGGTGTCCGTCATCGAGGAGGCGGATGCACAGATCCCGCGGCTTCTCGGGCTCAAGCCCGACGTCCTGGTGGTGACGGGCGATCACTCGACGCCGGCGGCCTTCAAGGCGCACAGCTGGCATCCGGTGCCGGTGCTGCTTCACTCGAAGTGGTGCAGGCCGGATGGCGCGCCGCGCTTCACCGAGCGGGAGTGCCGCACCGGCAGCATCGGCCACGTCCGCGCGGCGGAGCTGATGCCGCTCGTCATGGCGCACGCCGAGCGGCTGACCAAGTTCGGGGCGTGAAAGGCCCGGAGGAGGACTCAAAGCAATCCGCAGATTTCGCAAATTACGCAGATTTCATTCCGGAAGGGACTCCGAAAAGAATCTGCGTGAATCTGTGTAATCTGTGGATCCGGTGGTTCAATGGTGCGGTTTCTGGCGGTGGCGGATATTCACAGTGGCCGGGCGGCGATCCGGGCCATCTGCGACGAGGCGGGCCGGCACGCCCCGGATGCCATCATTGTCGCCGGCGACCTGACGACCTACGGGGACGCGGCCGAGGTTCGGCGGGTGCTGGACAGCCTGCCGGGCCGGATCCTGGCGATCCCGGGAAACCTGGACGTGGCGCAGGCGTTCGAGGCGGGCATCGCCAAGAGTCATGCCGAGAGCCTGCCCGGAAAGCGCATCGAGATTAACGGCGTGAGTATTGTCGGTCTGTCGAGCCGCGCCGTCCCGCAGGCCACGCCGTGTGACGTCCTGGTCCTCCACGAGCCGCCGTGGGGGATGCTTGATGACGTGGGCGGGGGGCGGCACATCGGCTTCCGCGAGCATCTGGACGCGCTGCAGCGAATCCGGCCGAAGGTCTTGTTATGCGGCCACTGCCACGAGGCCCCCGGCATAGTGATCCACGAGGGGACCACCGTGGTGAACTGCACCGTGGGCAACGGCGGCCGCGGCGCCCTCGTAGAGATTGACGGCGACCACGCTGTGGTGCGGCTGTTGTAGCGTCGCCGGGACGAGTGGAGAACGCCAGGCAATGCGCCGCGATCTGAAGGATCGGGTGGCCGTGATCACGGGCGCCTCCAGCGGAATCGGGCGGGCGGCGGCGCTGGCCTTTGCGCGAGAGGGCGTGCGGGTCGTCTTGGGCGCCCGGCGCACGGACCGGCTGCACGAGGCGGCCGAGGCCATCCAGCGGGCGGGAGGGAAGGCTCGCGCCCTTCAGACCGACGTGACCCGGCCGGAGGACGTCCGGCGCCTGGTCGGCGAGGGGGTGGCGGCTTTCGGCCGACTGGACATCCTGGTGAACAACGCGGGGCTGGGATACTTTGGTCGGCTGGAATCCATGTCCGTGGAGGAAGTCCGGCACCTCTTCGAGGTGAATGTCATGGGCACGATCTATGGCATCCAGGCCGCCGTGCCCATCATGCGATCGCAGGGTTCAGGACACATCATCAATATTTCCTCTGTCGTGGGGAAGCGGGCGACGCCCGGCAGCGGGGTGTATTCCGCCACGAAGTTCGCCCAGGTGGCCCTGTCCGAGTCGCTCCGTCTGGAGGTCGCCGACGCGGGCATCGACGTGAGCGTCATCTGTCCGGTCTCGACCACGACCGAGTTCTTTACGGTCGCAAGAGCCCGCTCGCCCGTGAAGCATGATCCGACCAGCCCGGTCTACTCGGCGGAGCAGGTGGCGGAGATCATCCTGCGCTGCGCCCGCCGGCCCCGGGCCGAGGTGATGGTCTATCCGCCGGTGCGCCTGATGGTGGTCCTGAATGCCGTGTGGCCGGGGCTGGTGGATCGCATCCTGGCGGGGTACTGGAAGAAGGTACGTCCTGGATTGTGACATACGGTTCGACAGCTTCCTCGTGACCGGCTGCGGATGGGAGGATTCATGGGTGCAGATGGGGGTGCCATGCAGTGGGCGTCAACGATGCTCCAGGAGATCTGGAAGGAGAACGCCGCGGCTCGCGAGGCGCTGTTGGCCGAGGTCCGCGGATTGTCCGAAGCGCAGCTCGCGTTTCAGCCCGCGCCCCGCAAGTGGTCCATCGGCGAGATCCTGGATCACCTGTCGTTAGCGGAACGGAGCATCGCGCGTGTGGCCTCCCGGATCCTGCAGCAGGCGGCGGGCCGCGGCCTCATCGGTGAGCCGGGCAGCATGGAGCCACCGCCGCACCGGCTCGACCGAGAGATGTTCGATGCGCCAGCCGCCGCGCCCGAGTCCGTCCTTCCCTCGCCGGGACGGCCGATCACGCACCTCCTCTCCAGCCTCGGGGAGAGCCGGGAGCGCCTCTTGGAGGTCAGCAGCCGTGCGGATGGCCGGGTGGTCGGGAACGTCACGATCCGCCACTTCCAGCTCGGCGACCTGCACTTCTATCAATGGCTGGCCCTGGAGGGGGCCCACGAGTCGAAGCACCTGGCCCAGATCCGCCGGATCAAGTCGCATCCCAAGTTCCCCAAGAGCTGATCGGCGCGCGGATACGGGCGAGCCCGTGACTGGAAAACGCCAATGGCCTCGACGCTTCTCGCCATCCTGTTTCCACCGACGACCCGGCACATCCCCGGCGAGCGGGGGATCAACATCGCCCTGCGGACCGCGCACCTCATGACCTCCGGCATCCTGCTGGGGGGGCACGTTTTCGAGATCCCCGCGTACCAACTGATCCTGTTCCTCTACCTCACCATTGCCAGCGGCATCGGCCTGATCCTCTTGGAGCTGTACAATTCCTGCCGCTGGATCTACCTGGGCAAGGGCGTCATGGTGATCCTGAAGCTGGCGGTCGTGATCGCGACCGGCGTCTGGTGGGAGCATCGGGTCGTGCTCCTGCTGCTCGCGGTCCTGATCAGCTCGGTCGGATCGCACATGCCGGCCCGATTCCGGTACTACTCGTTCCTCCACGGTCGCGTCATCGTGGACCCGCCCAAGGCGCCGGTCGGCACCTCCCTGTCAGCCTGGCGCCAGTGAAGTCGGGCGGCGCCATATCCTCTTCCGGAACACGTCGATGGATTACCGGCGGCTGCACGATTGGGACGTCTCACCGCAGGAAGCGGTCCGGATCCAGCAGGACCTTCGCGCGCGGCTCATCGTCCGCGATGAGGCTTCGGCTCCGTTTCGAACCATCGCGGCCATGGACGTCTCCTACGATAAGCGGTCGCCGTGGCTGTTCGCCGCCGTCGTGATCATGCGGCTCCCCGGTTTCCAGGTCGTGGAGACGGCCGGCGTCCGCGCCCAGGCGCGGTTCCCCTACATCCCGGGGCTTCTGTCCTTCAGGGAATCGCCGGCCGGCCTTCAGGCGTGGGAGCGGCTCACCACCCGGCCCGACTGTCTGATCTGCGACGGCCACGGCTACGCCCATCCGCGGCGGTTCGGCTTTGCCTGTCACTTCGGCCTGCTCGTGGACCTGCCGACCATCGGGTTCGCCAAGAGCGTCCTCGTGGGACGCTTTGATCCGCCCGGAGCCGGCCGGGGGAGCGTGAGCGACCTCGTGGATGCGGGCGAGATGATCGGGGCGGCCGTCCGGACCCGGGAGGGCGCGGAGCCCGTCTTCGTCTCGGTCGGACACCGGATCAGTCTGGCGAGGGCCGTGGCCACCATTTTAGCGTGCACGGCCGGATATCGGATCCCGGAGCCGGCCCGCCGGGCGCACGCCTTGGTGAATCGCCTGCGTGAATCGGGCGCCGAACCTGCAGGCACCAAGGACCTGTTCGAGCCGCAGCCGTAAGGGCGTTGATGCGTTTCGTCACGCGCGACTCCGGGTGATGGAAGGGGGCGCCTTCGAGTTTCGGATTGACCCGCGGAGTGTACTCGCCTACCCTCTCGGAAAGCCCCTCGGGATCTTTCGCCTCGAATCTACCGATGCTTCGTTACGCCGAGCCGAGGGCAGATGACCTGTACAGGACAGGTGCTGCAGAGCGGGGAGATGGGCTTGCAGAGGTTCTGCCCGAAGGTGACCAAGAGGTCGTTGTAGGGAATCCAGTGGCGGCGCGGCAGGAGCTTGCGGAGGGCGAACTCGGTCTCCTCCGGGATCTTGGTACTCACGATTCCGAGGCGGTTGCTGATCCGGTGGACGTGAGTGTCCACGCAGATGCCGGGCTTGCCGTAGCCGATGGTGATGACGAGATTGGCCGTCTTCCGGCCCACGCCCTTCAGGCCGAGGAGCCTCTCCAGATCGTCCGGGACCTTGCCGCCGTGCTCCGCGAGCAGGGTGCGGCACAGTCCCTTGATCGTCCGGGCCTTGGTGCGGTAAAACCCAGCCGGGTAGATGGCCCGGGCGATGCGGGCCGCGGGCAGCCTCACCATGGCGCGCGGCGTCCTGGCCAGGCGGAACAGGCGGGCGGATGCCTCGGCGGTCACCTCGTCCTTGGTCCGCAGGCTGATGAGGCACGCGATCAGGACGCGGAACGGATCGCGGGAATCCTGCGCCACGGCGCCGACGGCCGTGGGGTTCCACTGCCGGCTGGTGCGCGTGAGCGTCCGGACGATCCGATCAATGTCGCCAGCGGTCCTGGCCATGTCTCTCTGCTCCGGATGGGGCGAGCGGGTGCGGCTGAAGGGTCATCATTATATCACGAGAATGCAGGAGGACGGTGACCGATGCGAATCTTCTTCGCGGGGGCGGCGCGCGACGTGACCGGGTCGCAACACGTGCTGGAGTTCGACGGGACGCGCCTTCTGCTTGACTGCGGGCTGTACCAGGGCCGGCGCAAGGAGGCCAGCGAGCGCAACCGGCACCTGCCCTTCGATCCGCGCCAGGTGAACGCCATGGTCCTGTCGCACGCCCACATCGATCACTCTGGCAATATCCCCACGCTGGTGAAGCAGGGGTTCCGGGGGACCATCACCTGCACGCCGGCCACCCGCGACCTATGCAGCGTCATGCTGCGGGACGCGGCCCACATCCAGGAGGCGGACGCCGACTTCATGAACCGGAAGCACGCGGACCAACTGGAGGAGCCGGTGGTCCCCCTTTACGACGAGGCTGACGTCCTGAAGGCGCTGAAGCAGTTCCGCACCCTGGCCTACCACCAGCCGGCGCTGGTGCTGCCCGGCGTCCTCTGCACCCTGCTGGACGCGGGGCACGTCCTCGGCTCGGCCATCGTCCAGTTGGACATCGACCGGGCGCCGGACCGGCTGCGCCTGGTGTTCAGCGGGGACCTGGGCCGGCGGAACATGGCCATCCTGCGCGATCCGGAGATCCCGGAGCCGCCCGACGTCCTGATCATGGAGAGCACGTACGGCGACCGTCTGCATGCGCCCATGGCCGGGATGGAGGCGCAGCTGGCGGACGTGATCAACCGGACGGTCGCCCGCAAGGGGAAGATCCTGGTCCCCAGCTTCTCCCTGGAACGCACCCAGGAGTTCGTCTACGCCCTGCACCGGCTCGCGCTGCGGAAGGCGATCCCGCCCATCCCGATGTACGTGGACAGCCCCCTGTCGGTCCGGATCACCGAGATCTTCAAGCTGCACCCGGAGTGCTTCGACGAGGAGATGCATGCTTTCATGCGGTCAAACGGCGATCCCTTCGGATTCGAGAACCTGACCTACATCAGCACCCTGGAGGACTCCAAGGCCCTGAACGACCGGGAGGGCCCCATGATCATCATGGCGGCCTCGGGGATGTGCGAGGCGGGGCGCATCCTCCACCATTTGCGGAACGGCATCGAGGACGCGCGGAACACCATCCTGATCATCGGGTTCCAGGCCAAGAACACCCTGGGGCGGAAGATCGCCGACCGGGCCCCGGCGGTGCGGATCTTCGGCGTGGAGCACTCGCTGGAGGCGGAGGTGGTGGTGCTGGACGCCTTCAGCGCCCACGCGGACCGGGACGACCTGCTGGATTTCGTGCAGGGGTGCCGGTTGTCGCTGCGGAAGCTCTTCCTGGTCCACGGGGAAGAAGAGCAGATGACACCCCTGGGCCAGCGCCTGACGGCGATGGGGATCCCCGGCGTCCAGGCGCCGATGCTGGGCGAGTTCGCCCGGGTCTGAGAGTGTGTGAAGAGATCGTTGCCGGGCCGAGAGCCCGACTGTAACCTGTTGATTCTCCGTGGGTGAAAAATGCACTTGGCGCCGATTCGCCGATATTTTCACACACTCTGAGGTGCGCAGGCCACGACCCCCTCTCCCGGATTGACTTTTTCCTCCTTCCCTCATAATCTTCCTGCGGCGTCCCTGCCCGTGGGCCCGCCGCGGCGACGCGGGGCAGCCCCGTTCATCGGCATGCATCACGGTCCATCGCAAACCTGTCGATCAGAATCCGGAGACGCCGGCCCTGGCTCGGAATCGATCCGACGTCCGGACCAACCCGTATCTCACATGAGGACATCGCATGACAGAGCCATTGCACTTTCTGACGTTCGGCCCGCATCCCGACGACGCCGAGATCGGGACGGGGGCGTTTCTGCTGAAGATGAAGAACCGCGGGTACCGCACCGGCATGGTCATCCTGACCGAGGGTGAGATGGGGAGCGGCACTCCTGATATCCGGCGCGAGGAGACGCGCCGGGCGGCGCGGGACCTCAAGCTGGACGCTATGGAGGTCCTCGACATGGGGGACACGCGCCTCGAGGACTCGCATCCGAATCGCGTCACCGTCGCGTCCATCGTCCGGAAGTACCGGCCGGAGATCGTGCTGGCCCCCTACTACGGCATCGAGCCGGGCCGCGGCCGCGGCCATTCGGATCACATCAGCTGCGGGCACCTGGTGACGCACGGGGTCAACTTCGCCCACCTGGAGAAGTTCCCGGCCGAGGGCCGCCCCCATGCGGTGAAGAAGATCCTGTACTACTTCCTCCCGCCGTTTCTGAAGCCGACCCTCATTGTCCCCGTGGACGACGAGTTTCCCCAGGCCATTCAGGCCCTGGCCAACCATAAGTCGCAGTTCGACCGGCCGGATCGGCCCAAGTTTTTCCCCACCCGGCTGGAGGCCAATGCGGGCTACCTGGGGGCGCAAATCGGGGCGAGGTTCGGTCAAGCCTTTTACGTTCAGGATCCCCTGAAGATCGAGGATCCGCTGTCGCTCTTCGCCTGAGGCGCGCCGACTTCACACCCGACGGGCCGGCGGGGTCCTCCGGCCGCCCGAGGCGGCATTCCAGCATGCGTCTGCAAAAGCGGTTGGCGCAGATCGGAGTCCTGTTTCTGGCGGTCTTCACGGCCGGCACCATCGGCTTCATCCTGGTCGAGGGCTGGTCCTTGATGGACGCCCTCTACATGACCACTATCACTCTATCCACGGTGGGCTTCCAGGAGGTGCATCCCCTCAGCACGGGCGGCCGCCTGGTGGCCATGGCGCTGATCCTGGGCGGCACCGGCTCGCTCGCCTACGGGCTGAGCGTGGTGACCGCGTTCATCGTTGAAGGCGAGCTGAAGGATATTCTGGGGAAGCGACGAATGGAAAAGGCGCTGGCACGGCTAAACGGGCACGTGATCGTTTGCGGCGCGGGCGAGACGGGGAAGCACGTCGTCGAGGAACTTCTGAAGACCGGGACCCCTTGTGTGGTGATCGAACAGAACCTCGCCCGGTGCAAGCATCTGGAACGGTTTGGCCCGATCCCCGTCATTGAGGGGGATGCGACCGACGGGGTGGTCTTGACCCGGGCCCGCATCGGGCAGGCGCGGGGATTGATCGCCACGCTGCCCTCGGACAAGGACAACCTCTTCGTGATCCTGACGGGGCGAGAATTGAATCCGAACATCCGCATCGTCAGCCGACTCATCGAGGACGAGAGTCTTCCGAAGCTGCGGAAGGCGGGGGCGGATGCCGCGGTCTCCTCGAACCAGATCGGCGGCCTGCGGATGGTCTCCGAAATGATTCGACCCCGGGTGGTCTCTTTCCTGGACTCGATGCTCAGGGATCCCCACCGCGTCCTGCGGGTGGAGGAGGCCGAGGTGGTCGCCGGCTCCCCGGTGGTGGGTAAGACGTTGGCCGAGCTCGATCTCATCAACCGGGTGGGGTTGGTGGTCATCGCGAAGCGGCAGGGACCCGACGGGGATTTCGAATACAACCCGAGGCCCTCCTCACCTCTCAACGCTGGAGATTTCCTGATCGTCTGCGGCGAGCCGGCGCAGGTGGAGGCGTTGCGGGAGGTGCTGGCCAAGGGATAGAGGCAGTCGATTGGTCAACTGGTGGATGCGTCGACTTGGAGAAGATCCAGACTCAGGGTTTCGCAGACGGCTTCGCCGGGGGAATGGTTGTGAGGGAACTGAGAGCGTGGAAGCGGCTGGGAACGCGGGCGCTGTATCGGCAGGCCCACATCGTGGTGAGGGAGGACGCGCTCGAGCTGCCCGACGGGCGTGAGAAGGTCTATCCGGTCATGGCCCTGGGGGCCAGCGTCGGCATCCTGCCCTTTCTCCCGGATGACCGCGTGATCCTCGTCCGGCAATACCGCCACGTCACCCAAGACTTCTCGTGGGAGATCCCCGGCGGAGGGATCCTGCCGGGGGAGCCGCCAGAAGAGGCGGCGCAGCGGGAACTCCGAGAGGAGGCGGGCTACCGCGCCGGCCGCCTGCGACGCCTGGGGGGATTCTGGCCGAACAACGCGTACCTGGACGAGGTCATTTACATCTTCGTGGCCGACAGGCTGGTCGCCGACCCGCTGCCGGCCGACCAGGACGAGGAGCTGGAGATCCGCGCATTCCCCTCCGACGAGGCCCTGGCCATGGCGCAGGACGATCGGATCTCCTGCGGCCTCACCAAGCTGGCGATCCTGTGGGCGGCCGTCGAGGGGCGCGACCGAGGGAAGCTGTAGCCGGTGGATCGAGGCGTCCGGACCGCCAACCCCCGGCTTGAGGCCGGGGGCGGGTAAAAGAGGAAGGGGACCTGGAGGTGCCATGCGCTTCGACGGGAAGGTGGCCATCGTCACGGGGTCCTCGGATGGGATCGGGAAGGCGGCGGCGCTGCTCTTCGCCCGCGAGGGCGGGCAGGTAGTCCTGAACGCCCGCGGGATGGAACGTCTCGAGGCGGCGCAGGCCGCAGTCCAAGCGGTGGGGAAGCCGCCCGTCGTCGTGGCGGGAACCGTCACCGATCCAGCCGTGGTGGAGCGGCTCGCCGGCGAGACGCTCCGGCAGTTCGGACGGATCGACATCCTGGTCAACAACACCGGGGGCGGCACCAACCTCCGCTTCCTCGAAGAGGTGACCGAGGAGGACTGGGACTACACGGTGGGCTCCAACCTGAAGAGCGCGTTCCTGTGCTGCAAGGCCGTGGCACCGGCGATGCAGCGGCAGCGGTCCGGCCGGATCGTGAACGTCTCGTCGGTGGCGGGCCGCAACGTGAGCCGGCTGTCGGGTCCCCAGTACAGTAGCGCCAAAGCGGGACTGCTGGGCCTCACCCGACACCTGGCGCAGGACCTGGGGCCGTTCGGCATCACGGTGAACGCCGTCGCGCCCGGCCCCACCCTGGTGGACCGCGTAGCCAAGAAGTGGGCGCTCCGACCCGACGACGATCGGGCCCGCATCCTGGCCAACATCCCGCTGGGGCGCCTGGGGAAGCCCGAGGAGGTGGCGACGGTGATCGCCTTCCTGGCCTCGGATGATGCGGCGTACGTGACGGGGGTGACGATCGATGTGAACGGCGGGAGCTTCATGTCCTAGGGCGGAGAGGTGAATAGGCAAGCTGGCGAGGGATATCGGCTGATGCCGAAGCGATCCAAGGAACCGGTTTCCATCTCGGATGAGTCGGTGACGTATGTGATCGGGGACATCCACGGGTGCCTGCGGCCGCTCAAGCGCCTGCTGGCCAAGATCGCGCCCCGGCCCGGCGACGAGGTGATCTTCATCGGCGACTACATCGACCGGGGCCCCCAGTCCCGCGAAGTGGTGGAGTACCTGCTCACGCTCCCGTACCCCTGCGTCTTTCTGCTGGGAAACCACGAGAAGATGCTGCGGGATTACCTGTCCGGCAACGACGGTGGGATCTACCTGCCCAACGGGGGCCTCGCCACGCTGCGAAGCTATGGGGGCGACTTCACCAGCATCCCTCCGGCCCACATCAGCTTCTTCCGCGCCCTGCGACCGATGTACGAGACGCCCGAGTTCCTCTTCGTCCACGCGGGCATCCGCCCCATGCTGGCGCTGGACAAGCAGAAGCTGGACGACCTGGTGTGGATCCGGCAGGAGTTCTTCAATTTCATCGGCCGGTTCCCCAAGCCGGTCGTGTTCGGGCACACGCCCCTGCGCCAGGTGCTGCTCGCGCCCGACCGGATCGGCATTGACACCGGCTGCGTGTACGGCGGGAAACTCACCTGCCTGAAGCTCCCTTCCCGCGAGGTCATCCAGGTCGCCGGCTGGCGCGGCTGACCCGGGACTCTCTTCGCAGTACAACCACTTTATCATCGCCGGGAAGGCAGGTGAAGCGCCTGGGGGCGGATTCCTTCTCCTTCATCAGGTCTACACGGGATCGGGCTCGGAGAACGGGGGTACATGGATCGCTGGGGGTCGCCCAAAGCGGCCCCAGAGATGTCCGAGCGATGCAGGCAGCCTACTTGCGGATCCCCTCTCCCTTGATGCGCTTCGTTCTTCCCTTCTCGATGTGTCCCCGAAAGAACGCCTCTGTAAAGTGGCGTTCCATCTTTCTCCATAGGCCGGCTTTGCGAAGAAGCGCCTCGAAGGAGAGACCTCGGTCCGCGTGGTCCATCATGGCCAGCGCCTGGATGGCCATTTGGTCAGCCGAACAGAAGAGAATCTCCTCTTCACTCCTACGAGTGATCGCCAAGGCCTCTAACTCACCCTCATGGAGGCCATCAACAAACGCCCGATCGAACACTCGCTGCACACCACGCATCTCGGAGGCCTCTGCGCTCAGCTCCTCCAGTCTGCCCGAGTCAATGTCCTCCCGGAGGTTCAGTGGGAGAGTAGTCTTGCCGATTTCGACGAAGAGAGCCTCGTCCCGGGCGATTATCGAGGGGACCGCGATGCGGACCTTCTGCAGGAGTGGCTGCCAGATCCCCTGCCGGTGGGCCTCAAAGATGACGTTCGCATCAAGCAGTATGAACAGCGGTGCTGTAGTCCGCGGTCTCGTCAAGGCCGTATTCCATGAGGTGAGCCGGAAGCCCCGGCAAGCTGGTCTCCAGGTACTGGGCCAGCCTGGATCTGGACAGCCTCCCCTTCTGGTACGCGAGGAACGCTAGCCGCACAAACCGCTCAGGCAGCGGCGACGGATCCCACCACCTTCCACGCATGGATGCGCGGTCGAGGTCGCGAAACTCGTCGTTTTCGAGCAACTTCTCCACGATGTCCTTCTCAAGGCGCTTTAACGTATATAGCCTCCAGAGCAGCGCCTCTGTGGATACGTCAAACTCCCTGGCGAGACCAATGAGGTCAGCATAGCTGATCTTCCGTTTGGAAACCCGCTTATCGAGTTCCGGTATGACCAGTTCGGCAGGGAGAAGCAGGCTAGACGAGAACGCATTTGCAAGCCTGTCCATCTGCTTCTCCAGACCAGGATCTTTCTGGACCTTGTCTGGTGGGAATGAGCCCCAAGTGATGATGTGGAAAAGCTCATGGCCGAGGTTGAAATTCCGGCGCCATGGCGCTTCCGACGAATTCATCAGAATGGCGGCCCCGAAGTCTCCAACGACACAGGCGGCAGATCCTTCTCTCCCCAGATCCATGTACCATATCTGGATGCCGTACCGCTCCTCGAGGATTGGAATCAAAGCGACAGCAGGCCGAGTCCCCAAGCCGAGCTGCTGCCAGACTTCGTGGGCTAGACCCTGAGCGTGACCCCAATCAAATGATGTCGGATCCGCTTGAACCTTGGGTAGGGGGAGGTGAGATTCCGTACCCACTGCATTCGCTACGTGGGCGTATCGTCGGCAGCGTCCAAGGAACGTTTCCTCTCGATCCTTGTGGGCCTCGACGGGCTGGTTCCGCCACATGACCACCGGGTCAGAGCCGGGTTCCGTGTCAGCGAGGAGATCCGTCATGGACATTCGGAGCGCCTTCGCAAGGCGCACAAGCTCCCACGCCTTGACATCCCGCTGGCCTTTCTCGATCTGAGAGATTGTCTGCAAGGCCGAGAATCCAGCAAGTTCCGCGAGAGCTTTCTGGTTCAAGCCCAACACGTTTCGCCGGGCTCGGATCCGGTCAGCCAATTGGCGTGCCGTTTGCGCCATGGCCTTCCTCCTTGTTCTGCCACGGGGTTGTGGGCGAGCATCTCCCTGGCTGCAGTATGGGACGATCAATCGATTTTTTCAAGGAATTCTTGAATCCGTCGGGGATGGTGTCATTAGGCAGACAATTGAATGGCATGCCCTTGAATCCCCAGGACCCAAAATACGTCGCGGCCGCTCCGCCCGACAGACCAACTGCGATTGTGGGCATGGCGAGCGCCCCTCAGGCGTCTCCGGCGGGTGGCTTCAGCGGCACACCGTAGCTCCACCAGGGCCATCACTCCCTGGTCTGCAAGGCCGCTCGGATCGGGGTGGTAGCCTGAGAATTCTCTCGCCCCAAAAACCTGAAAATACGATACCCAGATTCTGCAGTTCTTTCGTCTGGTGGCCCACATGGATGCGCCGGCGGATGGAGGGGTGAAAAGCCAGGTTGTCGACTATAGATAAGAACATGCTGGGCCGGGTAGCCGAAGTCGGCTCATGTGATGAGACGACCGTTCCGGCAAACCTCCTGCTGCCTCTCGGGTTCAGGAGCAGATGGCAGTTGCCCGCCTAGCGGTGGGAACCCGGCTATTGCAGCAGTCCGGCGTTTTGCAGTTCGCGGCGGACGCTCAGGATGTCTTTCCAGAGGCAGGCGCGTCGGTGGAGGTCGGTGGGAAACTCGACGACTTGGGCCCCGCGCTTCTTGGGCGGATTCGGGTGATTGCTGGGCATGTCTCGAAAGCATTTGGCCCACAACTCGGCGTAGTGGCCGCCTTCGCGGGCCAGGCGCTTGAGCCGGATAAGGCCAAAGAGAACCGCGAGTCGATTGTCGCCGGCAATTCGCTGCTGAACGCTTGGGCCGAAAAGGATCGCGAGGTACTCAAGAATTTCTTCGAACGCCTGCAGGACGGAGCGTTCGCTGGCGTTGAGGGCAACCATGTCGGCGCTGGTTAGGAATCGGCCTCGGCCGGACGCCGCCGCCGGAGGAGATGAATTGGCCAGGGGGACGGCCGAACCAGGGCCAGAAACCGCGGGGAATCCGAGTCCGTGGGGACGCTACCATTCGCAGACTGCTGGGTCAAGCGGAATTCAAATGGAATCCGGGCGAACCACCCCTTCGCTGGGAGTCTGAGGGGGGAATGTGGATCCCGCGGGGGATCAGGCGCCAGGGCGCATGCCGACCGTGAGGGACCAGACCTTGCCCTCGGCGAAGATGCGCACCAGCTCGCCGTCCAGGGTGCCGTCCTTCACCTCCATCCCGAGGACGTCCAGGGCCTGCTCCGGGGAAAGGGCGCGCTTGTAAGGGCGGTCCGCCGCCGTCAGGGCGTCGTAGACGTCGCAGATCGCCATCATCTTGGCCTGGAGCGGGATGTCATCGCCGCGCAGGGCGTTGGGATAGCCCCGGCCGTTCAGTTTCTCGTGGTGGGCGTAGGCGATGGTGGGGATGCGCCGGAGATCCTTGGTCCAGGGGATCTGGCGCAGGAAGCGGTAGCTGTGGGTGACGTGGGACTCGATCTCCAGCCGCTCCTGAAGGTTCAGGCTGCCCTTGCCGATGCAGAGGTTCTCCGCGTCCTTGGTGGTGAGGAAGGGAACCTTGGCGCCGTCCATGTCCACGAAGATGTTCGCGGCGATCTCCTGAATGCGCTCGAATCCCCCCTGGGGAAGAACGGTGGGCTTATTCGCCTCCAGGATGAACCTGAACTCGTCGTCCACCTCGGCCACTTTCCGCTGGAGCTCTTCATCCAGGGCCGCCAGTTCCCGTTGGCACCGCGGCCCCAGGGTCAGCGCCAGCCCCAATTTCTTCTGGAGGTAGGCGGTCTCCAGCGTCTTCTTGATGAACTTGAAGCGGGCCGCCACAATATCCAGATGATGCGGGTACAGCTTGTTGGCCTTCACCAGCACCGGCTCGCGCACGCCGACCTTACCGAAGTCGTGCAGGAGCGAGGCGTAGCGCAGCTCCCGCATGTCCTCGGCGGAGAAGGTGATGTCGGCGTACGGACCGGAGTCCACCCGGTCCACGTGCTCGGCCAATCCGGCGGTCAGGATCGCCACCCGCTCCGAATGACCGGAGGTCGTGGGATCCCGCGACTCGATGGCGTACACCGAGGCCTTGATGAAGCCCTCGAAGAGTTTCTGGATATCCTCGTACAGGATGGCATTCTCGATGGCCACCGCCGCCTGGCTGGACAGGGCCAACAGCAGGTCCTCGTCCTCCTTGGTGAACGCGCCGTCCCGCTTGTTCAGGACCTGGAGGACGCCGATGACCTCGTCCATCTTGTTCTGCATGGGGACGCAGAGGATGGTCTCCGTCCGGTAGCCCGTGCGGCGGTCCGTCTCCTGATTGAAGCGGGGATCATTGTAGGCGTCCTGGATGTTGACTGTCTTTCCCGTCTGGGCGACGTAACCGGAGATGCCCATGCCGATCTTGATGCGGATCTCGCGAACCTCCAATCCCTGGGCGATTTTGGACCAGAGCTCATTCCGCTCCCGGTCCACGAGGAAGAGGGAACTCCGGTCGGCCTCCATGACCTTGGTGACATCGCTCAGGATCAACTGGAGGAGGCGATCCAGGTTCCGCTCCGAGGCCATGGCCTTGCCTACCTCGAGGAGTGCCGTCAGCTTCTCCACGCGGGTCTCGAGCAGGTTTGGATTCATCCTAGGCTCCTCACAGGGGGAAGGATCGTCGACCAGGAGAATTGGGTAAGCCTAGCGAGACAAGTCTCGTTGGTCAAGCCTTCCTGCGGGACCGGGCCGCGGCGGGCGCGGCGTGTGCCCTGGCTGGCCATGCCGGTCAGCCCTACGACCAGCATGTAATTGGCGGCCACGCCCACCGGGACATTGACGAAGAAGGTCCAGCGCCAGCCCATGTATGTGACGATGAGGCCCCCGACCAGCGGGCCGATCAAGGCCGAGATGCCCCACACGGCCGCCAGGTAGCCCTGCATCCGCCCCCGCTCGTGCGGCGGGAAGATCTCGCTGAAGACCGCCTGGGCCAGGGCGAAGGTGCCGCCGGCCCCGATGCCCTGGAGGGCGCGCGCCGCGATCAGGGACACCATGCCGGTGGCCAGGCCGCAAAGCGCCGAGGCGCCCGTGAAGATCCAGATCGCGATTACGAACGTGTTGCGGCGGCCGAAAAGGTCGGACAGGCGCCCGAAGATGGGGAGGGCCGCCGTCGAGGTGAGCAGGTAGATGGAGAAGACCCAGCTGAACAGGCTGAGCCCACCCAGGCTGGCCACCACCGTGGGCATGGCGGTCCCGACGACGGTGTTGCCCAGGGCCGCCAAGGCCATGGCCATATCCACCGCGACCACGACGAGCCACTTCCTTCGGTCCATGCTCACTGTCTAACCGCCATGGACACCCAGCGCTGGCGCTGGGTACCCGGCACGCCAAGATCGGAACAAGACAGGCGATTCTCAAAAAGGTGGTTTCCGAAAGGTCTGTGGGGGCAGTTTCGGATTCTCTGATCGAGAAAAGGATTCGGGTTCTTGGCGGTCATGGCGTCTTGGCGGTTTCCTTTCATTGGCTGCATTCAAAGAACGGCCGGAACTTCTCGGAGAGCTCGACCAGCTTGGCCTTGTAATACTCGACGTTCTCGTCGGGGTTCTGGGGGTCCCACTCGCCGGCCAGCTTGGCCGCCTCGTGCACCTTCACCTTTTTCGAGGCGCCGGAGACGTAGTAGGAGATCTGGTCGCCGGGCTGGTACGGGCGGCCCGAGCGCAGGGCCAGCTCGTAGGCCGCGGCCGGGTTGCGCCGGCTGCCCTTGATCTTGTCCCGGTAGGTCTCCAGGGAATCCTGCAGCGTCTCCGTCTTCATGAACTTGCGGACGTCCAAGGTGTGCTGTTCGAAGGCCTCGGCGTAGCGCCGGGTGAGTTCCCGGATCTTCTGCGGCTCGCCCCGCAAAAGGTGCAGGAACATCTCCTCCATCCACTCGCGCTGGAACAACTCCAGCCCGCGCGACCGCAGGCCCGAGCCCGTGATGCTGAGGCGCCCGGCCTCATCCAGCAGCGCGTAGTTCTTCATCTTGTAGCTGAACATGGCCTGGTAGCGCCCATCCAGCTCCAGGCTGATGCCCTCGGGCAAGATCGCGCCCATCTCGGCAAGGAGGCGGTCCTCGTCCTCGGACGTCCGGACATCCGGGGGCGCCACGAAGTAGAGGCCGTCGGTGTCGATCTCGATCAGCCGCGCGCCGCGCTCCTTCAACCACGCCATGACGGCGTGGATCAACTCCCGGCCCTTGGCCGTCACCTGGTTGGCCGCCTGGTAGTCGTTGAAGTGCCCCATGGTGAAGCCGAGGTACCCATAGAAGGAGTTGATCAGGATCTTGAACGTGCCCTGCAGGGCCTCGTAGTAGGCGCGGCCCTCCTCCGTGTCGGCCGTCCGGGCTAGGTGCTTGGCCTGCACGCGGAAGGCCCGCAGGTCCGCGAGGAGCGAGGCGAAGGCGCCCAGGCTGTCGCGCCGCGGGAAGTAGCCGAAGGCCAGCATCACCGAGGGGTAGAGCGAGGTCACGTCGCAGTGCAGGACGCGGCGGGCCACGCCCTGGTAGGCGATCTCGGTGTGGCCGCCCAGGACTTCCTGCGGCGGCTCCGGGGCGGGGATGGCGCGCCGCTGGCGCAGGTACTCCCGGATCAGGAGGGCGTCGATCTTCGTAGCGTTCCCGCGCAGGGCCACGTTCTGGTACGAGAGGGGGAAGATCTGCGCCTGGACGAAGTAGCTCTGGCTCAGGATCTCGCTCAGGGCGCGCGTCTCCCGCACGTCGTCCAGGGCGTATTGAAACAGGGTGTCCGGCTCGTGATCGAAGTACCACGAGACCTTCTCGGGCAGGATATAGGTCCGGTCCTGGGTGGCCAGGCCGAAATGCTTGGCGATCTCCTTGAGGCCGAACCCTTCCAGCTCGCGGGCGGTCACGTCGTAATGCTGGGCCAGGATCCAGGTATCGATGATGTGGCGGCCGAAGATCTCGTACTTGCGGTAGGTGATGGCGCGCTCGGCGATCTGCATGCGCGAGGGGTGCCCCTGCATGAGGCCCCCGCCCCGGCCCAGGGCGAGCTTCAGCTTGTGCCGCCGCGCGCGGGCCTCGATGTACTCCAGGTCGAACCGGAACAGGTTGTGGCCCTCGATGACGTCCGGGTCCCGCTCCTGGACGACGCGCACCAGCTCCTTCAGCATGTCCGGCTCGGCGAGCGCCCTGCCCGAGATCACGCGCTCCCACCCCGTGCTGTCGGTCAAGGCGATGGCGGTGATCCGGTCCTCGGCCCGCGCCGCGTTGGGAAACTCGTAGCCGGCAGCGCAGTAGGTCTCGATGTCCAACTGCATCCGGCGCAGCTCCCCGAAAGAGAGGGTCAGGAAGTGGGTCTGCCCCATCAGCATCAGGTGCTGCTGGATGGGGTCGTTGAAGAACAGGTAAGGTGCATCCGGCGCTGTCTGGGCCTTCCCCGTGACCTTCTGAAGATGGGTCCGGGCCCGGAGGGCGTCGCCCCAGTCGTGGAACAGGACCAGGAACCGGTAGAGGCCGTCACCCCGAAGCCCTTCCACGTCATGGCCGCTGGCCCATCCCGCGAGAAGATCGGTGCTGGCCAGAAGGACGAAGGGGCGGAAGGGGCGGACCTCGGAGGCCGTCCGCCCGTCCTCGGTGCGCGCGAAGACGCGGATCGTGTCGTCACCCTCCTGCTCGAAGGCGAGGAGGCGCGGCGTCGCATCGTGCCCGAAGAGGGCGGCGTTCTCGTGGAAGGCCGGCGCATTGCAGATCATGGAAAAAGCCTTCAGCTGTCAGCGGGCAGCGGTTCCGTCTTTTCCGGGAGGGCGGCGGGCTCGCCGCCGCCCGGGCCTTCCGGCTGGGAGTCAGCCGACGGCGCGGCCTGGAGGATGTCTTGCGCGCGAGGGAGATCGCTCTCGCGGACCAGGATGCGCCGGCGGGCCAGCGGCCCGACCGTGTACGTCGCGTCAACGGCGTACTGGTTCTCCGCCTTCAGGATGCAGGGGATCCCATGCGCCTGGAGAAGAGAGCAGACGATCTCGGCCTCGGCGGGATTCCATACCTCGATGGCGGGGACGACGGGATCGTCAAAGATCATCTCGTCCTCGTCCTGGCCCAGCGGGGGATCCGGGACCAGCGGCACATCGCAGTCTGCACAGGTCTGGATGCCCGCCACGTACTCGCTGCCGCACACCGGACAGAACATTCGGCTCCGTGGTTCACCGCGAGGGGGAGGAGCCCTCGCGTTTCTTGGATTCCGCTATGGCTCGGAGACGTTGGGCGAATTGGCGATCGGAGCCCAGACTGCCGTCCTTCTCATCCTGGGCCAACGCCTCGTCGAGCAGGGCTCGGGCCCGGTCCCTGTCGCCCTGGCGCAGGTAAAAGGCCGCCTGGCTCAATCGGCTCGGGCCTGGATACTGGTCCATCAGGGCTTGGTACGTAGCCAGCTCCTGGTCCGGCTGACGGTTCTGACTGTAGGCGAGTCCCAGCCGGAGGGCGCTCCTGAGATGGAGCTTCGTTCCTGGCTGCGCGTCGTCGCGAAGGGACTGGAAGCCCCGGATGGCCTCGCCCAAGTCGCCCCTTTCCTCGGCCAGCATGGCCTGGTAGAATCGTCGCTCGAAAGGATCGGCCTCGCTTCCGATCCGCATTGTGATGGCACGGATGTTCGCCTCACGGTTCCGCCGGTCCCGAACGTAGTTGCCGAGCGTGTTAGCTGGCCACGTCAGGTAGGTCATGACCGCGACCCCGACCAGGCCCAGGCCCAAGGCCAGCAGTGTCATCTCCAGCATTCGTCGGGTCTTTGCCGTCACGGGGTCCCCTTCGCGGAGCCAAGGGCGATCAGGGAGTTCGCGCCAATATAACATGCGGGCCTGAGGCATTCGAGGGAAAACGCGAACCGCCAAGCCGCCTATGGCGGACAAGAACGCCACGGGGGGGCTGGGTGATCATGGCGGTTCATTCTTCCTGGAAAAGGAGGTGCCCCTTGGCGCCAAGATCTTCTAACAAGAGAGATGAGGCGGAGCCGCGCGGACGCGGCGGCGATATCGTCTTCCCGCATATCGAGAAGTATCTCGAGGGCCTGGAGACCACCCGGGACGCCGTCCTGGCCGAGATGGAGCGGCAGGCGCGAGCAGGAGATTTTCCCATCGTGGGTCCCCTCGTTGGGCGACTGCTTTGCCTGTTGGCCAAGAGCATCGGTGCAAAGCGGATCATGGAGCTGGGGTCCGGGTTCGGCTATTCCGGCTACTGGTTCGCCCGAGCCCTGCCGGAGGATGGCGAATTGATCCTCACCGAGGGCTCAGCAAAAAACATGGCCCAGGCGCGCGAGTTCTTCCGGCAGGGCGGCGTGCGCTGCCGAGCGCGGTTCGAGGTCGGGGACGCATTCGAGATCCTGGATCGGCTGCCCGGCGAATTCGACATCATCTTCAACGACGTGGACAAGGAGCAGTACCCGACGGCGTTTCATAAGGCGGTCCCGCGGGTCCGCCGTGGCGGGTACTTCATCACCGACAACATGCTCTGGGGGAGACGCGTCGTGCGGGATCACTCCCACCCGACGACGAAAGGGGTGGTGGAGTTGACCCGCCTCCTGTTCCAGTCGCCCGACCTCTACACCACGATCCTCCCCATCCGCGACGGGGTCTCGGTGAGTCTGAAGCTTTCGTAGCGGGAAGTTGAACCGGTGCTAGTGTGCCGAGTCAGAAGTCCAGCGACGAATCCACGGCCTCCGGGACCGCCCCTCCCCCACCTGGGGCCTGCACCCACCCTCTCGGGTGGGTACCCGGAACCGGCCAGCCTTGCTCCGGCGCCGC
>Ga0181527_1000257_pt1 | contig 62261 bp, 53 predicted proteins | sample PEATcosm2014_Bin_30_FD_119762 | JGI IMG/M metagenome (GOLD analysis project Ga0181527, IMG submission 119762) | Peatland microbial communities from MTU Mesocosm Facility, Houghton, MI, USA - PEATcosm2014_Bin06_60_metaG | ecosystem: Environmental > Terrestrial > Soil > Wetlands > Peat | place...
ACTGGCCAATACTCGCGCAATGGTGCGAAATACTATTTTTGCTGGAGCTTTTGCTGGAGCTCCGGCCAGTCAATTTTCATAAATCCTTGCCGCACACACGGTTCGGATTGGAGGCGAGGGTCGGAATCGAACCGACGCATAAGGGTTTTGCAGACCCCTGCCTTACCACTTGGCTACCCCGCCGCGTCCAGCAGCCGAAAATAAATCACTTTTGCCCGCAAGCAAGCCCGAATGCTGCCGCTGAATGCTGATGGGAACGAGCAGCAGAGGATGAAGGCTGAAACAAGGTCTGATTTGATTGCCACCGGACGCGAAAGGAGCGTCAGGCTCGAACTTGCCTCCCGGTCGGAACCGGGTATATTCGGCACATGGGAAAAAAGGGAAATACATTCAAGGACGATCCACTTAATCTCAATCCACTGGATCGTGAAATCCAAATCGAAAAACTCAAAGCGCAGCTCACGAAAATCGCCGGGGAAAACGTGATCTTCGGTGAGTCTCCGGGCTGCGACCCGGCAGTGCTGAAGGCCTTCCTGGAACATGTCCTGGAGTTCGAATCACAGGTCTCCGTCCGGCCGCTCGACTCGCTGATCAGCGACGGTATTGACATGCCGGTGCCTGAAAAACTCGACGATGCGGCGCTAACCGTGAAACTGTGGGAGATCATCAGCGCCCTGGCCGACCGACACCTGTTTCTGCAGCGTACCGATCACCTGAGCGATCGCGAACTTTACACCTGGCTGCGCGACGATGCGCTACACGAGGAGTATGAAGGGTTTGGCGTGATGATGGGCGACTGGCACCTCGACGTCCTCGGCGGCTGCAGTGAGGAAGATCTTATCCTCTCGATGTGCTTCTATGCCAGCGATGAAGAGCGCGAGCGGTGGGCGGCGGAATTTCCAGACTTTCCGATGCCGCCCAGCAAAAAACCGCCGCACGACCGTGACCGGCTCTTGCCGCAACCAGAAGGGCCGTAAGGGAACGCTTGCTCCGGCGCCAGCGCGCTCCGCACCGCGCATTCGTCAATCGCCACGCGCGCTTCTCATTTGGGAGCTGGTCATTTTCGGTCCGATTTGCTGTTCCAACCCAGCTGGAAACGCCGGCTCCAAAGTTCGCGCGGCTTGATTATGCCCGCCGGCGTGATGATGCCAGTGATCAGTTCCGGCGGCGTTACATCAAAACCAGGATTCCGCGCTCCGCTGGTCGGGTTTGCGACTCGCACATAGGCACGCCGATTTGACTTCGAACGTCGAACGTCGGACTTCGGACTTGCGATGGCTCCCCACGCCCCCAGCACCTCGCTCTCGTCCCGCTCTTCAATGGGAGTGTCGAACCCCGATTTCAAGTTCCAGTCGATGGTCGACAGCGGGACCGCCACATAAAAGGGAATCCCGTGACGCTTGGCCAGGACCGCTTTCGTGTAGGTCCCGATCTTGTTCGTCACTTCGCCGGTGCGACCCAGTATGCGGTCGCTGCCGACAATCACCAGGTCGATTTCGGCGCGCTGCATCAAATGTCCCGCAGCGTTGTCGGCGATGATTTGATGCGAAATGTTCTGCTGCGCCAGTTCCCATGCCGTCAGGGTCGCCCCTTGCGAGCGCGGGCGGGTTTCGTCGCAAAAGACATGAAAGTTCTTCCCCTGCGCCTGGGCGGCGTACATCGGCGCCGTGGCAGTGCCGATATCCACACACGCCAGCCAGCCGGCGTTGCAGTGCGTCAGAATCTTCATGCCGCTGCGAATCAGCCGGGCGCCGTGTCCGCCAATGTCTTTACAGTGGCGCACGTCTTCGTTGGCGAATTCTTCGGCGGCCGCCAGCGCCAGCGCCTGCCGCTCCGCCACGGTTTGACCGGCGCGCATCGCCGCGCGCACTTGGTTCATTGCGTTGACCGGATCAACGGCCGTAGGCCGCGCCGCCTTAAGAGTTCTGTAAACCGTTTCGGTGTGTCTGGACAAAGCCGCCAGGTTGCGTCCGCGCAAGGCGCGCGCGCCCTGGGCCAGGCCGTAGGCAGCGGCGGCGGCGATGGCAGGGGCGCCGCGCACAATCATGTCGCGAATCGCGGCGGCGGTTTCGCGAAAATCGCGGGTGTGGACAATCTGAAATCTGTGCGGCAGGAGCCGCTGTTCGATCAGCAAAACGGCGTTGCGCGCCGGGTCAAACGTCACGGTACGGTGGTGCTGAACGCGGCCGTGAACAAGGACGTTCATGTCACCTTGATCTTCATCCTCCGGATTTTTTTAACGATGTTCCGGTAGAGCGGATGCCTGCGAAGTTTGCGCAAGTCCGGATCCCGGGCCAGCCATTTGAAATCGCGATACCCGAGCGACAAAGCTCTCTCGAGGGCGGTTGCCGCGCGGTCCACGTGGTTGGTAAGCGAGTAACTGCAGGCAAGGTTATAGAAGACCAGCGGGTTGCGCGGTTCGAGCCGCGCCAACCGCTCATCAATCCTGAGGCCGTGCTCGAACTGTCCGCGCTGGGTATAATGATCGCCCAACAGTTGCAGGGCTTCGACAAAACCGGCATCGCGCCGGATGATTCCTTCCAAAAACTCGATTTTAATTCCCAAGTCCCGTGTTTCTTTGCGGGTCAATTTTTTTCTGGCACTGCACTTTTGCGGCATACGACGCATAGATTGTTTCCAAGCACGATTCACAAGTCAAGCGCCGGCGCGCAGCGGCGGGGATAACGCGGTGAAGTGGCGCCTCCCGACACTGCCACCAACGGATTTTGCGGCGCCAAGGCAATGCGGGGCTGGAAAACCCCGTGAACCCGCGGCCAGGGATGGCTGCGCCCCGCGGCGCGCAGGAGGCGCCGTCAACTTTTGTATTTCCTCCACCCGGGCAAAGTTTTTTAATTCGGGTGGAACATTGAGTTAAGGCTGAATCGTCCAGAAATATTATGAACTGCTTCGTCACCGGCGCTTCCGGATTCATCGGCTCGAATCTCGTGCATGAATTGGCGACTCGCGGGCACGACGTCAAGGCGATGTTGCGTCCCGCCAGCGACGCGCGCGGACTGGCGGGCGCCAAGTACGAACCCGTCGAAGCTGATGTCGGGGATCGTCAAAGACTCAAGGAGCTCATGTTCGAGTGTGATTGGTGTTTCCATGTGGCGGCGAGTTACGCGCTGTGGCTTCGCGATTACCGATCGATGTATGCAACGAACATCGAGGGCACACGCAACGTGCTTGAGGCGGCGGCGGCGGTCGGCTGCACGCGCATCGTTTATACGAGCACCGTGGGTTGCATCGGCCTGCCTCAAATGGAAGATGGCAAGCTCGTTCCGTCCGACGAAACCGTTGCCGTTGCGAAAGGGCAAATGAGCAACCATTACAAACGCTCGAAGTGGCAGGCCGAACAAGTGGCCGTGCAACTCGCCCGGAACGGTCTCCCGGTAATCATCGTCAATCCCACCGCGCCGGTTGGCCCGCGCGACCTGAAACCGACCCCGACCGGCAAAATCATTGTGGATTACCTGAACCGGGAGATGCCGGCGTACATCGACACGGGACTGAATTTCGTTCACGTGCGCGACGTGGCAGTGGGCCACATCCTCGCGGCGGAAAAAGGCCGCATCGGCGAACGTTATATCCTGGGCAATGCACAAGGGAATTGGACGTTGAAAGAGGCGTTTACCGTTCTGGAAGACATCACGAACATTCCCGCCCCGAAACGGAGAATCCCCTATGTCGTCGCGCTGGGGGCGGCGCATGCGAACGAAGCGCTGTCCTTTTTCACGCACCAGCCGCCCAAAGTGCCGCTGGCCGGGGTGCGTATGGCGAAATACAAGATGTTTTTCGATCCGGCCAAAGCGATCCGGGAACTGGGTTTGCCGCAAACACAACCGAAACAGGCGCTCGCCGACGCCGTGGAGTGGTTTCGAAAGAATGGGTATGTAACGAATATGTGAAGCGAGGACCGGGCTACGAACTGCTCGAAACACACACGAAAGAAAAGCTGCAGGGACAAAATATGTCGCATATGCGACATATTTTGTCCCTGCAGACACCCCACTGGCTCAGGACGTATCTCTGAGGTCCGTGGGGGTCGGGCGCTCCTCTCTTGTACCTCTCGGATGCTGGAACTCGGCAGCGGTTTGCCCTGCCGCCGTTACGGTTAGCCGAATTGTTTTACCGCCTCGACACACCGCTCGCAGAGCGTAGGATGCTCCGGGTGCGCGCCGACGTCAGTCTCCCAATGCCAGCAGCGCTCGCACTTGTGGCCGTCGGCGTGTTCAACGGTTACACGTATCTCTTCTGAGTAAACGTCGTCGGCAGGTCGATCAGATTCTTCTCTTTCCAGGTTCAGCTTCGAGACGTTAAGCAACTCTCGCAGCTCGTCGGGGTTCGCTTGGACTTTGTTGAATAGTTCTTTGGGAATCTGCAACAGCGGTTTTGCTTCCAGTGCCTTGCCGAGTCGCCCAATTTGTCTTGCTTGTTCGAGTTCGTATAGGACCCGATCACGCCACTTGAAATACCACTGCCATCGCTCCTGCTCGGTGATGGTTGATTGGCAGGCTCTCGGCTGCCACTCGACAAGGTGGACCGAGTCTGCCGGTTTGCCCGGGACAAATTGCCAGGCCTCATCGGCGGTGAACGCCAGGATGGGCGCCAGCATCCGGCACAACGCCGTCACCAGCCGATGCAGCGCTGTTTGGCTGGAGCGACGCCGCGGCGAATTGGCGGGGTCGGTGTAGAGCCGATCCTTGATCACGTCGTGGTAGATGGCGGAAAGCTCGACGGCGGTGAACTGGCTGATTCTTTGATAAACGACGTGGAACTCATAGCGATCGTATGCGGCGATGACTTCCTGCTCGAGCTTTGCGAATTCGCCGAGAATCCACCGGTCCAGGCCGGTCAGCTTGTCGTCCGGCACCTTATGTTTCGCCGGATCGAAGTCGTAAAGATTTGAGAGTTGATAACGCAGGGCGTTGCGAATGACGCGATAACTCTCCGCGACTTTGTTGATCCGTTCTTCGCTGACCACGATGTCGTTGCGAAAATCCTGTGAGGAAACCCACAGCCGGACGATGTCGGCGCCCCATTTTTTGATGTAAAAGTCGGCCGTCTGCGGTTTCTCGTATCCGCCCTGGTCTTGTTTGCTCTTGGAGATTTTCTCGCGGTCCGCATCCACCATGAATCCATGCGTGAGCACGGTCTTGAAGGGCGCGGCGCCGTTGCCGGCGAGAGAAAGCAGGAGGGACGACTGAAACCAGCCGCGATGCTGGTCGCTGCCCTCGAGATACATGTCGGCCTGCCAGACGTTGGCAGGGATGCGCTGCCGCGCGTCTTCCGAAGTGTCGGACGAGCAGCAGCTCGTCCCTACCGGATGATGTAATTCCTTGCGTCGCATCAGCACGGTGCGCGCTGACGAGCCCGAATCAATCCAGACATCCAGCGTGTCGTTGGATTTGGCGGCCGCTTCGGCGCCTTGCCAATCCTTTGGTTTCAAGGCCGCCCACAGTTCGGCGGCGGATTTCTCGAACCAGATGTTTGAGCCGTGTTTTTCGACCAGGTCGGCGGCGTTGCGAACGATCCGGGCGTCCAGCATCGGAATGCCGGTGGCGTCGTAGAATGCGGGAATGGGCACGCCCCAACTTCTTTGCCGCGAGATGCACCAGTCGGGGCGCGATTCGACCGCGCTTTTGATGCGGTTCACGCCCCAGTCGGGAATCCATTTCACGCGGTCGATTTCTTCGAGCGCAAGCTGCCGGAACGTAGCCGTGTTCGTAAGAACGCGGCTCGAACTTTCCCCGGGTTTGTCCGGGCCATCCTCGAGCCGCGAACCCGGCGGCAGGTTCAGCCGCGAGCTTACGTTCGCAGCCACGTGGTCGATTTTAATGAACCACTGGTCCATCGCGCGGAAGATGACGGGGGTTTTGCTGCGCCAGCAGTGCGGGTAGCTGTGATGATAATTCTCCTGATGCAACAGCGCGTGGCGCAGGCGCAGCTCATGCAATACCGCCTCGTTGGCGTCGCTCTTGCCATGCTTTTCCAGGATCGATTTGCCGACCATGGCGGCGGGCATCTGCTGCCCGACCGGCAGATCGTTCGTGTGCACGAACCGGCCGTCGTCGTCAACCGGGGAGTAGATGGGCAATCCCACCGAGAGCCCCAGTTGATAATCCTCCAGGCCGTGCCCCGGCGCGATGTGGACGAAACCCGTGCCGGTGTCGCTGGTGACAAAACTGTCGCCGGGATAGAGTTTGCCGGTGCGGTTGCAGAACGGATGCCGGTATTCAAGCTTCGCGAGTTCCTGCTGGTTGAACGGCACGTAACCGTAATTGCTCCACCCGCATTTTTCTGCGACGGCCTCGAGCAATCCGAAAAAGAGGATAAAATCCTCCCCGCCGACACGGACGAGGACATATTGGAACGTCGAATTGTAAGCCACGGCGAGATTGGCCGGCAACGTCCAGGGCGTCGTGGTCCAAATCAACACGGAGGTGTTGGGGCGGCCGACGACGGGAAACCTCACGAAGATGCTCGGGCTGACGTGGTCGTGGTATTCGACTTCCGCCTCGGCCAGCGCGGTGCGGCAGGGAATGCTCCAGTACACAGGCTTCTTGCCGCGGTATACGAAGCCTTGCTCGACGATGTCGGCGAACAAGCGCAATTCGTCGGCCTCGTATTCCTTATCGAGGGTCAGATAGGGCCTGGCCCAATCGCCGAACACGCCGAGCCGTTTGAACTGTTCGCGCTGGATATTGATGTATTTGCGGGCATAGGCTTCGCAAGCCCTGCGAATGGCCCCGGGCGAAAACGAATCGGCCTCCGACTTGGGACGGCTGTCTTCGGTCTTCCGGCCTTGGCGCATCTCCTGGCTGACTTTGAATTCGATGGGAAGACCATGACAGTCCCAGCCCGGCACATAGGGCGCGCTGAAACCGCGCAGGGTTTTGTATTTGACGATGATGTCCTTGAGGATTTTGTTCGTCGCGTTGCCGATGTGCACGTCGCCATTGGCAAAAGGCGGGCCGTCGTGCAGCACGAATTTTTCCGCGCGGGAGCGTTGGGCCTGGATCTTCTCGTAGAGCTTTGCCGTTTCCCACTGCTTCAACCGTCCGGGTTCCCGGGCGACCAGATCGGCCTTCATCGGGAAATCGGTTCGCGGCAGGTTCAATGTGTCTTTGTAGTCCATCTCAAAGAGGGCGCAAATTAACAGCGGGGTGGGAGCGTGTCAACGAACGGGCACCAACCGTTCGTGGCCCCATTCAGAGACAATGTTGGTGGGACGAATCTTTCGGTTCCCGGCTCGAGAGGACGTTCGTCCCACCAGTTTCCGTCCTCTGTCCTTCGCCGTCCGTCTTCCGCGCCTCCGCCTTTCCGGGTTTTGGTGATCAGATCTGAAACTCCACCACGCTCTTCTGTCGATCGCTCTTCTTGAGCACCTTCACGTTGGCGTCTTCCTGGACGACGAGGGAATGCGGCGGGACACTGGCGGTGAGAAAGACGTTTGCGCCGATGGTGCTGCCTTCGCCCACGACGGTGTCGCCGCCCATGATGGTGGCGCCGGCGTAGATCGTGACGTGGTCTTCCACGGTGGGGTGGCGTTGGTGCCCGCGCAACTGCTGGCCGGCGGACAGGGACTGGGCGACCAGGCCGACGCCCTGGTACATCTTGACGTGGTCGCCAATGATGCTGGTTTCGCCCACGACGGTGCCGGTGCAATGGTCGACAAAGAAGTGAGTGCCGATCTGCGCGCCCGGATGCAAGTCCATGCCGGTGCGCGCGTGTGCCCACTCGGTCATGATGCGCGGAATGAGCGCGATGTGTTTGAGATACAGTTCATGCGCCAGCCGCTGCACCGCGATGGCCTCGATGAAAGGATAGGCGACGATGACCTCCTCCCTGCTGAGCGCCGCCGGGTCGCCGTTGTACGCGGCTTCGGTGTCGGTCTGCAGCATCTCGCGAATGCGCGGCAGGCTGTCCAGAAACTCGAGCGTGAGGGTGTGCGCGACCCCGCGCAGATCGTTTTTCGGGAATTCGGCGGGGGGGCGGTATTCCAGGCTCTTGCGAATCTCATCGTCCAAACCGCGCAGCACGGAGCCCAGCAGCGCCGACGTTTCAACTTTGATTTCGGACGAGTGGATCAACTTTTCGTCGAAGAATCCGGGGAACAACAGGCGCAGCAAATCCATCGTGATGCCGGTGATGACGCGCTTGGAGGGGAGGTTTTTGCCATCGAGATGGTTGATGCCCCCCACCTTGGCGTAAGAGGCGACCAGACGATCGGTTAACTGGGTGAGGCGCAACTGCACGTCCGGAGTATCTTGCACCCCGGCGGGAAACGCAAGTGCGGCAGGATTCGGGCAGTGGTGCGTGTCGGTGGAGCGAGACTCCCGGCGAGCCGCCGATCTGTCAAGTTGTTCGGTTTCCGGCTCGCGGGGACGCTCGCCCCACCAACTTTTTGAGTCAGCCGCAAAGTCTGACGTTTCAGCGATTCAACGGTTGAACGTTTCCAGCACTGTTGCGACCACCCGCTCGACGCTGATGCGGGTCATACAACGGAAATCAATGGGGCATTGGCGCAGGAAACACGGCGAGCAGGGGGCGCCTGAATTCAAAAGCGAGTGGCTCGGGTCCCCCGGAAGACCCGGTCCCGTGAGCTCGGGCGAGGTGCTGCCAAACAGCGCGACCACGGGCGTCGCAAGAGCCGCGGCGACGTGCATCGTGCCAGTGTCATTGGTGAGCAACACACGGCAGAGCTTCAAGAGAGCGCAGAGTTCCCGAAGCGAAGTGCGGCCGGCGAGATTCCGGAGCGCGGAGGACGGGGGGCGGAGGACGGACTCGATCTGGCGCGCGATCCCGGCATCTCCCCTGCCGCCGAGAATCAGCCAGAGGCAATGGGTGCGATTCTGGATTTCACGGGCCGCGGCAATGAATCGCTCGACGGGCCAGCGTTTGGCCGGGCCGTATTCCGCCCCGGGACTCATGCCAAAAAGCGGATTTGTCAGGTCAGCAAGACCGAATTTATTCCTGGCGGCTTCGAGTTCGTCCGGCTGCACGAACAACCGTGGCGGTACCGGCTCAGGGTTCGCATCGAAGCCCGCCGCGACGAGGTGCAGGTATTCGTGAATCTGGTGGGCCGAAAAGCTGTGAGTTGTGAGTTGTGAGTTGTGAGTTGTGTCAGTCGGAGAGCGGACAATCTGTTTAATTTCAGCCACGGAGCGCTTCCTCATTGGCACGGCACCGGGGCGCGGTTCCACGAGTTGCGTCAGGAACCAGTTTCGCCACGGGCGGGCGTAGCCGATCCGCTGTGGAATTCGGGCGAGCCAGACTTCGAGCGCAGCGCGCGGCGAATTGGGCAGGACGACGGCACGATCAAAACGGCCGGTGCTCAATCGACGACTCACCGAAAGCAAGCTTTCAGCCGGCGCAACGCCGATCGTTTGATCGACCGCCGGGTGACGCCGCCAAAGGTCTTCGAGTCTTTCGGGGGTCAGCATTGCGATGTGGGCCTCCGGCAAGCGCTCGCGCAAGCGCAGCAGCGCGGGCGTGGTCATGACGGCATCGCCGAGCCAATTGACGCCGCGGACCACAAGGCGGTGAACCGGTGGCGGGTTGCCGGTTGGGGATTGCCGATTCACGGTGCGGCAAGGGTTTCCCGGTTCTCGACTTTCGGCCCCCGGCTGTTGGCCCTTAGTTGGGAGGGTTTCCACCGGTTGTGGACCCAGAACCAGTTCGCCGGATCTCGGCGCACCGCGGCTTCGAACGCCCGGTTGACGTCGTGCATGACGGCTTCCACGCCGCGCGGACGGCCATTTTCGTGGGTGGCAATTTCCGGTCCGACCTCGATGCGCCACCGCGCCAGGCCTTCGCGAAAACAAATGCCCGTGTGCAGCGCGCAGTGGTACCGCAAGGCAAAAACCGCCGGCGCCGCGGAGGTGGAACAGTCGTGGCCGAAAAAGGGGAGGCGCAGCCCGTTCTCTCCGGCGTTTTGATCGGCCAGCAACCCGAGCATGACGCCGGGTTGATTCATTACCGCCCTCAAGGCCGCTCCGTCGGTGCGCCGCTCAAAATAGAGGCATCCGGAACGTTCCCGCAACGATTGCAGGAGGCGATTCAACGACGGCTGGCGCAGGCTGCGGTAGGTGGTGACACACTGGAAGGCGGGGTAGAACTGGCCGAACCGCGCGTAGAGTTCGAAATTGCCGAAATGCCCGATGGCCGCCACGATGCTTCGCGGCGTCTGGCCGGCCGGCGGCAACTTGAGCCGCGGCAGTTCCGCCACCTCGATACGCGGACGCAACTGATCGGGGCTCATGAAGGCGGTCTTTGCGGCGCAGGCGAAATTCTCCCCAATGCGCCGGAAATTCTCCCGCGCGAGCGCGTGAATTTCCCGGGTTGATTTTTCACGGCCGAAACACATGGTCAAATTGCGCAAGGCCACACGGCGATGGCGCGCGTCCAGCCAGTAAGCGAGCGCGCCGCCCAGGCGTCCCAGGCGCGCCACACCAACGAGCGGCAAGGCCGACACCAGCGCTATGACCGAGCGGGCCATCAGGTAAAGGAGCGTTTCCATGTTCCACGAATTCGGCCTACCGGAAGCAGATGCGGCGGACACAATCCTGAAAATCGTTCGCGCCGCTGACGATTTTGATTTCGACGCGCATGAAATAGATGGGCAGATCGCGTCGGTCCAGCTTCGGGAAGCGCACGGCGTCCTTTTGAGTGGTGATGATGGTTTCGGCCTGGCGTTTCTTGCCGCGGTTGATGGCATTGAGGACTTCCTGCTGGGTAAAGCGATGGTGGTCGGCAAAGCGTTTCGAATAAACGAGTTCGGCACCGACCCGCACCAGACTCTGCTCAAAACTCTCCGGCTGGGCGATGCCGCTCAATGAACCCACCTTGCGCCCCTTGAGAAAATCCAATTCCCGACGCTGGGTGGTGTACACGTCTTCGAGATACAGGGGGTGATGGACGCATTCGATGATGCCGGCGGTGGGATTGAGTTGCGCGATGCGCCGCCGCAGATCTTCGCTCTCGCCGGTGCTCTTGGTGATGAATATCATGTTGGCGCGGGCCAGGTGCGAAGGCGGCTCGCGCAGAGTGCCGCGCGGGAGCAGCCGCTCATTGCCAAAGGGTTGCTGGCGATCGATCAGCACGATGTCCTGCCGACGCCCGCGCAGTTTCCAATACTGGAATCCATCATCGAGGAGCAGCGTGTCACAGGCGAATTTCTCGATGGCGTAGCGGCCGCTTTTGACGCGGTCCTTGCCCACGAGCACGACCACGTCTTTGAGGTTGGACGCCAGCATGTAGGGTTCGTCGCCGGCGGTTTCCGAATCGAGCAGAAGCGATCGGCCATCGGAGACCACGCGGGGCGGCGTGGTGTCTTCGCGGAAGAGAATTTTGTTCAGCAACCATTCATGAACGGGCTGCGGCTTGGAACGATAGCCTCGCGACAGGATCGCCACGTTGCGTCCCTGATCGCGCAGTTCCCGCGCCAATTTTTCGACCACCGGCGTTTTCCCGGTGCCGCCGACGGTGAGGTTGCCGACCGCGATGACCTGGACGCCGAGGGTTGAATCGCGAAGAATGCGCACGTTATACAGGAACCGGCGGACTTTGATGGCGACTTGAAACAGTTTGGAGCAGGTGTAGAGAAAGCCGCGCATCAACGCCGCCCGGGTCCCCCGACGTTCTTCGAAAATCACCTCCAGGACGAAGGTCTCGAATGTTTCTGTCCAAACACGCCACTTTTCGCGCATGCGGGTTCAATGTGCCAAGGCGTGCGAGGCGGAGCAAGAGGAAGCCGGAGGTCGCAGAGCAGAGCACAGCGCGGCGTAGCCGCAACCAAGATCGAGCATGGAGGACGGAGACTGGAGAATGGAAAGACGCCTTCACCCCGCCCCTCTCCCATCGGATTGGAGAGGGTGGCCTCCGGCTGGGTGAGGGTCGCCTGGAAAAATTTGCGCGGCCTGCGCAAACTTTCATGGATAGTAGCACAGAGGGCGGAGGGCGGGAGACGGAAGCGTGTGAGGCGATCATCCTCGCGAGCCGTGGTGTGGACGAAATCAATGAATTTCGGCGCACGAGTATCGCCGCCACGGCGGGACAGGCGCGCCCCCCACCCGGCTATTCCTTCGGGGCGAGCCAATGCCGCCACGCCCCGAGCAATTTCAACGCGTAATGCTCATACGTGGTGAGCACGCGGCCGTGCGCCAGGATTTCGTGGACCGCTCGCAGTGTCATGCAGAAATCCATGTCATGCAAAGGCCGATCCCGAACGATGCGCCGCTGCCACCGTCCCTCGTCGGCAATTTCTTCAACTTCCTCCGGCCCGCCCAGCCGAAACACAATGAGCCAGTCGGCTCGCCGGTTGAAACCCTCTTTTTCGCCTTTAGATCGAAACCACTCGTCGCAAAGCAGGAGGCAGACAGATTTGCCGCGGCAGGAGCCGATTCGATAAAAGATGATGGGCAGGTCGAATTCGCAAAAATGATCGTACGCGATCTGCTCCGCGTCGGGCGGCGGCGGCGTAAACCGGGTTTGGAATCCCAGTTTAAATTTCGCCGCCGTCTCCGGGGCTTCCTCAAAGCACAGATTCTCGTCGAAGATCCAGACCAGCTCGGTGGGAAGGCCGTGTTGAGAAAGGGCCTCTTTCCAAGCCTTCAGCGCTTCGTCGAAGGCAGGGCGGGTGAATTGACATACATTTGCCATAATGATCAGGCGGCATTTTTCTTGAACCACTCTGCAAACAACGAAATCCCCCGTTCCAGGTTGATTCTCGGATTGTAGCCGAGCCGGGCGCGCGCTTTCGAAATGTCCGCGAAGGTCAGCGGCACGTCACCCGGCTGCATTGGTTGGCGATCCATGATCGCCTTCTTGCCGAGAGTCTTTTCGAGCAAAGCGATCATCCGGCTCAAGGTCGCCGTCCGGGATTCACCGAGGTTGAAGATCTCATAGCCAAATTCCGCCGTGGTGCAGGCCATGATCCCATCGACGATGTCGCTGACGAACGTGTAATCGCGCCCTGATTTGTCGGGATCGCCGTAAACCGGGATGGGTTTCTCCAGGGTGATCAGCCTGGCAAATTTGGAAATCGCCAGGTCCGGCCGCTGACGCTCCCCGTAGGCGGTGAACAGGCGCAGCATCACGACGTCCATGCCATAGACGTGATGATAAACGTGGCCGAGCGCTTCGCAGGCCAGTTTGCTGGCCGCGTAAGGCGAGATCGGGGAAAAAATGGGGTCGCTCTCCGAAAAGGGGACTTTGGAATTGACGCCATAAACGGAGGAGGACGAGGCGATGGTGATTTTCTTCACACCCGCGCGCCGCGCGGCTTCCAGAACATTGACAGTGCCTTCGACGTTCACCCGCTGGTAAAGCGCCGGGTCAGCCAGGCTGGGCCGCACGCCGGCGCGCGCCGCCAGGTGAATGATCTGGTCGAATTTTATGCGCCCGAATACTTCCTCCACCGCGTCCCGGTCCGTGATGTCGTTGTGGACAAACTCGAAGGGCTTAGCCAGCGCCTGAATTTCGCGGATATTGCGGCGTTTGAGCAACGGATCGTAAAACAGATCGAGGTTGTCAAAGGCCCAGACTGCATGACCGGAACGAAGCAACCGTTCGCAAACATGCGATCCGATAAACCCCGCGCCGCCCGTAACGAGGAAATTCACGGAGAAAGGCTACCAAAACGAGTTCGCGAATGTCGAGGATTGACGGTAGTGGGACAGTTCGGTGGGGCGAGACTCCCGGCGAGCCGCTGATTTGTCAGGTCGTTCCGTTTCCGGCTCGCGAGGATGCTCGCCCCACCAACTTTCTGGCTAAACTGTACCACTACCGTATTGACGTTGGGGGTTCCTCTGCGCGGGCGCAGCCGCGCTGAACCGAGACTGCTATCCAGGCGAGTCAGGACTTGGAACCTGAAACCGGGCGTGTCATATTGACGACCATGGACCGAAGTCTTGACCGGGCGTGGGAGGGCGTTCTGATTCTGGCGCTGCTTTGGGTCATGGGCTGTCAGTCGCCGCCTCGCTTCAAACCGGTTCTGGATGATAGTCCCGTCAAACCCGGCGATGTCCTCCTGGTGAACTGTTCGACCAACGGAATCAGCGTGCCCTACGAGCTGAAATGGGTCGTTGATAATGCCGGAGACGTGCGTCTGCCGTATTCCGGTCCCTGGCGCGTGGCGGGCAAAAAACCTTCCGAGTTGGACAAGCAACTCAGCCAGTATTTTTCCGTGGGACGGACAGTCACCTTCAAAATCGAGAACATCGGGCCGGAGTTGTCCCAGGCGGGCGCGCCACCGCCGCCCGCCGGCTCCCAGGTCAAAAAGCCCGCGCTTGCGAGTCCCAAAGCCGGGAGCGCCAGCGCCGGCCAGAGTTCGGAGCCGCCACCCAAACCGCCTCACCCGGACGACACTGCCGGCTGACGAAGAGTTAGCGTATGGCCATGCGGCTTGGGAGCAGTGCCAAGGGCGTGTTGCCCGATATCCCATTCGCGACGACGAGCAGGGCGCGCCCTCCGCTGCGCGCCGACATTTTTCACGATTCAACCGGCCCGCAGCGGAGTGCAGGCCCTACCCTTCTGTATCTGGCATCTGGGCGACACGCCTCCCAAAAGTGCTCCTGATTCGGCGCACCGTGACTTGGCGCTTGGCACCTGATAGCCGGCGCGCCATATTCACCTCCATGCCGAGCGAAACTGTGCTGCAACTTGATTTGCCTGGAATCAAGAAACTCAAGAGCGGGAAAGTCCGCGAGATTTTCGAGCTGGGCGACCGTCTGTTAATTGTCGCCACCGACCGGATTTCCGCCTTTGACGTGATCATGCCCAACGGGATCCCGCGCAAGGGCGAAGTGCTCACACAAATCTCTCATTTCTGGTTCGCCCAGACCCAGTCGTTCCAGCCGAACCATCTCCTGGGGCGCGGCGGCGACCTGTTCGGAGTTCCGCCTTTGGCGGGCCTTTCTCCGGCCCTCAAGAACCAGCTCGCCGGCCGGAGCATGATCGTAAAGAAGGCCAGGCCGTTGGCGATCGAATGTGTCGTGCGGGGTTACCTCGCCGGCTCGGGCTGGAAAGAATACCAAAAATCGCAAACAGTGTGCGGGATCAAATTGCCGCCAGGGCTGAAGGAATCCTCCGAGCTGCCGGAGCCGATCTTCACGCCGGCCACCAAGGCTGAGACCGGCCACGACGAGAACATTTCATTCGAGCAAACCTGCAAAATCACCGGGCGCGGAATTGCCGAGCAGGCGCGCGCGGCCAGTCTCAAGCTCTACCGCTTCGCCCGCGATTACGCGCGCCTGCGCGGCATCATCATCGCCGACACCAAATTCGAGTTCGGCCAGCTCGACGGCGAGCTCATTCTGATCGATGAAGTGCTGACGCCGGATTCGTCGCGTTTCTGGCCCGCCGATCATTATCAGCCCGGCAGAGGCCAGCCCAGCTTCGACAAACAATTCGTGCGCGACTATCTGGAAACGCTGAATTGGAACAAGACTCCGCCGGGTCCGGTGTTGCCGCCGGAGGTGGTGGCCAAAACCACGGCGAAATACCTGGAGGCGTACGGACGGCTAACCGGAAAAAAACTTTGAACAGGTGCAAGGTAGGGTGCGCAGCTCCCTGCGCGCCGTGGCCCTGGCGCGTTCCGGCGGCGGGCAACGGAGTGCCCGCCCTACCCATCACGGTCCGGGGGTAAAACTTCAATTTTAGCGGCGTGAGTTTCTTCCAGCGTGGCGCTACTCTGATTCGCCGTGCAAACGCTCGTTGAAGATTTTCTGCAATACCTGCGCCACGAACGCGGGCAGTCGGAACATACACAAAAGACGTACGCCGCGTTGCTGAACAAATTCGTCGGGTGGGCGGCCAGGCACCATCTGACCGATTGGCGATCCGTCCAACTGCGGCATCTGATGGCTTTCCTGCAGCACGAGCGCGGGCGGGCGCCGGCCCGCCAACCCCAGGACACTCCCCGCCGGCTCAGCAGCGAAAGCGTCTATCTTGAGATTGCGGCGCTGCGGGCATTCTATCGCTATGCCGAGAACGAAAAACTGTTGCCGGGGAACATCGCCGAGAGCCTTTCGCTGCCACGACGCTGGCAGCGCCTGCCCAAGGCCCTGACCACCGGTGAAATCGAAAAGCTGCTGGAACCGGAGCAGCCGGAAAGTCCTCGAAGCCTTTGCGACCAGGCGGTCCTGGAACTGGCCTACGCTTCCGGTCTGCGGCTGGCGGAGCTGCGCAACCTGCGCCTGGAACAACTTCATCTCGAAGCCGGGTTCATCAACGTGATCGGCAAAGGCAACAAAGAGCGCGTGGTGCCCGTGGGACGGAAAGCTGTTGAGTCGTTGAATCGTTACCTCGAGGTGGGCCGTCCGAAGCTGGTCACGCCGCGCTCGCCGGCGAGTGTTTTCATCACCCAACGCGGTACGCCCTTCGCCGCGGTCACGCTGTGGCTGCGGATCAAACGGCGCGCCCGCCGCGCCGGCGTTGCCCGCAACATTACCCCGCACATGCTGCGGCACAGTTTCGCCACGCATTTGCTGGAGCGCGGGGCGGACCTGCGCGTAATCCAGGAATTGCTCGGGCACGCGAACATCAGCACGACGGAGATTTACACGCACGTGACCGGCAACCGGCTGCGGGATGTCCACCGGAAGTTTCATCCGAGGCCGTGACGCCGGCCGTAGCCGCGGACGTGAGCCCGCGGCAAGCACAAAGTCGGTTCCAGTCCGGCGGTGAACAACTTTCGATTCCGGTTTGCCCTGGATGGAGTAACATCAGGCCATGATCGCACGGATGAATGTCGTGGCCGCCACCGCGCTGCTCGGCTGCATGGTCATGGTTTGCGGCGCGGAGAACCAAAGACCTGTTGAAGAAAGGACCCTGAGCATGCAACTCACCAGCACCGCCTTCGCCGAAGGACAACCCATTCCGCAAAAACACACGTGTGATGGCCATGACGTGTCGCCACCCTTGAAATGGACGAACGCGCCGCCCAACACGAAGAGCTTCGCGCTCATCGCCGACGATCCCGACGCGCCCGTGGGCACGTGGGTGCATTGGGTGCTTTATGACCTGCCGCCGGCCACGACCGAACTTTCTGAAGATATCCCCAGATCCGCGTCCATTTCCGATGGCGCGAAGCAGGGATTGAACAGTTGGCCACGCCTGGGCTACGGCGGCCCTTGTCCGCCACCCGGCAAACCGCATCGCTACTTCTTCAAGCTGTATGCGCTCGACACGGTGCTCGATCTCAAGCCCGGCGCCACCAAGAAAGATGTCGAGCGAGCCATGGAAAAGCACATCCTGGGTCAGGCGCAGTTGATGGGCACTTACCAACGGAGATAGGACCGGGTGTTACGCAATGCGGGACGCGGGAAGCGCGATTCAGGATGTGGGATTGGCGACCCGTCTTTCACGCATCCCGGATCCCGCATCCTGCCATTCAGCAGGGGTACAGTTTAGCCAAAAAGTTGGTGGGGCGAGCCTCCGCACGAGCCGCGCGTTGATTGGAGGGCACTGCTCCGTCAGTGCCCAAGAAATCAGGGAAGCGACAAAGCGCTTCCCTCCAATGCAATCACAGCTCGCCGGGAGTCTCGCCCCACCGAAGTGTGCCACTGCCTGGGATTCTCTGCTTTCGTTTCATCGCAAGTTAGTGTTTAGTTCACCGCCAATATGAGCAAAACCGCATTGCTGTTCGCCGGGCAGGGCACGCAAGTTGTCGGGATGGGCAAGGATCTGGCCGGAAAATTCCCGTCCGCCAAGGCCTGGTTCGACCGCGCCCGGGCCGCGCTCGGATACGACCTGGCGTCGATTTGTTTCCATGGCCCGGAGCCGGAACTGACCAAGACGGAGAACGCGCAGCCGGGGATTTTTCTGGTGAGCTGGGTCGCCTTCGAGTTGCTGAAGGCGCAGGCGCCTTCGCTGAAGTTCGAAGCCGCGGCGGGATTATCGCTCGGCGAGTTCACGGCGCTGGCCGCCGTGGGCGTCATGAGTTTCGAGGACGGTCTGCGTCTGGTGCGCCAGCGTGGCCGGTTCATGCAGGAAGCCTGCGACGCAACGAAGGGCGGCATGGCGGCGGTCCTTGGTCTGGCGGAACCACTTATGCGCGAAGTCTGCGCGCAGGTGGGCGTGGCGCTGGCGAACCTCAATTGCCCCGGCCAGATCGTGATTTCAGGTGAAGCGGACAAAATCGCCAGGGCGATTGAACTGGTCAAAGCCAGGGGCGCAAAGCGCGCGATTCCGCTGCCGGTTGCCGGCGCCTATCATTCACCGCTCATGGCCGGCGCGAGGGTGAAGCTGCAAGCCGAATTGACCAAGGTGAAGTTGGCTTCTCCAGCGGTCATCGTGGTGTCCAACGTGACGGCGCAACCGCACGGCGCTCCGGCGGAAATGGCATCCAGGCTCGTCGAGCAGGTGACTTCCCCGGTTCGATGGGAAGAATCGATGCGCTTCCTGCTGGCACAGGGTTTTACGCGATTCATCGAACTGGGTCCGGGAACTGCCCTCAGCGGTTTCGCGAAGCGCATTGATAAAAACGCTCAAATCCTCAATGTGGCGGATGTGAAAAGCCTGGAGACAACGGCGAGCATTCTGGCCGGCCAGGCCACGACCACTCACAATTGAAGTGGATCGGAAGAATCGGATCGGCGATGCGCGCAAATTCACACGCATCGAAGCAGCGCTGTTTGAATTCGTGGAAATTGGCGAAATTCGCGGATTGTTTTGTCGATTCATTCGTGGTTAAACAGTCGCGGTTATGAAACAACTTGAGAATCAGACCGCCGTAGTGACCGGCGCGGGCCGGGGCATCGGCCGTGCCATCTCGTTGAAATTGGCCGCCCACGGCGCCGACGTGGTGGCGGTGGACCTGAAAACCGAATTCGTGCAGGAAACCGTGGAGGAAGTGCGCAAACTGGGGCGCAAAGCCTGGGCGGTGGCCGCCAACGTGTCCGACGCCGCCAGCGTCGAGGCGGCGGTCGAGCAGATTCAAAAGGAAACCGGCCGCGTGGACATCCTGGTAAACAATGCCGGCATCACCAGGGACGGTCTGCTCATGCGCATGAGCGAGGCGGACTGGGACGCCGTGCTGGACATAAACCTCAAGGGGGCGTTCCTGTTTACCAAGGCATTCAGCCGCGCGTTTCTGAAACAGAAATCCGGCCGCATCGTGAACATCGCTTCCGTGATCGGCTTGATCGGCAATGCCGGCCAGTGCAATTACGCGGCGAGCAAAGCCGGCGTCATCGGCTTCACCAAGTCCGTCGCTCGGGAACTGGCCTCGCGCGGAGTCACCGCGAACGCCATCGCTCCCGGGTTTATCGAGACCAAAATGACCGAGGCGCTGGGGCCGGAGGCGCGGGATGCGTTGCTCAAGCAGATACCCCTGGCCAGTCTGGGCCAACCTGAAGATGTGGCGGAGGCGGTGTTGTTTTTCGCGAGCCCGGCGGCGCGTTACATTACCGGCCAGGTTTTGGCCGTGGACGGCGGCATGGTGATGGGTTGACGTCCAAGTCGTCGAGCCGGTGCGATGTTGCAGCGATGAATCGTGGACGGGTTGAGGCCCCCGGCCAGCTTCCAATGAATCGTGGTTTGATGATTTGATGATTCAACGTGTCAGTCTAAAAAAACTGCGAATCAGGGCTTGACGCCTACCCAATGGTGGCATAGACACACTGCAAAAACGAATCGAAGAACCGGAGAAAACCATGGCTGAAAAGACAATTGAACAACGAGTCAAAGATATCATCGTCGAGCAATTGGGCGTGAATCCGGACCAGGTCACACCGGACGCCAAGTTCATCGAGGACCTGGGGGCGGATTCGCTCGACACAGTTGAATTGGTTATGGCCCTGGAGGAAGAATTCGGCCATGAGATTCCGGACGAGCAGGCCGAAAAGCTTCAATGTGTCGGCGATGTCATCAAGTACATCGAGGACCTCCAGCAGAAATAATGGTTCGTGGAAAACTCCCCGGGCGGCTTGAATCCTGACGGGTTGGGACTTGAGCTGCCCCTTTAATTCATGCCCTCCAACCGGACAGAACGCAGGGTGGTCATCACGGGCTTGGGCGCCGTGACTCCACTGGGCCACGAAGTCGAGGTCTTCTGGAAGAACCTGCTCGCCAGCCAATGCGGCGTGGACAGAATTGCCTCGTTTGACCCCTCCGCCTTCGACACTCAAATCGCGGCCGAGGTCAAAATCTTCGATCCTGCCCCGGCGTTCCCTTCACCCAAGGAAGCGCGGCGCGCCGACCGCTTCGCGCAATTTGGGATTCATGCTGCCTGGCAGGCGATCAAAGACTCCGGTCTGGACCTGGACAAGGTGGATCGGGACGAGATCGGCGTATTCATCGGTTCGGGGATCGGCGGACTCCACACCACAACCGAACAGCACAAAATACTGCTGGAGCGAGGCCCGAGCCGGCTTTCGCCATTCATGATCCCGATGCTAATCTCGAATATGGCCTCCGGGATGGTTTCGATGTTTCACCGCCTGCGCGGGCCAAACTTCGCAACCTGTTCCGCCTGCGCGACGGCCAACCACGCCATCGGCGAAGCCTGGCGCACCATCAAAATGGGTGACGCCAAAGTCATGTTCGCCGGCGGCGCGGAGGCCACCATCGTTCCCATCGGCATTGGCGGCTTTTGCGCCATGAAGGCGATGAGCAGGCGAAACAATGACCCGAAGCACGCCTCCCGGCCCTTCGACAAAGAACGTGACGGCTTTGTCATGGGCGAGGGTGCGGGCGTGTTGGTGCTGGAAGAACTCGAACATGCCAAATCCCGCGGCGCCCGCATTTATGCGGAGCTGGCCGGCTACGGCAATACCGCTGATGCCTATCACCTCACCGCTCCATCCCCCAACGGGGAAGGCGCCGCGCGCTGCATGCGGATCGCCTTGCGCACGGCCGGTCTGAATCGGGATGACATTTCCTACATCAACGCCCATGGCACTTCGACCCCCTCGGGTGACATCGCGGAAACCCAGGCCATCAAGACGGTCTGGGGGCACCAGGCGCGCAAACTCCCCGTCAGCTCCACCAAAGGCGCGACCGGCCATATGTTGGGCGCCGCGGGCGCGGTGGAAATGGTAATCTGCGTCAAAGCAATCCAGACCGATTGTATCCCGCCGACAATCAACTACCAGGTGGCAGACCCCGAGTGTGATCTGGATTACGTGCCCAACACGGCGCGCCAGATCAAAGTCAATGCCGTCCTGAACAACTCGTTCGGCTTTGGCGGCCACAATGCCAGCATGGTGGCGAAAAAATTCACGGGTTGACCCTGGTCAATCGATCCGTTCCCAGAGCGTGATTTGCGGAGACCCAACACAAAGTTCATCCACGCGCGGCAGCAGCGCCTTGATGTGCGGCGATTGCAGATGCGCATCGAGGGCACTTTGGGAGGTCCAATTCTCATGAAAAAGGAACTTGGCGGGATCTTCCGGAGAGGCATGAAGATCATAGTTGAGGCAGCCGGCTTCCTTGCGTGTCGGCGCCAGCAACCGGGCCAACTCAGCCCGCAGTTCAGCCCCTCTGCCGGGCCGGGACTGGAAGGTGGCAATGACGGTGACAGGTCGAGTGCTCATGATTTATCTGATGTTTCAGAGTTCAGTGAATCCAGAATCGCCTCCGCCGCCGCGCGCGGGTCGGGAGCGGCGTAGATGGGGCGTCCAATCACCAGCCAATCGGCGCCGGCCTCCAGAGCTTGGCGCGGTGTGAGCGTGCGTTTCTGGTCGTCGTCGCCGCTCTCGACGCGCACACCGGGCGTGACCAGTTGAGTTCCGGCGGGAAGCCTCTGCCGCAGTTCAGCTGCCTCCAGCGGGGAACAAACCAGCCCGCGCAGTCCCGCCTTGCTTGCCAGGTCGGCCAGGCGGCGCACCTGGCGGGCGACATTGTCATCGAGCCCGATTTCGCCCAACGCATGGCTGTCGAGGCTGGTCAACACCGTGACGGCCAGAACGAGCGGCGGCGACACTCTCAACTGCGCGGCGATTTCCTGCGCCGCTTTTTCCGCCGCCGCGAGCATTGCGGTGCCGCCGCTGGCGTGGACGGTGAGCATCTGCACGTCGAGTCTGACGGCTGCCGCCACCGCCCGGGCGACGGTGTTGGGAATGTCGTGAAATTTCAGATCGAGGAAAACAGCCGCACCCAGCCCGCGAATGCGGCGCACGATTTCCGGCCCGGCACTGGTGAACAGTTCACCGCCGATCTTGAAACCGCCGACGAAGGGGGCGATTCTTTGACCCAGTTCCAGAGCGGCTTCGGGTGTTGAGACGTCCAGCGCGGCGATAATCGGGTTTCGCATGGGAAAGCAATATTGAAACCCCGGCCGGGGAACGAAAGCTTAAAAATTGAGGCCGTGGTGCAGTTGGGCGGGGCGTTTTTGAGCGCCGCCAGGCTGACGCCGGGTTTGGGTTGAATCAATATCCGGTCAATCCTCGGCGCCTGACGACATTCCATCGTCGTCTGCCGAAGGAAAGTCAAATCCGTTGTCGATTGCTTTATCGGGGGGCACAAACGTGTTTTCGGTCCCGGGACTCGATGCAGCGGTTGCGTTTCCGGGGACTAGCAGTAACCTTGCCCGCATGTTGAAGACAGAAAAGGCGCCCGGCGATCCCGAGTTGCGGCGGCGCATTCAGGAACTGATCGATTACAAAGGCGGAGGGTACAACCAGGAAAGTGTGGCCGACATTATTGAAAGCGCGCTGAAGATATTGACCGATGTCAAGGACAGCGGCGATGTGCGGGTGATTCAAACAGCCGTCCGCGAATTGCGCTACGCGTTCAGGCTGTTCGCGCCTTACGCTCATATCCGCAAAGTAGCGATTTTTGGCTCCGCCCGCACGCCCCCCGTCAGGATGGAGTACCAGCAGGCGGTCGAGTTGGGCCGCAAGATCGCCGAGGCCGGATTCATGGTCATCACTGGCGCCGGCGGCGGCATCATGCAGGCGGGCCACGAAGGCGCCGGGCCGGAGAAAAGTTTTGGAGTCAATATCCGCCTGCCGTGGGAACAGGGCGTCAATCCCGTCATTCGGGAAGACAAGAAGCTGGTGACGTTCAAGTATTTCTTCACCCGCAAACTCATTTTTATCCGGCATTCGGATGCCATTGCTCTGTTTCCAGGAGGATTCGGAACCATGGACGAAGGGTATGAAGCGCTCACGCTGATGCAGACCGGGAAAAGCCAATTGATGCCGCTGGTGCTCGTGGACCAGCCGGGTGGCGCCTATTGGAGAACGTGGGACAAACACGTGCGCGAACATCTGCTGCGGGACGAGTTGATTTCGCCGGACGATTTGAATCTCTATCAAATCACCGACGACACGAACGAAGCCGTCAGGATCATCACCCGTTTTTACCGTAATTTCCATTCCAGCCGTTTCGTTAAAGACCTGTTTGTCATCCGTCTCAAGCGGGCGCCGACACCGGCAGCCATTGAGGCAATCAACGAGGATTTTGCCGACATCATTGTCGGACCACCGGTCAGCCTCATCGGGCCCACGCCGGAAGAAATCGAAGACCAGGACCACGTGGAACTTCCCCGCCTGGCTTTCGGGTTCAACAAACGCGATTACGGCAGGCTGCGACAATTGATCGATGTTCTGAACCGACAGTGAGGAACCATCCGGGTGCGGTCCCTGAAAAGGGGTGAGCCATGGAGGGCACCGCTTCGTCGGCGCCCTGATCAAAAGAAGATTTGCGGCTTTCTGACGAAACTTGACCCGGGGTCGGTTCCTACTAATGGCAGAATCGGTATTTAGCAGGAACTGACCGCCCTGGCGGTACAGAAAATCCGCTTGACAGGACGGTTTCGATCCTGTTTTGATCCGCACGGAGAATTGGGATCGGCGGGCGTCTGTTCGAGTTCCTTCTGGGTTCCTGGGGTTTCTCTTCTGGTTCAGTAACCGGGCTTGGCGTTTAACCCGGTCAAAGTGAACGCAGGGTTTTTGATATTGGATCAAAAAGCGGATAGGGATTGCTTTGACTTACATAACGCAACGGGTTTGTCTTTCCACGCTGTCCTTCCGGCGCGCCGCGGAACGCCAGGGAACCGCGGCCATGCGTGCCGAAAGACCTCCGGTTTTCTTCCAATCGTCAAGAACTCACAACCACCACCAACACAAATCATCTATGAAAACAAATCCAAACCTATACACAATTCTGTTGGGTCTTGCGGCGGGTGTCCTCACCGCCTCAGCCCAGGTCACACTCACCGGAACAAGTTACACCGAAACGTTCGACAGCATCGGTTCGGGATTGCCTCCGGGATGGTCGGTGCGAACCAACGCCACCGCCATTAGTCTGGGAATCCCGGCCAACTTCACCGCCACCACCACAAATTGGGCCGCTTCCAGCGGGCAATTCGCCAATTACGCCTCCACGATCAGCAACAGCGGCACCAACTTCCTGGGGACGGAAGCGCCCACGAATCAGGCGGCCTGCACGAACCGGAGTCTGGGGGTCCGCCAGACCGGGACCTTTGGCGATCCGGGGGCGGCCTTCGTCCTACGGCTCGAGAACACTCTGGGCTTCGCGGGCTTTCAGCTCAGCCTCGACTGCAACATGTTGAATGTGCAAAGCCGGTCAACGCCCTGGACCATCGATTACGGAATTGGGAATAGTCCGGGCGCCTTCACCGCGCTCGACACGTACGCCGATCCAGGCACGTTCGGTGCCACCACCAAAACCGTGTCGTTCGGTGCCGCCCTGGACAACCTGAATCAGAACGTGTGGATCCGCATCGTGGCAACGAACGGGGCCACTGGCAGCGGCAGCCGCGATACCTTCGGCATTGACAACTTCAGGCTGAGCTACCATGCGTATGGAAGTATCGCGCCGATTCCTCTCAAGATAGAGCCGTCAGGCGGCAACGTGGTCCTGACCTGGTCGAATTCCTCTTTCGCTTTGCAGGCGGCATCAACCGCTGCCGGCACGTTCACGAACGTACCGGGTGCCAACAGTCCGCATACCAACCCGATCACCGGCCCGCAGAAATATTTTCGCCTGAAGGCAAACTGAGAGAGAGCCTCTTAAGAAGAAGACACGGCCCGGGTATGGGTTTGTTGTAGGGCACAGCCGCGGATCGCTGAGCCCGCAGTGAAGCTGCCCCGGGCCGTTCTCCTGCCGCGTCTCAACCGCAGATAGACGCAGATGAACGCAGATGAACGACCGGGACTGAATGCGGATTCGCACACAGGTGTGCCCTGGCCAGGAAGAAGCCCGGGCTATTAAGCGCGGCGTTATTTCTGTTTCTTATCTGCGTCCATCTGCGTCTATCTGAGGTCAAAATCCTGCGGAATTTTGCTTTAGTTCCCCGGCTGTTCCCTGAGAATCCCGCAAAACATGAATCGCGCCGTTTTCCTTGATCGCGACGGGACGATGATCGCTGAGAAGGAGTATCTTCACAAAGCGGAAGCGGTTTCCCTTTTACCCGGAGCAGCGGCGGCGCTGAAGCAACTTCGGGACGCCGGGTTTCAACTCTTCATCGTCTCGAACCAGTCCGGGGTCGGTCGCGGTTACTTCACCCTGGCCGACGTCGAAAGAGTGAACGAGCGCATTCGTCGTGAGTTTGCTCGCGCCAACGTCCGATTTCAGAGGATCTACGTCGCGCCGGAAGCGCCGGAAGCGCCCAGCCGGGGCCGCAAACCGTCGCCGCAGTTTCTGTTCGACGCGCGGGATGAATTCCGCCTCGCGCTCGCCGAAAGCTATTTGATAGGCGACAAACTTAGCGATCTGGAGTGCGGCTGGAACGCCGGTGTGAAGAAGTGCATTCTGGTCCGCACCGGCTACGGTGCGGAGCTGGAAAGCGGCTCGCCCGGCAAGCTCGGGTCCGCCGTGGTGGTGGATGACTTGCCGGCGGCGGTCAAATGGATTTTGCGCGACGGATGAAACACAGGCCCCATGCGGATATCCGCCGTTGCGGAGGGCAGACACGGTAATCCGCATTTTCAAAATCTGTGTTTCATCCGCGTTCGATCTGTGGCTAAATCTGGCCGGTGAAGATCGTCGGCATTATTCCCGCCCGTTACGCCTCGACCCGGTTTCCGGGCAAGCCGCTGGCCCGCATCGCCGGCAAACCGCTCCTCCAACACGTCGTCGAGCGCTGTCAACAGGCCAGGGCGCTTTCCGATGTCATCGTTGCGACGGACGATTTGCGGATCGCGGAAATGGCCGGGAAGGTTTGCCGGGTTGAGATGACGCGCGCCGACCACGCAAGCGGATCGGATCGCATCGCGGAAGTCGCCGCGCGTTGCGCCTGCGATGGCGTTGTGAACATCCAGGGGGATGAACCCTTGATGGACCCCGAGGTCATTGACCGCGTCGCCGGCGCCCTGGCGGGCGATGAAATGTCCACCGCCGCCACCCGGTTGAGCAGCCCGGAGGAATACGCCAATCCCAACGTCGTAAAAGTCGTTGTCAACACCGCCTGCAGGGCGTTATATTTTTCCCGGCGCACGATTCCGTATCTGCGCGAGGCTGCCAGTGGTTCGGTGAACGAACAGTTGGCGGCGTTTCCTTTTCTGAAGCACCTGGGCATTTACGGGTATCGGCGTGAAACGCTGCTGCGGCTGGTCCAAATCCCGGTTTCGCCACTGGAAGCCGCGGAAAAGCTCGAGCAATTGCGGGCGCTCGAAAACGGAATCGCGATCGCGGTCGTGAAAGTGAATTACGCCGGCGTGGGCGTGGACGTGCCGGAAGATGTGGCGCGGGTGGAGCAATTGTTAAATCGTTGAAATGAAATACATTTTTGTCACCGGCGGCGTGGTAAGTTCGCTGGGCAAAGGCCTGACGGCAGCGTCGCTCGGCACGCTGCTCGAAAACCGCGGCCTCAAGGTGGTATTGCAGAAGTTCGACCCGTATCTCAATGTCGATCCGGGCACGATGAATCCGTACCAGCACGGCGAGGTTTACGTGCTCGACGACGGCGCCGAGACGGATCTCGACCTGGGTCATTACGAGCGATTCACGAACGTGAAACTAACCCGGCTGAACAACCTGACCAGCGGCCAGGTTTACCAGACGGTCCTCAACAACGAACGCGAGGGCAAATATCTCGGCAAGACCGTTCAGGTCATTCCGCACGTCACCGACGAAATCCAAAACCGCATTCACCAGATCGCCGAGGAATCCAAAGCGGACGTGGTCATCACTGAAATCGGCGGCACCACGGGAGACATTGAAGGCCTGCCGTTTCTCGAAGCCATCCGGGAGTTTGCCCTGGAAGCGGGCGCCCACAACGTCGTGTTCGTGCACGTGACTTACGTGCCGTTCATCAAGGCTGCCGGCGAATTAAAAACCAAACCCACACAGCAATCCGTCGCCAAGCTGCGTGAAATCGGCATTGCGCCGCATATCCTGGTGTGCCGGACGGAGAAGCCGTTGGACAAGGAATTGCGCCAGAAAATCTCGCTCTTCTGCAACGTGCCGTTCGAAGCTGTCGTTGAGGAGAAGGACGTGGATCACAGCATTTATGAAGTGCCGTTGATGCTTCAGCGGGAACGGGTGGATGATCTCGTGTGCCGGTTGCTGCAGCTCGAAACGCCGCTGGCGGACATGACCCACTGGCAGGAGATCCTCCGCAAGATCATCGCGCCGCAGCATCACGTGCGAATCGGTGTCGTGGGCAAATACATCGAACTGCAGGACGCCTATAAATCGGTTTATGAGGCGATCATGCACGGCGGCATCGCCAACGACTGCGGCGTGGAAATCGTGAAGGTGGACGCGGAACAAATCGAGCGGGATGGCGCGGAGAAGGTTTTGAAAGGGTTGGGCGGTGTGCTGGTGCCCGGCGGTTTCGGCGAACGCGGCATCGAAGGGAAAATCAAGGCCGCCCAATACGCCCGCGAAAACAACGTGCCCTACCTCGGGCTTTGCCTGGGCATGCAGATCGCCACCATTGAATTCGCCCGGCACGTGTTGAAACTGGCCCGCGCGCACTCGACCGAATTCGACCCCGACACGCCCCACCCGGTCATCGCCATGCTCGACGAGCAAACCAGGGTGACGAAGAAAGGCGGCACGATGCGGCTGGGCGCGCAACCCTGCCAACTGGTTGTGGGAACGAAGGCCGCCCAGCTCTACGGGGCATTTATCGTCAATGAACGGCACCGGCATCGGTACGAATTCAACAACGCCTACCGCGGGAAGTTCGAGAAGGCGGATTTTGTCTTCAGCGGCTTTACGCCCGACGGCAAGCTGGTGGAAATCATCGAACTGCCGAAGCACCCGTTTTTCGTCGCCAGCCAGTTCCACCCCGAATTTCGCAGCAAACCACACCAGCCGCATCCGTTGTTTAAAGGCTTCATCGCGGCGGCCCACGCGCGGTTGCATCAGAAGGCGCTGTAAGCCGGGGCGCTCGACATGGGATTCTTTCAAACAACCAATGTTGAAGCCCGGAATAGAGGATTGCAGTTCCTGGTGATCGGCGGCCTGGCTGTGAACTTCCACGGCTACTCGCGCGACACGGCGGACTTGGACCTGCTGATTCAGAGCGACTCACGTGAAAAGTGGCTCTCGCTGTTTTCCGAGCTAGACTATTCGGTTTATGCCGACAAGGGAGCGTTCATCCAACTCTCGCCGCCCAAGGCTGGCGCGTGGCCTGTGGACTTGATGATCGTGGGCGAGCAAACATTCAGGCCGATTTTCGAGCACGGGAAGCAGGTGGAGATGTACGGCGCGCGGATGGTGATTCCTGCGTTGGAACACCTCCTCGCCCTCAAATTGCACGCGCTCAAGCACGCGCACGCCGGACGTTTTTTGAAGGATTTTCTCGACGTTGAGAATCTGGTGCGTGTGAACAGGGTGGACTTGGGCTCAGAAAGCGTTCGCCAATTGTTCCTGAAATATGGCAATGTGGAACTGTATGAAAAAATATCCCGAGCCTGCGGCCGAAAATAGCTTCCAACTGAACGAGGCGGCACTGGCTGCGGACCTCGAGTTCCCGGTTGCGCCCGACTTCATATCCTTGCCACCGCAGATTGACCCGCAGATAATGCTGGCGCGGATTGAGGAAACGATGCCGTGGCGCAGCACGCAACCCGGCTTCGAAAAAGGCCGCCTGGCGGAAAAAATTTCTGCGGAATTTGTCCTTTGACCGGTCACGGTGGGCAATTTTTCTGGAAGCACCGATGGCGCTGAAATAATTCAGTCAAATCGCCGTGCAAGTCAACCTCCTGTTTTGCGTCATCGCGTCTTTGCGACTTTGCGTTAAGACCGGGAATCGCCTGGCCCCACGAAAGTGGCGGTGGACTGCTCTCGCGATGACGTCGTTCTCCTGCCGATTCCGTTGTTCTCTCCCCGATTGAGTTTGCGCGTGGTCCGGTTTCAGGTATTGTTTCGATATGACAGCGACCAAAGTGATTGAGGAAATCAAGCACCTGCCGCCGGCTGAACAATCGCAAGTCATTCAATTTGCTTTTGAACTGGCGCGCACGCGCCAGCTTCTGGGAAAGGAGCTGTCGGCCCTGGCGCAGCGAATGGTTGATTCCGACGATCCTGCGGAGGTCGAAAAGCTGAAATCCGCCCTCGCCCGCGGATTTTATGGCAATTAGTCATGCCCCACATTCAGCGCAGCAATTTGCCTCGCCCCCTGTTCGAGCATTTGCTGGAACGAATCAAAAGCCGGAACATTTCGGCGGACCAACTCGGTTTGTTGGCGGAATGGCTCGACACCCGGCCGGAAGTACCGGAAGGAAAATGGTTCAAAAGACTCCCTGGAATGATTGTGTGCGGCGAAAGCGAACTCATCAAAACTCTTTTGCAGGCGGGACAGGCTGCGAGCGGTGAAGAGTTGAAGTAACGCCGCTGCCGTTTTTCGTAAGAGCCGACGTGAGGAGGCTCTGCTCAAGTGCAAGGAGTGAGGTCAAGGCGCGAAGAAGAACGCTCACCCTTTGCGTTGCGAGCGGAAGTTGGCTGACCCAAAAGCGGCGGTGAACGCGCCGCACTCCAGACGCTTCGCGCAGGTAGGGCGCGTCACTCCTTGCGCGCGGTTTTTCCGCAATGGCAGCCGTCCGCAAAATTGGGGGGCGGAGGGCCACCCGCCCTGCCACATTCGCGCCAGCGTTATGGTGATCCGCGCTATTTCCAGATCAGCGTGCCGGTGCAGCCGGGCAATTCGGGTGGGGCGCTGGTGGACGAGCGGGGCAACGTGGTGGGCGTGGTGTCGGCCAAATTGAGCGCCCGCGCCGCGCTCCAGACCAGCGGGGCGTTGCCCGAAAATGTCAATTACGCGGTGAAGAGCAGTTTTCTGTTGGGCTTTCTGGAATCCGCGCCGGAAGTCTCGGCCAAGCTCAAGGATGCCCGGACGGCTGAGAGGAAGTTTGAGGAGGTCGTCAAGGATGCGGAACAGGCGGCGGTGTTGGTGCTGGTTTACTGACCTTGAACCGCGAAATACCCGGAATACGCGAAACGGATAACGGCAAAGCATTTCGTTGTCCCTTTCTATTTCGCGTATTTGGCGTATTTCGCAGTTTAGGCGTTTGGGTTCACTGAGGGTGGACGAGAACTGACGCGAATTCCGCGAATTGTCGCGAAGCGCGTTTCCATTCGTGTTAATTCGTGAAATTCGCGTCAAGCTCTGCGTCTTTGCGATCGGCGCGTTCTTTGCGGTTGATCAGCCAGGGCGCGCACGGAGTGACGCGCCCTACCCTTCGCGTAGTTCACCATAACCTTAACCTGCTTCCGGGTTCAGGTAAATGTCATGGCGGAATGGCGCCCGCTAACATAACCTCCAACGACATCACTTTTACCATCGCACGATGACTTACGCCGAAGCCATTCAGTTTCTTTACGACCTGCGCCTGTTCGGTGCCAAGTTCGGCCTGGAAAACACGTTCAAACTCGCTTCGTTGGCCGGAAATCCGCAACAGAAGCTTCGTTTTATTCACGTCGCGGGCACCAATGGCAAAGGTTCCACCTGTGCCATGCTCGAAAGCATTTACCGCGCGGCGGGGATGCGCGTCGGCCTGTTCACCTCGCCGCACCTCGTCAGCTTCGCTGAACGCATCCAGGTGAACCGGCAGCTCATCAGCGATGCCGATGTGATTCGTCTGGTGGCGGAATTGCGGGAGCGAAGTGGCGCCGGCTTCCCGCCTGCCGTGGTGCCGGGCGTCTCGCCCGGCGAAAAGGACGCTCGCATCCCCCAAGCCGGCGGACTTCCCACGCCAGTTCCGGCCGGCAGGATGCCGCCCTTTACGTCAGGCGGCACGCCCGACGCTACGGAAAGGCAGGATGCCGGTCCTACTTTCTTCGAATTCGTGACCGTGATGGCCTTGCTCTATTTCGTGGAACAGAACTGTGATCTGGTTTTGTGGGAAACCGGCCTGGGCGGACGGCTCGACGCTACCAACATCGTCACGCCTTTGGCCAGCGTCATCACGAACATCGGAATCGAGCATTCCGAATGGCTGGGCGATACCTTCGACAAAATTGCGGTGGAAAAGGCCGGTATTATCAAGCCCGGTGTCCCGGTCATTACCGCGGCCAGACCGCGTGAGGGGCTTGAGGTCATTGCTTGCGTCGCACAGAAGAACCACGCGCCCTTGACGGTCGTGGATGAATCGCACGTGAATCGTCCGCCACTGGGCGAAATCGAACTTCCGCTCCACGGCCCTCACCAAAAAATGAACGCCGCCACCACCCTCGCTGCCGTGCACGCACTGGCCGAACAGATTCCGGTCAGCGACGCCACCCTAAGGGGGGGGTTATCCTCAGTTTATTGGCCGGGCCGGATGCAGCGCGTGCAGACACGGTCAGGGCAGACCATCGTGTTGGACGGCGCGCACAATCCCGCCGGCGCGGAAGCGCTGCGCGTGGCGATCGAGGCGGAGTTCCCCCGCGCAAAGCCCACGCTCATCTTCGGCGTTTTCCGTGACAAAGACTCAGCCAGCATGTGCCATTCGCTCGCTGCCAGGGCCGGGCGCCTCATCCTCACACCCGTCCACAGCGATCGCAGCGAAGACCCGACGAAGCTGCTGCCCGCCTGCCGGGAGGTGAATCCCCACGCCCCGATCGAGATCTGCAGATCGCTCGGTGAGGCACTCGAACGTGCCGGGGACGATCCTTTTGTGGTGATTGCCGGTTCGCTTTATCTCATCGGCGAGGCCATGGAATTGCTCCACCTGGCCGCCACAACTCCGAATGATGAAAAGAGGTTGAATGAATGGGTCGGCAAGAAATAGTCGCTGTAGGGAAGCGCTCCGTCGTTTCCCCATCTGTTGTGTGATTCGGGGCACCGACGGAGCGGTGCCCTCCAGGTTGAGTTCGACACCGTGCACATCAAAGCCGTCACTTTTGACGTCGGGGGAACATTGATCGAGCCGTGGCCGTCGGTGGGACAGGTTTACGCCGAAGTCGCCGCGCGGCACGGCGTGAAGAACGTCTCGGCGGAACTCCTGCAGACGCGCTTCAAGACCGCCTGGCGCGCCCGCAAACGCTTCAACGACACGCGCGCGGGCTGGGAGGAACTGGTCGATGAGGCGTTTCGAGGGCTGGCGACAACGCCTCCCAGCAAGAGTTTCTTTTCCGAGATCTACGACCGGTTCGCGCAGCCGGAAGCCTGGCATGTTTTCGAAGATGTCCGGCCGGCCCTCGAGTCGCTCGCCACACAGGGTCTGAAACTGGGCGTCATTTCCAATTGGGACGAGCGTTTGCGCGAACTGCTGTGTCGGCTGCAGCTTGATGTCTATTTTGACACCATCGTCATCTCGTGCGAAGTCCACGCCGCCAAACCAGCTCCCGCCATCTTTGAACGCGCTGCGGCCATTCTGAACCTGCCATCCGCATCGATCTTGCACGTGGGCGACAGTCTGGAGATGGATTTACGGGGGGCGGAAGCCGCCGGCTTTCGCTCGGTACAGGTGGTGCGACGGGAGAGATCACCCGGCGATGGCCCAATCCACTCGTTGCTGCAGGTGGTCGGGCTCATTTGACGGGAGCGGAACGGGGGTAATGCTGCAATGTGGATAGTGAAGTTAAACTTATATCGACTTAACTTTTGTTGACGCTTGCGGGCGCAGTCCCTAGATTCCGTAGGTTTGGCAGGTTTCCGAACCGGGTGGTTTGGTGTGCTCATTCCTGATGAATATCGCTGCACAACTCTTCAAGTCGTCGCTCGGCAAGAAGTACTTGATGGCCGTCAGCGGCTTCGTGCTTGTTTTCTTCATCCTGACGCACATGATGGGGAACTTCCAGATTTTCTTTGGCCCTTATTGGATCAATACGTACGGCGAGTTCCTGCATGAGCGCCACGAAGTTCTGTGGCCGGCGCGCATCGTCCTGATCACGCTGGTCGTGATCCACATCTGGGCGGCGTTCAAACTCCGGGCGGAAAACAAGGCCGCGCGCCCGGTGGGCTACGAAGGTGATCCGAAGCCATTCGCCGCCTCCCACGCCTCGCGCACCATCATGATGAGCGGGTTGATGATCGGGGCCTTCGTCATCTTCCACTTGCTCCACTACACTTTCACGGTGAGAGCCGTAAACCTGTTGAGCGACCCGTTGGGAGTCAAATCGGAGTTGTTGAAGACTGTGAACTTCGACAAGCTCCTTGACGAGAAGGGGCGGCAGGACATCTACACCATGATGGTGCTGGGCTTCAGCGTGCCGGTGGTTTCCGCGTTCTACCTCCTCGCGATAGCGCTGTTGTGCCTGCACCTGAGTCATGGGATGCGGGCGATGTTTCAATCCATCGGCTGGGCGTGGACGTTCGGTGGCAGTCAGAATGTGCCCAATTTGATCGCCCGCTGGGCGGCGGTTTTCATCTTTGTCATTTATTCGTCGATTCCGGTGGCCGTGCTGTGCGGTTACGGACGGGCGCATGCCCGCCAGACTCTGGAAAGATACATCGCCCAACAGTCCGCCCAACCAGTGGCGACGCCGTGATTATGAGTCTCGACGCGAAAATTCCTCCCGGCCCGCTCGCGCAAAAGTGGGACAGGTACAAGGCGGAACAGAAACTGGTCAGCCCGGCCAACAAACGCAAGTTCGACGTCATCGTGGTGGGCACCGGGCTGTCGGGCGCTGCCGCCGCCGCGTCGCTGGCCGAACTGGGTTATCAGGTGAAGGCGTTTTGTTTCCAGGACAGCCCGCGGCGCGCGCACTCCATCGCGGCGCAAGGCGGCATCAACGCGGCGAAGAATTATCAGAACGACGGCGATTCCGTGCAGCGGCTGTTTTATGACACGATCAAGGGCGGCGATTTTCGCGCGCGAGAGGCGAACGTGTATCGCCTGGCGCAATTGAGCGCGAGCATCATTGATCAATGCGTGGCTCAGGGTGTGCCGTTCGCGCGCGAATACGGGGGTTTGCTTGCGAATCGCTCCTTTGGCGGCGCGCAGGTTTCACGCACGTTCTATGCGCGGGGCCAGACGGGCCAGCAGCTTTTGCTCGGGGCTTACCAGGCGATGTGCCGGCAGGCCAGCCTCGGCAATGTGCGGATGTATCCGCGCACCGAAATGCTCGACCTCGTGGTCGTCGATGGCGCGGCCAGAGGCGTCGTCGTGCGCGAGCTGGTCACCGGCGAGATTTCGTCGCACTCGGGCGAGGCGGTGGTGCTGGCGACCGGCGGTTATGGAAACGTGTTTTACCTTACGACCAATTCTCTGGGCAGCAACGTGACGGCGGCCTACCGGGCGTACAAAAGAGGCGCGTTCTTCGCCAACCCGTGTTACACGCAGATTCACCCCACGTGCATCCCGGTCAGCGGCGACCATCAGGCCAAGCTGACGCTGATGTCGGAGTCGCTTCGCAACGACGGGCGCGTCTGGGTGCCGAAACGCCGGGAGGATTGCGGCCGCGATCCGAACTCCATCCCCGAGTCCGACCGCGATTACTATCTCGAACGGAAATATCCGAGCTACGGCAACCTCGCTCCGCGCGATATTTCATCACGAGCGGCCAAGGAGGTTTGCGACGAGGGGCGAGGCGTCGGTCCGGCCGGGCGGGGCGTTTATCTGGATTTCTCGGGCGCGATCAAGCGGTTGGGTGAGGACACAATTCGCGAGCGTTACGGCAACCTCTTCGAGATGTATGAGCGCATCACTGGTGAAAACGCCTACCAGCAGCCGATGCGCATGTACCCGGCCGTGCATTACACGATGGGCGGCTCGTGGGTGGACTACAATCTGATGAGCACGCTGCCGGGCCTGTTCGTGATCGGCGAGGCGAACTTTTCCGACCACGGCGCGAACCGGCTCGGCGCGAGCGGGCTTATGCAAGGGCTGGCCGATGGTTATTTCATCCTGCCCTACACCATCGGCAATTACTTCGCCTGGGCCAGGTTCGCAGAAGTCCCGGCCGACCATGCTGAATTCAAGAAAGTTGAAGCCGAGGTGCGCGCATTGACCCGACGCCTGCTTTCCGTCAACGGCAAACGCAGCGTCGTCAGTTTCCACAAGGACCTGGGCAAATTGATGTGGGACAACTGCGGCATGGCCCGCAGCCGTCAAAGCCTGGAAGCCAACCTCAAGCGCATCCCCGAACTGCGTGAGGAGTTCTGGAAGAACGTCAGAGTCACCGGTGTCGGCGAGGATTTGAACCAGGACCTTGAGCACGCGGGCCGGGTGGCGGATTTCCTCGAATTCGCCGAGTTGCTCTGCCTGGACGCCCTGCACCGCGAGGAATCCTGCGGCGGCCACTTCCGGGTCGAACACCAGACTGAAGACGGCGAAGCCAAAAGGGACGACGCCGGGTTCGCGCACGTCGCAGCCTGGGAATATCAGGGGCCGGACAAGGCGCCGGTGCTGCACCGGGAACCGCTCGTCTATGAAGAAGTTCCCATGGCGCCAAGGAGCTACAAATGAATCTGACTCTCAAAGTCTGGCGCCAGAGGAACGCGGCTTCGCCCGGCCGATTCGAGACGTTTCAGGCCAGCGGCTTTCTGCCGGACATGTCTTTCCTGGAGATGCTCGATGCAGTCAATGAAGGGTTGATCGAGCGCGGCGGGGAACCGATCGCATTTGATTCCGACTGCCGTGAAGGCATCTGCGGCACGTGCTCGCTTGTCATCAACGGCATCCCGCACGGCGGTCGAAAGGGCACCACCGTCTGCCAGCTCCACCTGCGGCATTTCCAGGACGGCGACACCGTCACCGTCGAGCCGTGGCGCGCCAAAGCGTTCCCCGTGGTCAAGGATCTGATTGTGGATCGCGATGCGCTCGACCGCGTCATCCAGGCGGGTGGATTCGTTTCCGTGAATACGGGGGGCGCGCCCGATGCGAACACGATTCCCGTATCCAAAATCGACTCGGATCTCGCGATGGATGCGGCGGCGTGTATTGGCTGCGGCGCCTGCGTTGCCGCCTGCAAGAATGCCTCCGCGATGCTCTTTGTGGCCGCAAAGGTCTCCCACCTGAATCTGTTGCCGCAGGGCAAAGTCGAAAGAGACCGCCGCGTGCTGAACATGGTCAGACAGATGGATAACGAAGGGTTTGGCAATTGCACGGTAACCGGATCCTGCGAGGCCGTGTGTCCGAAAGAGGTCAGCTTGAGGTTTATTGCAAAGATGAATCGTGACTACGCGATCGCGAGCCTGAAAGGGAAGTAGCTTGCTGCCGCACTTCTTTCCTTGCTCCGGCCCGGTGTGAAAGGCTCTGGCGGTTCCATTTGCTTCAATGTTTGCCCTTTCATGGCGATACCTTTCTGCTCAAAACATAGCCTCATCCTTTTGACCTGCAACTGCAGTTGCGGTTGCGAAGCGACCGGTTGACTTCGGTAGGTCTGCCAGCCACCGCCCGGTCGTTGCCGTGACCCAAAGTGTCTTCAGACCGGAAAGCAAGGGAACGCTTCCCTCCAGCGCGCAGTTGTTCCCGGGCCTTCGTGCGCAGTGTCTTGATTTGAAAGGCAGGGATGCGCTGTGCCGCGTCCTCGGCCGTGACGCAGCGCGGCCCTACCGTCCGGCCGCGACGCAGGGAGTGCTTGCTATTGCATTCATCCGGTGAAATTTCAAATCAGGACACTACCCTTCCGTGTCGGCGCTCGACAGCAACCCGTTCAATCCCTAGTATTCCCGCCCGTCCCTCTGAGGATCGACATGACGAAAACCGAGCGATTGTTGAGTGAACTGATTGCGCTGCCCAGCGTCAATCCGGCTTTTTTGCGGGCCGGCCATGCCCGCGCGGGCGAGCATCGGGTGGCGGACTTTCTCTCGACTGTCTCCGCCCGGGCCGGGCTCGACGTGGAGTTTCAACAAGTCCTGCCCCACCGCCCGAATCTGCTCGCACGGCTTTCTCCTTCGGGCAAGATCCGGAACCGAATTCTATTGGTACCCCACCTCGACACTGTGGCTGCCGCCGACGAAACCCAGTTCAGCCCGCGCCGGCAAGAGGGTCGCCTTTACGGGCGCGGCTCGTGTGACACCAAGGGTTCCGCCGCCGCCATGCTGGACGCGCTGTGTGAAATCGCCCGGTCGAAGCAGCGTCCTCGCCAGACCGAAATCATCTTCGCCGGGGTGGTGGACGAGGAAAACGCTCAGGCGGGTTCGCGCGCACTGGTCGCCAGCGGAGTCAAAGCGGATCTCGCCATCGTCGGCGAACCGACTCGTTTGAAGGTGGTCACCGCCCACAAGGGCAGTCTGTGGCTGCGGCTGGCCACGCGCGGGAAATCCGCCCACGGCGCGCGGCCGGAGCTGGGGCGCAACGCCATCCATGCCATGGCCCGCATTGTGGACGCGCTCGAAACCGGCTACGCCGGAAGCCTGCGGAAACACCGTCATGTCCTGCTTGGCTTCCCGACTGTCAGCGTCGGAACCATTCGTGGCGGTACGCAGCCGAATATCGTTCCGGACGCCTGCGCCATCACCATTGATCGGCGCACTTTGCCCGGGGAAACGGAAATGGGTGTCCGGCGCGAAATCAGAACATTTCTCGCGCAGCGAAAACTCAAGGCGACCTTTGCGAGTGAGAAACTGGCTCCTTGTCTGCCACTGGAAACCGATGCCAACCACCCATGGGTGCGCCATTTCCTGCGCTGTAACCGCCAGCGGAAACCCGCCGCGGTCCATTTCTTCTGCGATGCCGCCGTGCTGGCCGAAGGCGGCATTCCCAGCGTGGTGTTCGGTCCCGGAGATATCGCCCAGGCACACACTCCGGAGGAATGGATTTCGCTCCGGTCATTGGAGCGCGCCCGTCGTATGCTGGCCTGCTTTTTCCGGTCGTTGCCTTGAACCAGACTCCCCCAGCCCAGCCAAAAAACGAATGATCGCCAAGACCATTGAAAACCCTTCAATCACTGCGACGAAACATCATGCGGCCTTCTTCCGACAAAGCGGCTGGTTGATGATTGCCAACGTCTCGGGGGGCGCGATGACCTGGGGCGTGCACTTCCTGGCCAAGAAGATTTCGGGATCGCAATACAGCATTTTTGTCACGTTGCTGATGGTGACGGCGTGCCTGCCCACGTTACCGCTGCAAATGGTGTTCGCGCAGCAGACCGCAAGCGCCCTGGCCACCAACCGGCAGCGGCAACTGGCGAACACGATCCGTCTGGCCTGGCTGTGGACGTTTCTGCTGTGGCTGGCGGCGGCGGCCATGGTGCTGGTCTTTCAAGGACGGATCGTGCAGCGGTGGGGGCTGACCAATCCGGTTGTGCTCTGGGTAACCCTGCCGACCGTCTTGGTGTCATTGTGGATGCCGCTGTTTTCGGGCGTGTTGCAGGGGCGTCAGGATTTCTTTTGGATGGGATGGTCGCTCGTACTGGCCGGTGCGTGCCGCTTGGCGGCGGCGGTGGCGCTGGTGCTGGCCTTGAGCGGCGGCGCAACCAGCATGATGACCGGGACCCTGATTGGGGTGGCGGTTGGCGTCGGTGTTTGCATCTGGCAGACCCGTGACCTGTGGTCGCTGTCGGGAGTGCGGTCTGATGGCCGAGAGCTGCTCCGACAGGTGTTGCCGCTGGTATTTGGCTTCGGCGCCTGCCAGTTCATGTTCACGTCGGACACCATGTTCGCCAAGGCGTTTTTTTCGGGCGACGAAATGGCGCCGTACGTGGCGGCGGGGACAATGGCGCGGGCGCTGCTCTGGCTGGTGTTGCCGCTGGCTGCAGTCATGTTTCCAAAGATCGTCCACAGCATGGCCCGGGCGGAGAAAATCAATCTCCTGGGCATTGTTTTGGCCGGCACGGCCGGGCTGGCTTTTTGCAGCGGATTGGGGTTGTGCCTGCTCGGACCCTGGGTGGTCCGCCTGGTTTACACACCGGAATACGTGGCGGCTACCACGGCCTTGTTGCCGTGGTACGTGGGAGCGATGGTGCCCTTGGCGCTGGCCAATGTGTTGATCAACGAGCTGCTGGCACGCGAGCGCTTTCGCGTTGTGCCGGTAACGGTGCTGTTGGCGGTGGCCTACGGGTTCACCGTCCTGTTCATGCTGCACCACTTTCCCGGAAGGCTCGAAATCGTCCTCCAGACCCTGGGGGCCTTCAACCTTCTTCTGCTCGGCGCCGCTGCCTGGGCCGCGTTCGGAAGTCCAAATTCCAAAGCCCGCAGCCTGAACTCGCCAAGTCAGGATTAACCGGGCAAGTTCTTGCCCTGGCCCGCTTTCTCCATCCTGCTCTCCTCTTCTCGATGGCTGGCTTTTGCCTGTTTCTCCAGCGCCGGCTTGTCACTGGCAGCTTCGGTTGCCGGTGGCCTTGGCCGCGGCTGCGGCTGGCGGAGCTTTCGGTAAATCCAGCCTTCCAGCGGACGCAGCGGGCGGAGCCACCTGTAAAACGGAGAGTAAATAAGCCGGATACGGATGACCGAGAGAAACATCACCAGGGAAGTCGGGCCCAGGGTCACTTTCGATCCGATCTTGTCCGTCCACTCGGTCGGCACCTCGAGAATCCGGTAGCCGGCGCGTCTCAGCGAATACAGCAGGTTGATGTCAAAAGCCATATCCGCGATCCGCAGCGAGGAGTGGACCAGCTCGATCGCTTCGCGCCGCATCACCTTGGCGCCGCACTGGGTGTCGTGAATATTCATCCAGAACAGGATTTGGACGATCAGGTGGAACGCCCGGCTGGCAATCTGTCGTTTGCGCATCTGTTCCTGATGCAGCACGGCGCCTGGAATCCAGCGCGAGCCAATCACACAATCGACATCACTGTGCCGCTCGATCTGACGCACCAGGTCATGAAAGGCTTTCGGAGAAGTGGCGCCGTCCGCGTCCACGTAGCCAATGACGTCGGCCAGCGAAGGCAGCTTCATACCCTCGATCAGCGCGCCGCCTTTGCCGATGGGCTCTTTGAATTCCAAATGGCTGATGCAGGGAAATTCACGGGCGACGTGCCGCACCACCTCCAGGGTGTTATCCTGACACCCATTCAGGACCACGACGATTTGAAAGGTGCCCCGGTAATGCTCTTGAAAATAGCGCGAATAATCACGCAGCACCGGCTCGATCCGGCTCTCTTCGTTATACGCAGGAATCAGCAGCAACAGGCTGGGCGCTAGCACACGTTATGAATTACCAGAGAATGGCCGAAAATCAACTGCGCAGCCCTATTGCAGATTGATCTCCTGCTGAATTTTGAAGCGTTCAATCCGTTTGCGCAGCGTGGCGCGCGTCATGCCCAGCAATCTCGCGGCCTGCACCTGGTTGCCACCGGTTTCTTTCAGTGCCTGAATCACGAGTTCGCGCTCCACCGCCGCGATGATTTTCAATCTGGGATCTTTGCGCGCCCAGTGAAACAGGCGCCGCGACAGCCCCACCACATCGGTGATTCCCGGGTCCGTACCGGTCGCACCCGGCGGGGCGGTGGCAGACGCCGCGTTCCCGACCGGCTGGCCGGTGATTTCCGGGGGCAAATCCTCCAGTCGTATCACGTCCCCCTGCGAAACCACCAACATCCGACGCATCACATTTTCCAGCTCGCGCACATTGCCGGGCCAATGGTATCGCTCCATGGCCGCGACCGCTTTGGCAGCTATGGCTTTCGGCTGGCGCCGTTGCTCGCGCGCCACCTTGTTCAGGATGTATTTGATCAGAATCGGAACGTCATCCTGCCGCTCCCGGAGCGGCGGCATGTGGATGCGCACGACATGCAGACGATAGAAGAGGTCTTCCCGAAATTGGCGCTCGGCCACGGCTTTCTCTAGATCCTTGTTCGTGGCGGCAATGATGCGCACATTCACTTTGATCCCCTGATTGCCTCCCACGCGCTCAAAGGTGCCGGACTGCAACACCCGAAGGATTTTGGTCTGCGTGGCCGGCGTCATGTCCCCGATCTCATCCAGGAAAATGGTGCCGCCGTTGCACTGCTCAAATTTGCCGATGCGTTGCACCGTCGCGCCGGTGAAGGCGCCTCGTTCGTGGCCGAACATTTCACTTTCCAGCAGTTGTTCGGGAATCGCCGCGCAGTTGACCGCGAGAAAAGGCTTTTGCGAACGATCACTGTGATTGTGGATCTCGTGCGCGACCAGTTCCTTGCCGGTGCCGCTTTCTCCGGTGACCAGGACGTTCGTGTCGGACGCCGCAAATTGGCCGATGAGCTTGAAGACCTGGCGCATCGCCTCGCTTTGACCGACCACCGGCGCTTCCAGGTCCTCGGGTTGCAAACGTCTCTGTCGTTCCTTGGCCTCGAAGTCGTAGAGCGTTCCCTCGCGGATTTCGTGCGCCGCCTTCAACGCTTTGGCAACGATCTCCTTGAGCTTCAGTACGTCAAACGGCTTGAGCAGGTAATCGTACGCCCCAAGTTTCATCGCCTCGATGGCCGTTTGGGTGGTTCCGTAAGCCGTCATGAGAATGACCAGCACCCGCGAATCCATCTGGCGAATGCGGCGCAAGGTTTCGAGCCCGTCCAGCCCGCCCATGCGAATGTCCATCATGACCAGGTCGGGCTTGATCCGGGGGATCAATTTCAACCCCTCTTCGCCGCTCGAAGCCGTGGTCAGCTCGATTCCCGGCGAATCAAAAATCCGCCGGAACGAGTATTGCACGTCCGCTTCGTCGTCAATCAACAGCAGCTTGCTCATTGGCTCTTAATCAACCGCAGCGTAACATACCGAATTGCCGCCGGCAGAACAGTGAATTCTGCGCCGCAATCCCTGAACCCGCGCATTCTTGACACCGCCACCGGTTCGTAGCGTCGGGCATCCTGCCTGACGTAAAGGGCGGCTTCCAGCCGCCTGGAACGAAAGCAGACTCGTGTCAAATCCAGCCTGATATCGGCTTCCAGGCTGCATCTGCGCTGTGCCGATTTAACCCTGCGAGGATTCAACGATTCAATCCCTTGACCCATTCGCGGGCTTCGGCAGCGGTTTTCAACTCCCCCTGCAATTGCTTTTCGCGGACCTCGGCCAGCAGCCTGCCCATGGCCGGTCCGGGCTTCATGCCCAGGGCCAGCAGGTCGTCACCCGTCAGCAGCGGCGGCCGGATTTCCGGCTGTTGCTCCAGGGCGCGGGCCTGTTCGACCAGGAAATCGTAAACCTCCAGCCGCCCGTGCGAACCGAGGCAATCCAGCCGGTGCAATTCGAGTTCGAAAGGAAAAGTCGGGCGCAGCAACAGCCGGCGCAGGGTGGATTGGCGCATCCGCAGCGCGTCTTTGAACTGCATGTGGCAGCGCACCGCGGTGACAATGGTCTCGATCTGTTTCCGGGAGAAACGCAGCCGTTCCAGGATTCTCGCGGCCATCTCCGCTCCGATCTTTTCGTGCTCGTAAAAATGGATGCCGCCGGTTCTCGGATCGCGCGAGACGGTCACCGGCTTGGCGATGTCGTGCAACAACACGGCCCAGGGCAGCAACGGATCGGCGCCCGGTGGCAGGTGTTGCAGCGTCAGGCGAAGATGATCGAACACGGTGCCTTCCGGATGAAAATCGGGTGACTGTTCGCATCCGATGGTTGCCGCCACTTCGGGCAGGATGTGTTCCAGCAACCCGCTCTCGCGAAGCAGATCAAGGCCGCGCGCCGCGTTGGAGGCAGGGCGCGTCACTCCGTGCGCGCCGCCACCAAGATGCGCCGCGGCGGCGGGCAGAGGACTGCCCGCCCTGCCTGCCGCCGGCTGAAACACTTGGATCAGTTCGTCCCGGACCCGTTCCACGCTGATCGTCTTGATTTTCGGCGCCTGCGCGCGCAACGCGGCGAATGTGTCGGGCTCGATGTCAAAATTGAGTTGGGCGGCGAAACGAACCGCGCGCAGCAGCCGCAGATGGTCTTCGGCGAATCGATCCCCCGGCACACCGATGGTGCGGATCCGCCGGGCCCGCAAATCGGCTTCGCCGTTCACCCAATCGTGCAGTTGCCGCTCCACCGGATCATAAAAGAGGCCGTTGATGGTGAAATCGCGCCGGCGCGCATCGGCGATGGCGTCGCCAAAGGTGACTTGCTCCGGATGCCGGCCATTCTGGTAATCCGCTTCGGCGCGAAAGGTGGCCACTTGAAACTGATGGCCGCCTTCGATCACGACGATCACCCCGAATTTGCGGCCGATGGCCAACGTCTGCGGGAAGAACTTCTCAATTTGCTCCGGTAGAGCGGAAGTGGCGATGTCATAATCGCCCACTTCACGCCCCAGTAGAAAATCCCGCACGCAACCGCCGACCCAGAACGCTGAGAACCCGCCGTTCTGCAGGCGCCGGACAATTGCGGCGGCAAGCTCGCGCCGTGAAACGCTCATGAAACTACGATTTCCGATTTGAGCGCCGCGCGCAACCGAAACCGGTGGAGGCAACATCGCTCCGGAAGCAAAGCAGAAAAGGGCAAATCCACCACTGTCACGAATTAACGCCAATCACCCTCCGCGGATCCATTTGCGAAAACTTGCGAATTTCGCGGAATCAAGAGTTCGCGGATTAAAAGTAGTCCGGTTCGTTGCCGGCTTTCCACTTGATGTTGCAGCCGATGCTGGGCTTCTGGATCTTCGGAACCGGTTCGCCCCCCAGCGTCGCGTCCAGCGCGGCGCGAAGGTCCTTTCCCGTGACGGGAACGCCGTTGCCCGGACGGCTGTCGTCAAACTGACCCCGGTAAACCAAGCGGTGGCTTTTGTCGAAGAGGAAAAAATCTGGCGTGCAAGCGGCGCGATAGGCTTTGGCCGCAGCCTGAGATTCGTCGTAGAGATACGGAAAAAGGTAGCCGGCGGATTTGACCTCCTCTTTCATCTTCGCCGGGCTGTCGTCGGGATAATCGGCCACGTCATTGGAATTGACCCCCACGATCGCCGCGCCTCGCGGTCGGTAATCGCGCGCCAATTGCGCCAGGCCGGCGCGGATGTGCTTCACGTAAGGACAATGGTTGCAGATGAACGCCACGAGCAGAGGCTTGCCCTTGAAATCGGAAAGCGAAACCGCTTTCCCGTCCGTATCCGGCAATCGAAAATCCGGGGCGGCCGTGCCGAGCGGCAGCATCGTGGAATTGACAGCAACCATGGAAGGAATGTGCAATGGCTCCAGCCGCTTGTCGAATGAAATTCGGGACCTCGACCAAGGGACAAACTTTGTCGCATATGCGACAAAGTTTGTCCCGGCGGCAGGAATGCCGCCATGAGCCGCCATTCCCCCATAGACAGAGGGCTCGCGGGGACGCTCGCCTCGCCTGTTCCGGGATTTGTGAGATGAGTTTCACGCTCCGCCATTGCCGAAGCCGGCGGGATCGTGCATTTTCCCGTTGCCGGCTGGAAATTGAACCATGACCTTTGACCAAGCCAAAACCTTTGACCAAGCCAAAATCCGCCACGCGGAATTGGCCGATGCCATCCGGCGGCACGACCGCGCTTATGATGAAGGGCATCCGCTCATCAGCGATTACGAGTACGACTTGCTCGAACGCGAACTCCTGGATCTGGAAGCCGAGTTTCCCAAACTCGCAACCGCTGATTCTCCCAGCAAGCGATTAAGAAGCGAACCGCTTGCCAAATTCGAGCGGCGCGATCACCTCGTGCCGATGCTTTCATTGGACAAGATTCAAGCGGCCGATCATCCGACCAAGGACGAGGAACCCGACGACGACAAGCGCCAGCGGCAACAGGATCAAAACACGCTCGAGGAACTCAAGCGGTTCGATGCCACGCTCAAGAAGCAACTCGGGTTGGCGTCTATCGAATACGTGATGGAACCCAAGGTGGATGGGGTTTCCATCAGCGTCCATTATCGGCGCGGCAAACTGGCATTGGGCATGACCCGCGGCGATGGGAAGGCGGGTGATGACATCACCGCCAACGTCCGGAAGATCAGGGCCATACCCCTCGAGCTGAAGTTGACGTCGCCGCCGCCACTGATCGAGGTGCGCGGCGAAGTGTACATCTCGCTGAAGGACTTCGAAGCTTTGAATTCAAGGATTGAAGCCTCAGGTGAACAGCCTTTTCCCAACGCGCGCAACGCGACTGCCGGCACCCTCAAGCAACTTGATCCTCGCCTTGTCGCTCAACGGCCACTGAGCGCCGTGTTCTATGCCGTCGGCGCGCACGAAGGAATCGAGTTTGAAACACAAGCTCAAGTATTGGAATCGCTGAAGGAATTCGGCCTGCCGACGCAGCCGGTCTGGTGGGTTTGCTCCGGCATGGATGAAGTCTTGAAGTGTTACCAGGACAAGGTGGTGGCCCACTATGATGAAAAAAACGACCTGCGCACGCGGGTGCCCTACGACATAGACGGCATCGTGCTCAAGGTGAACCGGATCGCAGACTGGACGCGCATTCCCCCAAAAGCCAAAGCCCCGGGCTACGCCATCGTCCACAAACCCATCCCGTGGATCACGCCGGCGGAAACCGTCCTCAAAGCCATCACGATTCAGGTGGGTCGCACCGGCGTGCTCACGCCCGTGGCGGAACTGGAACCGGTCTTCGTCCAGGGCTCGACGATCTCGCGCGCCACGCTGCACAATGAGGACGAAATCCGCCGGAAAGACATTCGCGTTGGCGACACCGTCGTCATCCGCAAGGCGGGCATGGTGATTCCCGAAGTCGTCGAGGTTGTGAAATCAAAGCGGCCGAGGGGCGCGAAGGCGTTTGACCTGGCTCAAACTGTCGGCGGCAAATGCCCCGCGTGCGGGGGGCCGATTGCGAAGGAAAAAGTGTCTGCCGGAGACAAGGAGGAAGTGGCCTGGCGTTGCCAGAATATCGCCGGCTGCCCCGCACAGCAGACGCGCCGGCTCGAATACTTCGCCCGGCGCAATGCGCTCGACATCGAGTCGCTGGGCGGCATTGTGGCGGAAAAACTGGTGGAACGCGGCCTGGTGAAGGAGCCTCTGGACCTTTTCGATCTGACGACGGACCAGCTCGCGAAGTTGAACCTCGGCACGGACGAGGAGCCGCGGGTGTTCGGCGAGAAAAATGCCACCAAGGTTGTCGAGGCGCTGGGGCGGGCGCGCGACTTGCCCCTGCACCGCTGGCTCCTTGGCCTAGGAATCGCGAATGTTGGCGAAGCCACAGCCCACCTGATTGCAGAAATGCACGAGGACTTCAAAGACATCGCCACGTCCGAAATCCTTAGAGGCATATGTGATCTCGAAGAGGCACGCCGGGAGATCGACTGGGTTAATCCAAAATCCCAGCTTAACCCTGTGCCTGGCAGGAAGGAAAGGGTGCGGCTAGAAAAGGAAGCAGCTTTCAATAACCCTCGTTCAAAGGTGAATCGCCCGACTACGATTGAAAAGAGTGAAGAACGCCAGCAGTTGTACGAGGAATTGCAGCGGAAAGTCAAAGAACAGCGAGCTATCGAAAAAGCGGAACTAGCTCCACGACGTCGCAGATACCAGGAGCTTCAAACGCGTGCTGCTGGAATTCGGACAATGACAAGACGCGGCTTGGATACACGTTGCAATAAGAACGGACGCCTGAAGCGAGTCATCGAAGCCAATCGCGCCAAGCTTAAGAAGCAACTAGAGCAAGCGGTTCATCAGCACAACGAAGTCTCTGCGCGAATTAAGAAGCTGGAAGCGGAACAATCGACAGCTACCGACCCGACGGACAAGAATCGTTTGCGCGAGATGCTTGTTGGACTTCGTCCCTTATGGACTTCGGCGGGATCAAAGATTGACAAACTACAGGAACAACTGAAGAAAGCCATCGAGGCCAATCGCGTCACACTCTGCAAACAACTTGAGCAAGCGGTACATCAGCGCGACGAACTCTCAGCGCGGATTGAAAAGCTCAAAACAAAACAAACGACTGCAACTGACCCGGCGGAAAAGAATCGTTTGCGGGAGTTATTCGCTGGACTTCGCCCATTACTGACCACATTGAAATCCAAGATTGCTGAAACAAGAGAACGACTAAGCATAGGTGGGATTCCTGAAGAGCTGGGTCCAGTTGTTGCCAAAAGCTCCTTAGACTTCTTTGAATCAGCGATCGGGAAGAACGTTCTGTGTCGTTTGCAGGCATTGAAGATTTGGCCGCAAGGCGGCCTCGCGCAAGCCCAGGCTCATGAACCTCCTGAAAGCATTAGTTTAGCAGGAAAGACCTTCGTGCTCACCGGTACGCTGCCAACGCTTTCTCGCGACGAAGCTTCTGCGCTCATTCGCGAAGCTGGCGGCAATGTCACTGGCTCGGTCAGCAAAAATACGGATTTTCTGCTCGCCGGAGAAGAAGCAGGTTCAAAATTGGACAAAGCAAAAGAGTTGAGCGTAAAAATTCTGTCGGAGAAAGAATTCCTAGAAATGTTGGATTCAAAACTACAACCAGGACGGAACGACAAGAAAACGCAGAAAGAGCTGTTCTAAGATGAGCGCTCCGGAATCAAAAGAATATGTGCTGAAGCCCTACAAATCTACGGGCAAGCCGAATGTTTCAACACGAATTCCGACTTCGAAAGACTTCTTGGATGAGCCCGCCCCTGATGTTGTTTTCGAAGGCCGGTCTTTTTGCTTCACCGGGGTCTTTGTTTACGGCGAGGGCGATCGCAGACAATGTGAAGCCGCGGTCAGGGCGCGTGGCGGTTATTGTTATGAACGACCAAACCGAGACCTGAATTACCTTGTGGTCGGAAGTTTTGCAGAACCGGCTTGGGCGCATCAAACTTACGGAAGAAAAATTGAAAACGCACTCGAATTGAAATTGGCAGGAGCCAGTTGCAGAATCATTTCTGAAGAGAACTGGAGGAAGTTCCTACAAAACATCCCGGAATTGCCGCTAGACAGACAAACGTCAATTCATGAACAGATAAAGAGTCATCAAATAATCCAGTTACAGCAAGAACTGGAACAAGTGCGAAACAGTCAGCGGCTGCTTTTCGACGCGTTGAAAGAGCAACTCAGTCCTTCAAATTATCAAAAGCTTATGGAGCGGTTGCGCGAGGCAGGTTTGAATTTCAAATCCGAACTCTATCAGCCGCAGGCGAAAGCCAGGCCGTTTGCCGGAAAAACTTTCGTCCTCACCGGCACGTTGCCGACCATGACGCGCGAGGAAGTCACGGCTAAAATCGAGGCGGCCGGCGGCAAGGTCAGCGGCAGCGTGAACAAAAAGACCGACTACGTCGTGGCCGGCAAGGAGGCGGGTATCAAATTCGACAAAGCCCAAAAGCTCGGCGTCAAGATCATCGACGAAAGAGAGTTGTTGCGGTTGTGTGGCTAGGACTCGGCCGCTTTCAACGCGATGCAGAACGTGCTGCCGTGGCCCGGTGAACTCTTGACTCCAATTCGTCCGCCGTGCGCCAGAGTGATTTCCCGGGCGATGGACAAGCCCAGACCGGCGCCGGTTTTGGTCTGGCCCGGCGCGCGGAAGAAGCGGTCGAAAATCCGCGCCTGGTATTCCTCCGGAATGCCGGGCCCCTGGTCGGTGATGGAGAATTCCACGCAGTCGTCCTCGGAGCGGGCGGCACTCAGCCGGATTTCCCCTCCGGAAGGAGAATATTTGATCGCGTTCGTGATCAGGTTGTTCAACACGTGGCTTATGCGCTGGCGGTCCACGGAAACATTCGGCAGGCCCGGCTCGATCGTGCAACGCGTTTTCAGCCCGCGCGCGGAAATCTCGTCAGCGGTTTCCCGGATGACGGTTCGCATCAACTCCGCCGGCGCCGCCGATTCCCGGCGCAACCCCTGGTTGCCTTCCTCCAGTCGCGCGAGGTCCAGCAGATCGTTGAGCAGGCGCAACAACCGCTCGGTGTCATTTCGCGCGGTCTGCAGCAGCTCGTTCTGTTTGGCGGTGAGGCTGCCGACGCTTTTCTCGAGCAGAAGGTGCAAGGCCATCCGCACGCTGGTCAAGGGCGTGTTCAGCTCATGGCTGACGGTGGCCACGAGGTTGGATTTGGCCGAATCCAGGAGCCGGAAGCGGGTGACGTCGTACAGCACCACTGCCACGCCAAACAGGGCGTTCTCCTTGGTGCGCATCGCCAGAATGCGCGGCAGAAACGATTTTTCCGCTCCGTTGATCCGAAAGGAAACGGCTTCATCGAATCTGTGCGGCAGATAATTCTCGCCGCTGTCGAGCGCTTTCCGGGCGATGGTCTGCAAACGTTCGGGCAGTTGGCCGTCAAGGTGAAGCGCGGCGGAGAGATCGCCGGCCGCCGGGTTCTTCAGCTCGATTCGTCCTGCCTGGTCGAGCACGAAAATGGGGTCGGGAAACGACGCCAGCGTCGTTTCCATCGTACGATGGAGCCGGACGATTTCATCGGAGGTGTTTTGGCGATATTCCTCGAGTTGGGAGGCCATGTTGTTGAAGGACACGGCCAATTCACCCAGTTCGTCGCGGGACACCACCGGCACTGGTTGGGCCGGCTGGCCTTCAGCCAGTTCACGCGTCGCCCGGGTGAGCAATTGGATCGGGCGCAGGATCGATCGGCTGAGTTGAACGCAGGTGTAAAGGGAGATGACCAGCACGATCACCATGCCCATGATCATCAGGCGGGTGACTTTCTGGGTGGTGTCCTCGATGTGCTGGCTGGTGGCGAGCACCGCCAGGTAGTTCTGTTCGCGGATGCGCTTCAACAGCCCGTTCATCCGGGCAACACTCGATGCGAAAGCCTGCTCCTGTTCCTGGTCTTTAGGCGCCCGCAGCGCGTCCTGCGTGCCGAGTGATTTGATGAGGGCGTTGTAGTTGGTGGACAACTGCTCGTTCAGCTCTTTGATGCTGGTTGAGGCCGCGCTCTTGCGCTGCAACGCGAGGTTTTCCTCAAACCCGTTCTGGTATTTGGCAAAAAGCTTCCTGTCCAGGTTTCTCGTAACGGCGGCAAATTGCATTTCCTTTTGCATCCCCGCCAGGGCCTGGTTCATCGACTGCGCAGTCAGAATATTCTGGTAGTGTTCGCCCACCGCAAGATCGACGCTGAGCGCCAGGCGGGAGAAGCCGGTGACGGCATAGATGCCCAGGGCCAGCAGGATGATCACGAACGGCAACAGGCTGAGGAACAAACGCGTCCGCAACATCAAGGGAAAAGTGGGCACCTTCGCCGCCGGGCTCATAAAGTCATTCTCTTTCGTTTGCGGTACAGCGTGGCGGGGTCTATGCCCAGGATTCTTGCCGCCTCTTCCATAGTGGCGGTTTGCCGGATCACCCGGGCGATGTGTTCGTTCTCCAATTGCTCCAAAGAGATGCGGGAGCCCACCTCAAATCCTTGCGGCGCGGGCTGGGAATTCCGGGAAAACTTCTCCGGCAGGTCGGGGAGGTCCAATTCCGCGCTGCCGGCCAGAATGATGCCCCGTTCGATGACATTGCGCAGTTCACGCAGGTTGCCGGGCCAGGAGTAGTGCCGCAACGCCTCCGCCGCTTCCCTGGAGAAGCCTTTGAGTTGTTTGCCGCATTGGCGTGAGAAAAACTGCAGATAGTTCTCGGCGATCCGGAGCACGTCGCCCTGCCGTTCCCGCAACGGCGGCAACTGGATGGCGATGACGTTGAGCCGATAATAGAGGTCCTCGCGGAACCGGCCGTCCTGAACCGCCTTCTCCAGGTTGCGGTTCGTCGCCGCGATCAGGCGCGCGTTGACCTGGCGGGTTTTGGTCTCACCCACCCGTTCGTATTCCTTCTCCTGGAGAAGACGGAGCAACTTGGGTTGCACTTCCAGGGGCACTTCCCCGATCTCATCCAGGAACAGCGTGCCGCCGTCGGCGAGCGCCACCTTGCCGACTTTGTCGGCGACCGCGCCGGTGAACGCGCCCTTGACGTGGCCGAAGAGTTCGCTCTCCAGCAATTCCCGGGAGAGGCTGGGACAGCTCACGGTGACAAACGCGTTTTCTTTCTGCGCACTGTTAGCATGAATGGCGCGCGCCAGCACGGTTTTGCCGGTGCCGCTTTCGCCCAACAACAGGATGGTGGCGGGGGTGACCGCCGCTTTGAAGGCCAGGTCGAGAACCTGCCGCATGGCCGGCTCGGAAGTGGCGAGGTCCGTGTCCGGCGCGTCCGAAGCCAGTTGCGACTCCAGTTCGGCCACGCGCTCGCGCAGCTTGCGATTTTCAACGATCCGCCCCACCACCTGCCGGATCTGATCGGGAGTGAAAGGTTTGGGGAGATAATCCGCCGCGCCCCGGCGCATGGCTTCCACAGCGGTCTGGATCGAAGCATAGGCGGTGAAGACCACGACCTCCAACCGGGGATCGATCTTCAGCAACTCGGGCAGCAAATCGAGCCCGCTCTCGCCGTTTAGTTTCAAATCGAGAAAGGCGATGTCGAAATGGCCGTTTTCCAACTGCCGGAGCGCCGCGGCGGAGTTCTCCACGCTCGCCGTCTCGTGGCCGATCGCTTCCAGCGCGACGGCGGTGGTTCGCCGGATGTTTTCTTCGTCGTCAATAATCAGCAGGCGCACCGCTCGGCTCGATTTCTTAGACTGCATCAAGATCATAATAACCCTATTTACCTCGACTAGCGAGGCTCACTCAACACAGGATTCTTTGGTTCCCCCCGAATCCCCAGCGTCGATCGTGCCACCGGGATTGTCCCGGCCCCGACGCTTGCCGCCGGCGGAAATGGGAAGCCCGGTCGAGAAAGAGTCCGTGCAATATGCAACCGGCAGGGAGCCCGTCGCTCGCATCCTGCAATCTGAAGCGAAGGTCCACTCCTCGGCACGGGATCGCGTTGCCGGCGGACGTAATACTCGAAGGTCTTTCCGGTTTCACCGCTGTTGCTGCGATTTTCAAAGGGAACCTTGCGAAAAGGATGTTGAATTTGTTCCGGCGACTTCAAGGGAATTGAAAGCCCCCCATGAGCGTCACTGCACTGGCATCCCTTTTGCATGGCGGCCCGGTGTATGGTTGCTGTTGGATTTACGAGAAGAGGCGTTGCTCTCCATTCCTTGCTCTTCAGTGTCGTGATGGCGCTCCTCCCGGTTCCCGCTCTGGGCGTCCAGAAAGTGACCCTGGCCTGGCAGGCGAGTCCGGACCCCGACGTTACCAGTTATAAGGTTTACTATGGCATGGCCAGCGGCCGCTATACCGCGATCGTTCCGGTCTCCAATACAACAAGCGCCACCATTTCCGGACTGCAAGAGGGTGCGACTTATTACTTCGCTGTCACTGCCTGCGACTGCTCAGGCCTGGAAAGCGTGCCTTCGAATGAGGTGTCTTACACGGTTCCCGGAGTCGTCCTGGCGCTGGAACCGATCAGGGCGGGTGGATTTCCCAAGGCTTTCTTGATCACCTCCGCGGGCGTGACTCCATCGCCCTGGGCGCTGGAGGCCTCCCAGGATGGGAACGTCTGGCGCACGGTTACGACCGGCACGAACTCATCGGTGCGTGTGGTGGCAGTCGTTTCCTCAGCTCCGGCCATGCTCTTCCGACTCAGCAGTGGAGAGGCCGGTGTTCGCCTGGCTCTGCAACGGAATCAACCGGATGAGTTTCCCGATTCGTTCCGGCTCACCGCGGCGGGGGCATCCCCGGGGCAATGGACGCTGGAAGCGCGCACGGATTCGCAGCCCTGGAGCACTCTCGCCGGCGGGACCAATACGCCGGTTAACGCGGCGCTGGTTGTTTCCACAACGCCGACGATGTTCTTCCGGTTGAAGGGTCTGTAGAGCCACATCGCGGCCCGACTCGCGCTTGAAATTGGGCGGCCGATTCGGGTAGTGTAAGCCCATGGCTTCCGAAGCCGCCAATGGCTCCAGCGGAACACCGCGCATCCTGATTGTCGATGATGACCCCGGGCAGCGCAGCCTGCTCGACTCATTCCTCCAGAGCCAGGGTTTTGCGACCGTGGCGGTGGATTCGGGCCAGCGCGCTCTGGAGACGCTCCGGACGGGCAAATTTGACATGATGATCTCGGACGTGCGCATGCCCGGCCTTTCCGGGCTGGATACGCTGCGGCGTGCGCGCCAGGAAAACGCCACCCTGCCGGTCTTGCTCGTCACGGCGTACGCGGACATCCGGGAAGCTGTTGGCGCCATGCGCGACGGCGCCGTCAATTACCTGGCCAAGCCCATCGATTTGGACGAACTGCTGTCTTCGGTCCAGCAAGCCACCGGCATTTCCAGGTCCGTTCCGCTCAAATACCATGAAGACAAGCAACTGCCGTCGTATGTCGTGGCCTGCAGCCCGCTCATGCAGGCGGTTGTGCGCGATGCCTCGTTGCTCGCCCCGTCCGAGACCCGTATCCTGATCACCGGCGAAAGCGGCGTTGGGAAAGAAGTTCTGGCCGATGTCATTCATGGCTGGAGTTCGCGTTCCGCCGGGCCGCTGGTGAAAGTGAACTGCGCGGCGATCCCGGAAACGCTTCTGGAAAGCGAATTGTTCGGCCATGAAAGAGGCTCTTTCACCGGCGCGCATGCGCAACGGATCGGCCGTTTTGAGGAGGCCAACAACGGAACGATCTTTCTGGACGAAATTGCGGAAATGACACCGCACCTTCAGGCCAAACTGCTGCGCGTGACCCAGAACGGCGGCTTTCAGCGCGTCGGGTCCAATCGCGAGCTGCGGACGAACGCGCGCATCCTCACCGCGACGAACCGCAATCTGGAAGAGCTCGTGAAAGCCGGTCATTTTCGGGAGGATCTGTTTTACCGCTTGAATGTCGTGGAACTCAATATTCCTCCGTTGCGCGAGCGTCGCGAAGACATTCAGCCTTTGGCGAGCCTGTTTATTGCGGAGTTTGCCAAAGGGCGCGCGCGGTTTTCCGAGCCGGTGGTCGCCTGCCTGAACGCGTATTCCTGGCCGGGCAACGTGCGCGAGTTGCGCAATGCCATGGAGCGCGCCGTCCTGCTGGCCCGCAGCGAGCTCATCCTGCTGGAGCATTTGCCCTCCCGCATGCGCGGCGCGGTGGGTCAACCATCCTCCGGAGCGACGACCGATCCCCGGCAACTGGAACAGATCGAACGGCAAGCCATTCTGGAGGCGTTGCGCAAGCATGAATTCAATCGCACGGAGACCGCCAAGGCTTTGGGCATCAGCCGGCGCGCGCTCATTTACAAACTGCAGCGCTATCGCCAGCAGGGGCACCAGACGGATCCGATTTAGAGCGGTTGCCCTGTTTCATTTCCGCATCGGGAGGGTTGCGCTGTGCGCCGCCGGGGACGCGACGCAGCGTCTCTGCTTTTCCGGCAATTACTTCTGGCAAATGCCCTGGTGTTTCGGTGCTTCCGCTCCTCCGCGTTTCCGCGATGGGGGCGGTCACCGCGCAAAAATCCGGCGTATGACTTCCTCGATTGGCACTTCCTGAATGTCAATATCGCTGATCGGCAATTCGTCAAGCAGCGCCTTGCACACCGCAATGACGCGGTCGCGCTTGACCTTGAGCGTGACGCTGCCGGCGTTCTGCGCGACGATCTCGCCGTATTTGTGGAGCCGTTCGGCCGAAAAACGCGCCGCCACCGCGACCTGAATCGTCACCAGTTTGAAATCGGCGAACCGATCCACGATTTCGCTCAGCCGGCCGTCGAAGGAGATGGCGCCCTGGTCGATGATGATCACCCGTTCACAGAGTTCCTGGATATCGACCATGTAGTGGCTGGTCAGCAGGATCGTGGTTTTTTCCCTGGCATTGTGCTCGCGCAGGAATTCACGCACGGTCTTCTGCGAGACGACGTCCAGGCCGATCGTGGGCTCATCCAGAAACAGCACCTTGGGCTGGTGCAGCAGGGACGCGATCAGCTCCATTTTCATCCGCTCGCCAAGCGAGAGTTCGCGCACCGCCACGTTGAGCTTGTCGCGGATGGCGAGCAACTCCGTCATTTCGGAGACGGCGCGTTCGAGATGAGCGTCGGGGATGCCGTAGATTTTCGCGTTCAACTCGAGCGACTCGCGGGCGGGCAAGTCCCACCAAAGCTGGTTCTTCTGACCGAGCACGAGCGCGAACTGGCGGCGGTAGCCGTCCTTGCGTTCCCAAGGCACGTAGCCCAGCACGCGCGCCGAACCGCTGGTCGGGTAAAGCAAGCCGGAAAGCATCTTCAAGGTGGTGGTCTTGCCGGCGCCGTTGGGTCCCAGAAAACCCACCAGTTCACCCGGTTCAATGGTGAAGCGGACATCCCTGACCGCCACCGTCTGCTGGTATTCCCGCCGGACCAAACCCTTGAGGGCTCCGCCCAATCCCGGCGACTTCTGGTAGGTGCGAAAGATCTTGGTCAGGCCATTGACTTCGATGACGGGCATAGGGGGCCGCAAAAAAGCACAAAAGGTGCAATAAAGGGAAGTCTATTCGCGCCCTTTGCGCGTCTTGGCGGCAAGTTCACCGCATCAACTGCTTTTCCAGGTAACTGACGACCTGCCGGACGTTGGAATCAACTTCCATCCGGTCTTTGACGAGCCGGCAGGCGTGCAGCACCGTCCCGTGATCGCGGCCTCCAAACGCCTCGCCGATGGCGCTCAAGGAGCTTTCCGTCATCTGGCGCGAGAGAAACATCGCCACCTGGCGCGGAAACGCAATATTCTCCGGGCGTCGCTTGCTGGTCATGTCCGCGAGCCGGATGTCAAAATGCTCGGCGACCTTTTTTTGAATCACCTCGATGCTGATGGAAAAGCGGCCTTCTTCATGCAGGATTTCGCGCAACAGCCCTTCCACGACTTCGAGGGTCAGCTTCTTGCCCGTAAGCGAAGCATAGGAGGCCACGCGGATCAGAGCGCCTTCCAGGCGCCGGATATTCGTGCGAATCCGGTTCGCCAGGAAATTCATGATCTCCTCCGGCAAAACGACGCCCATCAACTGCGCTTTCTTGTTCAGGATGGCCAGGCGCATTTCGACATCCGGCGGTTGCAGGTCGGTAACCAGTCCCCATTCAAATCGCGAAACCAGACGATGTTCGAGGTTATGGATTTCGCTGGCCGGTCGATCGCAGGTCAGCACAATTTGTTTGTGGCCCTCATGCAGCGCATTAAACGTGTGGAAGAATTCCTCCTGAATGCGTTCTTTTCCGGCGAGGAACTGAATATCGTCGATTAGCAAGACCTCGGTCTGCCGGTATTTCTTGCGAAAACGCACGAGTTGGTTGTTCTGGATGGCATCGATGTATTCGTTGGTGAATTTCTCCGAGGACAAGTAGGTCACGCGCGCCCCCTTTTTCTGGCTGGTGACGTGCTGGCCGATCGCGTGCAACAAATGCGTTTTGCCCAACCCCACCCCGCCGTAAAGGAACAACGGATTATACGATTTGCCGGGCGCCTGGGCCACCGCCAGGGCGGCCGCATAAGCAAAATTGTTGTTGTTTCCAACCACGAACGTGTCGAACGTGTTCTTGGGGTTGAAACCCAACTCCGCATTGTGCGAATTCCGATCGGGCGCGGGTTCGGCCGATCTTCCTTTCGGGGCCGAGGGCGGGGTGGCGGTGGCCGGAATTGAAGCCGCGCCGACCTTGAATTTCACCTGCAACTGGCGGCCCGCGGCAAGCGCCACCACATCCTGCAGCAGCCCCATGTAATTGTCCTTAAGCCAGACCTCACAAAAATCGTTGGCCACCTCAAGCAACAGGCTGTTCGCGTCCACAGAGGACGTCCGCAGCGGCGCGAACCAAAGATTATAGGTGTCGGCACTGAGCATCGAACGCAGGTGTTCTTGCGCTGAACTCCAAATTCTTTCTGCGGAAGCTTGCATGTTTTTTTATCCCAAAAGCCCCTGTTTTCGGGCGTTTTATTCACCTAGCTTCTTAACGCATTTGTGACACAGCTCTGAACCAATGTTTCTAACACCAAATTCGTTTTCGGCCAGCAAAATCAATACGCTCAACCTTCTCCACTTCAACCTCACCGTCTTCTTAAACCGCAAAATGCTTGTAATCAATTACTTGCATCAAAATCACCCCGGGAATCCCCTGCTTTCCTTCTCACCTGTCGTCCATCGTGCGATGAGTCGGCGCTGCCGGGAGTGTTTCTATTCAATGTACCCGCAACTTTCGAGGACAACATATTAACTCTTGTTCACGAGTTATTCACAGCCAATCCCGACCAATAAAATCAGGCACTTTGTAACTTTTTCTGGCGACCACAGGCACCTCCGGCTTCTAGCGCCCGCGCGGAAAGCTCCGCGGCACTTTCCGGCTTGCGGCAGTCGAATCTCCACCAATACAACCAGTCCCAACCAACACTCAGACGGCTTGTTCGCCGGTTTCTTCCGTGCGGATGCGCACCGCGTTTTCGATGGAGCTGACAAAAACCTTGCCGTCTCCGATCTTGCCGGTTCTTGCGGCCTTGACGATGGCATCGACCGTGGCGGACACCAGCGTGTCCGGCAGGACAATTTCGATTTTAAGCTTCGGCAAAAAATCCACGGTGTACTCGCTGCCGCGGTAAATCTCGGTGTGACCCTTCTGGCGGCCAAAACCTTTGACCTCCGAAACGGTCATGCCTTCAACTCCGAGATCGGATATCGCCTCTTTGACATCTTCCAGTTTGAAAGGTTTGATGATGGCTTCGATCTTCTTCATCGCCGCTCCGACTTGCAGCCGCATACTAACAATCAACCTGCGCCTGTAAACAGGAATGTTGAAAGAAACTTTCTGCGGTGCCCGGTCTGCGGACCTCTTGCCCAAATCGATTCGCCAAGCCGGAGCGCAAATCGTCCCGGTTCGCAGCGATCAGGAAAACCCGGAATCCGGAACGGCTCCAGGGCCATAACCATGCGGAGATCTTGTGTTTTGTGCATCTTATGATCAAGCGCAAGTATATTAATATAGGTCGAACTTGTATTTGACACGGATTAGAAAGCATGATCTGATTACAGTGGAAAGCGCGAACCCAATCTCTAAGCGCATTGTCTTTTGTTCTTTGAATGAAAGCTGATTTCGGCGCCGGTTCATGGTACAGGCCGGGGTCGATGTTCTCCGTTGTCCCACTGTTGTACTATTCGAAATTCCCCGGGCTTCTCAGTCACCCCCTGATTGATTAGCCCGGTTTTTTTGTGCGCGTGCTCTCCGTGAACCGTGCAGCGGAGCGCGGACATCGCTCTCCGCTTGGCGCGTCCGTCGGCCACAAGCCGAAAGCAATATCGACGCTCCAGTCCTTTGGTGGTTCAAGGTTCCAAGGGCGCGCCCAAAACAGCGTCCCGGCTACGACGCTGCCTCCGCCAGCTCGGCTTTCCTTTCCCAGCGCCGGGGCGTCCGTTCCGGCAACGAGATGTCCACTTTCGCATAATAGGTTTCCTCGCCCAGAAGATCGTCCGCGGCCTGCTGGAGCTCGCGCGAGGGCGTAACGAAGAACCGTTCGTGGGTTTCGACAAAAACCACTTCCCCCGTCGGGCGCACAAAGCACAGGAACAACGGGCATTTTCCGGGATGCGCCGCCACCAGATCGCGCACCGCTTCCAGGTGTTGGGGCTGCACATGCGCCGTGTGCAGACGCAAGTGAACCTGCCTGGTGAAACGCCGCGGCGCCTCCTCCAACAGCATGATTTCCTGCGGAAAGATTTTCGGCTTTTCATCCGCGTTGTTCACTTCCCCGATCACCAGGATCGCTTTGCTCGGCACGAGGAGTTCACGGCACTTCTCGTGGTTTTCGTTCAGGCAAAGCACTTGCACGGAGCCTTCCAGATCTTCCAGAGTGACCAGGGAGTAAGGTTTGCCGCTTTTTTTCGAAATGCCGTGCTGCACCGCGGCGACCAGCCCGCCAACGCGTGTCAGACTGCGGTTCGCCAATTGGGCCAGGGCGGCCGTGTTGGCCAGCGCGTATTTTTTGAGAAGCGGCGCGTAGGGCGTGAGCGGATGGCCGGTGACATAAAAACCAAGCAGTTCCTTCTCATGCGCGAGCAGTTCGTGCTGCGGCCATTCCGGCAAATCGCCGGCGGATTCCGGCAGGGGCGGCGCCTTTTCCTCCAGAACGCCGAAAAGAGAACTTTGCCCGCGCTGCCGGTCGGCAATGATGCCGGCGGCGCGCGCCAGCGTGCGCTCCAATTGCGCCAACAGGGTGGCGCGCGTCCGGCCAAACCCGTCGCACGCCCCGCATTTGATGAGCGCCTCCAGCGCTTTGCGGTTGACCGAGCGGCTGTCCACGCGCTCGCACAGGTCCGCCAGCGAACTAAACGCGCCGCCTTCGCTCCGCGCCTTCAACAGGGTTTCCACCGCCACTTCACCCACCCCTTTGATCGCCGCCAGGCCGAAACGAATGGCTTCCCTCTCCGGGTGGGGTGAGATTCCATCGGGCCCAGGCATTTCATGTTCCGCGGAATTTGGGCTCGAGGGGACTCTTGCCCCACCGGTCTGGGCGGGCGCAAAAAACACCTCGCTTTCATTCACGTCCGGCCCGAGCACTTGAATGCCCATCCCGCGCGCCTCGGCGATGTACTGGCTCAACTTGGCCGTGTCCGCCATGTCGTTGGTCATGAGGGCACAGAAGAATTCAACGGGATAATTCGCCTTCAAGTAGGCCGTTTGATAGGCGACGATGCCGTACGCGGCGGCGTGGGATTTGTTGAAGCCGTAGCCGGCGAATTTTTCGAGCAGATCGAAGATCTGATTGGCCTTGGCTTCCGGGATCTGGTTCTTCTGCCGGCAACCCTTTACGAAAATGGCGCGTTGTTTGGCCATTTCCTCCGGCTTCTTCTTGCCCATGGCCCGCCGCAGCAAATCCGCGCCGCCGAGCGTGTAGCCTGCCAACACCTGTGCGGCCTGCATCACCTGCTCCTGGTAGATCAAAATGCCATAAGTCTCGCGCGCAATTGGTTCCAGCAAAGGATGCTCGTATTCAATCTTCACTTCACCGTGCCGGCGCCGGATGAATTCCGGGATCAGATCCATCGGCCCGGGACGGTACAGCGCCACCAGCGCCGTGATGTGTTCGACGGAGCTGATCTCGAATTTGCGGCACAAGTCGCGCATCCCGCTCGATTCCAACTGGAAAACGCCCAGGGTGTTCGCCTTATTCAGCAGGTCATACGTTTTGGCGTCGTCCAAAGGCAGGTGATCTATCGGCACCTCGATGCCGCGCGTGCGCCTGATCAGGTCGCACGAGTTGCGAATGACCGTGAGCGTCTTGAGGCCCAGAAAATCCATCTTCAACAAGCCGAGGTCGCCCACGGGCCCCATCGCGTATTGCGTCACGATCGTGCCGTCTTCGTCCTGTTTGAGCGGGAGTAGATTCACCAGCGCCTGGTCTCCGATGACAACCCCGGCGGCGTGCACACTCGCGTTGCGGGTGAGGTCCTCCAGGATAAAGGCGGTGTCCACAAGTTCGCGGGTCACCTCCTCGGTTTCGTAAGCCTGCTTGAGTTCCGGCGACTGTTTGAGCGCCTTTGCGAGCGTCATCTTCAAATCATTCGGAATCATCCTGGCGAGCCGGTCGCACTCGCCGTAAGTCAATCCCATGACCCGCCCGACGTCGCGCACGACCGATTTGGCGCCCATGGTGCCGAACGTGATGATCTGGGCCACAGCGTCGCCTCCGTATTTCCGGCGGACGTATTCAATCACATCCGCCCGACGATCGTCGGCGAAGTCGATGTCGATGTCCGGCGGGTTCACACGCTCGGGATTCAGAAAACGCTCGAACAACAGCCCGTAGCGGATCGGATCCACGTTCGCAACCTCGAGCAGGTAAGTGACAAGGGAACCGGCCGCCGAACCGCGCGCCACGCAGGAAACACCTTTGCTGCGCCCATACTGGACGAAGTCGGCAACGATCAAAAAGTAGCTGAGGAACCCGGTCTTTTCGATGACCTTGAGTTCGAGTTGGAGGCGGTCAATGACCGCTTGGACGGCGGAACGGGCGGGATCCTGGGAGGCGGCGCTCTGTCGCTGCCCTGAATCAGGGGGCGCTGACAGAGCAGTGCCCTCCAATGAATACGTGGGCAGCCGCGTGGGGTCTTCCACGCGCTCCACGATGAATTCCGGTCCTTCGGCTCGCGCGTGGATGCCGTAGCGCTGGCGCAACCCTTCCGCCAGCATATGTCGCAAATACCCTTCACGCGTGAAATGTTCGGGCGGCCGGAAAACCGGGTAGTGCAATTTCCCGAACTCGATTTCGAGGTTGCACTTTTCGGCGACCTCCAGAGTGTTGCGGACCGCCTCGGGCACCTCCGCAAAACGCGCTTTCATTTCCTCGGCGGAACGCAGGTAAAACTGTTCCGGGGCATACTTCAACCGCTTCGTGTCCGCGAGCAGCGTCTGCGTGCCGATGCAGATGAGGCAATCGTGCGCGTGCGAATGAGCTTTCTCGAGGTAGTGAACATCGTTGGTCGCGACGAGTTTCAGGCCGAATTCCCTGGCGCAAGGAATCAAATAGCGGTTTACCTTCGCCTGCTCGGGCAGATTATGATTCTGCAATTCCAGATAGAAGTTCTCCGCGCCCAGCGTCTGCTTGAACCAGTCAACTGTCTCCCAGGCCTTTGGCAGATGGTCCTTCAGGATCCACTCCGGAATTTCGCTCGCCAGACAGCCCGACAACGCAATCAGCCCGTCTTTGCAGGCCGCCAGAAGCTCTTTGTCGATGCGCGGCTTGTAGTAATAGCCTTCCAGATGCGCCGCCGTGGTGAGCTTGATGAGATTCTTGTAGCCGGTTTCGTCCTTGGCCAGCAGCACGAGATGGTGGTAGACACCGCGACCGCCGGCGCCCGTTTTTTTTTCGAACCGGCTGCCTGGCGCAACGTAAACCTCGCAGCCGACAATCGGTTTGATGCCTTTTTGCCGGGCCGCCTGGTAAAAATCGATGGCGCCGTAAAGCACGCCGTGGTCGGTGATGGCCAGCGCCGGGAACTTCAATTCCCGGGCCTTATCCATCAACCGGTCGAGCCGGCAGGCTCCATCTAGCAGCGAATACTCGGTGTGCAGGTGCAAATGGACAAAGTCCGCGTGTGACATGCCGTGAATCTACCGCCCGCCGCGCCGGGTGTGCAAGGAAGGGATATTCACAGACACGGAAACCGTGGAGATCAACAGAAGGGGTGAACCTCGAAATGCGAAATCCGCGAAGCATTTAAGCCTTCGTTTTCGCTCTTGAATTCCCATCGCTGACTTTTTAGGGAAAGCTGGGCAGATCATGACCCCTGTGGTTCGGTGGAGGCAAGTACGCATGATGGCGTTTAGTGAGGTTGAGGGGACGCCAGTTTAGGACCGCTCCGGCCATGGCCGGAGCTTGA
>Ga0181527_1000259_pt1 | contig 62027 bp, 66 predicted proteins | sample PEATcosm2014_Bin_30_FD_119762 | JGI IMG/M metagenome (GOLD analysis project Ga0181527, IMG submission 119762) | Peatland microbial communities from MTU Mesocosm Facility, Houghton, MI, USA - PEATcosm2014_Bin06_60_metaG | ecosystem: Environmental > Terrestrial > Soil > Wetlands > Peat | place...
ATTCTTCCTCGTCTGCTTTGGGTTAGTGGCGATCGTCTCGTTTCTTACTTCCATGATCTTCATGTTTATGCTTTCCCTCGACAATCCTGCCAACCTGGCGCTTCTGAGTATTCCTTTTCTCAATTCTTTGCATGCATCTCTTAGCGCAAGATAGCGCAGAGAGTTTTCTCCGTTGCCGTTCTTGATATCTTTGAACAGGTCGTCACACTCATTTTCCCGTTCAACCAAATCATGAATTCTGCCGTCGAATTCATCAGAACCTGCCGTCATGAAAATCATAGCCTCGTTGGGCTGCTTCCCTAAATTACTTAGTCCAACCGGAATAGAATAAACATGTGAATTGCCGTTTCAGGTTGCCGTAAAAGTCGCTAGGTGTCATCGCATGGGGGAGACTTCACCAAATTACGAAAGGCTCACGAGTAATAAGATCACACATAGAGATATTGGCTTGGCGGGCTCTGCATTTTTCGTCTGTGCGCCTTAGGTTTGGTGTTCTCTGGGGTTGTTCCAGAACCATTGCATCCTAGGCGGCTCAACGTTATCCTGCCAGAGAAGGGCGATGAGCTCACCCATATGGTAGAGCTGCTCTGTAAAGGATTGGAAGAGACATTCTTCGACCGAGAGGTTGAAGGTCTTTCCTGAAGATAGAGCGAAGTCAACTCGCCTATTCAATTCTTGTTCGTTAGTGGTTTTCAAGAAGGCGCGGGTTTTCCGTTCGACTTCGTCGAGATGTTGAAGCACCTGTGTCATGTCTGTGTATTCTTCTGATTTCTTGCGCACGTATTCTCGTGATTTGTCGTGGATCACCCAGTTGACTATCCAATCCTCGTTGTCGATCATGTGGACTAGAATGTTCTTCATGGTGTAGAAGCTGGCTTCCCTGTTCTTGACAACAACGTCAACGGGCAGTTCAGCGAGTTTCTCAGCGAAGTTTCTCCTCACGCGGGCGGAATATGAATACAATTCAGTTATGGTAAACAACCGGAACTCCACAACACGTCCTACCAGTTCATACTGATTGGATAGAAAAAGCATGTTTTGATCGCAAGATTCGGAGTCAAACTACTTATTTCGTCAACCCCAATAACCGCTCATGTCAAACATCAACCCGAGCGAGGTCGAACCGCAACTGGTTGCTGAGAGCCAAGAGAGTTTGCAGACTGACTCTCAAATGTGGGCTGCTGTCCTAGCCAGGGAAAAACGTTGCGATGGTAGTTTCGTCTTCGCCGTTCGATCGACCGGCATCTACTGCAAGCCATCATGCCCAGCCAAACGCCCCAGTAGGGACCGGGTGGTATTCTTCTCGGCGCCGGCAGAAGCGGAGAAATCTGGGTTCCGTCCCTGTCGCCGATGCCACCCAAGAGACAACGGATCGTATCACGGAGTTGAGGCCGTCGATCGTGTACGCAAGTACATTGAAGCCAATTTGGATCGCAAACTCACGCTTTCAAACCTCAGCGTTCACGCTGGGATTAGCCCGTACCATCTACAACGAACGTTCAAACAAGCGGTCGGTCTCTCTCCTCGTGAGTACATCCAAACCCGCCGACTAGCGAAGATGAAGCTCTTGCTGAAGAACGGGCATACGGTAACGAAAGCACTTTACGGGGCCGGGTTTAGCTCGAGGAGTCGGTTCTATGTTAGTTCGAATCAATTTGGCATGAGTGCCGGTACGTTTCGGCGGGGAGGCGAGGGTTTGCGAGTTAGATACTCAATCGTGAACTGCCCGCTGGGGCGTCTACTGGTTGCAGCAACATCGAGAGGGTTGTGTGCTGTATTCATGGGAGACACCGACACCATAGTCGAGTCCGCACTATCCGAGGAATATCCACACGCGATCCTCCACCGTACCAACTCAGGCCTTCAGAAATGGATCACCGCCATCATGAACTATTTTGGCGGCCAAGAAGTTAGCCTCAACCTACCCCTCGACATCCAAGCAAGCACTTTCCAACGCAGAGTTTGGAAGGAGATCCAGTCGATTCCTTACGGCAGCACCAGCACATACAGCGAAATTGCATCAGAATTGGGCCAGCCTAACGCCGCGAGGGCGGTGGCGAAGGCCTGCGCGACGAACCCCGTCTCCCTCGTTATACCATGCCACAGGGTGGTTGGGAAGAATGGCAATTTGCGAGGTTACCGTTGGGGTGAAAAGAGAAAGAAGGATCTACTCACCCTTGAAAGCACCAACCAATCCCAGTCTCACGACCGTTAGCTCGGTACCGATTCGTAGGTAGAGACTCCAGAGTGCAGCTTACTCGCGAAGAAGATGGGAAAGTAACCCAGCTTAGTCGGAAAAGAAGCTTCTTTAGCGCTGCCAGTCGAGAACTGGTATGTGGCTAATGTGCAGCGTCGCCACACAGAGTCGAATGTGGACGTTATCAAGTGAAGAAGGCGGTCATATTCAGTTTCGACGTCAGTGAATATTGTCTGAATGAACTTTGCCTTTTCGACGAGCTTAGTTGGAATTTCCATTAGGGACAAGGCCTGTGACCCCACTCCAGGCGAGGGAACGGTTAAGTTGGGCAGTTAGTCAGCTAACATCCGTTTAACCATGTATCAGCTTGAAGAAGCTAAGATCATTGAGGAGATAAGAAGGCGGGGCTCGAGACGCATCCTCCTCCAAATGCCCGAAGGCCTAAAACCGGTTGGATTCAAACTCGCGAAGCTTCTCGAGAAGGAAAGAAGTGTTGAGGTCTTCGTCTCGGGCGATCCCTGTTATGGGGCTTGCGACCTCGCATTAGATCCGAAGGCACATGTTGACGCCGATCTGCTTGTGCACATCGGCCATGCAGAGATACCCGGGGAATTCCCCGAAGAGGACGTTCTGTACGTAGAGGCGCATGCCGACGCGCCTGTAGAGGAACCGATGAAGCAGGCCGTAAACATGTTAGGGAAAGAACACACGATCGGCCTTGCGTCGAACATTCAACACATCCACCAGCTCGGTAGGGCGAAAGAAATTCTGGAGAATAATGGGAAGGAAGTGCTCGTAGGACGAGCGTCAGGCTGGCTTCGGTATCCCGGCCAGGTGCTGGGGTGTGATTATGGTAGCGTGCGGGCGATCGCAGAGAAGGTAGATGCCATCGTCGTGTTGAGCGGAGGAGACTTTCACGCCCTTGGGATACCCCTAGCCACAGGCAAACGGACAATCGTAGTCGACCCGTTTCAGCAAACGGCCAAAGACATGACCGAAGTCTGCCGTAGGCTGCTCAGGAGGAGGTGGATCAACATCGAGAGGTTCAAGGAGACAAAGAGGGTCGGTATAATAGTGGGCATGAAGAGTAGTCAGATGAATATCGCCTTGGCACGTCGCCTGAAGGAACTGTTAGAGGGAAACGGTCAGTCGACGATCCTCATATGTGCTGCAGAAGTGATTCCCGAAACCCTCGAGTCATTCACAGACCTAGAGGCCTACGTGGAGATCTCCTGTCCACGAATAGGTACCGATGACCAAGAACGGTATCGCAAGCCGATGTTGAACCCTGAGGAGGTCATGATAGCGCTTGGTAAGAAGAGTTGGGAGGAGTATACCAAGGGTATGACGTTGGAAGAATGGCACTAAGGCAGCTTGCCTTGACAATCCGACCTATCCAAATTCGCAAACATGATTTGGCAATCGCGTTACAGAAAGTGAACCCTCACCCGAAACCCGCAGTTGCCCTCGAACAATACACCATCCCAGCGGATCTAGCCGCTGAAATCCTCTTCACAGCTTGCTATGAACACGACGACATCCAAGAGAAATCCGTCCTCGATCTTGGAACCGGAACCGGTAGGCTGGCGTTGGGTGCCTCAGCTCTCGGCGCAAGGACCGTTGTTGGTGTGGACATAGACGCTTCAAGCATTCGTGTCGCATCAGAAAGTGCGAAAGTTCTTCGTGTAGAAGTGGGCTGGGTTGTCGGAGATATTGGGACCATTCGAGGTTCCTTTGACACGGTTGTCATGAACCCGCCCTTCGGCACCAAGCAACCTCACACGGACCTTCAATTCCTACAATGCGCCCAAAATCTAGCGTCCGTCATCTACAGTATTCACAAATCCTCAACACGCAACTTTCTTGGACAATGGTTACAAAATCAAGCACTCAAAGGGGAACGAATCATGAGCACAAAGATGGAGATACCACATCAATTTTCCTTCCACAGAAAACCGAAACGATTTGTTGAAGTTGACGTGTTCCGAATCCTCCGAACTTAGCGGCAATTTGAACCCGTGCTTATATAGTAGGCTGCAACTAACGCTCGCGAATCTGTGCAATCACCAACCCAACTCAGCCGACTTTCAGTCGACATGTGATCATTAGAGGGGTGATTGCGTGGTAAAGGTAATGAGGTTTGAGTAAGACACCAGGTGAAATGGTTCAACCCGTGTTGCCGGGCGATAAGATAGGCGTCATAGAACAATTCTTGCCCGGTGCCGGGACGTATGAAACTGAGGGCACAATATACGCTAACTTCACGGGTAACGCACGAATCGACCTAAAGAACAAGAGAGTGACAGTTGTGCCTGCGACAAGGACCGCCCTACTTCCGAAGGAAGGAACGACAGTCATTGCCTCCGTAATTCATACCCAGGAGAAGATGGCTACCGTAAACATCTGGAAAATTGACGACAAGGCCATCCAAACTCCGTTCACAGCAATACTTCATATTTCATCATCCAGCCCACGTTATGAACGAAGCATGTCGGATGTTTGTAAGGCGGGGGATATCATTCGTGCTCGGGTAATCGATATGACTAACCGGATCCCACAACTAACAACAGCGGGACGCGGGTTAGGGGTAATCAAGGCGTTCTGTTCAAGGTGTGGAAGCGTACTGGAGTTTACGAACCGAAGATTACAGTGTCCCTCATGCGGAAACATTGAAAGGAGAAGACTGGCGGAAGAATTAATGAAACCAGAGTAGAGGTGGGGAAGATGGAGGTTAAGGTTCTATCAAAGTCGAAAAATGAACTGAGGCTCGAAATAATCGGGGAGGATCACACATTCTGCAATCTATTACAGAACGTTCTGCTCGAAGACAAGAACGTTGAGCTCGCTGGGTACGATCAACCACACCCCCTCATTCGTTCGAGCATCATTTATGTCAGAACGAAACGCGAGGTCTCACCTGAGAAGACCTTGTTAAACGCACTCGAAAACGTACGTGAACTCAACAAGGAGTTCAATGAAAAGTTCGCTAAGGCCGTCGAGCCTACCTGATGAGTAACGTAGAACCGATTCAACGCGTCATGCGCGATCGCCAGCTGGCGAGCTTGGGAGACGCTTTCATTAACTTCGTATACTCTCTCGCCCTAACACAGATCAACGGCCACCCAAAAGGGGTGAAAGTCAGCGACAAGGTCCTATCCGAAGCGTTCAAACTAGCCGGCCTAAGGCAATACTTAGGGACACGATTATCAAAGAAGGACCTTGCAAACGCCTCCGAATCCCTACTGATGGAAGCTTACCGCAAACAACTCCTAACGATCGAAGAAAGCGTTCGGGTACTAAGCCAGAACCCAGATGGTCCTGAAGCAGGATTATCCGACCTCCTGAAACTAGCGGCGGAACGTCTTCCGCGGGCGTAGCTGTTAGAGGTTGATTAAGAAAGAAGCTAGAATACTTGGCTTAAGCGCCGTCCGCAAAGGTCGCACTATACTAGTGGTGGGCGTGGTCTTCAGGGGCTCTCTATGGCTGGATGGCGTCATCAGCTGCATCTTAGAAATGAACGGAACAAACCAGAATTCAACGTTATCCAGAGCGATCAAGCAATCAAAACAGTATTCACAGCTTCATGCAATAATCTTGAAAGAACAACTCGTTCCCGGCTGGAAAGTTAACCTAACCGATTTGGCTCGCCGGGTGAGGCTTCCAGTAATCGCGACCACCAACCGCGGCATCTCGAGGGTGCCGAAAAAGAGGAAAGGTGCGCGGGGTATGCAACGTTATGATATTATCATCAATAGACGGCATCTTTTAGTTTTAGCGGTTGGGGTAAGTAGAGTGAACGCGGAACAAGTGTTTAGCGTTGGTTGTAGTCCCAGGAGCGGGATACCGGAGGCGGTTAGGGTTGCAGATTTACTCGTTCAACAAGCTTCAAAGCGTAGGTTTCTCTGCCAACGACGAAAGGTTAAGATTAATGAAAACGTACTTGCGCCCAAGACTCATAAGTTCGCAGGGATGAAGGATATCTCTGGAGCTCTTTGAGAGTTTTGTCCGCGCTCATATCTCCTGAAGAAGTTTTTCGGCTTCACGCAAAGATCAGGTGGGCATTATTCTCGACCGAGTCCGGCAGAATCGCATTCTCTCAAATGCGGCCAGGCCTTACAAGCTATACGTCCGAACGGGAAGATAGGGCGTTCATGGAGTTCGGGCCTCAGTTGATGACCGGCATCGCTGAACGACTCTCCCCAACCGGCGGCGCTGGGAAGGTGCAAAGTCTCATCGTAAACCTCGAGAAAGATTCCGTACTGCTAGCACCGCACAGAGGCGGGTATCTAGCTATCTCAGCAGACAGAGCCGACGCGCCTGCGGTGTTCAAAGAAGTCGAACCTATGATTCGACGGCTATGAATAACACCCGCTGAACGTTCGCTCGCAACATGACTTGTTCTCATGGCGCTCTACCAATAGTTTTCAGTAGCCTCTATTGTGAATCCGAAGGAAGACGACGCGATAGGCTCGTCGGGCGGTGCGAAACACTCGTTTTCTTCAGTTAAGACGGGCTGAAACCAAGTAACGCTTAAATGGAACTCGTATTGATTGGGCTGGCTGGTCGTTATCAAAAGTGCAGTTTTGCCCAAAGTGCGGCCTCGCGCTTCTGCCCACCAAGAAGCAGAAGGCAGTTGTACTTAGCTGTCCAAAATGCGGCTACGAAACCAAGCGCTCAGACCGTACTGTGCAGATACTTGAGCAACAGAAGGAGAACGTAGTCGTGATCGGCAAGGAGGAACAGAAGATTCGAACCTTGCCTAAGACTAAAGTTGATTGCCCGAAGTGCGGGCATAGGGAAGCATTTTACTGGTTGGTTCAAACTCGGGGTGCAGACGAGTCGTCAACGCAATTTTTCCGGTGCACAAGCTGCGGAGCAACCTGGAGAGAAAATTCTTAGACCCATCGGTTTCAACTGCCACCGCTCAATTAAAATGCGTAAGCTTAGCTCACTAGGGCACCGTCGAATACTCGGTGGTTAATGGTTGTTCAAGGCAACGATTAGTGATGCTAGGCTTTGGAGGAACATGCTTGCCGCTGTATCAACGCTGATCGAAGAAGCAGACGTTAACGCTTCGCCTGAAGGCATCAAACTGCGGTCTATGGATCCATCTCATGTCGCAATGGTTGATTTCGAATGGAACAAATCAGCGTTCGAAGAATACACGTGCCTTCAACCAACGAAAATTCGACTCAACGTAACTGACATAGTCAAGAAACTGAGGGGAGCCGGCCAAGAACCCCTTGAGATGTCCTACGATGAGAACACCCGCAAGCTGAACATGGTCATCAAGGGTAAATGGAAGACCACATTCACACTGCCAACCCTCGATCCAGGCGACGAGGAAGTCCCGACGCCCAAGATTGCTTTCAACACGAAAATCAAGATGATTAGCTCAAGCTTCAAAGACATAATCGACCAGATTCAAACAGTCAGCGACAACGTTAGATTTGAAACTACTCCAGAGAGATTTGTCGCCGAAGCTGTTACGGAGCTGAGTGGCGCGAAGATCGAATTGGAGAAGGGTAGCGATGTTCTGTTGGAACTTGAGGCTAAGGAACCTTGCAAGGCAACTTACAACCTCAACTACCTCGCGGAAATATCGAAAGCCGGAGCATCGGCAGCGGAACTCGTGACACTTGAGTTCTCAACGAATATGCCGGTAAAACTGGAGTATGAAATTCCCCAGCAGGGCAAGCTACTCTACTTCCTGGCACCAAGAATTGAAGCGGAGTAGACGCCTTAACGCCCAAATGTAAGACCCACCTCAGCTGTCTTTCATTGCGTAGAGGCGGTTAGCACGCAGTCGCTTCTGACGAAGACCGATCTTGCAAAGTTCCCATTCACGTCAGAGGCGTCGAGGTACATATGGTCCCGAAACATCGACCCAATAGAGTTGACTCGACCGGAACTGGTCCCAATCCTTGAGCGCGCGATGGAGCGAATTAGGCAGGGGGTGTTCAGCGGGAAAATATCGGCTGACCTGACGCAGGAGGATGTCGACATCCTTGCATACCCTACCGCTCTAATGTTGATCAGTTCGGTTGGGGACGATAGGACTCGCCGACGGTACGCGCTTGCTGAGGCTAAGCGGGCATACGAACTCCTACGGTATGAACCCCCCGAAAAATTGCTTCAGATCGCCACTGGATCCTTTAGTTGGGATGCGAAGCTAGTTGAAAGGGATGTGGGAGGAACACATTTCGAGTTTGCGCTGCACTTTAGGTTCTACGTGCGGAATTCTGCTAGAATTCACGATTTAAGGTGGAAACTAGTCAACAGGGTCCTGACGGGAGGGTACGTTCTTCTTCCCCGCGAGGACTTCGCTAGGCTTCTCGAAGAGGAGGTTCAGGGACGGGTTCTGGAGAAAACAGCCGACAAAACTGTGGCCCTCCCTGACGAGCTTGCGCGACGAGTCGAACCGCTCCGTTCCATGCTCAAGGCTAGGTCTCAGCATCTGGCTTCGAATGAAATACCTCATGCGGTTATGGCTTCAGCGATGCCTCCTTGCATGAAGAACCTGCTCAGCCTTCTTCAGACTAGCAAACACATATCACACATGGGACGTTTCGCTATGGCCGCATTCCTACTCAACATTGGAACGAATGAGGATGACCTCCTCAAAATGTTCAAAGCGTTCAGCGATTTTGATGAACGCATCGTGCGCTATCAGGTGGAACACATAGCTGGTAAACGTGGTTCCAGAAGAAAGTACACGGCCCCCAACTGCGCCACAATGCGGACCCACGGCTTATGCATCAATCCAGACGAACTGTGCGCAAGCATAGCCCATCCACTATCCTACTACCGAAGGAAAACAAGGTTCATCATGCGTCGGGACCGAACCAAACCCGCCCGCGAACAACCCCGAAGAAATAGGGATTAATCAGTGAAAAAGACAGGCACGGCACTTGTCTCACTGGCCTTGTTTATCGTTCTCGTGCCGTTGGTTCCTTCAACCCCGTCATACCAAGCCCCGCTAATGATCCGTGGCACAATACCCTTTGCCGGGCCTTTTTCTGTCCTGGTAGAGAGTCAACACGACCTCAGCCCGAGTGATGTCCAACTTCTTGAAAGTTACGGCACTGTTACCACCATAGCCGGGCCAGTGGCCGTTATCCAAATCAGTTCGGAAGTGTTAGCTGAGATGGCTCGGCTTCCATTCATCATCCGTATCGAGAAATCATACCCTCTCAGTGTCCAACTCGACAAGAGCGTACCCGACGTTGGAGCTCCTCAAGTCTGGAATGAAGTCAAAGATCCTTTCGGAAGGAACGTCACCGGGGCAGGTGTGATTGTTGGGTTCGTCGACACGGGAATCGACACTACGCACCCCGATTTCACTTTTCCCAACGGCACGACCAAGATTCTCTACGTATGGGACCAGACCACCCCAAGTCGTCCACCGTCAGGGTTCAACTACGGCTACGAGTGCACATCAGCGGACATACAAGCGAAAACATGCCCCGAGAACGACACGTTTGGGCATGGGACACATGTGGCCGGAATAGCAGCCAGCTCTGGCATGGCTACTGGTAACTACACCGGCGTCGCGCCGGGTGCAAGCATAATTTTCGTGAAGAGCGGCCATAGCGTGTGTAATGGTGATAGCTGGACCTTTGACACGAACCAGATTCTCGACGGCATAAACTACATGGTCAGGAAAGCAGCCTCACTTCGGATGCGTTTAGTTGTCAGCCTCAGCCTAGGCGGTAATATTGGCGCCCACGACGGCACCGACCCGTTCGAACGTGCGCTCGACGCTTTCGTTAAAGCAGGCACGTCCATCGTTGTCGCTGCGGGCAACGCAGCGGAAGACCAGGATCACATCGACGGACAAATATCTCAAGGCCAAAACACCACCTTCCGACTTGAGTTCAGGGAAACAACCGTCGACGTAGCCGTAGACGTCTGGTATTCCCCGCAGGACCAAATCTCCGCGACGCTACACGCTCCCGACGGCAAATCCTACCCTGTGCTAACCGAGCCTGGAGGGACAACTACGAGCTTCGGCCAGCTTAACGCGACCGCCGCTTCATTCACTAATGGCAACGAAATCTACATGGAGGTTAACTCGACGGATCCTCTTCCACTGTATGGTTGGAGTGTGAGCTTGGTAGCGAACCAGGTCCACTCTCAGGGATTCTGGAACGCGTGGACCGATTCCTCCACGTGCTCTTTTCCGGGCTCAGTCTTCCTGCCGGGGGATGACTACAGGGTTGATTCTCAGGATACGATCGGTATACCCGGCACAGCAAGGGACGTCGTCACTGTCGGCTCATACATTACAAAGACTTCATGGGTGGGAATGGACGGAAACACGTACGGAAGTACAGATGTTTCCCTAGGCGGGATCTCGCCTTTCAGCTCTCTCGGTCCAACTAGGGACGGTCGCATCAAACCTGACATCGTGGCTCCCGGCGAAAACATCGTCTCGGCAAGGTCAAGCGCCGTACCACAAACTCCGAGTAACCCAGACCGGTACCACAGGGTTCTAGCGGGCACTAGCATGGCGACCCCACACGTAGCCGGAACCATCGCTCTCATGCTCCAATACGCACCCAACCTTCAAGCAACCGATATTCCAGGAATACTCCGGCAAACAGCACGACTTGATTCGAACACTGGCCTAGTTACAGACGGTTCTGGGGCTTGGGGTTTCGGAAAACTAGACGCTAGGACGGCAACAGGTTTCTTCCGCCAGACCTTAGTCATCAACGAAATCCCTTCCACGCTCAAGGTTTCCGTCCGCGTGAACGGCAGTGAAATCATGCAAGTGCAGGGAGGATCATGGACGGACCTCTACTATCTAAAAGGGTCGACTCTAAGTGTCTCTTTCGACCACGAAACCCAAGCAGCTGTTGACACTCGCTATGAATTTCACTACGCAAATTCTACGGGCACACCGAATCCTTTGATCATAATCAGTTACACTCCACAATACCTACTCACAGTCAAGTCCCCCTTTGGTCTGACTAGTGGTGGCGGATGGTATGACGCAAACAGCAACGCGACTGTTGCTGCACCCGAAATTGTGCCCGGCCCAGGCGTTATGGGTTATTTCGGTGTGCAGTACGTTCTGACCTACTGGGCTACCTCTCGTGGCGGTACCCGTTCAAATTTGATTTTGATGGATGGCCCGAAATCCGTAACCGCAGTCTACACTCCAACCATTTCAGAGCAAATATTTTTTGAGATCATTGCCGCTGCAACGATTGTTGTGCTTTCGGCTGTGGTATTTGCGAGAAGAAAGCTTAGCTGATCGTTAGGTCACATCTTCTTGAGTAGTACGTCGGTGCCTTCAATTCTTACAGTGAAGGAGGCTCCGTCCTTTATAGGGGGTGGGCTAACCACTTTCCCGGTAGTAAGATCAAACTTGCCACCGTGCCAAGGGCAGATTATAGTGCTGCCCTCCAGTTCTCCTTCGTTGAGTGGCCCTCCCCTATGAGTGCACTCATTCGTAATTGCATACAGCTTACCTCCAACGTTGGCGACAACCACTTCATCCACACCCACCGTTACCTTCTTGAGAGATCCAGCAGGAAAATCGGCAACTTGGCCTATCTTTACGTAGCCTTCACTCATCTCAATCAACCATTCAAACTAGTCTGGGACGCCGCTTATGAGCTGAGCGCATGCTAAAGCTATATGCTCGACGCTCCCACACGATATTCGAAGATCTGAGAATCTACTGAATCGATGGGAAGAATTTGCAGGCTAAGACACAAACGCAACGCTTCGAATTCCTTAAACTCAAATTCCAAGAATACTATAAGGGAAGTGTTGCCTCGCTTAGGCCTCCCCCGTCGATGGTAGAGCGCGAATTCGGTTTCCTACTCTTCCGCGAACGTGTAATGGTGAGGCATAAGGCGTTCGATGATTTCAGCGTATTCACGAACGCACTGTTGTCACTGTCGCCTTCCGACGTTTACTACTCCACAGCATATTATCAGCACCCTGAGCTTGAGATGGAAAGAAAAGGATGGCTAGGCTCGGATGTGGTTTTCGATGTCGACGCAGACCACATCGACACTCCATGTAAGGAGAAGCATGACATGTGGGTCTGCACGAGTTGCAAAGAAACGCGGAGAGGAAAGAAACCGTTGAAATGCCCCAAGTGTGGAAATGAAAAGATCGATGAAAAAGCATGGCTTTGCGACCGGTGCCTCATCGCAGCGAAGGAGGAAGTGCTAAAGCTCCTGGAATTTCTCGCGGAAGATTTCGGAATCAAATCGAATGAAATGCATCTTTTCTTTTCAGGCCACAGGGGATACCACCTCCACGTAGTCTCGGACAGTTTGAAGACATTAGACGACGTCCAAAGGAGAGAGATAGTGGATTACGTTATGGCACTGGGGCTCGACCCGGCCGAACAAGGTTTATACCAAGACCTATTCGACAGCAAACACCCGATCATAGTTGGCCCAGACCTAACTGATCCAGGTTGGCGGGGTAGACTAGCGCGTGGTGTGTACCAGATTCTCACGGAGTGGGATCAAAACTCACTGGTCGAGCTTGGCTTCACGCGTGGCGCAGCTGCGCAAATCCTGAACGACCGTCAACGAATTAGGACAGAATGGTCAAGGAAGATGTTGTGGAGCTCATTTCAGGATAAATGGAGAATCAACGAGAAAATCTGGCGAAACATCGTTGAAAAAGCAATGAGCCTAGTCGCTTTACCCGCGAAGATTGACACCGTCGTCACAACCGACGTTCACAGGTTGATCAGAATGCCGGGCACGTTAAATGGAAAGACAGGCCTGAAAGCTACAATGGTCAAGCTAGACCGCTTGGAGGAATTTGACCCATTCTATGAACCCGTCGTTTTTGAAGGCACACAGAAAGTTGAGATTACAGAAGCGCCTGAACTTCGGCTTCGGGATCAAACCTTCGGCCCATACACCGATCAGAAAGTTGAATTGCCACTTGCGGCTGCCGTACTGCTCGTCGCAAAAGGTGTTGCATCTCCGGTGAACTAGGCTTGTATAACGAGCTGTACAGAGCATGGAAGTCTGAGAAAACCTCTGAGAAGACTCAACCTCTCGCAAGCGACTTCTATCAGAGGGTGCAAACTTACCTAAGCGGTTTGGAGCAAGATTCCGCCTCCTTGGAGGCACACACACTCCAGGGCCGCCTCGCCCTAAAGGAAAAGGAAGTCGTAACCAGGCTTCTACAGGAATTGAAGGAGACAAGGCTTCAGAAACTCGTCAACATCACCAAACATCACGGCGACATGGACGCCACAGGTTTAACGGAGGAAGAAAGGAACCTTGTCAAAGGTATCGACGACTCCCTGCAAGCTTTCGAACAAGGAAGAAACGAGCCCGCTAGCACCGCAAACACCACACCTGAAGAACGAATTGAATTGTCAGTCGTAAGATTTCTGCAAGACATACCCGAAATAGTTGGGACTGACTTGAAGATTTATGGGCCCTACAAGAAAGAAGACGTAGGTTCTCTGCCTAACCAAAATGCGCAGGCGTTAGTTAAGCAAGGTGCCGCGAAAGAAATTGAGGTAAGAAACTTTCACAAAACCGCGAAAAAGATGACGCAGACCGCCATCAACAATAAATAGAACGCGCAGGGCTAGTAGCGAACTCGAGTCGATCAGTATGAAAGCACCTAAAGAAATGAGGACCTACTGCCCAAAATGCAAAACTCATACTGATCACCAAGTGTCGATATACAAGAAAGGCAAGGACAGGGCAATGGCCGTCGGCAACAGGCGTCACGAACGAGATGAACATGGATATGGCGGCCAGAAGTTTCCGAAACTCAAAAGGACAGCTAAGACCACGAAGAAGCAGTTGCTCAAACTTACCTGCCGAACCTGCGACTCCGCAACCTTCAGATTCGGAATTAGGCTTCGCAAACTAGACATCACCTAACCACCATCCACCCTTCTTCAATCGATTCTGCTCGGTCCTCGGTTACTTGAGGCATAACACTTATGTTGCATGGTCCCTGTCTGACAATTTCTTCACTAGGCTGGGAATGAGAAGTGGTCAAAGGAGAATTAATCCCGAAACCTCAGAGTAACTTCATCAGAGTCAAGTGCTCGAAGTGTGGGAATGAACAAGTCATATTTGACAGGCCATCCCTCGCCCCGCACTGCTCCGTCTGCAACGAAGTCCTAGCGGACCCTACTGGCGGAAAGGCAACGCTCAAGTCGGAAGTAGTTCAAATCCTCGGATAAATTGGCGAAAACCGATGTCCAGCCCCGTTGAATACCCTGAAGTCGGCGACCTAGTAGTAGCCAGCGTCACACGTGTTGTCGATTACGGGGCATACGTCAAACTCGACGAGTACGACGGCGTCGAGGGATTAATTCACATTTCAGAAATCGCAAGCACATACGTAAAAAACATTCGAGTCCACGTGAGGGAAGGCCAAAAACTCGTCCTGAAAGTCTTACGTGTAAACCCCCAACGCTTCCAAGTTGACCTCTCACTCCGCAGAGTCACTGGCCGCGAAAAGTCCGAGAAGATGCTTGAATGGAAAAAGGTGAAGAAGGCAGACTCTATAATCAAAGGTGCAGCTGAACGACTGAAAGTCGGCGACGAAGACGTAGGAAAGATTAGAGACGTGATCTACGAGAAATTCGATAACCCCTTCGACGCGTTTGAAGAAGCAACGGATGAAGGAGAAGAAACGTTCACCAAGCTCGGAATAGGTGAGGATTGGGCCAAGGCACTAACTGAGGTGGCTAGAAGCAAGATCAGACTGGAGAAAGCTAAGGTCACAGGCACCGTAGAACTGACATGCGTAAAGACTGAAGGCGTTGAAGCGATTCGACAAGCCTTGCATGGGGCGAAAAAAGTCAAGAAATCACGCGGGACCACGATCAAAGTGTACACGCTTGGATCCCCGAAATACCGGTTTGAGGTTAGAAGCAAGGAAATAACGGACGCTCAGGCGACACTGAACCTCGCCATGGAGGAAGCATTAAGCGCGATCAAAGGCCTCGGCGGCGAAGGACGCAAACTAGGTTGAAGTGGCTCATAAGAAAATGCCCTAGTTGCAAAACCTATACAATGAAAACGAATTGCCCTAAATGTGGAGCAGAAACGGTCAGCCCACAGCCCTCAAGGTTCTCGCCTCACGACAAATACGCGAAGCTTCGTCAGCCAGAGAAAACTTTAGAACCTGACTAATCTGTCCAGAAATCCTGTTCTTTACTTACGACCTGCGTACTGCGAGGTATGCGGTGGCCGGGTTGTAATCTATACCCGCCTGCAGAGTAGCAACTAGCGTGAAGGTGCCTGGGACATCAGCTTTCCAGGTGAAACTCATTGTCCGTGAGGTCATGAGTATCGTATTGATCGGAGTGAATGTCTTGTTGTCGAAAGTGTATGCAATTGTTACGTTTGTGCCTGTGACGTAGGGTGAAAGTGATACAGTAACTGTGATATTTTGACCTACGTTGAATGTTGAGGGTGAAGTTGAAAGGGTTAGGGTGGCGTTCGATTTTGTGACGAGTAGCGGTTCGGGGGTTGAGGTGATTTCACTGTATGTTGCGGTGCCAATGTAATGGGCACGGATTAGGTAAGTGCCCGCGTCCGGGACCGCCGTGTAGTTATACGCGCCGCTTGGTGCAGCAGTAACAGTCCCAATTTGTTGCCACGACTGGCCGCTATCAACAGACGACTCCAAGGCGACTTGCACAGGTTGCGAGGAGAGTGGTTTTCCACTAGTATCGGTTATGCTTCCTGACATGACCACCGGAGTGCCGTATGCAATCGGTGTTCTGACTGGCCGCATTGTTATGGAAGTTGGTTTGATGTAGTTCACTTGGAACAAGTATACGAATTTGTTTGTCGACTGGAATACTTGCGTGAGGTATGGTGAGGGTGTCGTTTGAGTATTTGTCGTTGTTATGGTCATCATGTAGCCCAACATCGAATCAGCGTTGAGCTGCGCGTTGGTTGTGATTGAGTCGTTACTTACGACCTTGTTCGTTGCAGGGTCTTTGATTATTCGTGCGTAATCGCTTGCTCCCGTCTGAGGGTTTGTGCTTGTCTCACGGAACGTGATTTGGTATTTGTTCCACATGGTGTTGTTGCCGATTCGTGCCATCCAATACCACTTACCGTCCTCACCGAATCCCTGCCAGCCCCCTGAGCTTCCACCTGAGGGGGTGATGAATATTGCCACGTACGAGACGTTGTAACGTTGAAGGTTGGGTATTGCCATTGTGATATTGTCGAGGAACGTTTGAGCGATGACTGCTATCTGCGTCGAGTTTTGAGTTCCGTTGTCCGCGATTGTACTACGATCACCAAGTGCTGTTATCCAGTACCCGTAATCCCACCATGCGAAAACAACAGAGTCTGGGGGCGTGTTCAGACGCATCCACGATAAGACTTCAAGCCAATCTTGGTATTGCAGTTCATTACCTCCTGATGGCGCGGTTGGGATGCTGGAAGTGACAATCGTAGCGGGTTGGTATGATCCACGTACAGCCGTCCAGAATGTTGGAATAATGGCTATTAGGAGAATAAGGAAGATCGCGACCCCAAACTCTCTGCCGATTCTGGATATTACCCGAGTCTTGCGTTTTGGATAGATCACGGCTTCACGCACGATGTCAACGGCCGGCTTCCCTAACTCAACAGTACCAATTGCGCCCAGAAGACAGAAGGCGGGGGCAAGTAACAACGTCAGACGTACGAAAGAAGCGGCGAAGTAGACCGCAGTTACGCCCCAGATGATAAGGAATATGTCTTCGTTTCTACCCCTCTGGATTACGAACACTATTCCGAATAGGATTAGGAAAGTTATGGCTCCGAATTCGTAGAAGAAGCTCCCCCAGGTTGCAGGTTGGTGCTCTGCAACGCTCGCAATTATTGGGACGTCGCCGCGAACGAAAGGATCGATGACCGCATAGAATTTACCGTATGGTATTGAGACGATGTTGAAGTAAGTAAGGACTGCGACCAGTGCTCCAGTCCCCAGGACTACGGCTGCTAACGTGTACAGCTGCATCTTTGTACTTTCGAGGTATGTGGACGCTTCTCGAACTACCAGTACCAGTTCTCCGGCGAGAACCGCCAACCATGAGAGGTCAGTAAGCTGTCCCGAACCGAATCCAAGTTTCGGGACAAGAAACGGTGTGAGGAGAAGGAAGATGCCCATCAATATGGAATAGCTGAGGAGGAGTTTCTTTGAGTAGCGGCCAACCAAAACGATTACGACGACGTAAAGGGGGATCAAGTCAAGTGGGTAGAGGGAGCCTGCCCATTCTGCTGCGAGATAGAAGAGTGATAGGCCCGCTAATGCGGAATATGCAATGGTTTTTCGTGTTGAGGAAGTGGGGAGGGTTGACCGTCGGAAGAAGAGGTAGATCAATAGCATAAGAAGGATCCCAAGGGGCTCGTGACGGAGGAACCCAAGTTGAGTTCGACCGATGCTGCTAGGGTTCAGCGCCAAGAAGAGGGCGGTTAACATTCCAGCGCCCTTCCCCCAAAAGTCCTTTCCAAGGAAATATGCGATCAACACCGTAATGGTTCCTGCAACAATGGGGAAGAACATGGCTACGTCGAACACTGCAACTCCGACGCCCATGAAGCGTAGCACCATTACTATGGCTGCGACAACGAAAGCTTCGCCGTACAAGTTCCAAGTCGGCATGTCGGCACCGTACGGATACCAGCTCATGTTGTCATGCCATTGGAACCAAGCGAGAAAACCGTGGTCGACTGTGTATTGCGTCATCCGCCACTGGAGATAAGGGTCGAACTCGTTGAGGTAGTATCCCCAGCGGATCGGCATTATTCGAACAGCTACGGCGATGATCGCAATCAGCCCGAGGGCGATGTATTCAAGAACGGTCCCACGTGAAATTCCTGACGCTGCTTTGCGGATGCCGTCAACACGTTCCGCGAGGACTTCGCGGTTTACGTACCTGCCCATGACGCTTCTAGCTTTTCGCAGGGCTCGGCCGGTAGCTGACATTTATGCACCCGCAGATTTTTGAAGGTAGACTTTGAGCGCGTTATAAAAGGTTGATGAAGCAGAACGACCGATCCGAGTACGCCCTCATTGACGCCATCGCTACCGGAATGGTTGCGCACCCTAAACGTGCGTGGCTTGGGATACTGACGTGCACGGGTTTGAGTCTCAACTCATTAACGTCCGAAAACCTTGTCAGGTTGGATGACTGAGTTTAGTCCGGTTTGGGAAGTATACTATGCCGGATGCCTACTTGTCCTGTCCATCTTGTGGAAAGCCGAACGTTAGCGATGGGGGGTATTGCATTCATTGCGGTTCGATTCTAAACCCGATATATTGTTCCAAGTGCGGTACCCCCAACCCGGATGGATTGGAGCAGTGTCTAGAATGCGGAGCGCCTATCCCGAGCTTGAGGGGTTTCCGTTGGAATCCGATCGTTACTGTTCTTAACCCAACCTCTGCGATGACTGAGCGAAACATGGTGTCTTACGTGAGTACTGGTGGTGAAGGGCCTCTCAAGTGGCTTCGATCCAAGCTTGAACGTGACTAGAGCCGTCAGACGCTACTGGGTTATCCGTGAGTAACCATACTTGCTGGTATCGTAGAATGGGGTTTTCACGAATTTTGCTCCTTCAAGCCTGTCCCTGATCCTGATTGTGACCACATTTCCCTGGCTGGCGTTTTGTGGCGTTACGTAGGCCATTGCTATTCCCCTGTTGAGGAGGGGGGAGAGGGTGCCGCTTGTTACTTGACCTATTTCTTCTCCTTTGAGTAGGATGCTGAACCCATGCCTTGGTATCACCCGGTTTTCTGTTATAACGCCAACTCGCAATTTCCGGGGGCCCTTCTCTTTGACTTCTTGCAAGCTGCTTCTTCCAATGAAGTCCTTGCTGAGTTTGACAACGAACCCTAATCTCGCCTCAAACGGGTTTGTGTTCTCGTCCATGTCCGTGCCGTACAAGCAGAGTCCGGCCTCAAGTCGCAATAGGTCTCTTGCACCTAGGCCGCAAGGCTCAATGCCCATGGGTCTGCCCTCCTCCAGTATCCTATCCCAAACCTTCTGAGCGTTCACCGCATTTCCAATAGGTGCATCCCAAACAAATACCTCGAACCCATCTTCACCCGTGTAACCGGTCCTCGAAACCAGAACCTTAGATCCCGCAATCTCCGCCCAAACGCAGGCGAAACGCGGCAAATCGCCGAATTGTGCGTCGGCTAGTTTGGTGATTAAAGTGACGGCCTTCGGGCCTTGCACTGCGAACATTGCGACAGCGTCTGATATGTCCTCAACCTCTGCCTCAAACCCTTCCCTAGTCGAGGTGAACCATGCGTAGTCGTCTGCGCGGTTGGCGGCGTTATATACGATCAAGTATCGATCTGGCCGCAGATTGAAGACCAGAATGTCATCTTTGATTCCGCCGACTGGATTACAGAGAAGCGAGTACTGACCGGAGCCATTTGTGAGAGAGGAGACATCGTTTGTTGTAATGTGGTTCAAGAACCGTTGTGAGTCCCGCCCCCGAACCAACGCTCTACCCATGTGGCTGACGTCAAAGAGCCCCACAGCATTCCTGACCGCGAGTGATTCTGGAATGATCCCCCTGAACCAGAGCGGGAGATTGAAACCAGCAAACTCGGTCAAGTGACCATTCTTATCGTGAAAGGCCTGAATTTGCACGCTTTGAGGCAAACCGCTTCACTGAGGCCATCTTAGGCAAGCGATTGGGTATGGCGTCGCTTATTTCGCTACATCTTCGTTTGGAGCTATCTTGACCTTCTCGGTTTCGAAGTCGAGTTTCCTCTTACATTGAGGGCATATCCCGTTATGCCTCTGTATGATTTCTGTTGGAGTTTCGAGTTCTAACCCATGATAAAGGATTGAGCCGCACTCCTGACAGAAAATCTTCTGGGGCATTACTCAACCACGCTTAGGGGTACCCCCACAAGCAAAGCAACATATTTTAGCCTCTTGGTCGTTTCCACTGCGAAGTGAATTGCGACATGTTCGAAGGTCTTCGGGTCAGGTTACGTAAAGTACCATGGAAAATGCAACGGCTCTTTGGTAACTTAGGTTACTCGCTCCGGTTCTTCAGGGGGCCGACCACGCGGAGGATGAAGCCTTCGACAACAGTTTTGGCGTTGGCCGTCGTCATCTTTGTTGGTTTTGTTTTGGCCGGTGGAATTTACGATATACTTGAGCACCCGATATCACTGCTCCCTACATCATACGGATATTCGGTTGTAATCCAAGGAACTCTAGGTCAACAGACTTTGAACGAGAGCCTGATTGCTGCGTTCCTATACTTTCTCGGTCTAGCCGGCCTCTACATGCTGCTTCGTAGTACGAGGTACGCATACAGGCCGCGCAACGCATACCTGCTGCTGATACTCGGAACACTCACCGTGCTCATGGTCGTATTTTACTCAACTTCACTGATCAACACGAAAATCGGCGGCTGATTCCGCTTACCAGTAGTTCTCCTTCAAACCCAGAAGATAGGCACCAACATTAGTTAGAAAGTGGATGGGCGGGGTAACAACAAGCAAGATCAGGACGACCGCAACGCTGATCGGCGAAGACAGCGAAACAAGAAGCATCGACCCAACGACGAAGTCCAGTTGGTCCACTCCTGGCAACGCGCCTCCAGGTCTAATATGTAATCTTCTCTTGAGAAAGGCCCCTGCCATATCTCCCAGCAATGCTCCTAGTGAAGCTGGGACTGCGATGAGCATCAGATTTGTGGAAAATGTGTAGGAACAAAGCAAACCGACTAACGTACCCGTCATAATTCCGCTGATGAATCCGCGAAATGTTTTGTTATCTCCAAGAATTCTCTGCCCATCAGGCAGCGTCTTTCCCAAATCGATTGGGCGTCCGCCGCCGAAGATTACTGGAGCACCGTTCGTGCAGTACGTGGGCAGGATGATGTAGAGAGCTGAAAACCAGTCCTGCGGCTGCGGCCACAATTCTTTCACCAGACGGAATGCCGATAACGTCCTAGTTAGTGGAAATAAAAACTAGGCTGCAACGTCGGTTAGCCCGCTTTCCTGCAACCTCACCAAACAACTACTTCTGGCGATATCCGACCCGTCGACCCTCTCTAGAACAAATTCCCTGACGCTTTGTTTCGGAGTGTTTCTAGTTCTGAGGATAGTTCGCGGAAAATGAAAAAGGGTTCGACGCGCCACAGGTTCGATATCGGTCACTGGAGGCGCTAGGCGAGAATGAACTTGGCTCGTTATTATGCATGCAATGTTGTGGGATGAAGCTAGTTCACCTAAGTATGCCAGTTGTCCGCTCAAGTCTCGGTTTAAACTGAAGATGCTTGCTGTGTCCGAGAATGCGGCGCGATACAGCGAGCTAACTGAATCGACCACCACCATTCCCAGTGATGGTGTAACATAATTCTCGAGTGACTCTAGCAACGCTCTCTGCTCTGTAAATGTCTCAGGAAAGAATAGTGAGATCAGTTCGCTGATGGCCTTGGATTGACTCCCTGCAATTTGCCTAAACCTCTGTTGAGTGAACGAGCGATCTGAATCAACGTAGATCACTTTCAGACTCTTCTTAGCAGAGGAAGAAGCGGCTTGTATTACAGTCGTAGTTTTTCCTGTCGCGGCTTCACCATAAATCAACGTCACCTCTCCCCGAGTAAAGCCTCCGCGAATCATTCTATCGAGGCTTGCACAACCCACGGGAATCTTCTCCCCAGCTACGGGCAACTATCAAACTACACTTCCCATACGAAGCTCAGATTCTTCCGGCCCTGTTGCCGTGTTAGTCTAGGGGCCGGAATAAGTCTCCCTATTCACTGGGAGAATCTATTCTTGGCTGGACATTAGTTCCTTTACAATTGCCCGCGGTCTGGCGGCGTCGAGTAGCCGAGTGAATTGTTTGATCCACAGTGGGTAAAGGTAGAGTTTTCCGTAAAAGAATTCTTCAAAGACCAAGTTATCGAGGAGACTGATCGCTCTACGAACTCTTGAGTAGCCGTATACGGTTGAAAGGCGATCGACGTTATCGAGAGAGGGAAGGCTTAGGAATTCTGACGCTACGGTAGAGTACACGTCCCTCTGCTCTTGGCCTTCTTGCAGCTTTCGTTGCTGTAGCTTTCTCAGTGCCAGTCGCTTAAACACCCGCGACTGCTTCAATCGCTCGTCGAGGGCGGAATTTTTTGTCAAGTCCATGCGGGTTCAGTCCAGCTATTGCCTTCGAGCCCATTTTTAAATTAATGCATGAACAATGGAAGAACCTCGTCTCCGTCAAGTGGAGTCTTCACTTCTTCTTGGTAACTTCCTTGAGGAAAGCTGCATAACTTTCGGCGCTTAACAGCGCCTTCATATCCTCCTGCAAGTGCGAAGGCTTAACTATGACGATCCAGCCAGCCCCATACGGATCTTGATTCACTAGCTCAGGCGACTGCACTAATTTCTCGTTACGCTCCGCGATATCACCCGATACTGGAGAGTAGAGCTCTGAAACAGCCTTAACTGACTCCACTGTGCCAAATGCCGTGTTTTGCGACAAAATCTTACCCAACTGCGGCAGGTCGACATAAACGACCTCATGAAGTGACTTTTGCGCATAGTCTGTTACTCCAACCCGACATAGACCGTGCTCCACCATCATCCACTCATGCTCCTTTGTGTAATGGAGTCCATCGGGAACGTCATAATCGTCAACCTTCATCAGAGAACCAGCCCGACAACGAGAAGAATCGATATTGTATTTAGCGATATTCACTGGTTGCTATATCTGTAACTGTCACACGAAACTCCGCATGATGACTGATAATGTTGCGCGAATTATCTCCCAATAATACATTACTCGTACGTGGACCTGCTTCCATCGTCCTTCTCGACGGACAAGCCTCAATTTTGGGAGCAGCCATTCAATCGCATCAACGAACAACTGTCATGAATGAGAAACAGCTTCCGATAGAAACAGCGCAACATGCGAATTTAGAAATAGCTCTTGGAAGATCAGCTGAAATATTTGAGATTCAAGGCAGCACGATTCCTCCCTCATGGGGCCTTGCGGCCGAAGCCCTCGGGGAAATGAATCAAGGAAAGGTTGCGGTGATTGGGCCGACCGACGTCGGAAAGAGCACCCTGTGCGTCTACTTGGTTAACAGGTTGTTAGGGCAGAAACTGTTCATCATTGATGCGGACGTGGGACAGGCGGACTTGGGGCCACCGACTACGATAGCTAGAGCAGAGCCAAAGAACTCGGTTACATCTCTGACGGAATTAGTCCCGATGCTCGAATCTTCATCGGACACACAAGCCCAGGCCAGGTTAAAGGAAAATTGATTGATGGAATTCGAAGACTATCTGCTGGAGCCGAAGACTCGCTCACAATCATAAACACTGATGGCTGGATCGCGGATCCCGAGGCGATCCAGTATAAGATCGACCTGATTGCTCAAACCAAACCGGACCTGGTGATTGGGCTAGGCTTCGGAAATGAACTTCAACCCATCTTGGCTGGGAGTCGCGCACAATCAATGACCGTCGAGCCGGCTAACGAAGTACTATCCCGGTCCAAGAGCGACAGGCGGAAGATACGGATTAATGGCTATCGTAGATTCCTAGCTGGTGGGAGTATGAGAATTTTCACCTTGCGAGAAGTGCAGTTATCTATTCCCAAGAGCCTCTCTTTCCTGAGCAAATCAAAAGGCAGTGAATTGAGTAATCTCATCGTCGGCCTTCTCGATGAAAACCAATACCTGGTACAGATCGGTGTCCTACTCGCTCTCGAACTTGGGACAGTAAGAGTCTACTGCAAGCCCGCGGAAGGAACCCGTACGATAGAGGTAGGCTATCTCAAACTTTCGACCAACGGTAACGAACTCGGATTCGTGGAACTGTAGATTGTCCGACAACAATTATCTTTAATCACGCGTGGAATAATTCTAGTGAACTCATTTACAGTGGTGCCTGTCTTGCACACGCTCGAAGATTACCGGATGAAGGTACGTGAAATCGACAAGCAAATCCTGTCCCTAATCAAGGAACGCTTAGCGATTGGGGACCAGGTTGCCGACATCAAGCATGGCAAAGGCCTACCGACGATTGACCCCGATGCCGAAAAGGCCATGATGGATAGCCTTACGCAATTTGGGGCAGAACTGGGCCTAGATCGATCGTTCGCGAGGCGTCTAGGCGAGCTACTCATCGAGGAAACGGTTCGAGTGGAGGATAATGCTCAACCACAACGTTCGAGGGACCAGTTGATGAAGGAAATTTTCGAACTAACCCAGAAGCTCACATCCCAAGGCACTAAGATCACACAATTCGAGATCGGGGAACCAAACTTCCCCGCCCCGCCGAAAGTAATACGCGGATTGAGTTCGATATTCCAGAAGAAGCGCATTATCGGCTACGGACCGGCAGCAGGACTACCCCAGTTAAGAGAAGCGCTTGCAGCTGAGCTGAACCGGCGGCATAGAGCTGAGATTGACCCTGATCAAATCCTGATTACGCCTGGCGGTCGGTTCGGCATCTTCGCGACGATCACCAGTTTCGTTTCATCCTTGGAACGTGTCGTGATACCTCAACCAATCTGGCCTGCCTACGAAGAATGTGTGAATTTCGTGAAAGGCCGAGCGATTCCGCTGAACTCAAGTTTTGAAAACCACTGGGACATTGACCTGACTACGCTTGAGTCAGAACTCAAGAAAGGCAGTAAGGTGTTGATTCTCAATAGCCCGTGCAACCCCACGGGAAGAGTCATTGGCAAGGAGAAATTCGAACAAATCGTCGACATGGCCGCGAAATACAATACCATGATCCTTTCAGATGAAGTCTACGATCGATATGTTCGTTCTCCGGCACCGAGCATGCTAGACAGCAGCTATGATAACTTCGTTTACGTTAATAGTTTCTCCAAACAGTTTGGGATGACAGGCTGGAGAATAGGTTACCTGGTTACTACAAAATCCAACGCTATGCGAATTCGACGAGTACTGCAGACAGCTATAACCTGCGTGCCGGAATTTATTCAGAACGCCGCCCTAGTCGCGATCAAACGCGCGAGGGCTGAGGCACAACGGAATGTAAAGACGATCATGAAGAAAGTAGACCTCACTTGCCGAGAGCTTGACAAGATCGACGTTTCATTCCACAGGCCAGAGGGGGCTTTCTACGTTTTCCCCAAAGCCAACAAACCAAACTTCGACTCCGTGAAATTTGCAAAACAGCTCCTAGAGCAATATCACGTAAGCATTACTCCTGGCTTATCGTTCGGTGACTACCCGGAATTCTTCCGGCTTGCTGTGTCATTACCGCGACCGCAAATTCCAAACACGATCAAGGCCATTGGTAAGGCGATTGACACATGGCGCTAGCAACTATCGTTGGCGACGAAGGACGGCGTTCTTAGGAACTGTGTTTCCCATCCCGATCCGATTTGAGAAGTCTGGTGTCAGAGCGTTCCTCTGTTGAGGCAGTTTTCAGCTTCGGACCACTTGCGAGTGGTCTCCGGGAGAAGGCACTGCTACGCTGAAATGTCCCTAGGCTATTTTGAGCAGTTCCCTCTTTCTAGCTTGCGGTATATTGGGGTCTAGTCGAAGCCAGAGTTCTTTAATTAAGACCCCTTGAGCAGTCTTGAAGCGTCCTTTGCGTTCGCATGTTCGTGAACGATCGCTGCTAGGGCTCTGCTCATTGCTTCTGGTCTATCATGTTGGAAGACGTTCCTGCCAAATGAGAGTCCGGCCGCACCGGCCTTCATCGAGCTCTCACCAAGCTCTAGAACATCCATATCGGTCTTCATTCTTGGCCCGCCAGCTACGACAACAGGGACAGGGCAACTCTGCACCACTCTTCGAAAGCTGTTGGTGTCGCCTGTGTAAACGGTTTTGACTACGTCGGCCCCAAGTTCTGCTCCGATCCTCGCTGCATGTGACACAACTTCGTATTCATTCTCGTTCTTTATGTTCGGGCCGCGTGGGTACATCATTGCAAGCAAGGGAATCCCGAAGGAATCGCACTGTTCTGAGAGGCTACCGAGAAACTCAAGCATCTTGTCCTCCTCTTCCGAACCTACGTTGATGTGCGCTGAAACTGCGTCGGCCCCAAGTCTAACTGCTTCTTCGAGAGTGCACACGCCGACTTTCAAGTTGGGCTTGCCACCAAGTTTGGTTGAGGCGGAGACGTGAACTATCAATCCCGAGCCGTGTGTGTCCACATGTTTCGCTATGCCTTTGTGCACCAACACAGCATCCGCCCCGCCGCTAACTACACGTTTTACGGTTTCCTGCATGTTTTCCAATCCTCGGACAGGGCCAAGCGTGACGCCGTGATCCATGGCAATTATGAAGCTCTTCGAATCATCTCTCATAATTCTTCGTAACCTTCTGGTCTTACCTGATTCCAATATCCGATCACTCTCAGAGGTATCCTTGTGATTGACTCCGCTATTAGCAGAGCGCAACTCGCTGCTCCTCGAATTGTATTGTTCCCCAGGGCTACATACTTGACGCCTGAGAAGACAGAGTCACTGCGAACCCTCCCGACTACCACCGACATACCATGTCCTTCATTTCGAAACGTGGCTGAGGCTGATCGTGCTCCGACCTTACAAGTAGGGGGCGTTCTGGAGCTGTTGGGAGTTTCAGTTTCTGCGGCTCCGCTGTGTACGCTTCCATGCATAATCCTACGTCGAGTAGCCATTTACAGGCCCATGTACATTCGTTCAGCCAGAAAACTCGGAAGGCCACTGCGAAAAATTCGATCTGCTACAGGATCTATGTCGTACTTAACTCTCTGAACCTCGAACCTAACATCTCCTTGGGAAAGGGTGAGCAAAGCGAAACTTGCTCGAGGGTCGCCATCTCTAGGTTGGCCTACGCTCCCGGGGTTTGCCAGAACGCCATCTTCGAATCTGTAAAGCATGGGCATGTGAGTATGTCCAAGCAGGACAATACTTGCGAATGCAGCCTTCACTAAGCTACGTGCAACAGTAGCAGGCACGCCAGGGAAGATATACTCATTCAAAGGATCGCGTGGGCTGCCGTGAAAGAGTGCGAACGTGCGGCCCTCACGCTCTATTCTTGCGGATGGTTTCAGTGCGGCGAGGTAGCCACGACTCACCTCATTCACCTCCCGTCTCGTCCATTCAACAGCTATCGCGGCATTAGCCGAGAATCCTTGCACGTCGCCATTAACAACGGCGCAGTCGTGGTTGCCGAGGAGTGTGACTGACGGTCGAAGTTCTACAAGTCTTGCAATTACTTCGTTGGGTTGAGGCCCATATCCTACAATATCGCCGAGGCAGAATAGCTCATCGTGTATCGGGAGTTTATCGATTACTGCCTCAAGAGCAGTTAAGTTGGAGTGTATGTCAGAAATGACGGCTATTATCATTAAGGGTTCTACGAAGTGGACTGTCTTCCCTGAGAAAAAGGCTTGGTGAAGCTAGAAATCTGGATTCATTTGTTGGACGTAGGAAAGGTCTTCCCCGCAATACGGACACGACTTGAATTTCGTGTCCACTCTCTTCCCACATTCGGGGCACTCTACCTTGAGCGGATATCGACAGAATGGGCATAGTGCGAAATCATCCGAAACCTTGTGGCCACACTCCTTACACATCTGTTCCCCGCTCGCCCGTTCCTCCGGTTTCGGTTGCAACGGTCCTTGAATGATTACAGGAGGCGCTTGCATGACGCCTGATGGGGAACCTTTGACAATGTTCTCTCTTAGAACTCTGTGAAGCTGATAAGCATCTGCCTTCGTGAGGCTACCGATCCTTATGTTCTGAACGCCAGAGCGCATGAGAATTTCGACGCTCGCTCTCCGTACGCCACGGTCAAGTCTGATGTTGACCATGTTCGAGTATGGGTAATCTACGAAGCTCTTCTTGAGTCCTAGGCCCCCGGATTTGCGGATAATGATTCTTTGGTCGCTCACTACTACTGTCTCGCTACCCCTGAGAACCCAAATGACTTTCTCATCGTAATTGATGAGGTGCCTCATGTCATCTGGTACAGGGAGCGATGCCAAATCACGAGACCTCAGGGAACGCTAAGGTTCTGAATAGCTTTGATGATAAGATGTATTGCTTCGCAGCATCAAAAAAGCCTATGGAACCTCAGGGGAAAAGAACCCAGACATAGCAATTTCAGGGGTTTTTCGTCGCTCTAGTTAAGTAGCCTATACTTGCAAAATATGTGATGATGTTCAATGGAAATGATCGAAACAACGCTGAAAGTCGGAACTAGGACGTTCAGAGCAAATTACAGTCAATTGGAGAATGCTATAGTAGCTTTCCTTTTCGAGGATCGTATTCGTCTCGGAACGGTTGCGATCGCTATGCCTGGTCTCCGTGAGGTTGCTGTCGGGCGGTCTTCGGTATTGGTGGGCGGCAAGTACCTCATGACGAGTAGAGCTTTAGCGGAGAAGGTTGCTGGAAAGAGCGGACGGATCGCATTAGTTTCTTTATTCACTGAACTCGACGAAGCTGAGGCTCTAAGGGTTTACACTAAACTGCTCGATCAGGTTCAATTCGCTCAATCTTCCGATGAGAAGATTGGGCCGCTCAATTCTTCAGTAGGACAACGCGTTTGAGAGAGGCGATTCGCCAAGGACCTTCGCCGCGGCGTCACTGACTTGCTCCCTATACTGATCATTCGTGTATACCCGTATTATGTTCATGAAAACTCGAAGATCATCCACGACTTTCGATAATTTTTCTATCTTCTCTGGGGTCTTCTGGCCAGAACGGTTCCGCGAGAACATTGGTATGTCTATTGGGCCAATGTCCATTGCGTAGTGGTAGGGGACCGAGGGTAGTGAAGGTACATCGATTCCAACACTGGATATTGGAACTTTTGCTTTCGAGGCGATTTCCTCTTCAAGCTTGAGACGCACGTTTTCGTTTGTAAACACGCTTGAAACGAGCTCATCTCTGACGAAGAAAGTTCTCTCATAGGCGCATTTGAGGAGCCTCCTTGAAGAGATTTCTTTTACGATTTTGCGTGAGAGTTTGTTTACGCAGAGCTTCGACCAAACCGTATAGTCATCCCATTCCAAGTATTCATCCGGAGTCTTCGCTTGCAGTATCGCCAGATCTTCTTTGGCTGCTTCCAAGGCTTTGACGAGCATCATTTGGACGGCTCTGCAAGCCCTGTGAAAATAGATTGTTTTGAAAGATTCGAGGCGTGCAATGATTAGACTTTCGAGGGTTGGTAGGGCAGTTATGTCAACTGCCAAGTTGCCATCAAGGACATCCATCGTGTAAATGAGACGGAAAACGTCAACCGACCCGTAGCCGGCACCCGTATGATAAGAGTCGCGCACGACGAAATCCATCTTATCGACATCAAACGAGCTGCTGATTATTTGTCCGAGAAAGGGTTTCTCAGGCTTTGATGGTTTCCCGACTGCTAGTCCGCTCAACTCTTTCGCGTCAATACCCTGGTTGTTAATGACATCTGCTAGGGTTGAGTCTGCAATAATCCACCTTGACATGTCCTCATGGTTTCGACCCATGTACTTCAACAGTAATGGTTCGAAAAGATGAGAGAACGGCGCGTGCCCGACGTCATGAAGCAATGCAGCTAATCGGATTCTTTGCCTCTCCTCGATCGTCAGATGAACGGGCAGATTCTCGGACACCACACCTGCGAGATACATGGTGCCCAAAACATGTTCAAACCTAGTGTGGTTTGCTGCTGGGTAGACGAAGTCTGCTCCTGCAAGTTGTCTTATGCGACGTAGCCGTTGGACTGCTAGCGTGTCGATGACATTCCGTTCGATTTCTGTAAGACGTATGTATCCGTATAGGGGATCCTTGATGAAACCCCAAAAGGCCTGTTCATTCAAGCTGAGCTCACGTTTGATCCTTGAATTTCAGCTGAAAGATAGCCGACACACCTATACAAGCTGCGTGCAATGGCCGCAAATCGCGAAACGCTGTTAGGGCGGTAGAATTTCGAATTTCTGGTAGTTGAATTGAAGTTCGGTTTTCAGCACCTCAATTTTACCTACGACGGCCAGGGCCCCGCTATCGTGGACTCATTGAGAGGACTTGTGACACGGGGAGAGAGTTTAGGCTTTGATTCGTTTTGGGTAATAGATCACTTGCACTAAATCCCCTACGTGGGCGACCCCTAAGAACCCATGCTTGAGGGATGGACAACTCAAGCCGTAGTTGCTGGCTTCACCTCAAAGATTAAGCTTGGAACACTAGTAATCGAGAATGTGTATCGGCACCCGTCTATCCTAGCCAAGATCGGAGCCACTCTGGACGTACTAAGTAAGCGTAGACTCTTCATGAGCATCGGAGCCGCTTGGAATCAAGTTCTGATTCTTCAAATCTTAGTTGCTATCGTAGAAATCGATAGACTTGACTCCAAATCAATCGCCGTACAGTTGCAGAATCACGCTGTCCGTCAACGACCTTCCAACCATACTTCCTTGCTAGTCGCAGGTAAGCCCTCCTCACCATTCTGAGGTAGGTAAGATCGCCCTCGTGAAGATCACGTTCTCTGATCTTTCGTATGAAAGACGTTCGCGGCGTTACATCCAACACGACCACTACATCAGGCTTCGGCAAACCTTCCTCCAGCGAATTGAGCCAAGCCGAGGGAAGGCCGTGCGCGACTCCATACGCCAAGTTTGATGGGCTGTAGCGATTAACGATAACAACCCGACCGCGCCCAACTCTGTTAACTAGTTCCCTCGCTACTTCCCATCTATTTGCCGCATAGAGAAGATGAACCGAATGCAAGTCGATTCGGATCTTTCCAGCTAAGTATGCCTTCAATTCTCTACCTAACGGGGTTGTGTAATCCGGAAAGTTCCAGACAGACACAGGCAGACCCATGTTTCGAATTTCTCCGGCGAGGAGATGGGCCTGTGTTCTCTTCCCTGCTTGATCGATTCCCTCAACGGCGATGAGCCTGCCGCGTTTCTTAGGCAATGGTCCTTGACGCCCATTCATTGTTTCATGCATTTCCAATTAAAAGTAGACGACTTAACCTGCCCACGATCTACACGGAGTTCTATGCGCCGGTACTGTTGAGGACATTGCCAGACAATTGGCTAAGCCCTCATCACAATCATTGATATGTTACTTTGCATTTCCACTTCTCCGACAAGACAAATGCGCACTACAACCAAGATAGCGAAAGTAATCGGAAGAGAGATTCTGGATTCTCGGGGGAACCCTACTGTCGAAGCAATCGCTTCGGCCCGCGGCTTATCTGCCACCGCAGCTGTACCATCTGGAGCATCAACCGGGACGCATGAAGCCCTGGAACTCCGAGATCGAAACTCAAAACGTTACAATGGATTAGGGGTGTTAACGGCTGTCAAGAACATTGACGATGTGATTGGGCCAAAGCTGAGGAACCTCGACCCACGCCAGCAATCAAAGATAGATGAGCTCATGATCAAACTCGACGGTACATCTAACAAATCCCACCTCGGAGCGAACGCGATACTGGCAGTGTCGCTAGCCGTGGCGAAGCTATCAGCCCAATTGGAAGGCGTTTCCCTCTTCAATTATCTAAGTAAAGGCAGGGGGCGAACGCTTCCCGTTCCCGTAATGAACGTCATAAACGGTGGAAAACACGCTGGCACTGGCTTGAAGATGCAAGAGTTCATGGTCATCCCCACCGGAGCGAAGAGCTTCAGTGAATCACTCAGGATTGGAGTCGAAGTCTACCACGCACTCAAGAGAGTGATTCTGGCAAAGCATGGAAAGTCAGCCATCAACGTAGGGGACGAAGGAGGCTTCGCCCCTCCAGTCAGCAAAACTACTGAGGCGCTTGAGCTTGTTCTCCAAGCGATATCTGAAGCAGGGTATTCAGCAGGCAAAGATGCGTTCGTGGGAGTCGATGCTGCTTCCTCCGAATTCTACGAGAACGGCACATACAGACTCGACGGCCAGAGCAAGTCCGCAGAAGAGCTGATGCAGTTCTACATTCAATTAACTCAAGAGTTTCCAATCCTATACATCGAAGACCCATTCGAGCAAGAAGACTTTGAGCACACCGCGCAACTGACCAAGAGGATTGGGAAGAGAGTCGAAATCGTAGGGGACGACATCTTCGTAACCAATGTCTCCAGGTTAGAGCGCGGGATAAACGCCGGGGCTGCTAATGCGCTCCTCATGAAAGTGAACCAAATAGGATCCCTTACAGAGGCGTTTAATGCGGCGAAACTTGCGTTAAAAAGCCACTATCGAGTGGTGACCAGCCACCGGTCGGGGGAGACGGAGGACGCCACCATATCGGATTTAGCGGTGGCGTTGAACTGTGGACAGATAAAAACGGGGGCTCCCTGCAGAGGCGAACGGACAGCCAAATACAATCGCCTGCTTCGCATAGAGGAGGAACTGGACTCGAGAGCAATTTTTCCTGGAATTGCCGCATTTAGGTTCTAGTATGTGAACAATGCATTTTGCGTCGCGTTCACATGGGCCACTTGGCAATCGCGCTTGACCCAGAAGGTAACAGCTTCGGCAATTATCATTTTCAGTCCCCCTTGATTTGTTGAACGCGCCCTCTCAGGACGCAAGAGCTTAATATGAAATTGAACGTGAAAGGCGCATGGCCAACACTAGGATTTTCTTCACTTCGGACGTGCACGGATCGGAAGTCTGCTTCCTGAAATTCTTGAACGCGGCTAAATTCTACCAGGCAAACGTGCTCATATTGGGCGGCGATATCACTGGTAAAATGATCGTTCCGTTAGTGGAACAAGGAGATGGGAGTGCGGTGGCCGATTTTCTTGGAGTTCGTGAAGTAGTGAGGACCGGCGATGAGCGGCAGGCCCTAGAGAAGATAATTAGAAATAGTGGTTACTATCCATATTCGACGACTCCCGACGAATTCGAAAAGCTTCAAGCCGACAAGAACTTGGTCACCGAACTCTTTTCGAAAGTGATGGCAGCAGGGGTTCAGAGGTGGGTTGGGATTGCCGATCAACGCCTCAAGGGAACGAAGGTCAAATGCTACATCAGCCCCGGTAATGATGATCGCTTCAACATTGACGATGTGCTCCGAGCCTCAACTGAAATCATCTACCCAGAGGAAGAAGTTGTCTCAATCGATGACCACCACGAAATGATTACGAGCGGATGGGCAAACACAACCCCTTGGAAAAGCCCCAGGGAGGTACCGGAAGAAGAGTTGATCAAGAAATTCCAACCGATGATAGATAAGGTTCAAAATATGGAGACTGCGATCTTTAATTTGCATATTCCTCCATATGAGACTCCAATAGATTTAGCGCCGGAGCTTGACGCCAACCTGAAACCCGTGATCAAAGGCGGGTCGATGAGCATGGTCCATGTCGGAAGCAAAACCGTGAGACAGCTAATAGAGCAACATAAGCCAATGCTCGGGATCCACGGTCACATTCATGAATCACGCGGCTTCGTGAAAATCGGACGGACGCTATGCATCAACCCTGGAAGTGAATATGGAGAGGGAATCCTTCGAGGCGCAATCATTAACCTAGACCAGAAAGAGGTCAAGAACTACATGCTTACACAAGGCTAGCTTAAGTCCAAAAACAGATTCGAATTTTCTATTTCGAATCTCGGCAGGCCTTGACGATTACTCGCCTTCCAAGAGGTTATTGTAGGCGAGCAGCCAGTGTAGTAGGTGGTGGCGTGGTTGGATGCGTATGACGCAGTAGCGACAAAACTCGATGTGGGTGAGTTCACTTCAAAGAATGTGCCGCAGGATGTTAAACTCAAGGTATTGGAGGCCGCACGGCTCTCGGGAAGTGGGATGAATGCGCAACACTGGAGGTTCGTATTGGTTCAGGGGCGTGATCGCCTCAAGACACTTGCGAGTGATAGCACAACTGGAAAGTGGGTTGAAGGCGCTGACTTCGCTGTGATCGTTTTGACTAATCCGAAGTACGGGTTCCATTTGATTGACGCAGGTCGAGCTTTGACGAGTATGCAGATAGCGGCTTGGAATTTCGGCGTAGCCTCCAGAATCTTCACGGGTGTCAGTCGAGAGGCGTTTGAGAAGGATTTCGGTATCCCAAAGGATTTGAGTCCTAGCGTTATCGTTGGCTTCGGTTATCCAACAAGAAAGATATCTGGAAAGAAGAAGCGAAGTCCGCTCAGCGAAGTAGCCTTCCTTGACCGTTTCGGCAAACCTTTGACTAGGGAGCAATTGTAGGCTAAAGAAACCACAGGTCGCACAAAGTGTTAATCGAACTGGAATCTACGATACGGATGTAGGGATTATTGTGCCATTGACAAAGTCCGAGTTGATCGCACTTCTAAGCGAACCCAGAATGGCCCATCTCGCCACATCGTCTTCAAGGGGAACCCCTCGAGTCAGCCCAATTTGGTATGTATACGATCAAGGTTGCTTCTACTTCACTACACGGCTCGGACGAATCAAGGGTAACCACATTCAACAGAATCCAAACATCGCCCTAAGCGTTGCCACGGACGAACGCCCCTACAGGGCTGTTTGCGCGTTCGGTAAAGCTCAACTCGTTCAGAAGGACCGGGACAAATGGTTGGAGAGAATCTCTATCCGATATGGTGAGGAGGAAGGAAGAAGTTGGTTAACCGAGGCCGCGAAGCAAAAAGGGAGGGTCGTTTTCAAGCTTCAGCCAGATCGGGTACTATCTTGGCATTACGGACGCGACGACGCTGAGCGACAAGAGAAGGGCGAGTCAATGGCTACGCAAACTTAAGTCCGCTGTTGATTTTCTAAACTTTCTTCTTCTTGTCTCAGTCAATCTTTCCCGTGTACTCTTGAGATGGCCTTCGTACAGTCTGATTTTTCTTTCGAAGAAATCGGCGGCTTCCCTGCAAGCCGTTTCCTGAGTTAAGGCGTACTTGGCAAGAAAAGGAATTAGGAGACCGTATGCTTGTTCCCTAATCATCGGTTCAGGTCGACCGCTCTTGGCGCTTTCATCAACTGCTAGAGAAAGCGCGTTCTTCAAACTCTGCAATTGAACGCCTTCGACCGTAGCTCTAGGCTCCGGCGCGGTTTTCTTAAATGTGAAAACAAAATCGCCGACGAAGGCTCCAATTCGCATGGCGTGAAACGTAGTCATGTAAGGTCTAATTGGTGCTTGATACTGTATTCCGTTGGATGGAAGGATGAACCCTGACCTTACCGCAGCTGTGATGAAGCTTGCTACCACACGGAAGTCCTTACTGTTGAACGTTGAAACAAAATTCCCATCGGGCTTCAACACCCGATAGCATTCATCGAAGATCCCTTTCAAAAGTTTTTCATAGTCTGCGAGAGATTTTCCTTGACTTCTATTGATTATGACTTCATCTTTCTTTTCGATTAGCTTGCCATCATTCATCCAAACGTACCAAAAGTCTGAAAGTTCCGCGTAGTTGACGTTTCCTCCGTAAGGCGGGTCTGTGATCACAGTATCCAATGCATTACTTGGGATCGGAAGATCGCTACTGTTTCGGGTTAAAACGAGACATGTTGCGTCTCCGTCGACGAGTTCTTTGAAATCGTGTGCGAACTTCGAGAAGTTCCCAATGTGATCGTTGCTGTAGCTTTTCCCTCTGTGAACTGCACTGAATCGACGTTTGAAGATGTTCCACACGTTGAGTTCGAGACTCTTCGGATAGATCCAGTATGCATGCATCGCCCACCCCTCAACAATCGTGCCTCTGAGGTGCGACTGACGACTGGCCCATTTCAGTGAACTGCTAAACACAAAAGAGAGCAGATCCTTCGCGGGGGCGCTAGCGAGCTTCGAAATTTCTTTGCGAAGGATCGAGAGGGCCAGAAGGTTTCTCTTTGTAAAAAGCTGATGGAAGCTTACGAGTTTCCGTGCCAGAAGATAATCTGTCTTAACCCCCTCAGGAATACGGGTTAAGGGAAACCATAGATCGCGTTCTTTCACGGTGTTTTCGAAATTTCGCTCAATGCGCGTTACCAGGCGGTAGTCGCCGTCGGTGGCGACTTGTTCGAATGGACCACAGGTGGGGCAGTCGCATTTGATGCGTATGATACGCTTGGCTTTCTCATCCCACTCCAGCCAATCTGCGACGGCGTCCGATCGGCATTTGTTACAGTGTGTTCGGTAGAGTAAGGAAAGTTCGTTTCCAACTCGATCAGTCAGTTGAGTGAACAAGGAACGAAACTCGACAAGATCGGCGGGGGCACACTCCATTGACGTTACGTAGGCAGCAATCGGGTTGACGTCAACACCGACCGCCTTCCTGCGTAGCTTCAGTGCTTCCACGACGGTCACCCCGCCTCCGCAAAAAGGGTCTAGCACGATGTCCCCTGGCGACGAGTAATGGGATAGAAGATCTGAGAAGACGTTCCACGGCCGTCGGGCAAAATATTTGTGCATTCTGTAGACTGCGGTATGAGGCTTGGCTTCCAATGTTTTTGAGTACACCGATGTCATTGGTGGTCGAGTCTTCCCTGCGGCTGTTTCTTATATCGGTCTGAGCCGTAAGCCTTAGACCTGGGTTACCGATGATTAAGAAAGCTGTCTTTAGGGAGGGTCACGTGCCGAAAGGTGGGACATGCATTTCCACCTTCCTAGTACTCACGGGGAAGGGTGGTATTCTTGTGGGGAAGATGACGAAACCGGACATATGGGTTGAGAGGTTCTTCGTTGGTGAAAACTTTGCGCCTCAATATGCTTCTTCTGGGAAATGGCTTCTTCCTGCTTCCCACCTGAAGTATGGCGAGAAACCCGACGACGCAGCAGAGCGAGTACTTACCGAACAGGTAGAGGCCACCGGCGTGAAGTTGACATTCAGTCAGGTTCAATCGCACCTATCCCAAGACCCCAATGACCCCGAGTCTGCACATTGGGACATATGCTTCATTTACGAGGGAAGGGTGAAAGGAGAGCTGAAACGACCTGAGTGGTTCTCTGAACTAAGATTTGTTAAAGCCAATGAGCTGACGGCTGACGATTTCACCCGCGGACATGGGGATGTGCTCAAAGAATTCGGAATGATTCACTAGGACCCAGCCTTCCTTACAAGCATTCGACAAATGCCTAATCTTGACGAAGTTTGGGCGCACCCAGTCGCTTTTCCTGTTAGTTCCGCCTTGGCTGTTTTTCGCAGTTCTCGTGGGATGGCTCGCATATCTTGTTGTAGCAGTGCTGGTTGCTACTGGGCGCCGGAATGCGTATCCACTAGCTTTTGTGTTTTCGATCCTCACGCTCAGAGTTTCATTACCGTAGCCAGAACATTACGCACATGTTGAAGCCGGGCTTTCTCTGGCTTCCAGCACATTCATCGTTGGTTCGGCTCTGCAAGTGGCACTCATAGTCCTCATTCCAATCTATCTTTACCGCACGCATACAAGCGCGAAGCAAACCTAGGTTCTCACGGTTAAGTCCGCAAATTGGAAGCCGTCTCGTATCACTCGTTCACCGACCTGAACTGGGATGGGTGTCTTGAAGATCGGACCATCATATACGAACGTGTGAAATTCCCCATTCTCACCACACGGGTCTACGTTTTCAGGCAAATCTCTGACGAGGGAAGAGTCGAATTCGCGTCCGGCAAAGCGAGCATCAAGCTTTCTTGGGTCAACGCAGCAGATTATTGCTCGAAAACCAACCGCTAACATTTCTCTAGCCAAGTTCGCTGTATCTTTTCCCCAAACTGGGAAAACCGGTGTTAGATCTATCTGAATGATTTTTTCCTCGCGGTACTTACGGATATCTTCTAAGAACAGATCGCCGAAGATAACGTGCGTAACTCCTTTTCCCTTCCAAAACGATAGCACTTCGCGCATTTTCTCCTCATACACGGCGTTGGGGCAGGGATATGGAATCATCACCTTCTGCAATTGAATGCCCAATGACTCTGCCTGCAATTCGAGAAGTTCTTCCCTGACCCCATGCATTGACACACGGTGGAATGCGTCACTGATAGTAGTGAGCAAGCAGATGACTTCAAGTTCCTTCGCGGCTAATGCCCGGTGAAGAGCCATGGCACTATCTTTGCCAGAGGACCAAGAGAGAATAGCCTTCGGCCCACTCAAGGTTGTCGTCGTCTTATTCACGGCATGAAGGCTTTCTAATTAATAGAGACTGCCGATGTGGCTGAGGGTACCTTCGTTCCAGGGTTCATGATGTTGTTTGGATCGAAAAGCCGTTTTAGGTTCTTCATCAATTCGATCTCCTTTTTGTCCAGAAATTGCTCAAGCTTCTCCGTTCTAGTTTTGCCTATGCCATGTTCGCCAGTTATGACGCCGCCAAGAGCCATTGTAGCTTTGTAGACTTTGTCGGTCAATTCACCTACGTTCTGAATTTGTTCGTCCTGTTTTCGCATTATGTGAACGTGCAGATTGCCGTCGCCCGCGTGGCCGTAGACTGGCAAGGGAACACCGGTCTCCTTTGAGATATCCTCGACGATTTTTATGATCTGCTCAATCCTAGAAATCGGCACTACAATGTCCAAGATGTCTAGAACGTCAGGTTTGAGTGCGGTGTAGAGATTACTTCTTATCGATAGAATGTTTTCTTGATCCGTCGCTGATTCGGCGGCGAAAATCTCTAAAGACGAATTCTCCTTGCAAATCTCGGATATCCTCAAGCTCTTCGAGAGCATTTCGTCCCTGGTATCTTCGCCGACGATTATCAGTAAGTAATATTTGCCGGTCGTGACGGGCCAAGTCTTTCCTATGTGTTTGGCTGTTCGTTCCATTAGATCCCTCTCAACGTACTCGATAGCCAAAGGGGCCACACCTTGTTTGAGAATGGTTGGAACTGTGCCTATCGCTGCGTGGCGGTCGTTGAAGGGAACGACCAAAGTGATTGAGGCGCCTTCTTTCCCGTAGAGCTGAATTGTCACATTTGTTACGATTCCGAGAGTACCTTCACTTCCAATAATGAGCTGCATAAGGTCGTAGCCAACGTTATCTTTGTGCACCTTTCCACCGAGATGGAGCAGTTCTCCGGTTGGGAGGATGACCTCTAGAGCCCTAACGTGATTGCGCATTACGCCATGCCTAACTGCTCTGGAGCCACCTGCGTTTGTGGCTACGAGTCCCCCGACCTGAGCGTTTTCGTCGCCTGGGTGTGGTGGGAAGGAAAGACCCTCTTTACCCGACACTTCAATTAACTTGCCAAGCGTCACCCCTGCTCCCGCATCGGCCATCATGTTATCTTTGTCAATCTCGATGTGGTTCAGTCGTTCGACCGATAACACTACGCCATTCCTTGTCGGCACTGCCCCCCCTACGAGACCCGTACCGGCTCCGCGAGGGAATATTGGAATCCTATGCTCGTTCGCGAGTTTAACGATGGCTGCTACCTCGTTTGCGTTCTTGGGTCTCACCACGACAATGTCGCTTGCAGACTTAGGTTCCATAGCTGCAGGGGTCTCATCTGAGAGATAATTGAGCATACTTTCTCTCTTGGTAACCGTCTGATCTCTCCCAACGATCGATTCAAGCTCTCTCACCAAGACCGGATCCATTGACGATCAAGCGTAGGCAGGCTCAGCATAGTAGATAACCTTGCGCATAGGCGGTTAAAGCGGGCGGGTGCCATAGGCGGGGTCGCGAGTCAACATACTATTTAGCGACGATTTCGACGGTGACATTCTGTGGGAGAATCGAAGAAATTGGCTGAAGGCGCCAGTAGGGGACCCCCCCCTGTAGGGGGAGGTGGGCTCTCGGCTTGGGAGCGTCTCGTAAGCCATGTCCAGTTAGCCCCTGAGCAGCTGTACGGGAGAATGGAAGAAAGACTTCAGACCGTTGTATGCGATCATTTGACCAAGATCTATGGAAGCAGTGAAACCAAAGCGCTCGACGCCTTAAGTTTCTCCTTGAGTTCCCGCGGGATATTCGTGCTTATCGGCAGGAACGGGTCGGGCAAAACGACCCTCGTACGAATCTTGGCGACTGAACTTGAACCAACCTCTGGCAAGGCTACGATAAACGGAATCGATGTCGTAAGGGAGGCACGGAAACTCAGAGAGAAAATTGCGATCGTACCCCAAGAAGCCAGGCCAATACCCTGGATGACACCTCTACAAACAGTTCAGGCATATCTTCTCTGGAGAGGATTCGGCTACTCCGAGGCAAAGCACAGAGCTCTGCTAGCGCTTGAGAAGCTTGGTCTTTCCAAGTCCTGCGATGAACTGAATCGAAAGCTATCCGGAGGGATGAGGAGGAAAGTGATGGTTGCAACGGTTCTTTCATCGGAAGCGGAAGTAATTTTCTTGGACGAGCCCACTACAGGTCTCGACCCAATTTCAAGGAGAGAGTTCTGGGCAACTCTCAGAGAGGTCGGAAGAGAGCGCTTCACGTTCCTCACTACTCACTACCTAGAGGAGGCTGAGGAGCTAGGTGACAAAATCGGTATTTTGGATCGAGGTAGGCTAATCCGTATGGGCACAATGAAGGAGCTACGGGATAGTGTCAGCTACAACTACAGCCTAAAGATCCTATCAGGGCCGATGGAAGGCATCCCTGCGCCCGAGACGGGTGAGATCATTACCGGACAGGACGGCAATGCCATGATCCTCACAACAGAAAACGAGGCCTACAGGATTTCAAGAGAGCTTGTCAAGCAAGGCCTCAAGTTCGCTGTTAACCCAGTTTCCCTTGATGACATATTCTTCTATCTTGCGAGGCGGAAAGTAGGTGAATGATTCCGTAAGAGGAAACCAGTCGTTGCGTAGGAGGAACATGTTTAGTCAGATTCTCGCTAGTATCCTGGTTAATTCTGTTTATGAAATGCGGAACTTTCCGATTGTTCTCATCAATACAGTTCTTTCTCCTCTCTCCTTTCTGCTCGTCATCGTCTTCGTAAGCCACGGCGCCTTACTCGGTGAGGCCATTCAGGGCGGCTTCATAATGAGTATGTTTTCGGCTGGTGTGGGACTTCAGGGCGACCTCTCCCACTTGAAGAATGATTTCAAACTTCAAGACATGGTCGTTAGTTCGCCAACCAGTTGGCAAACTTACATGTTCGGGATGGCGATCTCGGAACTTGTCTATTCACTCCCCGCCCTCGTCGTGCTTGGAGTGCTCGCTTATTACTTCATGAATTTGAACGCTCTTGGCATACTGGGGTTTGGCGGGGTGCTTCTTCTAATGTTCTTGACCTCAATCGCGATCGGGTTTACTCTTTCAACATTCTCCACGGACATCGTCCAAAGCTTCGCCTTCTCGAGGCTAATTTCAACGCTCTTCTCGACGATACCTCCCGTCTACTATCCGATTACGTACATCCCGCTTCCGTACAGATACGTAGCGTATCTCTCTCCAACAACTTACGCTGCAGAGCTTGCGCAGAACGCTGCTGGGTATCTCCCTTTGTCATCTACAAACGCCACATTGGACTGGATCGTACTCATTGCCGTTACTGTGTCGCTGTTTCTTGTGGCAAGCACCAAGGCAAGATGGGTTGAGATCTAGTAGAGATCAAGTGGTCTCGAAGCGCTTGAGCCCGTTCACGCACTTATGTAATCGCTTCTCTTAACAATGCCCACGACGGGTTCATGGTTTAGGAACCTTTTCACGTTCTCAGCCGCATACGCTGCACCCTTCGTAAGAGATTTCGGAACTAGGCCTGAATTGTGTGGGGACCCTAGGAAGTTTGGGAGTTCCAAGAATGGGTAATTAGTACGAAACTTTCCGTTGCGTAAAGGTTCATTCCACCACGCGTCCACCGCTGCCGTGAAATTCGGATCGGCCTTCAACTTCTCGTATAGCGCAGCCTCATTGATTATGTCTCCGCGAGCTACGTTCACGAGGATAGCGGAATCCTTCATCCAACCCAGCTCTCGGCTACCTATTAGTCCCCGAGTTGAATTCGTTAACGGAAGCGCAACAACTACCACATCAGCGTGTCGCAACACGTATTCGAGATTCCTGAGGGTTCCAATGAATTCAACGCACTCATCCGTTTTCCCAGTACTATTGATCGCGTAGATTTTCACACCGAAACATTGTAGGAGGCGAGCAGTAGCTTTGCCGATTCCTCCGAACCCCAAGATTGCGCACGTGGACCCCTTCAACATTCGGTTTGCGTTAGTTTGATCAAATATGCCATTCTTGAGTTTGTTGTGCCGGTCTAGGATATTCTTCGTTACTGCTAGCGTCATTGCCAGTATGTGCTCTGCCATCGGCTCCGCATAGGCCCCAGCGTTGCTTGCAATTGTAAGAGTGGGGGGTAGTTGAGGGAATGGGAGATGATCTGCTCCGGCGGAGAGTAGCTGCATCATCTTTGCGTGGGAGATCATTCCGAACTCCGCAGGTTGCAGTTCGCGTGCAGGTTGCCACGAAATCAACACGTCCGCTGAGGCAAGTTCCCGTGAACGCTCCTTCGGTGAAATCTCTGAAAGAAAGATGACTCGGGCAGTTTGGTCCAGAACTTTGAGTACAAGCCCACGCAGGTCGCCGTCAGCAGAGAAAGTGACCACAATGTTCGTCATGAATTCACTCAAACCCATCACTAATTCACAATTGGGGAGGCTATTTGGATTCTGCAATCAACCGTGAGCTGCGGCGGTTTTGATGTGCATGTTGGCATGATCACCAACATGATCTAGATATCAACTTTATTTGACCGGTGAAACTGGATGCGTCATAGAATCTGTGGTCGCTAACGATGTTTGACGTATCCGAAGCGAAGGCTCTAGAGCAGGAGATAATTCAAGTCAGGCGGACAATCCACATGCAACCGGAGTTGTCCTATGAAGAGTTTGAAACGGCCAAACTAGTTGCGGAAAAACTGCGGACCTTGGGCATCTCTGTGCGGACAAAGGTTGGTGGAACTGGTATTGTTGGTTTGCTGAACGGCGGTAAGAAAGGGAACGTAGTCGCGCTCAGAGCCGACATGGACGCGCTGCCTGTGACTGAGAATGTGGATGTGCCATTCAAGTCGAAACGGGAAGGGGTTATGCATGCTTGTGGGCACGACACGCATGTTGCCATGCTGCTCGGATCCGCGATGCTACTTTCAAAACATCGAGATGACCTTCATGGTCAAGTGAAGTTTCTCTTTCAACCTGCGGAAGAGGATGGAAGTCGGGGAGGAGCCAAACCAATGATAGACGATGGGGCCATGAAGAATCCGAAGGTCGGTTATGTTTTCGGGTTGCACATTAGCGGTACTGAACCTTCGAACGTCTTCGCCTCGCGACCTGGTCCGATAATGGCTGCCCCCGACACCTTCAAAATTAGAATAATTGGTAAGGGTGGCCACGGGTCCTCGCCGCATGACGCCGTCGACCCTGTATTCGTATCAGCACAAGTAGTTACGGGACTTCAGGGGGTCACGAGCCGAATGATCGATCAACGTGAACCCTTCGTAATCTCAGTCTGCAGCATACATGCAGGGACGAAGGATAACATCATCCCTGACGAGGCTTTACTTGAAGGGACAATTCGCACAATGGATGAGAAGACTAGAGTTCAAGCGAAAAAGTACCTCAGCTCTGTCGCTAAATCCGTTAGCCGGGCGTTCAAAGCCACCGCCGAGGTCGAATTCAAAGAAAACGCATACCCCGTCACTGTCAACGATCCCTCAGTGACAAACAAAGTCATGCGAATACTCAGAACGATCAGTGGAACTAGAACAGTGGTGTGTAAACCTATCATGGGCGCTGAAGATTTCTCACGGTTCCTCCAGAAGTCGCCGGGAACATTCTACTTTCTCGGCACGCTCAACGCGAAGAAAGGTTGCATGAACACAAACCATAGCTCGAAATTCAAAGTGGATGAGGATGTTCTCAAGTACGGTGCCCTCTCGCTAGCCAAAGTCGCTTACGAGTTTGGCAAGTCAAATTAGGCTCATGTACTGACGATACATTCACGGAATCTGGTTCGCATGTATCGTTGAAGCAGTTGCTATGATGGATTGACTTGATTTTGTGTAACGTGCAATCTCGCAAAAGAAGCGGAAACGTGTTTGATCCAATTAGCTTGTATTTGCAAATGCTCCAGCGTACCCATGCAAACAATCCTATCTCGTATACGAGTTGGTTTCGTTAGTTTTTGCGTTGATTGTTTGCAGGCATTCTTGTTTAGAGCCGCGGTAAGAATCATATAGATGCTTATGAGTAGGGCTGGCGCACTTGGAAGATACCGGAGGCACCTTCCATTTCTGATGGCGATTGTTTTCTTCGCGACGGGGGATTACATGTCGCTAATTCGAGTGCTCCGATTCGTCTTCTAAGATGAACCCGTTGGCGGGCGTCCAATTACAACCGCTATCACTATTAGATTCGGATCTCCCGAACCAGGTCTGTCTGCCGTCGTTTTGACGGGAATAGTTTTTGTGGTATGCATCGACGTGGGATCAAGTCTGTATCAAGTATTAACCCTAAATACTCGCGGCGACAGGACGCGGGTGACAACCACCCCCCCTGTCGACTGTCTTACAGTCGCCCGCTCCCCAGAAACTGTAGAACATAGGTAGTTTCGGACTTTTCAGCGCTCTCGGCGAGGTTTGAAGCCTGGGCCGCGCGAAGAGAGTTCGCGTCTTTCATCTCGATTCTTGAACCGAATTCGGTTGACATGATTCTGGATGTGGGTGCAGGTTATGGCTGGGTCTCCGCCAATGTAGCTGGCTCTGTGGCGAGTTGCTGGCGTTGGAACCAGATCGAAAACGAGTCCGACAAATACGTAGAAATCATCCGAGTGTCAAAGTAATGCTGGCTGTCGTGGAATTCCTCCCATTTCGGCAACTGCTCTTCGATAAGATTTACCTGAAACGATCATTTCATCACTTTACAGACCAAGAAGCAGGACTGAAGGAAGCACGCAGAGTCCTGAAAGCCGAAGGCATTCTCGTCATACAAGAGGTGAGTCCTGAGCGACAATGGAAACTAATCCAACTTCCGGAGCGGTGGCTGAGAAGAGCTCACGTAAACTTCCTGTCTCTCAATGACTCAGAGGTGAAATTAGAGAGAGAAGTAATAATAATAATTTCACGTGACGTATTCGAAACCCGCAGTTGCCGGATTCTTTCTTGTGGCAAACAAAAAACAGATCAGACTTTGCCATCGAGATTTCAAGAATTCAACTCATCCTCGCCCAGCGCGGACTGCTTCTGGTAATAGGTATCTCCGCTGGGGTCGGGCATCTTCTTTAGCAGACCGTTATTGGAGAGCCTGTCGCACGCGGCTTGAACTTCATCTGAATCGAGCTTGATACCAAATTGTTTTCGGACTTCTTCCTCGACTTCGAAGACACCCTTCCTCTGCATGTCGGCTAGAACATGGTAAATCTTGCCGTCGAGTGTATCTGCTGTCGGGGGTTTTGGAAGTTGGACAAGTTTCTGGTCACTCGTCTTTAACCGTTCTATTACCTTTGCCCAGTCATTTAGATTCCTTCGCCTACTCCGTCCGCTCAAGAGTTCAATGAATACTCTACCTTTCTCGTTGGCTCCTTCCTGCCATTTGACCTCGAGACTGGGCTTCGTCACGTGCCCCGTGTGGCCTTTGACAGAAGAGATGGAGGATATTTTAATGAACAAATTATCCCCCCCGAGGGGGATAGAGGCTAAGTTTTCCACATCCGAGTATACCAGAGGCATTTTCCCAAAGGGCGTGGTCTTAAGGTCATCTTCCTTCTCGTGGGTACAAACGAATATCAATCTGCGGGTTGTCAACAAGAGAGTACCTTCCAATTCACCACCTAATCGTCCCTCTAACTCCTTGGCTCTTCCTGCCTCTCGCATCACGACACCTTGCTCTTGCGCTAGCATGACCTCGTCAGTTTCATTTGGCAATTTGGAACCCAAGCCAAGAGTCGATTCTTGGCATTAAAGGGTAACCGTTTGCGCTCAACAAAAACCTTAGGCGATTATGATTTAAGAAAACTAAGCGACGCGAAAATCACGCTTCTGAGGCGGAACTCAGGTTCGGGGCCGTGCTATCTTACGGGAGGCAGTTAGACTGTTTTGGTTCTGGTTTATGGTCGATAAGGTGGCGCAAGCATGGAAACTAATGTCAAGCAGTCTGGATGTAGGGTGGTATGGACCACATCGGGATTCCAACGCAGAGGGTTTTCTGGAATGGGTATGGTGGGAACGGTTGGGTTTGCGGCCAGTTAGGGTAAATGAACCCGTACACTTGGACAGCGTTGTTTTGATATGTGGAAATCGTTGTCTGATTCAGGTTCCATACTACATAGGTTATCCCCGTCGCAACGTACAGATCCACACACGATGAGTCGCTAGTCAAATATCCAGTAACAGTGACTGGGGGCCCTTAGTTGCAGACGTATGGGTTGAATGGGTAGCCACAATACTGTTGGCTGAACCAAGTCGGCGGTGGGCCTGCTGCTAGGGTTGTAAATGAGGCTACCGTCATTGTATAGGCCTGAGTTCTCGTGGTGACGGACGTGAAGCTGAAGGTTGTCAGCTGCATCTGAGTGACGTAACTCGTCTGGGTTTGGGTCACAGTCCCTGGGCCGCGAACAGCTAGCCCGACTACTACAAAGCCCATTAAGGCGAGAGCGATAATCACGACGTAGAAAACTGTCTTCGGCAATGTCACGTGCTGCTTAGATTCGTTTAGCGGCCTTGATTCAACCCCGGTTGTATCCGAGGCTCCACATTGGTGGCAGAATAGAGCTTGGTCGCTTAGTTCAGTTCCGCAGTTTGGGCAATTCTTTAATTATGATCCCCCCCCGGCTGAGCCGTTTGCTATTTTGGGTGGGGAGTTTGATTCGAAATACCTCGATTCCTGTTAGCTTAACTCACCCTAATAGGTTGAATTTGGATAATGAGGTGATCCGTCGGGTAGAAGGGTAGCAAGAAAGGCGAAATTCTTCGCTTCGATTAGTCTGACAGCTTTCTCGCCGAGTTTGGCGGGCATTGCGCGACCAAAGCTTATGCGCGTTGTTGATCTACATCATGCCTGGTGGCATTCCGCCCATGCCGCCTGGCATGCCTCCCGGCATTCCACCACCGGCTGGACCTTCTTTTCCTTTCGAGGATACTACATCGTCGATTCTGAGGAGCATGCTTGCTGCTTCTGTTGCCGACTTCACGACTTGCTGCTTCACTCTGAGCGGTTCGATAATATTATCTGCGTACATGTCGGCTATTTTGCCGGTCTTGACCTGAACGCCGTACCACTTGTTTCCGGGTTCTGCATGTTTAGACCTTAACTCGACCATGATGTCGATTGGGTCTAAACCAGCGTTTTCGGCGATAGTTAGCGGTATAGTTTCTAAGGCGTCAGCGTAGGCTTCAATCGCCAACTGTTCGCGGCCACCGACTTTCATCGCGAATTCGCGCAGTTGTTTTGCGGTTTCGGCTTCTGGTGCGCCTCCCCCGGCTACGATCTTCTGATCTTCAACGGCGTTTCTGACAACGCAGAGTGCGTCGTGGAATGATCGTTCTGCTTCGTCCACCACATGATCTGACCCACCTCGAATCACGACTGTGACGGCTCGCGGGTCTTTGCACTCGCGAACGTAGACGAGTTTATCGTCACCAATCTTCACTTCCTCCACGAGCTTCGCCTCTCCGAGAGCATCCGGAGTGATATCTTTCGTACTCGCGAGGATCGCTCCCCCTGTAGCTTTCGCCAATTTCTCCATGTCACTGCTGCTGGCGTTCTTGACGGCCAGGATGTTCTTCTTTGATAGGAAGTGCAGTGCAAGGTCGTCGATTCCTTTCTCGCAGAAGATCACATTCGCTCCACTCTTCACCACTTTGTCCGTCATCTCCCTGAGCATCGATTCCTCTTCGTCGAGGAAGAGTTTCATTTGGTCTGGAGAGTTAATGTTGATTTTCGCGTCGAACTCAGTTTTCTCAATCTCAAGTTTGGCGTTAAGCAAAGCGATTCTTGCGTTCTTGACTTGCTTCGGCATTTGAGGATGAGATACCTCCTTATCGACCACGATGCCCCTAACCAATTCGCTCTCATCCATGCTCTCTCCTTTCTTCTTGACAACTTTAATCCTGTCAATGTCGGCGGTGACCTTTCCTGCCCGCTCTTCAGAGATTTGACTAACCGCTTCAGTTGCCAGCGTGGCGAGGTGGTCGCTAGTGCCCACCGTGGCTTTCGTTGCCATCGAGGTGATGGCAATGAGTTTGAGCATCTTCATGTCACCAGGTTGGATGGGGACTGAGAGGCTTTCTAGAATTTCCAGTGCCTTCTCAGAAGCTTTCTTGTATCCTTCAACTATGACAGTGGGATGGACTTCTTGGTCCAGAAGTTTCTCAGCTTTGGATAATAATTCGCCGGTGAGGACAACGGCTGTGGTTGTGCCGTCGCCAACCTCGTTGTCTTGGCTTTTCGCGACTTCAACCAACATCTTGGCTGCGGGGTGTTGAACGTCCAACTCCTTCATGATCGTAGCCCCATCGTTCGTAATCACTACATCACCCATGCCGGATACGAGCATCTTATCCATACCTTCGGGGCCGAGTGTAGTGCGGATGGTTTCAGTTACAACCTTTGCAGCCAGAATGTTGTTACGCTGTGCGTCCCGACCGCGGGTCCTTGTAGAACCTTCCTTCAGAATAAGGACAGGAATGTTGCCTTCAGACATTTCAGTAATCTCACGCGACTGCTAGCGAAGCGTAATAGATAAGTCCTTTCTCGCTTCGGGAGACACAGGTACAGTCTTTCACAGAATCACTGCGCCGGAAAGACTTTAACTCTGAAAGAAGTCGTTGTGCAACGGATTTTCAAATCCATCAACGTGAACAGTAATGGCTAACCTAGATGAAGCGGGAAAAAGGAAGACCGTGAACATAAAGACGGTTCTAATCGCGGTAATCGTTGTGATATCCGTGATAGCAGCCGGATACGCAATGGTAACGGTTAGCAGGACCTTCGAGACATTCGAAATTCGTCCCTTCGATTTCGTTACGTTACCTGCAACACCCGTCTCGAAGACGGGGGAAGTTGTAGTGCTTGACTCTGTCGCTACGACTACGCAAGGAAACCTCGCAGTTGGAGTGCAGGGTTACCTGGAAACCGCTTCCGGTCAACCAGTCTCGGGAGCGAACGTGTATGCCCAATACTATTTCGAGGCGGCCTACAGGACTCAGGTTGCGACCACAGACCAGAACGGGTACTTTGAGATACACTTCCCAATGAATTGGACCGGGTGGCTCCAACTGACAATAATTTACTTCGGCGATAGTCAACACCAAGGTTTACAACAAATCTTCAGCCTACAAGGAGAAAACCTCTAGCTCCATAATTGTAATGGTTATAGAAGGTGCCTGGTGCGCAGGCCCCTTTCCGATCACTCGCGGACCTCAACAAAGAAGCAGTTGACTGCAAGCTCTGCCCAAGGCTCACGCGACACCGCAACATGGTCGCCCGTAAGAAACGAAGACAATACATGGATTGGACTTACTGGGGCAAACCACTATGCGGATTTGGGGATTCGAAGGGAAGGCTGTTAATTCTCGGACTTGCCCCAGCGGCACATGGCGGCAATAGAACTGGCCGAATGTTTACTGGAGACGGTTCGGCACAGTTCCTCATGGCTGCGCTACACGATTTCGGGTTCGCCAACCAACCCACATCCATTAGCGTGGACGATGGCCTGAAGTTGGCGGACGCCTACATGACAGCAATCGTGAGATGCCCGCCTCCGAAGAACAAGCCGAGCGTAAAGGAAATCCAAACGTGCAAACGCTACTGGACAGAGGAGCTTCGCTTCCTACCAAACTTGCAGGTTGTCCTTGCGCTCGGGAGAGTTGCCTTCGAGACATATGTCAAGTACTTGAAGGAACATGGCGTTAATACTAGGGGCTTCAGGTTCTACCACGGTGCGCTCTACAGGCGTCCTTATCCACACCCATCTTTAGCCGCCTCCTATCACCCAAGTCGACAGAATACGCAAACCCGCAAGCTGACAAAACCGATGTTTGACGCAGTTCTCAGAAAGATTCGTCGGCTAATTGAATCGCAGAATCCGCAGCGGCTTGTCGAGAACCCTTTGTAGTCACATGCTTCAGTTCCTGAGCTAGACTCTTCAACTTCGACGGTGCCCGAGTTATATTTCGAGCATTCGCTCCAATCACCTTTACAAAAGCGCTTCCCACTATCACTCCATCTGCGTCGGCCTCAACTAACCTTTTGACATGGCCGACTTTCGAGATTCCGAAAACAACAGCAAGAGGGACCGCACCTCCGATCATGGAACTATATCTTCTGACCATGTCAACTGCGTCATCGGAGATGCTGACCCTAACACCCGTTACTCCGTAAAGTGAGCTTAGGTAAAGGTACCTTGAAGTCTGTTGCAGAATCTGCTTGAGCCGCTACGGATGAGTTGAAGGCGACGCGAGGAAGATCGAGTCAACATCCGCTGCGGAGCATTGTTTCCTGTAATCAGCTGACTCCTCCACGGAAAGGTTAGGTACAATGATCCTAATGATTCCCGCATCCTTTGACTGGTCTAGAAATTTTCCCAATTCTACCCTCAATATAGGGTTGAAGTAAGTCATCAGAACGAGGGGAGTACTATTGTATTGTTCCCTTATCGTTCTGACGACATCGAGCGCGTCTATAGGCCTCGCGCCATCCCTAAGCGAATGGGCTACCGCGCCTTGTATCGTGGGCCCGTCCGCGATCAGATCCGAGAATGAATCATCGAGTTCAACTATGTCAGCGCCACCTTCGATCAAGGCGGCTACGGGTCAAGGGCAGGTTTCGCGGTGATAAAGGACTGACAACCACAAAACGCACGGCGTCCGCGCCCTCATTCACGGCGGCGCTCACATCACTTAGCTGCATCATTCTACAAATCTTAACCCGCATGTTTGTCCCCTACGCAAGTACGAACTCCCGTACTTTGCGTTCCAAATCCTCGGACAACATGATCGACGATCCTATCAGAAACCCATCGACTCTCGCCGTCTTCACCTTACGTATGTCCTCGGCTGATTCAAAGCCGCTTTCGCTGATCAGAACCTTCTCAGTATCCCGGTCTGCCTCAGCCATTAGTCGAGCGGTTGTTGTAAGGTCGGTTTCAAGGGTCGAGAAGTTTCTATTGTTTAAGCCTACTATGTCGGCTTCAGTGTTTAGTGCCCGCTGTAATTCGTCTGCGTGGTGAACTTCAAGGAGCACTTCAAGCTGAGAATCATGTGCGCAGCGAATCATTCTGCTTAACGAGGCGATGGGATATTTGGAGAAAGCCGATTCAATGAGCGAGATACTATCTGCGCCGGTTCTCTTGCCAGCTTCAATCTGTTTCTCGTGAATGATCATGTCCTTCATCAGTAGGGGCAGTTGTATATGTTCGCGGACCTGCCGAAGTTTTCTCAAGCTGCCGCCGAAATTGGCCGGTTCCGTCAATACCGAAAGGGCTACCGCGCCACCAGCTTCCATTTGTTTTGCGGCTTTAATGGGATCAATGTCGGGGCGCAACGGTCCGCGCGCCGGAGAAACTGGTTTGATCTCAGCTATGATCGCGTTCCTCTGGGCCGATTTAACGGCGCGCTTGAGGCTGACCTGTCGATGGGAAACCTCTTCATCGATGTCGTAGTAACCATTTTGAATCCTCTTCTTGGCGTCCTCGATGAGCTTGGCTAGGAAGTCAGGCATTCTGTGATTCAACCCTCTTTAGCTTAGATTCGTCGCCGTTAGTGAATTCGACCAGTCCCTTAAGCTTCTCATATCCGTGTCCGCTGTTAATTGAGTGACGGGTCAGATCAATTCCTGTAGCTAGGTCTCCCGTTTTTCCGCCAACCAAGATCGCAGCCGGGACGTTCATTCCCAAAATGGCCTCCCTGATCTTGGAATTGTTTCGATTAATACTCCATCTTTGAACTTGACCTCGGGAATTTTCAGAATATCAAGTACCCCCCCCTGAATTTCGATTCCTGAGAATCGTCCAGCTTGAGGGATTCCTCTTTCGACATTTTTCTCGGTCGACTATGCTTCGGAGTCCAAAGAGCTATCATTTGCAGCCTCAATGGCACCGAACCAAGAGTTATTTGCCTTCACGGCCCCATGTGCAGTCATGTCGATTCGTTCTATTTTTCGGGCGACCCTCTTGACCGTCTGCATCATATTGCTACTCAACTATCCCATGATATCGGGTTCAACACATTTCGTCGGTGCTTCAGGCTCACAGCTCAGCTTGTCAGCCAACCCTTCAGTCGCGGTCATCAAAGTTGGAGACAAGGCTACAATCAACCTCACGCTCACAAGTGTGGGCATTTCGGGGTCGGCCTGTTTTGGGGAGCAGGGCTTTCCTAACTCAGGGTTCACGCTTACCTTCCTTCCCCAATGCGCACAGGTACAACAGCCGATGACAAGTGCCCAGCTCATCGTTGACGCTACGCCAGCGGCTGCCCCGCAAAACTTCACAGCAACCATACTAGCAACGCTTGAAAATCAGACGGCTTCGACCTCACTGACCATAACCGTCATCCCAGCCATCCCCGCCTGGATCCCTTGGCTTGGAATCCTTCTATTCTTCCTCGTCATCGGGTTGGCGTTGATGGTGAAACCTCGGAAACCAAAGAAAGCGAAGGGTAAAGGAAAAATGGGTGAATGAACACCCGGATTGCGGTTAGAAAGAGAATGTTCCCCCACCTCAAATTACAGACCCCCACCGGAACCGCACTGATGGTTATTGGCTTGGTTGGAATCCTCACATCATTTTCAGTGCAGAAATCGGACATCGATTCCACGGCCCTCATGATTGATTTTGTTTCTATCTCCGTCTCAATAATCGGGATCTCACTGATAATCGAAAACCCAGCTTCACCCAAGAATGACTCTTCAGAAAGCAACCGTAAATTAAACCAGCACCAGTAAGCCCACACCAACGTCTATTCATGCTTCACAAGAATTACCTCAAACATTTGGGCAACTCAAGCAAAGAAACAAACTCTGTCTGAAAACTGAGATCAAGAAGACCCGCAACAAATGGTATGCACCCTTCCAACACCAAAGAGATCGGAGAGCGTAGCATGAAATGAAATTTTGCGATAAGTGTGGGGGCTACATGAAAATGACCAAAGACGGTTACGTTTGTTCAAAGTGTGGAAACCAGATGAAAGCTGAGATAGTCGACATCGTGAAAATTAAAGCGGCCGATAAGCCAACTGAAATCCTAGACACGTCGAAGCTAGAATACATGAAAGTAAACGAGCCATGCCCACTGTGCGGCAACAACGAAGCGTTCCACAGTTTAGGCTTCATCTCTGGTGAACACGCAGGCGTCCGACAGGAGAGGACGATGGAGAGATTTACTTGCACAAAATGCGGCCACTCATGGAGCAAGGAATAAATTCCATTGCAATCGATACAGCTCTCTAGTTTTTCCTAACAAAACAACCGTTTACGCATCATCGGAGTCAGGGGAGGCGAAGTTAGTTTTGAACGTTAATCACGTAGCCGCCGCAATTGAATTTTCGAATCTAGATCAGCAATTGTCATTTGCTTGTCCCAAAGCTTCTTATAATCCCGGAAGTAACGACGGCCATGGATACGATTAAGCCCCGTGTGAAGGAGCATGACGTCCTGATTCTACGAGAGGGCAAAGGATATTCGATTTGCACCTGCGACGGCAGCCTTCCTCAGACCGATGGCAAGAGTATCGTTCCCACCTGCGCTAGATGCGGGGGACGTATTTTGCAACGGGGCTAAGTCAACTTGAGTTCTCTCTGAGTCTGTTGTTATTCTGACTCAGGTGTGGAATGAAATAGGTTCCTGTTCGTTATGATCGTTTGTTATGATTTCTGTCGCATTTTCGTGAGGGAATAATCTCTTTCAAGTGCTGCTACGTATTTGTCCCAGACTTCATGAATGGCTTTCACGTCTTGTGCTTGGGTAGGCGCCCTGTTTATCTTGTAATGCTCCTTGAACTTCATGTCAAGCCGAGTCTTTCGGGGTCCGAGTGAGGTAAGGACATAATCCCCTATCTCATCGTCCTCATCACCGGTAAAGTCAAGGTGCCACCCCTTAGGAGGGTAGAGCGTAACGACGTCCACCGCGCTTCTTGACTTACCCCGACTTCTATAATTCACAACGTAAACCACTCGACTCTTGTTCTTTAGCAGGATCTTGCGTTTTGACTTTGAACCGGTTATCTTTGGATCGCTTTCCCTGTAATCCGTACACCAGTCATACACAAACCGAAGAGGTGCCATGATTGTCTTTGAAACATGTAGAGCATGACTTTTGGTATACATTCCCCTTGCCAAATCTAACATATCCGGATTAGAGTTGGCGCCTTGGGTGCTTAAGTTTTTTTGCACCAGCTAGATGCTCACGCAAAAAGCCTGTAGTCACTATCACTTTCGTATTCGTATAGGTAATTGCTTCCGGTAGACGAGAGGAGTACGATGCGTAGGACGATCCGCTTATTTCTGGTCTGGGGCTAGCTCTTTGCCAGTGAACACAGAGGGTCCCAGAAAGACAAGACTACGGGCTCGGTATCAAGGATTTTCAGTAGTTCTGGGGACAAATACTCTTTCCTGACGACGACCTCGTAGAGATATTGATCGAACCACTCGTCCATCATGTACATGAATCCTTGATCTCCAATGGCGGCTCCCCAGCTGTTCTCAACTCGCCATTTCCTCGGTTTGCCTTCCTCATCTAAGTCAACCCCAGTAATCACCATGGCGTGGGTCATTTCACTGTCTTCATAATCCAATCTTGCAGCTTTGTCGAGTTGGAATTTCGTACCATAGACTGATTCGTAATCGTATATGCTCAGATCCATTGCCCCCATGTCCGTCTGAAGCATCTTGGCCACGTCGCAGCCGAACCACACCGCACGATTTCCTTTGATCATGTCTATGGTTGCTTTCTTCATCGTTTCCAAGTTGACGTTTAGATAGCGCGTGTCTTGTCCGCCGACCACGTTGCCGAGATATTGGACGGTGTATATTTTGTTGAATGGTTTGTTGGGAGCGTTGATCAGGGTCACGAAATCATCGAGCGCTAGCCCGACGTACTCATTGTAGAATTGAACTGGGGTGATCTTTCCCCTTCTGTGGAAAAAACCGTCTTTGTCACGCCACTCCCAGTCGAATGACTCTTGAGGTACACCGAGGTTGATGCACAGCATCTTGTAGAATTCTTCCATGAACTCACCCTTTTTCTCCCTTATTTCGGATAACGACGCTCCACTCTCATTCATGTCTCGCAGTACCTTAGCGTACTCTCTCAGTTTAGAGGCGAGTAGAGCATTCATGGAGTCGGAATTGTTGCTGTTGGCTGTTTCTGGCATGAAGGTTTTTGGTATAACGCCGTACTTTTTTATGAGATTTACAAACATGTTCCATTCGCCACCGTCTGATGTTGGATCGGAAAGAAGCGAATTAACCAGCCTCCCATTGAGGGGCTCTTGTTTTGTTTCAATGATGGTTTCCAAAAAGTAGTTGGCTTTCTCGAGTTTGTCCCAAAACGTTTGGTATATTTCAGAGAGCTCGAATGTTTTCAGGTTCAGCTTTTTCATGGCTTGGAAAGAGAGCGTACTTAGCCCCGAGAATAACCAGCATCTTCCCGATCTTTCTTGGTTGGCTGCATCTGGAGATTCGATAAGGTTGCTGAAGGTGAAGTTTTGCCTATCCACTTCCCTTCTACTCAACGCAACTGCGGCTATACCATTCTCTGTAACAGCATTCAAGGCAAGTGTGTTTTTTGGGTTCTTGTTGAATGATCGCGAGAAGCGCCTTATGTCTTCAAAACTCAAGCTTTTTTCCAAGAGCTTTTCCAACTGAATGTGTATTTTGATACATAGCTAAAACGTGTTGCGCCTCTGCACCGGTTACGTGCGCCACGGAAACATGTAGCGATTCTTACCGCCTACCAGCTACCGTAGGAATGGGAGTTGAACAGTCAAAACAAGTTCGGTACAATACTTACGATATTCGTGCACATTTGCCATGGTAGTCCGCTCAGTTTGGGAAAAAAGAAGATTTGGCTCTCTTGGAAGGCGTGAGAAAGTACGCCTAGAGAGCTGTCACTGGACCCTGTACGCTTGTGGTTGATACGAGTACATCTGACGAGCAGGCTGATATGGGTAGTTTTGGGTAGGTGGCTGATAGTACTGGACAGGAGGCTGATAGGGGTAGTATTGGGTAGCTGGCTGATAGGAGTAATACTGGGTAGCTGGCTGATAGGAGTAATACTGGGTAGCTGGCTGATAGTAGGACTGGATAGGTGGCTGATAGGAGCGCATCTCAGTGGCCGGCTGATAGTACTGGACAGGAGGCTGATAGGGGTAGTACTGGGCAGCTGGCTGATAGTACGACATTGTCATTCTTGTTTCGCCTCCTTCCGCTTCACTTTCTGGTAGGCGCTAGCGGCTTCGTGTTGGTTTCTTCTTGTTTGCTGCGCGAAAATATGTTCCGTAGCTTTGACTTAATTCTTTGTGATACAGAATCGTTTTGAAAACGTGTCTTCGTGTAGTCTTTGACTTCGCCTGTCCCTGAAACGGTTACATTGGCGTATTGGGTTCCCTTCGTTTCTTTTGTCTGCGTTTCCATTACCCAAATGTCTTGCCGTTCTACTGATTTGATTTCCGTTTGTGCGCCTGATTCCTTTGTTTTTACATATTCCAGTGCGGCTTGCTTTGCTTGATTTTCATTGATCATTTTTTGCATGCTTATTTCCTCGTACCTAACCTAAATGGCACCTATACGCTCTCTCAGTTTCTCAAATCTATTCTTCTCAGTAGAGAAATGCCCTTTCAGCTTCTCAAATCTACTCTTCTCAGTAAAGAAATATTCACTTAGTTTCATATCGATCCACAAGACATCATAGTCGCTTTGCGGATATAAGGGTATCTATATATATTGTTAAATGTAGCACGACAGATGACTCAAATTAAGTTCTATCAACTGCGCGCTTCGTCGGACTCTCTCATGCGCTGTATTCCCTTTTTGGATACCGCGTTTTGTAGTTTGGACAATTTGTCAATTTCGTCGAGCAGAACCTTGAGTTCTAGATTGTAATGGCCGCATTTCGGGCAGTTTTCGTCGCCCTTCAGTCTTTCTCTTTGCTCAATTAGCCTGCTTACAATGCCATCTTGAACTTCCAATGTTTGGTCAGTATGTTTGCGCGGAATAGGTATTTCGAGCTTATGTTCTAGATTAGGATAAGCCTCATGTCTTGTGTGTGTATATGGAATAGAAAGGCTACAATTCACAGAGACTGCGCATGGGTTTGCCTTACCCAGCCGCTCGTTTTGCCTTTCCGTCTCGCCAGGTTCTTCTGTCTTTTCCACCACTCACTCGTCCACGTGGGGTCGTGAAGGATTCCCGGCATTGTCGCGAGCAGAAAACGTAGCCTTTGAATATGATGTGTTTCTCGACTTTCTTGCCGCAGTTCGAACAGTACCTACCATGACTGTCGTTCACGGCCTTAGTCAAACTTCTCCACGCCGCTTGAGGTTTCTCTCCAAGCCACACAATTCACTCGTCTCAAATTACGTAACATTATGGCCGATCCGGTCAACCGGAATGTTAATTAATGACATAAGGCTTATATAGTACTCGCTGGCCGTGCGCAAACATGGTCGGCCCTGAAAGATGGGCTGAACCAAGTTGTTGCACTCGGGAGTGCCTTGTGGAAAGAGTGCATTCGCCTCCGGCCAACATTATACGGTTTTCATAGACCGCCATGATTTTTGCGTTGCGTGTTTATCGCTCAAACCGTCCACTCGTTGAAAGAGGTGACCGAACTTGCCCTGTAACGGATGGTAAATGCGATTTGGGGCAAGCGTTTTCATATCGCACAGAGTTCTCTATTCTTTGTGTGAATCATGCGCGAGAAAGACAGTTTTCGGAAGAAAAATCTGCTGACGAAGATTGAAAACCTAATTGCCAAGAGGGAAGCGGAAAGAAACAACCTGCCACAAGAGGAATACAAATTGAACGCACAATACATAGAGGGCTTCCTTGCGGGCTTGGAGGAAGCGCGACGGATAGTCAAAGGCCTTCCGTCGGGCGGACGGCGTCCATCGGAGGTTCATCAGCGGCTAATGGAGAGAAGGAAGAAGGGGAACATCCGGACAGAAGGAGAAGGCTCCCGTATTACTTCCTAACCCCAATCGCTTTCAATGATGATTCCTAGCAAAAAGAACACTGCCTCATCGTCCTTTCGGACGTGCCTCTGGATGTGAGCTTTGCGACGAGCGTTCTGCTATCTATCGGATAGCATTGGATATGTGTGCGCGATTCTTCTTGCGCTTGCTCCTAACTGGGGTTAGACCAATGCCCCCGCGTCTTGCTTTGTCTTCAAGCAAGGTGAGGTCAAACTCAACCTTTTTCCTTCTCTTGCGGCCAATCTTACTTTCCTTCCATCCCAAGATGGTTCAACGACTAGTACGCAACCAGAGTAGATTTAGATTCCGGCATAGGGAACGACGCGCCAATGTACACTTAGAGAAGTGAGACAGAAGTTAGTATGTGAAGTCTCAGTGTAAGTTGCAGGGCGTAGGCGAAAACTCGACATGTGTCTCTTTCTAGATAAAAATCGAATCTACTGAACCTTCAGGTGTGATTCTGCTTTCCGTGTAAGCATTCAGCAAATCGTTACGTAGTATTGGTCATAGATAGAGATCACAAAAAAAGAATGGGGAGGAGGCGAGAAAGTTACTTTACCGGTATCCTCGTGCCGCGGGGTTTCGTCTTGAAAGGAAGGTTAAGTGTCAGTAGGCCGCTAGCGAATCTTGCTTTAGCCTTTTTCGGGTCTATCTCATGCGCCAGGGTATAGCAGCTTGAATATTCGAAGTCTTCTCTGGGAGCCTCAACGCAGAAGCCATCACTCGTCACGTCGACCGCCACATCCTCTTTCTTCACACCTGGAAGTTCAACTTGGATCGTGAATTCTTTGTCATCGTGGTATGCGGACCAGAAGTTTGGTACAACCTTCACCTTTTTCTTAGCCAAGCAACACACCTCCTTTTCTCTTTTCACTCCTAGTGTCCGTGTTCGCCTTCAGATTCTCCGCCGTGTCCATTTCCATGCTTGATGTTCATGTAAAGGTGATGCGAATAGAGTTCGAGATCTAACATCGCTTCTACGTGTTCTCTTGCAGCGGCCACATCGTTATCGTCATAATTCTTCGTCTCCATGAAGCGTTTCAATCTGTCATTCACCTGTTCTTCAACAGCACGTGAAAGGAACTCTACAAGCTCATTCGGATATCCTTTCTCCATAGCTTTCTCGACTTTTGGCAGAACAGGGCCCCAGTCAAGCCCCGCTGGCTTCAGCCCCGTATATGATGCCCCTTCTCCTTCGCGGTGCAATCGCACTACGGTTTCGTAGAACCATAGGTCGGCTATGTCAATCGCTTCCTTGTTGCCTTGCTTTCTCACGGTCATTGTGCGGTCGAATGCCTTCTTGATCTCATTCTCAGCTGGTGCATGTGCGTAAGGGAGAATCAAATTCACGTTACCTGCTTCAAGTGCTCGCTTGGCGGCTGTGACGACTGGCCCATCCATCGTATCACAATGTGGCGGCATTCCAATCATCAAGCTGACTTGAACAAGCTTAGCTGTGTAATGGATCCTTCGGCATTAAGAATTTTGCGAAGAATGGAAGGGCTCAGTGAACATCGGATTCCTTTCTTTGATGCTTCGTCCATAAGCGAACCGGTGTTTGTGTGCGCACCAGAAAAACCACGCACAAAGGAAGATGGTCTGCACGAATCCTCCTCTGCCACGTTCTGAGTATGAGAATAATAGCAGGACCCAACACAGTCTACACGAGAGAGATGGGCGAAACAGGCTCATATTTGAAAGGGGTTCTTAGCCTATCCGTAGAAACAAACATGAGACCTATGCCGCCGACGGTCTCTGCTCTAGACGTAACCTCAACGGTAATGGATCTGATGGCAAAGGAAAACGTTGGAGCTATAGTGGTTGTGGAGAACAGCCAACCCGTGGGGATAGTCACTGAGAAAGACATTCTCTACAGGGTCCTAAAGGCTGGTAAGAATCTTGAACTGACGTTCGTGAAGGATGTGATGTCTAAACCTCTTGTCATGATCGATGCTGAGCGAACAATAGCGGACGCCTTGGAAACGATGCATAGGAATAACATCAGGAGACTAATCGTTACAAAAGCGGACGTCCTAGTCGGCCTTACCACGGAAAGAAGACTGCTAGAAATCGCCCACGGCCACTACGTGATGAAAAGCCTTGGTCCTCTAGAAACGACAGATGACTATGAAGTCCACAGGATACGAGTCGCGTATGTGAGCACATATCCTCCTCGCGAGTGTGGCATAGCTACATACACCAAAAATCTTGTCGATGCCGTCTCCGCGTTTTGTACGCGAGTTGTGAAGCCCCCAGTGATCGCGGCAATCAACGATAGAGGCGGACACTACAATTACGAGATTCGAGTAAAGGCTCAGATCGATGCCGATGACATTCAATCCTACGAGAAGGTCGCACAGGACATCAATGCGTCTGATGTAGATGTTGTGAATCTGCAGCATGAGTATGGCATATTCGGAGGAGAATGGGGCGAGTATGTCAACGAGTTTCTGCAAAGAATTGAAAAACCGGTTATTACCACTCTGCACACGGTTCTTGAGGATCCGGTTCCCGATGCTAGAAGGGTAATGGAAGGAATTCTTGAGCAAAGTGACTTGGTCATTGTGATGGCAAAGGCCGGAATAGGAATACTGGAACAGATCTATGGTAGTCGCCCAGACAGGATTCGACACATACCTCACGGGTGTCCGAATGTACCTTACCTTGGAACTACAATGGCAAAACGAAGCTTGGGCTTGAAGGATCACGTCGTGCTATCGACTTTCGGATTGCTGAGTCGTGGAAAGGGAATAGAATACGCAATAGAGGCACTCCCGCAGGTACTGAAAGACCGCCCAGAAATCCTGTATCTGATTATCGGTGAGACGCACCCAGAGGTCAGGAAACGCGAAGGTGAAGAATACCGACAATTCCTGCTTGATCTAGTTGAATCACTTGGGTTGGAGAAAAACGTCAGATTCGTAAATCGCTTTCTGCCTGAAAACGAGTTGATCAACTACCTTCAAGCATCCGACATCTACGTAATTCCGTACCCGAATCGAGAGCAGATCAGCAGTGGGACGCTTACATATGCTCTGAGCACGGGCAAAGCCATTGTTACAACTCCATTTCTTCACGCCGAAGAGGCGATATCCAACGGTGCCGCCTTGGAATGTGGGTTCAAGGATCCGGACTCCATTGCCAGATGCGTCAATACACTCCTCAAAGACAAACAGATTCACGACAGATTGGGTAGGACGGCGTATGAGTACAGCAGAGCTATGATATGGCCAACCGTAGCTATGACGTATGTCAACGTATTTTACCATGCCCTTGGTCTCTGAGGTCCAGAAACATACGGCTTCAAGTCTAAGCCACTAGCAAACAAGTAAGAAGCCCACCAGTCCCTATACAGCTTATTGGGAAAGCCGGCGGAACAAGCTTTAGTCGAACACAACCTCACGCTGCTGGGAAAACTAGCCACATGGTCGAGGAAACGTTCGCCATGAGTCTTCCACATTAACGCCTCATCTTGCAACGGCTGCGATATCGAAAACGTCATCCCAGTCGACATGTTCATCCCCGGTTGCCCACCGAGACCCGAGGTCATCATGTACGGAGCGCTCAAACTGCCGGGAGAAGTAAAATGAACCACAATTCTCGTTTCTCCAGCACATGTTTGGCCAGCTTCAAAGGAATGCTGCCCCCGCTAATCGTGCTATCGATGAAAACGCTATAATGTTGGCCGGAGGCGAATGCACTCTTTCCACAAGGCACTCCCGAGTGCAAAAAAAAGTTGCGCAGTCAAAGAAACGCAAGTAATCCTGCAGAGTAGTGTGCAAGTCACTACGCGCACACACAGAGAAACAACGGTTCAACTATGACTATCCGTAATTAGTTTTCGTTCTTGGTTGGGTTTTCTGGAGAGGCTGGCATTCAACTATTCGGGGATTCCCCCATTTTCCTTAATTCGCCTCTACGAGATGCTTTCC
>Ga0181527_1000262_pt1 | contig 61927 bp, 60 predicted proteins | sample PEATcosm2014_Bin_30_FD_119762 | JGI IMG/M metagenome (GOLD analysis project Ga0181527, IMG submission 119762) | Peatland microbial communities from MTU Mesocosm Facility, Houghton, MI, USA - PEATcosm2014_Bin06_60_metaG | ecosystem: Environmental > Terrestrial > Soil > Wetlands > Peat | place...
CAATTGAGCTGCGCCCATATCCATGAGCTATCGACCGGGTTTGGTGTAAGAGGGGCTGGGCACTCATTCTTTCTTGAACTTTTTCCTTTGTTTCGTCGACTATGATTTATGTGAAACTTCAACAACGGGCAGTACATGTTTTTTTGCGTTAGAAGTGCGGGGGAAAAAATGAAAAAGGCGATTCTCTTTATTTTCCTTGCTGTGGCTTTTTCCTTTGCCGCAGATTCGACGGCACAATCCTCATCCAAGCCCTCTATTCCCGCAAGCGCGCCGAAAATGACCCAAGACACCGTTGTTGGCCACGAACGCATGCAATCCCTGCAGGATGAGATCGATGAGCTTAATCGCAGAGGATTAAGGGAGAAAGGCGAGGAAATCCTGTTAAGCCCAAACCAAATTCGCTATCAGAATTTGTTCGGGGCCATCACGATTGCCGGGGGGATTGTTGCCGGGGTTTGCGTTATAGTGGACGCAACCGGAAGCACCTCTGTGGGCGTTCCGGATTATGGCACGGTGAACCTAAAACACCAATGGACAATGGGACACACTATCTGCTTTACGCTTTCCCTTACCGCGATAGCGGCAGGAATATCACTTCTTTGCCACTGACACAGGCGTCGATCTGAAAGCCAAGAGAATCATCCACAATTCCAACGAGAACCTACCGCATGGGATCGCCGGATGTAATGCTGTGGAATCCTACTTGGAGATCCACCGCATCTTTCCCAAAATGGCCGCCGAATGCCTTTACCTCGCAATGAGAAACCGCGTTCCCGACATGATCCCGTTGTGTTCCATCTGCATGAAATAAACACCCGGAGACACTTTGCTAACAGGTAGACTTTGCGATTGCGTCCCGGGCATCAAGAACTTCGTCATCGGGTTACCGACCAGTTTTCCCCTGCAATCTATTATGGAAAACGAAGCCATCCCTGCCTGTACCAGGTTCAAAGAAACATCAAGCATATTGTTTACGCGCCTTATCTTTATGCCTTGTTCTTCCCGAGGTGCACGTGCTGTCTGTATCGCATTGGCAGGGGTGTGAAGATCGAATTGCATCCAATCCATGTTCCAGCTGCCGTCTTTAAAAGTCAGCTGAATAACCTGCAGTCCGGTGTCGAGCATTACGGAATCCACATTCTTAGTGATGCTCCATGAATGCCAAACTTCAGGACAGCCGGAGGGCAGCGGCGTGTCAACCGGCATATTAATAATCGAATCTGTTTTTACATTCGGGCCGTCATAATAGGTGAGAAACTGGAGATTTGGAAGGTTGGCATTCGCCTCATGGAAACTGACATAATACATACCTGCCGTGTTGACATGAACGGAATATTTTTCCCATTCGCCCGGGTCGCCGTTCGTGTAATAGGTGGACGGAAGGATCCATGCCAGATGCCAGTAGCCTGAATCATGCTGACCGGGGTTCGATCCAAAGATGTAGTCATTACCACCGAACGCCTGCATGCTTACGATGAAATCAGCCTGAATCTGCTGTCCGGCGGCATTCATTCGCATTGATCCGCCCGAATTGCTATTTCCAGGGTAATGAAATCCAACTCCCTCCCCGCCCGAGTCGAAAAATACGCACAACACCTGTCCGGGAATCTGCTGGTAATGCCCTTTGAGCGTGTCGCAGCAATAGGGTTTGCCGGCATATCCGGCCGGGATTGCGGCATTGACACCAAGGGACAGCGCAAAAAACACAACCGTAATTGCGGCGAGCCTGTAAAAACTCATAAAACTCCTCCCCCTTGTTAAGAATTCATTCTAGGAAAAATAGGTAAGTCTATTCCGGTTTTCGCCCCCAATTTATGGCCCAGAATCTGGTTTTTTCACTCCATGGGCGAAAGATAATCTCCACAACATTATTCGCAAACCTGTGCCGCTGGGAGAACCGTCGGCTTTCGGCAAAGTCGAGTCCGGCCAGTTTTAGTATCCCACCGCTATGATTAACCACTGGGCATTGCCATGCGCAATGAACGACGAGAAGCCGTAACAGTCGTCATAGGGAAACCCGTATTGAAGCCGGAGAATGGCCCGCCGGTGAAAGAAATATGAATAAAAGTTGCACGGCGCTTTCAGGTAATGGTACTTGCCGTTCTGCTGCTCTGCCAGGGGCAATTCCAGCGTATGTCGGTGCAGGCCGGAAGATTTCACCGGATCGTTGATGCCGCAATATGGTCCGGCAGTCACCCCGACAGAGGCCTGGTACGCATCCCAATAATGTGCGTACAGTCCTCCGGTGCTGAAATTGGGTGTCATACCGGGATCCGGAATCCTATAGGGCGCCTGTATGGTAGCCTGATCCGTAAACTGATACGGGACTTCGTTGGCGTATTCATCGAAAATCGCCTGACGAGGCTCATAGAAGACGTCATAAATCTCACCGCGCGCGGCATCATAGCCATCCGTGCAATGCAAGCGGATGGAAAGGGGAGTTCCAAAGGCATCCACGCGCGTGAGATTGCCGTTATATCCCCCGTTTCCGCACGTATGTTCCTCCCAATCCCAAACAGCGTTGCCGGGGCGGGAAGAGTCGGGAGGAGGCGCCGGCTTGTAGCCAAGCATCACGTAAAGTCTGCCTGCCGTACTAGTTGAAATATCGATAGTTGAGGAATCGCTCAGCCGAATCGGCGTTCCAAAGTCTCCCAAGCACCAATAGATCTGGCTGTCCGCAAATGCGCCATTGGTCCTGTTGATGAATGTGCACCATATTTTTCCCGCCGCTTTCTTCAGCTTGCCGGTATCTCCCCAGAATGCAGCCGTGTCGCCGTTCCATGTCGATGTTTTTGTCAAGGTGAAATCATACGTTCCCGTATAAGCCTGGATAGGAGTTATACCGAGCGAATGTGCGGGTTCCGTGGCGTGGAGCGTGTCAACGACGGCGGCCAACTTTTCCAGGCGTGCTTCGGGTATGGAGCCGCCCAATTTCGCTGAGGCTGCATTGCCGCGAGTCACTGATGAGAATTTCATGACATGAGAAACCCCGTCGATGGAGAGCCGGATAACATGAAACTGGTTTGACATGTTCCGACTCTCGGCGGATACGGCATAATTGCCCTGCGCCATTTTCCCGTCCATGATATCCTTGATGAACCGGCCTTCCAGGTCGTACATGCTTATGTGCACCTGCATGCCATTCCTGGGCAGGCGAACAATACTTTGCCGGCCACAAGAGAAGGCTGGGAAAAGGCGCTTCCCTGCTGTGTTCCGGCCGGCTGAATGACGTTGACTGTGCCGCCCAATGAATAGAAACCGTTTGAATCGGTCGTGGTGTAAAGCATTCCCACGCCCATCCGCACAAGCGTGTTTGTCAATGGCTTTCCGTTGCCGTCGGTCACATGCCCGGTAATTGCCACGTTCTGGGAAAAAGCCGCGCCTGCAATCAATGCCAGCAATAGGAGACTAGTCGGTGCCTGCTTCATTTTCTCCCCCCTTGTTTGGTTTGCAAAACGGAATAATTCTTGACCAATCTGTGATCGGGTTCAACCGCCGTCATTACACGCAGTTAAACGCTAAACTTGGCCACAGGCATCTCGCGATCGGGCCTGCGTTCCATCTTGGAATTTACAACAAAATTACCTGGAAGCACGAAAAAAAACACGAGTTTAGCCACTCATGAGGTGCGTATTCTCGGTACAAGCCCGCGTTCGATAGAATCACAAAACGCAAAACAACATTGTCGCAACTGCAAACAATGCACTTATTTGATATCAATTTGTTGAACGCCATCAACCGTCTTGATAGAATACTGCCCTGTTTTCAATCCCGAAATAGTGCAGGAAACACAGAATGATTCCTTATGTTTTAGAAGCGGTCCGGAACCATAATATTCCTCTATTCCCAAAGTATCGAAATTCTGCTTAAGTCTATACATAAATTTGCTCGCAGTGCCGCCTGAACAAAAGAAGAACTTTACGGTATCGTTGACAATTTGATAATTCAGAATCTTGATTTGGTCCGCCTGGGAATATCTCGGGTCAATTTTGTATTTGAAATTCAATGCTTTTACCACCTTCTTAACGGTGCTGAATCTTGAAGCGGGCCGATTCTGATTTAGTGCAGGAACACTATGCGGTTCGTGTGCCGCCGTTAACTCCTGGCTTGTTGGAGCGGCAATAACGCCGCCGGTACCGCCGGAGTAACTGATCCGGGTTGCACCGGCATCTTTATTCACCGCAGGTTCAGCATACGTATTCTTTACAACCGATGGATTCACGTTCGATACCGCGCTGTTGTAGTAAAAGTCATTGTCTTTCCAATATCCACCTGCATAACCGGACCCGGTGTACCCGTAGCCGTAATCGATTCCGCCGTAAAACCCAATATCCCTTGCCCAATATCCGGGGTGCCAGACATATTCTCCGTCTGACGAGCTCCAATAACCGGGAGTCCACATCAAGCCAGCTTCCGGGGCGAGCTCCCACATTCCGGGAACCCAATAGTATCCATCTTGGCCATACGCCCAATAACCCGGTACCCATAGATAGCCAGGACCCGGGCAGTGCGGCTGGTCGTAAGCTTGGAGCGGAGGCGGAGCGGTGCGGATCGAAATACTCTCTGCACACCCGGACAAAATCACGGCAACGGCGACAAACAACATAATTGAAAGCATAATGAATCGGACTGGTATTTTGGAAACCATTGCAGCCGCCTTTCTTGAGAGTACCGGTTCTAAGATTATTGAGCCGACTTTCCCTTTGCAAGTTTGATTTTCGGCTGTAAGTGCCTGTTCGCCGCATTTCTTGGAAAAACCAGAGCCAACAGAAGTTAGTATTCCCTCCGACCTTATTCTCAAGCCTTGTGAGCTTCCATATAAATTGAACCGGGTTTGTGGGGCGTACCATCTGGTTCTAAATCGAGGTTCCATTTGTTCCAACCTTGGATGACGCTGGTTTTCTCGTCGCATAATTGAACGGACGAGAAACCGGCATCCCTTAATAACTGCTGCAATGAAAATCTGTCGTACATCCACCGGTGCACAACCCCAGCCCGGGCCGTATTTCCGATGAGAATATCTTCGAAAAACCGAACGATCAATTTGTGCTGGCTGCGGTATCGCGGCCTGCGAACAACCATCTGGTCGATCATGTTTCCCACGGCTGTGGTATGGTCGTTCATGGCGGCATGTGCAGGGAGGCGATCGACAATCGCAATATACTCCCGTGCCGCTTTTTCAAAATCGGGCACAACGATGCGCACGATACCACCCGTCTTGAGGACACGATGGCACTCCTTGACAAACAAAACTGCAGCGTCCCTGTCGATGTGCTCCAAAACATGGCAATGATAGACAACATCAAAGGTCCGATCGGCAAACGGAATGCCTTTTGACAAGTTCCATACAATCGTCTCCTTGTCCATCGTCATGACCCGGCTGTAGCGCGCCGAACTGAGCAACTGAAGTCCATGAAGGACGGAACACACGCGAGGATGCTTGCCAAGACGTATGAGCCAGCTCGAGTCTATATTGTTCCAGCCCGGGACGCTGCGCGCGCTGCTTCCCAGATTGATCATGGCGCGACCATCGGGAAGCCTCCTAACCGGGAACCTTGACGTAGCGTGCTTCATAATGAGGAGCCCTGTCCGGCAATCAGCCTCCGCAGGATATTGCTGTGTGCAAACTGACGTTTATACAGCACGAAGGAGACGACCGTCCAAATTCCGATTTTGCAGTACAGCGGGACCGGCAGGAACGCCGGGGCAAGAAGCGCAATTGAGAACAGCGACATGGAAGAGACGAGCCAGGTGCGCAGGGGAAACACACCTGCGTCGCGGGACACCCATACCATGCACAACCCATAGGACAGCGAGGTCATGAGCGCAATCGCAAAGAGCGCGGCATACAAATGCGAATTGCCGAATACCCGGCACCACAGGATGTTGGCGGCGATATTGACAATTGCAGCTATCCATATTATGATGGAAAGTCGTGCGATCCTTTGCCGGTGGGTAAGAACAGGAGTGGCGACATACATGGCCATCTTGAAGAAATAGACAAGCGTGAGAGGCGCCACCAGCACGGCAGCGCCGTGATAGGCGGGTGAAACAAAGTATCTGCCGAACATTTTGAGGGTCAAGACCCGGGGAAGAACAATGCACAAAAACCCGATGAGCGCCGCAAAGAGCAGTAGAAGCTTCTTGGAAAAATCGCGCAGTTCCGACTCCCGATATTCCTTTTTCTGGGCGAACCTGAAGAAATAGGGGAACCACATTGAGTTGAATGCTTCCGCGCAGAACGAGCCGGCAATCGCGATTTTTGCGGCAGCGGAATAATAGCCGTTTGCCTGCTTTCCGAGAAACAGGAACACAACATACCTGTCGGAAAGGTCATTCAAAAAAATGCCAAGACCGACAAGGGTGAGGGGAAGTCCGGCCCGGAGCAGCGAGCCAAGGCCCCACAGCGGACCCGGGCGGGGCAGGAAACGGTCGAAAATGCAGGCGAAAACGAATTCCGTGGCTGCAGCCACAGCTTCTGATATCACGATTGCCGCCAGACCGGTAATGTGAGTTCTAATGAGCCAGAGCAGCACAACCACCATCACCACCGCCCTAAGCACTCGCGCTACGCCGAAAGGCACAATTTTCTGATTGAAGCGAAGCGACATCCTCGGCACCATCCCCAAAACATCGGAAACAGACCACAGGATTATCCAGCCCGCGAGCGCGGAAATCGTGGTGTTTGCAAACAGGATCTTCGAACATGCAAAGAAGGCAACGGCCAGCGCCGCGCATATCTGAAGCAGAAACAGCATGGTGGTGTTCCTGAGCGCCGCCATCTGGACTTTGTCGTTTTCCCTGAACTGGACAATCATGGCGGTAGGAAGACCCAGCGGCATCGCCACGCAGGCGAATTGGAGCGTAGCAGAGATGATCGCATACACTCCGAAATCGGCAGGAGTGAGAATGCGGGTGATTATGGCAACGAGAAAGAACCGGACAAATGCATATATCACATCCGAGGCGCCGTACAGAGCGGTGCCGCCGGTGAGGCGCAGAAGGTTGAGTCGCACTTCGCCGGACATGGCAGTTCTCCCTGGGGAAACCGAACGGGCGGATACCACAACAGAAAGAATATACATTTTGTAAATTAATGAAAGGAGTCGCCGGGCGGCGTAACGCGACGGATACAGTCACGCCGATTCTTCATGCCGTATCGACAAGCAAAGCTTGGGAATGCGTGCATGTCCCCACAGTGGATCGTTCGCTAAAAAAGAACGATATTTGTCGATCTGGTCTTGCAAGACCCGGTATTTGTTTGTAAATTAACGAGGGAGCAGAAAGGACACGATGATACCATCCATATTCGGATATCTTGATTATCGGAGATTCTTGCGCGACTTCTATGATGAGAAGAAGTTGAGAAACCCCCATTTTTCCTATCAAGTCTGGGCGCATGCCGCGGGATTCCGGTCAAAGAGTTATTTCCCAGAATTGATTTCCGCAAAGAAGAATATCGCCGACGACGCACTTGATACCGTTGCCCGTTCCATCGGTCTCGACGGCAAATCGGTCGCTTTTTTTGAAGCACTTGTTGCATTCAACCGGTCCAAAACACACGAACAGAAGATGCGTACCTGGGCAAAACTCACCGAGTTCAACCGCCGCAGCACCGCCCGGCTCCTGGTGAGGGACCAACACGATTTCTACAGGCAATGGTACCATCACACCGTCCGGGAACTTGTCGTCATGCACGACATCGGCAACGATTGGGAACGCCTCGCATCCCTTGTGGTTCCCGCCATCAAACCAAGCCAGGCGAAAGCCTCGGTCAAGCTCTTGTTGCGTCTGGGGTTGATTCGGAAAAAGGGGAAACGCTTCGCGCTGGTGGATACGGTTGTCACCAGCGGTGACGAAGTGCGGTCGGTCGCCGTTACCGAATTCCATCGCCAAAACCTCGACGTTGCCAAGAAGGCAATTACCGATTGCCCGTCTTTGGAGCGGGACATCAGTTGCGTCGTAGCGGCGCTGTCGCCCAGGGGTTTCTCGTCAGTCAAGGAGGAGGTGCGGCGTTTCCGGGAGAAGCTCGTCGGGATCGTCGAGAAAGACTCCGGGCAGGACCGTGTGTACCATATCAACGTTCAATTGTATCCGACGAGTGCCGTGAGCAAGGGAGCGCCGTTGTCATGAAGTGGGGCACGGTAATCGGCATTTCGGCCATGATGATGCTGCGCTGTTCTTCCGGAGGGTCCATGGGCGACCTTTCCGGTGGGGGCGTGATCGGCAATCCTACAGGGTTTGGATATGTCGATTCGACCACCGGACCGGTCGTAACAACATTTACGGGACAACCTGACCTCGGAAGCGGACAGGTTCTGCCCATCGAACCCTTGGGCTCCGACACTGCTCAGGTAAATCATGCACAGAGCTACAGCTCTACGGGAGCGTCAGGGATGAAACGGTTTCTGTTTTCCAGTCAGTCAAGCAAACAGGTTTCTTCGCTGACGCAGGATTCGGCAATCGCATGGACCTGGACAATTGCAGGCGCCTGTTCGGTGCAGGTGCAGCTTGTGAACGGGACAGATACGTCGAAGTGGTCTGAACCGTTGATCGTGCATGTCATTGAATAACACAGCCCGCGCATTCCCCGCCACTCGGGGCGGGGTTCTTCAATGATCCAAGGAGACAACATCTCTTTTGTAACTAGTGGCTTCCAGTTGTGAGAGTGGTTAGCAAAGGAGCAAGATGTGAAACGGTATTGGACTATTGCCCTTCCCTGCATCGTGATGCTTTGCATGAAATGTGCAGGACCAACCAAAATGAGCGTGCCGCTCGCGGAAATAGACAGGCCGATTGTTGATCCCAAAGGAACCTGGTCCGTAGAACCGGCAGTGTCAGCTTTCCTTGAAGTTAGAGACACTGTCACGTATCGAGGGATCTCCTATACTAGTTTGTTTCGCAACGATGTTTTCGCATCCTTAATGGTGGGTACCGCATCCTACTCATTAACGGACAATCTCTCGTTGCCTTACATTCCATATCCATACCTTGTTTGGCAATTGTCAAAAAGCCCGCTTATTGACACGACCGTTCGATACAAATGGCAATTTGCATTAGCGGGAGGCATGACGGGCCTCGATCGGGGTTATGCATATGCCAACATTAGGTTTGCATGGAAGAAGCGGCTCTCTCCATCTGCGTGGTACCAAGGGAATATTTATGAGCCCTTGGGTTACACTTTTGGAAAGGGGATAACCTCCGGATCGCCCCAAGTTTCCAACGCGATCGGTTTTCAACTTTCACCGAAAGCAGCCGTCCTGTCGGCATTAGCCCTTTACTATACCGGAACCCACTCGGGCGGTACCGGCTCCTTCAATTTCCATTATAGCTTTTCGAAATGGTTCTCCCTCAATGTCGGTTCCGGAATCGGCATTTATGATGACCGAAGTGAAACGGAAATGACTTTTAACATCGGGAGTGAATTTTACTGGTAACGGCAAAAGAAACCCCATTTTGTTATTGCGCCGGGAGGGTTCAAGACAAGTATTTTACTTGTGAGAAGGGACGAACACTTCCCCGGAGAACGGCGCCATGGATGCGAAAGAACGACGGAAACACCCGCGAGTGAAGAAACAGCTCCGCGTGGTTCTCTACAGGAAAAGGTTCTTCTTCCTGTGGGAAGGCAGGGACGTCGCGGAGTTGGTGGATATCAGCGCCGGCGGCGCGCAGGTCAACACGAAGCGGCTCTTGCAGCAGGGCGAGAGGGTCGTGGTGACCATCCAGCCCAGAAGCTTCAGCCCGTCCGTGCATTTCCATGGAAAAATTGTCTGGGTGAGAACGCGATATTTCCAAAACCGCAAGTACCTGCAGATCGGGGTTCAATTCAGGGCGCTCGGTCCGCTGCAGCGCGCCGTGATGAAGCGCATGTCAGGCGCTGCCGCTACAATAAGTCCGGCCTGACTGCATAGCCCCGCAGAAACAGTGCAGACCATGCCCGATGATCCTGAAATTTATGTAATGAGCGCCGAACAGCAAACGCCTGGGGCGAGGCCGTGCAAAGAATTCTCCGGAACGGTGCCGCGAATTCGCCTGTATGTGCATAAGCACCATTGTTGGATAAGGCCGGAGGTGCATCGCCATGACCGAAGAGCCTCTTTCTCTACACCACAACCAAATCCTCTATGAGCCGCTGCGCGGCCTGGCCCTGTCTGTTTCGGAATACAGCTTTGCCAACCTGTATTTGTTCCGCGCAGAGCACTCGTACGCGGTGCTTTTCGAGGATGAGATTTTCATCCGCGGCACAGCGCACAACGGCGACGCTTATGTCATGCCTACGAAGGACGTCCGTGTAATGAAAAGGGAACTGCTTGACCGCATGATAACCGCCTGCGGCATGCTTTTCCCGGTTCCGGAAGAATGGCTCGGGGCGTTCGATCGGGCCGCCTACGACATCACTTTCGACGACGCCGAAAGCGATTACATTCATGAGATCGCAAAACTTGCCAGTTATCCGGGAAACAGGCTGCACGCCAAGAAGAACCTGCTCAACCAGTTTCTGGCCCGCTACCGCGTGCAGGCGCTTCCCCTGACAAACGAACGGCTCCCGGATGCACTGGCCGTTCTGGACGCATGGCAGGAGGAATCGGGCGAATCACCGCAGAAAACGGACTACACTCCTTGCAAGGAAGCGCTGTTGCTGTATGAGGAATTGGTGCTCTGCGGGGCCATATACTATGTGGACGGCGGGCCCGCCGGCTTCATTATCGGCGAAGAACTCGGCCGGGCCGGTTTTGTCCTGCACTTTGCAAAGGCTCGCCGCGTATTTAAAGGGATATACCAGTATATGTACAGCCAATTCGCGCAGATCATGCCTTCACAGTACGCGGTTTTCAACTTCGAGCAAGACCTCGGCATGGAAACGCTTCGCCGGGCAAAGGCCTCGTACCGCCCCGAGCGTATGGTGAAAAAATACCGTATCCGGCTTCGTACGTCTTGAACCGCCTCCCGGAGACCCAGGTTCCGCACTGCCCGCAACGAGAGCAGAGCAATTGGGGACCTACTTCTTTGTCAAGAAATCAAGAACCAGCCTGTTGAATTCATCAGGAGCCTCAAACGGCGCCATATGACCGATTCCAGGGAGAATCCTGACCTGTGCGTGTGGAATAGCCTTGCTGAATGCGCGGATCTGGCCCCTGCGCACCGTTTTGTCGTCGTCTCCCCAGATGAGCATGATGTCTTTGACCGACTCTCCGGTTTTTCGGTAAAACGGCCGGTAATCGGCTTCTGCGGCGCTGCGCAGGAATGAAATGAGCGAACGCTGGAACCCCTTGATGGAAGCCTGCTCGATAAACAAATCGGCGTACCGGTTTGGCATGCCCCGGTCCAGAAGAGTTTTCCGGATGCCGCCTTCGACTTGTTTCTTTATCTGGTTCTTCACAAAAGAAGCGCCTACCCGCGACTTTGTCAGGAGTTTGGACAGATCGTTGAATGGATTGACAAGCGGTGCTGCAAAAATCATCCGGTCGATTGTCTCCGGATAATAGGAGGCATAGTTTGCGATGATGGCGCAGCCGAATGAAATCCCGACCAGCGAGACAGGCTCTTTAATGCCCAAGAAACCGATCAACTCGCGCAATTGGCTGCGATACAAATCGATGGTGTATTCGCCGGACGGCCTGTCGGAGTATCCACGGCCGAAATGGTCGTAACGCAAGACCCGGAAGCCCGCGTCGGTAAGAGGCCCAACCAGTCTGTCCCAGGTCCACAGGGGAAGCGTGGAACCGTGCACGAGCACCACCCTGTGTCCAAGGGCCGGACCTGACAGCTCGTAGTGGGTTACGCCCTGCGAAAGTGCCGCGTAGCTGCCGCCCGCCTGGTGCCGTATCTGGTCGGTGAGTTCGTTTACTTCCCACGGCGGAACATCGTCGGACGGCTTGCAGGACACAAGGATGCCGGCGAGGATCAGGAAGATGCGCGTGCCATATCGTGTCATAGCTGATTACCGATGGATTCACCCGGTTGGCGATCCACAAGCATTGATTCTATTTCTTCTTGTTCGAAACATCAACAGCAGTTCGCGTGGCTTCGCTCGCCGCCCTTGTTCCTCATGAACGCGTCTGTCAATTCCGCGAGCGTCTGCCTGGCGGTTGTGTCCCAGGAGAACCTTGCAAGCACTTCGCCGCGGTGTTTCAGGCGCGCCTGCGGATCGAAATCCGGGGCGTACACGCCGGCTATCTTTTCCGCAATGTCGCGAGGATCGCTCGGATCAAAGAGGACGCAACACTCCCCTGCGATTTCTTCCATGGAAGTACCCTTCGACGTCAATACCGGCGTGTTGGTCGCCAGGGACTCCAAAATCGGCAATCCGAACCCTTCGTAGATTGAAGGATACACAAATGCCTTGCACCGGCAATACTGCCGGATCAACTCTTCTTCGCTGAGGAATCCCGCCACGGTTATCTGCTGTTTGAGACCGCTTGTTTCGACATAGGTGCGAACAGCGTTGTTCTTCCATCCGCCGGGACCAACTATATAAAGCGGAACTATCAACTTCTTCTCTTTTTTCAAAAGGAAAATCGCCTTGAGCAGGTTCAACAGGTTCTTCCTGGGTTCAAGGCTCCCCGCAAACAGCAGGTGGTTTCCGCGGCCCGCTGCCGTATCGGAGCCAAGGTCCCACTGCGGTTTCCCAGGATAGGTGACCACAACCTTGCCGAGCGAAGCGTCGTGTGGAAAAAATCTGCACAGGTCGTCCTTGATGGAATGGGAAATAGTAAGGATTGTGCGCGACCGGCGGATGCTTCTCTTGAGAAAGAGCATGTTGATGAGGTAATTGGTGTTCTGCATGGTGCGCGGGCAACGCTTCAGGGCAAGATCAAGCACGGTGGACAGCATGGCGGCGGAGCCCGAAGGCAGCACACAGGGGACAAGCTGCTCCGGCCCCCAGAATACGTCAATGGAGTACCGCCCGAGAAGGAGGGGCAACACGACCATGAGCCAGATTGTCCCGGGGAGTCGTGACGGAACAAGAACCTTCTGCCAGCGAGGGTTGAACACGCGGTACGAAGAGGTCTTCTTTTCAAAAAGGAAATATCGGTTTTCGGTGTCGATTTCCTGAAGTTTGTCGAGCGTGTTCCTGATATACGCCGCTATGCCGGCCTTTCCCGCATTGAGTGCCTTTATGTCTATGCCGATGTTCATGGGACCGGCTATCCGGAAATTCGTTGGGGATGATGCCTGTAATATAATAGAATCGGGACGCGTTCAGGCCAGCGGGTTTCCCAGGACGCTGCGGAAAGAACAGTCTTTTGCGCCTATCCTCTCGGCGACTCCCGAAAAGCTCACCCTGGCCGGCATGGGTATTTGCCCGCCTGCGCATGGGAATGATTTATATTTTTGCACGCTGCGGAAAATCGCAGCATGTAAACATCCCCGACCCGGTCCTCACATCAATCAAACGGGGCCTTTCTTCTTTCAGACGTTATGCGGCCGAACTGAGAGGTCGTTTTGACGGCTCGAAAATTCGCGCATCACTACAGCATGCCGCATCGGTCGAAAAGAAGGACGGGATTATCATGAACGTGCTCAAGGATTACAGAGAGTATCTGCTTGCCAAGACCCCGCAACCGCTTGGAGTGCAATACTTCTGGCTTGCATTGTCCGGGGGAATCATCGTGTATGTTATTTGGAATTGCACGGGCGCTCCCCTGTTGCGTTCGCTTCTGCTTCTCGTTATCAGTTCCAGCCTCGTAACGGACGCCGTTACCAATGTGGCCTATTTCAAGAACAGGCGCCTGTTCGAACGATTGGTGAATGTCAAGATAGGCGCGAATGTCATGAGCCTGGTTTTCATTGTCGTGTTTCTCGCACTTTCGTCGAAATTCACGCTGTAGGCGGTGAACCAACCAATCACGAGACGGCCATAGGCCGGGGTCTACGCCGGGGAATCCCAAAGGGTTTTCCGCTCATCTTTTGCGCAGGCAATGAATTGAAATAGAAATCGAATTGCCATACCATGGACGAACCGAAAAAAATCGGCCTTCTTGATCTGCTGATTATTCTCCTTGAAAGAAAGTGGTTCTTTGTTCTGTCCATGCTCATTTTCTGTGCGGCCGGTGTGATTACAAGCCTGGCCCTTACCAAGTATTACACTGCAACTGCCGTTATCATGAAACCCGTCCAGAGGGTTTCTGCGGGCTTTGGTTCGCTTTCCGGAAAAGAGCTGCCCGTTTCCGGGCTTCTTAAATCCATGGACCTTGCCGGAGCAAGCGACCCGGACAATTTCCTGAGCATCCTGCAGAGCCGAAGGCTTGCGGAGAAAGTGATTGACCGATTCAATCTCGTTCACTATTACAAATTCGACAAAAAGAAGAAATATTATATGGAAGACGTACTGAAGCAATTCCACAGGAACGTCAAGGCGGACGAAAACGAATATGAGAACATCGAACTATCGGTGGTCGACACCAGCCCGGCAATGGCGGCCGACATCGCCAATTTTGTGGTGCTTCAGCTCGACACTATAACGTATCGCCTGGCAAAGGAAAGCGCGAGGAATTCCAGGATCTTCTTTGAAGATCGCCTCTCGGCCATCAAGCGTGACCTGGATTCCGCCTCAAGGCAATTCACCCAATTCCGGACCGAGAATAATTACATAGACCTTGAACAGCAGACAAAATCTTCCATCGAGGCCCTTGCCGGGTTCGAGGCGCAGAAAATGGCGCTCGACCTCGAGATTGCGCAACTGCAAAGCCAGTTTGGAGCCGGCAACCAGCGGATTGCCGAACTGCAAAAGCAGAAACGCGTGATGGAACGGAAGATCAACGGGTACATGGCGGCGGGCGGCGGTAACCTCATCATTTCACTCAACGATGCCCCGCAAAAGTCGGTCCACTATGGATACCTGCTTCGCAACGTGAAGATCCAGGAATCTCTCTACGAATTCGTCCTTCAGTTGTTCGAGCAAGCGAAATTCTCCGAGTCGAACAACGTGCCGCGGGTCCAGGCGCTCGAATATGCAAATCCGCCGCAGAAGAAGACCCGGCCCAAAGGCTCAATTATCTGCATGCTTTTCTTTTTCGGCGGGCTTGGCATTACCTCCACCTCCATTCTTCTTGATAAATGGTATAAGGTCCAAAGGCGTCACGGGACCTCTTTTTACGGAAAATTGAACCGTGTCCTCCAATTATTGACTTTTAGGAAGTGACGCGGGTTTTCGCGCCCGTACCGTCGGCCTGTGCGTGAGAAGATGCAACCATGACCTTTCTCTACCTGTTTATCCTCGGCGCCACCATCCTTTCGGCGTACTATTACAAGAAAGACCTGTTTTCTCCGGTCCGTCTCTATATCTGCGTATATTGCTTCCTTCTGGCCGTCAATTCACTGAGACTGTCCGATTATCAGACGGAATGGTCGCTCACCACCCGCTTGTTCTTCTGGGGCGCTTCCGGATTGTTTATTGCGGGCGCCTGCATCATGCTTCTTGTCAACAGGGTGAACAATCCGCTGGCCGGCATTGATTTCCCCTTAGTCAAAAAATCCCTAGCCTCCGACGCCCTGCGGATCGACTGGAAATGGTTCTTCAACGTCTGGCTTTTCTGTTCGCTCGTCTTTCTGGCAAGCTACGGCGTCTCCTTCTTGAAAAGCGGGTTCATCCCTTTGTTTGCCGCACATGCCGATAAGGCGCGCACCGCTTTCTTCAGCGCGAATTTCTTTGCCAACTTCGGCCTCTTTTTCGGCCCTCTTTCGCTTATCCTTGCAGTGGAACTGCTGTTCTTCTCAACCCTCGGCAGACGTCGCATCGTCGTTGTCAAGGTTGTTTCCATCGTTTCACTTCTGCTTTACTTTACCGTTGTTACGCGGCTCGATCTTTTCCGATGCATCATCTTTGCCGTGGTTGTCTACCATTATGGAAAGAAGAGCCTCTCGCTTGCGCAGTTACTGTACGCGTTCGGGTTCACCTTCCTTTTCTTCCTCATTTTCTTTTTACTCAGGGTCCGGTTCGACACTTTCAGCATTTTTTCGGAAGCATACCGTCTCCATATGCCTAAGGGAATGTTATGGGCCGGGACCATGTATACGTATATTGCCAATGACTTTTGGAACCTCGACTTCGCGTTCCGTAAGTATGTGGACGGAACGTTCAGCTACCCTTTCGAATTCGGGCTCGATCTCTTTCGGCCCTTGTTCTGCCTGTCGTTCACGGAGGCCCCTCTTCTGCACAGCTACGGGTTCGACTCGATCATGAATGAATCGATTATCAAGGTGAAAGGGTTTAACACAGTTGTATATATGTGGCATTTTTACAAGGATTTCGGGGCGTTCGGCGTTTATTTCCTACCCCTTGCGCTCGGCATGCTTTGTACCACGTTTTATGTCAACACCCTGCACCGTCCCTCCCTTTTCCGCATTTCGATGTGGGCCATTTTTGTAGGGTTCATCCTGCTCAGCTATCATGGACCGCTCTGGGAATTATGGTTCGTATACGTAAATATCCTGTTTCTTGCAATTGCCCACAAACAGATCAAACTGGTCACCTAGACGGGAACCATGTCACCGTGATACGCATCGCGTACGATCACCAGTTCTTTTCTACGTTCCGGTATAGCGGCGTCACCCGCTATTTCTACGAGATCGTTTCGCGCCTGATCAACGAGCAGGACGTTTCGCTTTCCCTGTACATGGGGTTTCACATCAATGAGTTTGACTTTGCCCGGTTCAAGAACCGGTATGCGCATTTCTTCGGGTACCGCAGGCCCGTTATTCCAAAGACGGCGAGATTATTCAATACAATCAACGATTCACTTTTCCCTCTTTTCATTAAACGCGCCGGGCCTGATATCTACCATCAAACTTATTATCGTTTGCACCTTCCGGGATTCAGAGGTAAAAGAGTGCTCACGGTATACGACATGACCGGAGAGCTTTTTCCCGACATGTTTTCCAGAACCGACCCGGTAATCCTTGAAAAACAGGCATCAATCAGGCAGGCAGACGCGATAATCGCCATTTCCGAGTCCACCAAGAACGACATTATCCGGCTCTTGTCAATACCGACGGAAAAGATCACCGTTGTATATCTGGCGAATTCGCTCACCGCGCTTCCCGGCAGCCGTTCCCCACATAGAGGGCCGTTTATTCTTTATGTGGGCCAGCGGTTTCTCCATAAGAACTTCCCCGTTTTGCTCAATGCATATTGCCATTCTTCCCGTGTAAATAAGGAGTACGGCCTCGTGTGCTTTGGAGGGAGTCCATTTACAAAAGAAGAAGAACAGATCTTGGCACAGCACGGGCTGTCTGGTCACGCCAGCCATATGTGCGGGAGCGACGATTTGCTGGCCACATACTATTCTCATGCTTCGCTCCTCGTCTACCCCTCGCTCTATGAAGGCTTCGGGCTTCCCCTACTTGAAAGCATGCATTATGGGTGCCCGGTCGTCGCGAGTAATTCCAGCTCGCTTCCGGAAGTCGGCGCAGACGCCTGTATCTACTTCGATCCGACCAGCACCGCAGACCTGACGGACAAAATGGAGCGGGCACTGTTCGACGATTCGCTGAGAGGCATCATGATCGAACGGGGACATGCCCGCGAAAAGCAATTCAGCTGGGACAGGGCCGCGCGTGAGACCCTGCAAGTATACAAGCGGATTATGTGATAAGAGAAGCAGTGGCTACCGACAACCCGAAGGACAGGGGAACTGCGGTGGACATCGCCATTCATAGACAAAAAAAGTCACCATCATTTTGCGCTTTACCGATTGCCGGAAGGGCGCTGCTGGAAAAGACCTGCTTGATCCCGGCCCACCCTGATTTTGCACCGTAGTATAATGGAAAGAGATTATTTTCATTGCAAAAGAGCTACATGTATGAGACAAAAATCAACCTTACACCTTCTCGGAAGCGTGGCATTCCGGATCCTCAAATCCGCTGCATTTGTTGCCGGCGGATTCCTCCTTTTTCGTCACAGAAACAAACTTCGCTCTTTTCTCACTCGCCAAAGCATTATAATTTCGGCACTCTATGCCCTCATCATCGCATTCATAGCTCTCTTCTACCGTTTTTTCATGCTTCTCAACTGGATTCTACAACATGGACGATAATATACCGCATCTAACCGCTTAAAACTGTGCTTGTCCGCATGACAGGCCCTCTCGGTCACTTCGTTTCTGCCATTGCCTCCACATGCTCCAGGAGCCTTTCCCTCTCCTCAAATGTCATGGTTTCCATCAGATTAGGATGACGCAGTTGCACATGATCCAGCAGAATTCTCTCCGCTTCCTCGATACTCTTTGCCTCTGCGGTGAAATTACAGGTTCGCTCTCCCGTGTCCCTGCAGTGTATCGTCTTCATATGCGCCTCCTTTCAAACCCGAATAGATTTCGGCTTGCCACCCTCCGATGTTGCGTTACGCAGGCGAAGGAACCGATCATTCTCTCCAAATCGGGACGTAGATTTGAATGACAAAGGGTGAGATACCCGTATCATTTGCAGATAATGGAGCGTTAGACCGGTGCCGGCAAAGGGACGGTTGAACCCGTCCAAAGGAAGTAGCGTGGCTAGGTTATAAGCCTTCTCTTCATGAGCCTGATGCCTATCACAAAGGCCGCTGCCTCCATGACAACAAGGATAAGGAGGCTCCACCAGAGTCCCGGCACGGCTTCGCCGGAAAAAACGGCCCTGGATATGTTTACCGCATGCGTGAGGGGCAGAAACAGCGCAAACACCTTGAGCCACTGCGGAAACTTATCGAGCGGAAAGAACACGCCGGAAAAGAACAGCATCGGCGTTATGATAAGTTCGGTGTAGTAGTTGAAGAAGTCGAAGTTTGGGGCAAAGGAGGTCACGATCATGGCTAGCGAACTGAATAGAACGCCCACGAACGCCATGATCGCCACGATCAACAGCGCGCTCGCCACCGACGCAGGATGCACGCCCATGAACAGCGCAACCACAAGCATGAGCACGCCGCTCAAGAGTCCGCGAAACGCGCCCCAGGCGATATCACCTGCCACAACGTCTTCCGCGGACACGGGAGTTGCTATTAGGGAATCGTACAGCCGCTCATGGACCATCTTGACAAACGTGTCGTAGAGGCATTCGAACGTGGACGACAGCATCACCGAGGATATGAGCACACCGGGAACAAGAAAATTGAGGTACGGTTTCCCGCCCACGTACCCCATGTACGCGCCCATGCCGATGCCAAACGTGACAAGATAAAACAGCGGCTGTCCCAGGCTCACCGCGAACGTGGGTAGAATGAAACGCTTGTACGAAATGATGTTCCTCACCAGGACATAGAAGATTCTGTACGAAAGGTTCATGGGACGCTCTTTTCTTCAAACGTAAGGCCGGCAGTGCACATCATTCTATAAGACTTCTGCCCGTCAATTTAAGAAAAACGTCTTCCAGCGTTGCCGGCCTGTTGCGCACATTCGGCAGGCCGAGGTCGATCACTTTCTTCACCAGGTCGTGGCCCTCGCTGCAATAAAAATAGAGGGTATCGCCCGCCCTTTCGTGCCCGCAGCTGCACCCCGCCGCCAGGTTGATCAACATCTCGTCCTGCGCCTTGTCGATTCTTATTTCGACAACTTCTTTTCCTATTTCGTCCGAAACAAGCTGCCGCGGCGAGCCGTGCTTGAGGATGCGGCCCTCGTCCATCACCACGAGCCGGTTGCACAACTGTTCCGCTTCTTCCATGTATTGCGTGGTGAGAATCAGCGTGGTGCCCTGGCTCGCAAGCAGCCGCAGCCGCTGCCAGATGAGATGCCGGGCCTGGGGGTCGAGGCCGGTGGTGGGCTCGTCGGCGATAATGAGCCGGGGTTTGTTGAGTAATGCGCGTGCGACAAGCAGCCTCCGCTTCATGCCGGTGGAGAGTTCGTCTATCCTGCTGTTCTTCTTTGCCTCGAGCTCCACAAACGCGAGAAGTTCCGCAACCTTCTTCTTCGCCTCGTTGCCCGGGATATCGAAAAAGCGCGAAAACACGAGGAGATTCTCCGCCACCGTGAGGCCGGAATCGAGATTAATCTCCTGCGGTATCACGCCGGTCATGGCCTTAATTTTTCTGTTCTCGAGACCCGCCGTTTCACCGAACACGTTTATCGTCCCCGACGATACCGGCGAAACGCAGTGGATCATGCGTACGGTGGTGGTCTTTCCCGCGCCGTTCGGCCCGAGAAACCCGAAGCATTCGCCTTGGCCGATTTCAAACGAAATGCCGTTTACAGCAGTGAATTGGCCGAACTTCTTTGAGAGGTTGCTGGCGACAATGGCGGCGTTCATACGAGGTCCTTCCCGCTGCTTGTCCGAAAGGTACAGACGATTGCCGGGCATGCAGATGCAGAGACGCAGGTCATAAAATAATCAGGTTGCGGGCAAAAGGCACGAAAATTGGGCATGAGGGAACGTGCCCGCTCCGGATTCTGCGTGAGATCGGCGGCACGGTGATTTTGTGAAGCATGAACGAGTAGGTGAGAAAAGCCCGGGCGTGACGCAATTGGGACCTTTACTTGTGCGGCAACGGCATCTTTGTTGAGCGAATTGTATATTCCTGTCGTCGCGCCGGCAGGAAAACCGCACTCAGGAACGGAACCCGATGAGCTTCAAGAAACTCAAAAAAGTGCCCACTGTCAAGGAAATCATTTCTCAGATGCCTCTGTCAAAGTATTTCGCCGACATCAAGAGCGAGCGCGACAGAGCCATCATCGATGCCCTGTCAGGGAAGACCGACCGCTTCGTGCTGATTATCGGTCCGTGCTCGGCGCACGACGAGGACGCGGTGTGCGACTATATCAACAGGCTCGCAAAGACCGGCGAGGCGGTACAGGACCGGCTTGTCCTCGTCCCGCGCATTTACACAAACAAGCCGCGCACCACCGGGGTCGGCTACAAGGGCATGGCGCACCAGCCCGACCCGCAAAAGGAGCCAAATATCGTCGAAGGGCTGCGCGCGATCCGCCGCATGCACATCCGCGCGCTGTCGGAAACCGGGCTCACCGCGGCCGACGAAATGCTGTACCCGGAAAACTATCCGTACCTCGAAGATTTGCTTTCCTACGTCGCAATCGGCGCGCGCTCAGTTGAGAACCAGGCGCACCGGCTTACGGTGAGCGGGCTTGACATTCCCATAGGCGCGAAAAATCCGACCAGCGGCGACCTGGAGGTCATGTTCAACGCAATCGCCGCGGCCCAGGTGGGCCACGTGTTTTTGTACAACGGCTGGGAAGTAAGCACCAGCGGCAACCCGCATGCGCACGCGGTGCTGCGCGGCGCGGTCAACCACTACGGCCAGAACATCCCCAACTACCATTACGAAGACCTGATGCTGTGCGCCGAAAAATACCATAAACGCGGGCTTGTCAATCCGGCAATCGTGGTTGACACCAACCACTCGAATTCCAACAAGAAATACAAGGAACAGTCGCGGATCGCCCTGGAAATCATGGAGAGCAGGAGGCATTCGCCGCTGTTGCGCAAGATCGTGCGCGGACTCATGATCGAGAGTTTCATCGAAGAAGGCACGCAGAAGCCGGACGAAAATGTGTACGGAAAGTCAATTACCGATCCGTGTTTGGGGTGGGAAGATACGGAGAGGTTGATAAAGGAGTTGGCGGAAAAAGCGTAATGTTCAAATTATCATATTTAAAAAGAACAGCTCTTTAATGGGGGAAGGTTCCCCCTAGGGTTCAGCCAACCGGCGCAACGTAGGGGCACATCATGATGTGCCCTTTCTTTTTGTAAACGCCGGTTGTCTGAACCCACACCCCCTCCAGGGTGCACCCCTAGAGGAAATAGTTGCAAGAATCAATCTGCAGTGCGGGGGCACCCACGGAGAGCAGTTGGAAGGGTGCCCAATGATTTTCATGGCCGCGAAGCGGCGTTCCTATAAGGTTGCGTTGCGAGCCGGAGCGCCTGAGGCGCGGAGACCACGCGCGAAGCGCGGCGAGGAGGCTTGGGGCCAGGGGGAAACGCGTAGCGGTCCCCCCACCAAATTATTCGAAGGAAGATTATTAATCCCTCGTCTGCCCCGCCTCCACGTGCCCGATGGCCCCTGACCCGATATTCGCCGCATTCGCCTCGTCGGTGTCGATGTGCATGGACAACTTGAACGACGGATCCACCCGTATGAGCACGTCGCCGAAGACAAGCTCGCGCTGGCCTTCCACGCGCACGCGCACCTTGAACTTGTCGCGCAGCCCGAATTTGAGCGCGTCTTCGGTTGACATGTGGATATGACGCAGCGCGCATATCACGCCCTTGGGTGTGGTGATTGTCCCGGCGCTGCCCTCTATGGTGATGCCGGGCGTGTTTTCCAGGTCGCCGGATTCGCGGATGGGCGGATGAATGCCGAGCTTGAACTGCTCGGTCATGGCGATTTCCACCTGGGTTTCCTTTCGCGCCGGCCCGAGCACGCGCACGCGGTCGACGCGGCCCTTGGGGCCGACAAGATTCACGGTTTCCCTGCACGCGAATTGTCCGGGCTGCGACAGTTCGTGCGCGGGCGTGAGCGTGTGGCCCGCGCCGAACAAGGCCTCGACATGCTCGGCCGCAAGATGCACGTGGTGCGCCGACACCTCAATGGGAAGGGGCGTGTTCTTCTGCGTCTTGATGATGTCGGCGATGTAGCCCGACGAAACGGTGCGTATGATTTCGCGCGCGATCATACGCTCTTCGTCGGCAGGGACCACCAGCACCCTCACGCGCGACCCGTCAGCCGAAATGTCGCTTACGGCAGCAAAACCGTTGATGCCCCGGTTCTTCCTTTCGTCAATCTCTATTCCCATGTAACCCAGGCCCTGGCACGCCAGGCTGCGCACGCCGGCGCTGCCCTGGCCTATCCCGCCTGTAAATATCACCGCATCGAGCCCCTGCATAGCGGCGACATACGCGCCGATGTACTTGCGGATCTGGTAGCAGAACGTCTTGTAGGCGAGGAGCGCCCGGTGATGCCCCTGCGTCGCGGCCTTTTCGATTTCCCGCATGTCGTTTGTGATGCCCGACATGCCGAGGAATCCGCTCTTGTTGTTGATGAGCTTCTCCATGTCGTCGGCGCCCATGTTCTCGGTGCGCATCAGGTGAATAAGGATGCCGGGATCAAGGTCTCCGCTGCGCGTTCCCATCAGCAAACCCTGGGTCGGCGTGAATCCCATGGAGGTGTCCACGCTCCGGCCGTGGTCCACTGCGCACAACGATGCCCCGTTTCCCAGGTGGCACGACACCAGGTCGATTCCGGAAAACGGGCGTTTGAGGAATTCGGCGGCCTTGAGCGACACATACAAATGCGATGTGCCGTGAAACCCGTAGCGCCTGATCTTCTTCTCTTTATAAAATTCGTACGGCAGGCCATACATATATGCGTACGGCGGAAGGGTTGAATGGAAGGCGGTATCGAACACCGCGACATGCGGCACGTGCGGGAACAGTTCCATGGCCTCTTTGATGCCGGCAAGATTGACGGGGTTGTGCAGCGGCGCAAGCGACGAGGCTTCCTCGATGGCTGCAATCACCTCGCTGGTTATCACCGCCGGCGTGATGAGCTTGTCCCCGCCGTGTACGACGCGGTGGCCCACGGCGGAAATGTCCGCAGGACCGTTCATGGCGCCCACTTCCTTTGAGGCAAGCGCGTCCGCCATGGCGCGAAAAGCGTCGCGGTGGCCCCCTGCGCCGGGAACCGCCACGGCCGCATTCTTTTCCCCCACGCGGCACACGTGCTTGACTCCGGGCGTGCCTATGCGCTCAATGGAGCCGCGGACCACGCGCGCTTCGTTGGCGGTGTCGAACAGCGAATATTTGAGCGACGAGGAACCGCAATTGACAACAAGTAACTTCGACGGTGCGTCGGTCTTGAGCCTGAGGCCGTAGGGATCGTCGCTCTTCTGCAGCGCCTCGGCCGCCAGGTTGTGCAGGGTGGCCCACTGCGTGGTGCGAAGGGTCATTTCGCGCGACAGGTAGCGAATGGCCGGCGGATAGGTTATAAGGATGGTTGAAAAAAGTTGTTGTGGAATAAGAAGCGCCTCGCACCGGGTTATCCCGATGATGTTCGCGATGGTCTGGTTGCCGGTCATAAGCGACATCTCACCGAAAATGCTGCCCGGCTCAAGAAGGTTGAGGCGCACCTTGCGCCCGGTATTGTCGGTCACCGCAGCCTCGGCCCGGCCGGAAAGAAGCACGCCGAGAAATCTTCCTTCTTCACCGAATTCGATCACCGCTTCGTTGCCCTCAAAGGTCGTCACGCGCGATCCGGCGACAAGTTCCTTGAGTCGGGACTCGGGAAAATCCTTGAACAGCTCCACCTTTTCGCGGAGAAAAGCAAAGAGGTCCTGTGATTCCATGAGACATTCCTTGGATTGATGTATGGGGGCCGACGGATAAACGATACTTTGGTGTCAATAGTATACGATGGGATAGGTTTTGGAACAAGGGAAAATCGGCGTGCGGAAGCCAAGGGCGCCGCCACCTGCTTTTGCCTCGCTCACAATGCCGGAAGAAACGTGCCCCGCTAGGTCGCGTGCGCAAACGACATATCAGGAGCGCTCGCCCAGCCACCAGTTTTCCGAGATTTGCGCTTGTCGTACCCGGCAACCTATTTTCTGGAAACACGATTCTTTCTGAGAGAGGTTTGAACGAAAGGGCACGTATGAGAACCCTCCCCCGGCTTGCGACAGTCTTACTGCTTTTGTCGGCAGCCGTTTGCGTCGTATCAGCCAAGGACGAATTCGTCACCCTGTCGGACGGCCGCACTCTCGTCCTCCACGACAATTATTCCTGGGACATCAAGGGCGGTTCGTCCTCCGGACTGGGCGGCGACATAACCGTAAACGTGTACGGCGACAAGAACATCGTGCTGCACGAGGACAAGACCTGGGACTTTGCAGACACCGCAGGCGCCGCGCCGGCAACCAACCGCGCAAAGCTGAAATCCGTATCAGCAACCGCAACGGCGGGACGACAGACCCTTGATGAAGCGCGCGACGCGGCACGGCTCTCGGCGATCAATAAGATAGCACAGCAGCTCAGACCGCACACGGACACCGCGGCGGTGTCCGAAGAATCGCTTGTCAGATGCATAGGCGTCGCCGCGGTCCCCACGACCATGAAACAGGGACGTTCGAGGGACAAGGGCTGGGTGGTGACACTCAAGATCGCCTTTTCAAAAGCGCAAATTGAGGGCGTCCTGTCCTGCGCGACTCCCGAGAAAACCGAGTAGAGAAAGAGCGTAACCGCCTTCCGGCGCCGTGCCAATCGTTTGTCAAACACCTCCCGCACTATTTTCTTGCACAAGGATTATTGCAAACCTATTTTCTCTTATTAATCAAATTACCAAAACAGCCGGTTCTTCTTATTGAAGGGAGTTTTTCATGGCGAGGATAGGGAATCAGCAATTGATTAAATTGCAGGCCAAGTACAAAACAGACGACGCTATCGGCAACCTGTTCGGAATCACCCGTCAGGCGGTTCATCAGCTCAGGATCAAATACGGAATCGGAGCGGTCGAAGACAAGCATGCCGAACGCAACCGCGAAATCGTGCGGACCTACAAATCCGGCATGCCGGGAACAAAGCTGGCCAGGAGGTTCAAACTGTCCGTTTCGCAGGCGTATCGAATTATCCGGGGAGAAGAGCCTCACAAGGGAAAGGCGAAAAGGAAGAAGTAAAGAGGGCGGCATGCTCCATTTCACGAGAAGCATGCTTTGAGACTTTCCGGCCGCGTAACTGATGCCGGTTCCCAAACGAGATCAATCACTTCTGGACAAGACTGTCAATCCGCATTTGATTTTACTCTGCCAAATACCCTGGAAATCATATCCGTGACCTCGACAACAAGGGCATCTTTCATCAAAACTAAACCAAAGAAATAGATACCGGCGCCGATACTTATGCCTGCGATCAGCTGGAACAGCGGTTTGAGGGTCACAAAATGGAGCGCCCCCAACAGCGCTGCCGCCATCACAAGACTCATGCACGCATATTTTGCAAATACCCTGTCGAGCAATCTAAATGCTAAGAGCCCTCTGCGAACATACGCCAATTGAACCACAAGCACAATTCCCTCGGCAATTGCCGTTGCAAGGGCTGCGCCATTGTGTTTATATAGCGGAATAAGCACGAAATAGAGTCCAATGCTTGCAATCGCGGCTGTGAGGGTGGCAAAAAACTGTTCTTTAAGCTTCCCGAGCGGAATGAGTACCTGCAAACCAATGAGGTTCGTAAGGCCGACAACCGGAATAATCATGGCAGCAATTCTCAGCGCCGACACTGCCTGGCCAAACTGTTTTCCTGCAAGGCAATCGATAATTTCCGGGGCAAGTATGATGACGCCAAAAAACGATGGCAGCCCAATCAGGTAGATGAAGTGGAGCGATTTCTTTGCAAGAGCATTGAATTCGTCGATCCGGTTATTTTCAATATAATAGGAAAGCCGCGGCAACAAGACCGTTGCAATAGAGGTGCTCACTGCGGTAATAATCCTCGTAATCTTCATGGCGGTTGAATAATATCCTACATAGACATCCCCGGCCAGGAAACCTAGAATCGCATTATCGAGGACGGCATAAATGCTTACCGTAATGAGACTGGATGAAGTGGTGAGCAATACTCTTGCATGCTTCCTGAATGCCAGGAAATCGGGGTGGAAATTCACTACGGCGCGGGCACGGTATAAGCCATGAAGATTCGGAATGAAGAATGACAGAAAAACGATCCCGCCGAAAAGCAAGAAGTCGCCTTTGCTCCGGATAATCAGGACAATGGAACCAAGGAATGCGATTTTGGATATGATATTCCGGATTGTAATATATTGGTATCTTTCAAAGCCCTGATAGAGCCAGTCTATTGACATAAAGGTAAACAGCACATTTGAACCGTAGATCAGGAACAGGCCCACATTGTTCTTCACCTTTGGCAGGAAAAGAAACAGGCTGAGATAGAAGACCGTCGAAACAATGCTGGACAAGAAAGTAATGCTGACGAATTCGGAGAAGAGGTTGTTGAGCGACGATTGATCATCGCGTTCTTTTGCAATGGCCGATGTCCCGTAGATCGAGAGGCCGAATGAAGCAATCAGACTAAAAAACGCTGCGAGGGAAGCTATGGAGTTTATTTTCCCAAGAATTTCCGGGCCAAATACCCGGGCCACATACGAAAAAGTAATGATGGGAAAAACTATGTTGGAAATAGTCAGGGACACATTGAATAAATAATTTCTCTTTAACGATGGGTTAGTATTTATGGGAAGAGGCGTATTCATCGTATCTTTCAAGAATCGTTGCGGGTTATGCGCTCCATTGTCACCCCGTCACACGTCCTGCTTGACGATCATCCTTCGATCGCGCCGACCGCTTACAAAACAACTTTGTTTTGGTATCGAATATAGCCATTCCGGTTTTTTTTGTCAAATTTAAAAGACTGATTTCCCCCAAACCGCGCTTTTTTCTTCTTTGTGGGATTTTTGCCGCATGCGACTTTAGCAGCGTTTCCGGCCACAAAACCAAAAGGGCTTTTCTTCGGGGTTTTCCGCTTGTATTTTGGTTCTTACTAAGCAGTTCATAAGTAATGCTCCATGAATCTGCCACGGTGATCCTATCGAACCGTCTTGTACCTGATAGGCCCTTCGACAGGGTGACATCATGGCTAGGTGATTATGCTTATAAACAACTTAGTAAGTCAGGGAGGTATGGCATGAACCAATTATTTCTCCGCACGGCAGCGGCATCGCTCGCCTTTCTTTGTGCGATGGCATGGTGCAGTCCAAAAGGAGGATTTATGGCCATTTCCGTCACGAGCCGGGCATTTGATTCCATGCAGGCAATTCCCGCCGCCTACACCTGCGACGGGGCCAACGCTTCTCCGCCTGTTTCATGGAGCGGCATCCCGAAAAACGCAAGAAGCATTGTGCTGATATGCGACGACCCGGATGCACCCGCGGGCACCTGGGTGCATTGGGTGTGCTACGACATTCCTCCGCACGTCGATTCCCTAGCCCAAGCCGTTCCGCTGTCGGGTGCGCTCGCCTGCGGCGGCAAACAGGGGACAAACGACTTCCGAAGCATCGGCTACGGCGGTCCCTGCCCGCCGGGCGGGACGCACCGGTATTTCTTTAAAGTATATGCTCTTGACATTATGCTTGGTTTGCCCGCAGGAAAAGCGAAAAAGGACGTTGAGAAAGCCATGAAGGGACATGTGATGGCTTCGGCAGAACTTGTCGGGACCTATTCGAGAAAGCCCTGACCCCAACTGGTCCGCATGATGATGCCAGCGGGAAACGCGCCATGGGCATCATGCTACTTCGATCAGCCGAAAGGCGCGTGCGAGTAATCCGTGTTACTTTCGAGTCAAGGGTAAACTATTTTATAGGGGAATTTGGGAAATTGAGCGGTCCAATGCGGGAGTACGCACATGCCAAAAAAGATCAAGATTGGAATCCTTGGCGCAACCGGTTATACTGGCGTTGAACTCGTGAGGATTGTAGCTTCGCATCCGTTCGCATCAATTGGTTTTGTGTCCTCTCAATCGTACGCGGGCCGGAAACTGAGCGCTGTGTTTCCGCTCGTACAAGGCGTGTGCGACGATGTCCTTGTTGCCCCGGAAAAGGCCGTGAACATCGGCGTAGACTGCGTTTTTTCCTGCCTGCCCCACGCCACCTCTGCCGGGCTTCTCATGCCCTTTATCAATAAGCTCGTAAAAGTGGTTGACCTGAGCGCAGACTTCAGGATCAAGGACCCCAAAGAATACGCTGTGTGGTACAAGACCGAACATCCTTGCCCGGAGCTGCTGGAAGAAGCCGCGTTCGGCCTGTGCGAACAGTACCGGAAAGACATTGCAAAAGCGAGAATCGTTGCAAATCCGGGGTGCTATTCGACAAGCATCATGCTGCCGCTGTTGCCGCTTTTCAAGGACAAGGGAACACAGATTTCCCTGGTGATCGCCGATTCGAAATCCGGGGTGAGCGGTGCGGGACGGTCGCTCAAGCTGTCGAGCCATTTTGTGGAGGTCCACGAAAACTTCTCCGCATATTCAATCGGCCACGCGCATCGGCACATTGCCGAAATCGAGCAGGAATTCTCGAAGGCATGCGGCAAGGCGGTAACGATCACCTTTTCGCCGCACCTGCTTCCGACAAACCGGGGGATCCTTTCCACCATCTATCTCGTCACAAACCGGACCGCGGCAGCATGCCTTGACATTGTAAAAAACGCCTACGCCGGCGAGCCGTTTATCCGGCTGCGGGAGCCGTCCGACTTGCCCGCGATCGGCGGCGTGGCTCATACCAATTTCTGCGACATAACGTTTACAGGAGGCGAAACCGGCCGGCCCGTGATCGCGGTGTCGGCGCTTGACAATCTCGTAAAAGGCGCCAGCGGCCAGGCGGTCCAGAACATGAACATCATGTTCGGATTCCCTGAAACCGCCGGCCTGCTGTAAGAAGGACCTTTTCCCATGGAAACCGTGTGCATCAAAGCGGGCGGCTCCACGTTCGACACGGCAGGCTTCTTCCCGGATTTCGCGCAGAGCATCGCCGCCATTTGCAAAGACCGTTTTCCGGTGATCATCCATGGCGGCGGCAAGGACATCGCGCGCCAGCTCGACCTGCTCAAGAGAGAATACACCTTTGTTGAAGGCATGCGCGTCACCGACGCCGAAACCGTGGGTTCGGTCCAGATGGTGCTGTCCGGCGACGTGAACAAAAGGCTCGTGAATGCGCTGCAAACGGCGGGCGTTACCGCGCTCGGCATCAGCGGCGTGGATTGCAATTTACTTTCCGCATCGCGCATGACGGTGCAGGGCCGGGATATCGGTTTTGTGGGCAGCATTAAGCACGTTGACATACGCATCATCGGCATCTGCAAGGCAAACGGCATCGTGCCGGTGGTTTCGCCCATGTCGCGCGACAATGCCGGGAATATCTATAATGTCAATGCCGATGCTGCGGCGAGCGAGATCGCCAAGGCACTGTGCGCCGAGCATCTTGTGTTTGTGTCGGACGTGCCCGGCGTGCTGGTGGACGGCGCAGTGGTGCGCGTCATCAGGACGGGCGAAACGGAAACCCTCATCGCCGCGGGCCACATCAAGGGCGGGATGATTCCCAAGGTCCGCGGCGCGAGGGAATCGGTTGAGAACGGCGTTGCGCAAGTCCACATCTGCGGCTGGAATGGAAAAGAGACCCTGACACGGGAACTGCGGCCGGAGACGGCCACCGGCACCGCTATTCTGGCGTGACCCCAGCTACCATAGAGCAAGGAACCCATGGAACACCCTCATTACAACGACGTCTTTGTTCCCACGTTTTCGCGGACCGGCGCCGCCCTTGTCCGGGGCGAAGGCATGTACCTGTTTGATGCGGACGGCAAACGGTACCTTGATTTCGGCGCAGGCATTGCCGTGAACGCGCTCGGGCACAGTCATCCCGCCATCATCGCTGCGCTGCGGGAGCAGGGATCACTGCTCATCCATTCGTCGAACCTGTATTTTACCCAGCCGCAGTACGAGCTCGCAAAGTTGCTTTCGTCAATGACCTTCGGCGGCAAAGTGTTCCTGTGCAACAGCGGAACCGAGGCGATTGAAGCTGCAATCAAGTTCTCCCGGAAATGGGCTACCGGGGCTTCAAAGGACAAGTTCCACATCCTTTCGTTTTACCGGGGATTTCACGGCAGGACCTATGGCGCCCTGTCCGCGACCGCCCAGGAACAGTTTCACGAGGGCTTCGGCCCTCTTCTGGAAGGGTTCCACTACGCCACATTCAACGACATCGCAGGGACCAAGGAAGAACTTGACAAGCACAGCTACGCTGCGATCATCGTCGAGCCTTTGCAGGGCGAAGGCGGAGTCAACCCCGCGTCAAAAGAATTTTTGTCCTTCCTCCGGAACTATGCAAATGAAAAGAACATCGCGCTCGTGTTCGACGAGATCCAATGCGGCCTCGGCAGGACCGGCACGGTCTGGTGCTGCGAGCACTACGGCACTGTGCCCGACATTCTCGCCGCGGCAAAACCTCTTGGCGGCGGCCTCCCGCTCGGGGCGGTGGTCTGTAAGGACCATATCGCCTCCGCGATCTCACCGGGGAACCACGGGACCACGTTCGGCGGCAACCCGCTGGCGTGCGCGCTCGGGTGTGTCGTACTCGCCATCATAGCACAGCCCGTCTTCCTTGCCGCAGTCAAGAAGAACGGAGAGTATCTCAGAAACGGCCTTGCGCGCATTGCGGCATCGCACAAAGGCATCAAGGAAATCAGGGGAACAGGGCTTCTTGTGGGAGTCGAGATGGCTGCCGACCCCAAGAATATCATTCCCCAATGCAAAGATGCGGGCCTCTTGGTGATCAAGGCCGAGCAGAATACCGTCCGGTTCATGCCCCCGCTTATCGTTGAAGAAAAGGACATCAAAGCCGCTCTTGCCATATTCGAGCAGGTGCTTGTCAACGGCAAGCTCTAGGCGCCTGCCGTTTCGTTGTTTTAGGTGGCTGGCGGTGAAGGCGACACACAAACCGAAGCCGTTATTCCGTTTTATCGAAAGGGTACCTCTCATGAAGAAAGTGGTCCTGCTTTATTCCGGGGGCCTCGACACCTCGGTCATGATTCCGTGGCTCAAGGAGAATTACGAGTGCCAGGTGATTGCCATGTGCGCCGACGTGGGCCAGGCAGAGGAAACAAGCGGCCTCAGGCAGAAGGCGATCAGCACGGGCGCATCCAAATACTGCCTTGAGGACCTCCGTGAGGAATTTATCGCCGACTACATTTTCCCGACGCTCCGCGCAGGCGCGGTGTATGAAGGAAGTTACCTTCTAGGAACCAGTTTTGCCCGGCCCATCATCGCCAAACGCGCCGTCGAGATCGCCCATCGCGAAAACGCGTACGCGGTGGCCCACGGCGCAACGGGCAAAGGAAACGACCAGGTGCGCTTCGAGCTCACGGTAATGGCGCTCGACCCGTCGCTCACAATCATTTCTCCGTGGAAAGACCCCAAATGGACGCTTCACTCGCGCGAAGACTGCCTTGCGTACGCCGCCGCACGCAACATCCCGGTGGGCCAGTCGAAGAAGCGGATCTATTCCGAAGACCGAAACATCTGGCACATCAGCCATGAGGGCGGCGTCCTCGAAGATCCGGCCCTCGCGCCTCCGGACGACGTTTTTACCTTGTCGAGCACCGTCGAAAAGGCCCCGAACAAGGCGGAGCTCGTCTCCGTTGCTTTTGAAAAGGGCGTTCCTCTATCGGTAAACGGCCGAAAGCTGTCTCCCCTGGCGCTCCTCGTGGAGCTCAATCGCGTCGGCGCGGTTCACGGCGTCGGCAACGTTGACATGGTAGAAAACAGGCTCGTTGGCATCAAGTCGCGCGGCGTGTACGAAACACCGGGCGGCTCAATTCTCTATGCGGCGCACCGTGAACTCGAACGCCTTGTGCTCGATCGCGAAACCCTGCATTATAAGGAGATGGTGAGTCTCAAGTACGCCGATCTCGTGTATAACGGCCAGTGGTTCTCCAAACTTCGCGAGTCGCTTGATGCGTTTGTCGATGCCACGCAGGAAAACGTCACCGGCAGCGTCACGCTCAAGCTCTACAAGGGCGGGATCTACCCGGCAGGATCAAGCGCTCCCCGATCACTTTACTTGCACGATTTGGCGTCATTCACCGACACGGATTTCTACGACCAGAAAGACGCCAGGGGGTTCATACGGATTTTCGGGCTGCCCATGAAGGTGGCGGGAATAGTAGAAAGACGAAAAAGAAAAAAATAATACGGGCGTTACCCCGATCCGCGGGGTCGGCTGTCCTTCCGGTCCACCCCTTCGGGTGCTTCAAATGGTCGTCGGCCGGTGGCCTCGGGCTGCCTGTCCCTACCGCCTTCGGCGAGGGATCAGGCAGCATCCCGCTATAGCGGGACCATTATTCCAGTCCTGCCTAACGCAAATACCCGATAAGGGGTAACTTGACATACGTTGATTTATGAAAAAGCTCTTAAACATGCAAACTGACTGTATTATTGTCGCAGCCGGAAGCGGCAAGCGGCTGGGCGCGAAAACGCCCAAGGCGTTTGTTTCACTTTGCGGAAAGCCGCTTTTTGTTCATTCCCTCCTCGTATTCGCGCGCCATCGATCCATCGCCAGTATGATCCTTGTCGCTCCCATGGCGATGATGAAAAAGGCCCGAAGCATTGTCTCCGGACTCCAAATCAAAAAAGAAATCATTATCGTTGCAGGCGGCGAGCACCGCTGGCAGTCGGTGAAAAATGGCGTCGAGGCGGCCGCAGGTACCTGGGTCCTGGTCCACGATGCCGCGCGGCCGTTCGTGACGCATCGCATCGTCACTTCCGTGATCGCGGCAAGCGCGCGCTACGATGCGGTGATTGCGGCCACGCCCGAAGTGGACACGGTACGGAGATTCATTGGGGACCGGGCCATGGAAACGCTCGACAGAACGGCAATCGTGCGAGTGCAGACTCCTCAAATTTTCTTGCGTGACAAGCTCCTCGCCGCATTCGAGCTCGCGCGGTCCCTCGCCTCGCCCCCCGCCGACGAGGCCATGCTTATGGAGGCGGCAGGCATACCGGTTGGAATCGCCGCAGGAGATCCGCTCAATTTCAAGATCACCACGAAAGAGGACCTCGAAATTGCCGAGGCGCTGTGTAAATGCCGCGGTTAAATTTGTAGACCAAAATTGCCGACGCCTGTACAATCGAACATCACCCGGTCCTTATCATCGTCCCAAAGCGGAACCTTGCGGTACCGGAGGCTCCGGCCTGTTGTCGCCTACGGAACCAGCAACAGCAGCAGATAGGGAAAGATCGATTCGCACACGAGCAGGGGAACCACCAAGCGCTGCAGGCGCAGCCGTTCGGAAAAATGATACAGGGGGGCGCAGAAGAAGACAAGCACAGCCGCGAGCGAAGGGAACAGGAACCGGCCGTCTGCATTGTCCCAATGCAGATTGTAGTTCACGTAGGCCGCGATATTGAGGAGGAGAAGCCCGGCCAGCAGTATCTCCCATAAAGCAATTTTCTTCTTGAGGACCGCGTACACGGCGAACAGCGAACAATTGACAAGCATGATAAACGCTTCAAACCACAGCATGGCGCCCACCGCGTGCGACGGGGGCACGTGCTGCATGGGGAACCAGAAACAATAGAGCGCCAGCTTGAGGAATCGAACAAACTGGTGCGCGGAGAAAAGGAAAAACTGCGGAGGGCCGTTTCCCACATTGAAAGCAAACAGCGAACCGTACACGCGAAGGTTGCGCAGATACCACGGCCCTGCAAGAACGGCGGTTATGCACAAGACCGCTGCCAGCGCCAGGAGCCACTGCCGGTTTCGGGACGCAAAAAACCGGTACAAAAAAAGCCCGCTCACCACAGGGCCGAACAGCAGAAGCGACGTCTTGGTCAGCATGCCGATTCCCAGCAGTAATCCCGTGTACAGGGCAGAGCGCCGCAATCTTCCCGGATCGAAAGGGATGTCCTGCCTGCAGAGACCAGCCAGTTCCAAGGTCACGAGCAAGGCCAGCAGCCAGCTCAACGAATCGTTTGAAGCAACAGAACAGAAATAGGCATGCGTGGGAAAGAAGGCGGTGAACAGAACGGCACCATTGCCGACGGCCGCGGGAAATGAAAGAACGGAAAATATTCTTTTAATGACAAGCAGCGACAGCGCGCCGAACAGAAACGACAGAAGCCTGCAAGCAAGGAGGGTATGGTTCTTTCCCACAACGAGTTCGATTCCGGCGCCGCACAGGTAATAGACGGGCGCCTGATAGTATTCGAACTCGTTACGGACAAAGGAGTCTTTCTCACGGGCATGATGGTGCTGCACGGGAAACCGTTTGTTCTGCGCCAGGTAATGCACATAGTTGAGATGGGAAGCCTCGTCGTTAAGGCCTTCAAGACGGTGGGAGACGGTTTGCGTCGGCGGGAGCAAGAAGACAAAGGCCAGCCTGATGCTCAGGGCAACACAAAGAAGGAACCCTGTTGTAAATCCAGGACGCATGGTTTTCTCACGATTGCCGCGTTTCGTTCTGTCAACGGCACAATCCTTGTTTGTGTCATGGCGGGGCCAGCCTGTTTCGATACTGTGTAAAATAGAACATGGAGGCGCCGAATAAAATGCGTTTGGAAATCCGTTTGTGAAAATCGATATTCAGTTGTTTGGACCCCCACCCGATTTGTTTGAGAATACGACGAGGTTGCAGAAATAGCAGCCGTGTTCCTGAAGCGACTATCGAGCGTGTTTGGAATAACGGGAGATCACCTACACCTTTCACCGGAGGAGGAATATCATGCAAGGTCACGCACCGGTCTGGATCTGGATAGTGGGCTGTATCGTTGTTTTTCTTTTTCTCACGGGCATCAAGATAGTCAGGCCCACCCGCAGAGGTCTTGTGGAGCGGCTGGGGAAATACCATCATTTTGCCGATCCGGGTTTTCACTGGCTTATTCCTATTGTCGACAAAATGTTTCAAGTGAATGTAACGGAACAGCTGGTGAACGCCGATCCTCAGGAGATCATCACCAACGACAACCTCAACGCCATGGTTGACGCACAGATATACTACAAAGTGAAAGCCGATGAGGAAAACGTCAAGAATTCGCAGTACAATGTCAATAACGTCAGTTACCAGATAGTAAACCTGTCCCGGAGCACGTTGAGAAACATCATCGGTACCATGTCGCTCAAGTCTGCAAACAGCGAGCGGGGCAGGATCAACAGGGACCTGCACGAAATCCTCATCAAGGAAACCACGCACTGGGGCATCGATATCGTGCGGGCCGAACTCAAGGAAATCGATCCTCCCAAAGATGTTCAGGACACCATGAACAAGATCGTCAAGGCCGAGAACGAAAAGATCGCTGCCGTGGACTTTGCCACTGCCGCCGAGACAACGGCGGACGGCATCAAACGGGCCGAAATAAAGAAGGCGGAAGGGGTGCGGCAGGCCCGGATTCTCTCGGCCGAGGGTGAGGCCGAAGCGATCCGGTTGGTCAACGAAGCAGCCGACAAATATTTTGTCGGAAATTCTCAATTGTTAAAACGCCTCGAAACGGCCCAGTTCGCGCTCCAGAACAACGCGAAGATCATCGTTCCTGCAAATCAACAGCTTGTCAACGTTATCGGCGATCTGGCAGGGATAGCACAGCCGGCGCGCAGCGGCACCTGACGAGCTTCGTGCGGAGCTGCCCTTGTTGCATGGTTGGGCAACCGGTCTTATTTGAGGGAGTTAGTGCGCGGCCATTATATTGTACGGTACGAAATAGTGGAATGGAGGCGTTACGTGCCGCGCCTCTGCATACATACACATTCCGAACCGAGTTGTCGAACAGGGGCCTGATGCGAAACGCCCCGGCACATGGAGGGACAGTATGAACACGGGACACGGACCTTTGTCGCCGGATCTGTTGCGAAAGTTGGATGCTTATTGGCGCGCCGCGAATTATCTGTCGGTCGGCCAGATTTACCTGTACGACAATCCGTTGCTCAAGCGGCCGCTGGCGCTCGCGGATGTCAAACGCATGCTTCTGGGACATTGGGGCACAACCCCCGGGCAGAATTTCATTTACGCGCACCTGAACAGAGTCATCAAAAAATACGACCTCGACATGATCTACGTCTCCGGTCCGGGCCACGGCGGCCCTGCCGTGGTGGCGAACACCTACCTCGAGGGAACGTACAGCGAAATCTATCCCGCCGTCAGCAGGGATGAGGCCGGGCTCCGGAAGCTCTTTGTACAGTTTTCGTTTCCCGGAGGAATTCCCAGCCACGCATCGCCGGAGTGCCCGGGGTCCATTCACGAGGGCGGCGAACTCGGCTATTCGCTTTCCCATGCCTTCGGCGCGGTATTTGACAATCAGGAACTTATCGTCGCCTGCGTCGTCGGCGACGGCGAAGCGGAAACGGGACCCCTGGCCACGGCATGGCACTCCAACAAGTTTCTCAATCCGATTACCGACGGGGCCGTGCTGCCCATCCTGCATCTCAACGGATTCAAGATTTCCAACCCGACCGTGCTTGCCCGCATCGAACATGAGGAATTGGAACAGTTGTTCCGGGGCTACGGATGGACGCCCTACTTTGTTGAGGGTCACGAGCCCGCGCCGATGCACCAGGCCATGGCCGCGGCACTCGACGCCGCGGTGGAACAGATCAAGACGATCCAGCTTGACGCACGCGCACACGGCAACCCGGCCCGGCCGCGCTGGCCCATGATCGTGCTTAATTCACCCAAGGGCTGGACTGGGCCCAAAACCGTCGACGGCTTGCAGGTTGAGGGCACCTTCCGTTCGCACCAGGTGCCGCTCTCCGACCCGGCGACGCACCCCGAGCACCTCAAGCAGTTGGAAAACTGGTTACGGAGCTATGGGCCGGAAGAACTTTTCGACGATCGGGGCCGCCTGAAACCTGAACTGGCCGATCTGGCGCCCAAAGGCGATCGGCGCATGGGCGCCAATCCTCACGCCAACGGCGGGATGCTGCTGCGCGACCTGCAGATGCCTGATTTCCGCGACTATGCGGTAGACGTGCCGTCGCCGGGGGTGCGCGGCATCGGCGACACGCATGTGATGGGACGCTTCCTGCGCGACGTGGTTTCCCTCAACGGCAAAGAGCGAAATTTCAGGATCTTTGGCCCGGACGAAACGCTCAGCAACGGACTGGAAGCGGTGTTCGAAGTTACCAAACGGCAATGGAACGCCGCGATCGAGGCAAACGACGATCTTCTCGCACCCGAGGGCCGCGTGATGGAGATGCTCAGCGAGCACCAATGCGAGGGCTGGATCGAGGGATACCTGCTCACGGGACGGCACGGGCTTTTCAATTGCTACGAGGCGTTCATTCATATCGTGGATTCCATGTTCAATCAGCACGCCAAATGGCTGAAAGTCACGTCGGGCCTGCCGTGGCGGCGGAAGATCGCTTCCCTGAACTACCTGCTGGCCTCGCACGTCTGGCGCCAGGATCACAACGGCTTCACACATCAGGATCCCGGGTTCATCGACCACGTCGTCAACAAGAAGTCCGAGATCGTGCGCGTGTACCTTCCGCCGGACGCAAACTGCCTTTTGTCGGTGACGGACCACTGCCTGCGCAGCCGCCATTACGTCAACGTCGTGATCGCAGGCAAGCACCCGGCGCCGCAATGGCTTACGATGGACGCAGCAGTCAAGCACTGCACCGAGGGCATCGGCATCTGGCAGTGGGCCAGCAACGACCAGGACGTTGCGCCCGACGTGGTGATGGCCTGCTGCGGCGACGTGCCTACGCTGGAGACGCTCGCCGCCGTTTCCCTTATGCGCGAACACCTGCCCGGCCTCAAAATCCGTGTTGTCAACGTAGTGGACCTCATGAAGCTGGAGCCGCAGACCGAACATCCGCACGGTCTGAGCGACCTGGATTTCGACCAGATCTTCACAAAGGACAAGCCTGTCATCTTCGCCTTTCACGGCTATCCGTGGCTGATTCACCGGCTCACCTACCGCCGCACCAACCACGACAACATCCACGTCCGCGGATACAAGGAAGAAGGCACCATCACCACGCCGTTCGACATGACGGTGCTCAACGATCTGGACCGTTTCCATCTCGTGATGGATGCCATCAACCGACTGCCGCAGACGGGCGACAAGGGCGTGTATCTCAAGCAGCAGCTCAAATACAAGCTGATCGAGCACAAACAATACATCGGCAAATACGGCGAAGACCTGCCTGAGATCCGGAACTGGAAGTGGAACACCCCAAAAACGGATTGATGCGAACACATGGGAAGAATCGGCCGTGTCCGGTTTTTGGAGCATAGCGCAACCACATGAGTGAAGCAAGCAGTCAGATAGCCAGATGTTCCTGGGCGGGCACAGACCCCGTGTATTGCGACTATCATGACAACGAATGGGGCATCCCGGTCCGCGACGACAAAAAGCTGTTTGAGATGTTGATCCTCGAAGGCTTTCAAGCAGGGCTCAGCTGGCTCACGATACTAAAGCGCCGCAGCGCGTTCCGGAGAGCGTTTGACAAATGGGACTGGGAAGCGATCTCACGCTATTCGTCCCGCGAGGTGACACGGCTCATGTCTGACGCGGGGATTATCCGCAACAGGCTCAAGATCGTATCGGCCATCAATAACGCAAAGCGGTTCATCGAGGTCCGCAAGGAATTCGGAACGTTCTCGCGCTATATGTGGCAGTTTACAGACAATACAACGCTGCTCCCGAAGAAACCGTACGCGTCATGGAAAGACATCCCGGCGAGGACCGCGCTCTCCGATGCGATGAGCGCGGACTTGAAAAAACGCGGCTTTACATTTGTGGGATCGGTCATCTGTTATTCGCACATGCAGGCCGTGGGGATGGTGAACGATCATGTGAAGGGATGCTTCAGATGTCCCGTCAGGTAGTTCTAGATTTCGGTGAGTCCTGATTCTGTTTGACGCTCCGGTGCAGCCCAAGGCTTCACAATCTCTTCAACTCTATCTCCTTCACCTGCAGCCCGTCAATCTCAATCACACCATAATTCCCATTCTTGAACGGGCCCAGATTTACAATTCTCGTATCTCCTATTTTGTCAACACCACGTGCCTCGTGAATATGTCCGGTGATGCACACGATCGGCCTGACGCGTTCGATGAAACCCCCGATCTCCCTGCTCCCGACATGCGTTCCAATCCAGGCTTTGTCCACTGCGGTATCGAAGGGCGGTTCGTGCGAGACAAAGATGAACGAGCCCGGTGCGAGCGAGGCAAACGGTTCCTGTTCCAGGAATCGTTTGTAATCCGCTTCGCTGAACTCGTTCGGTGTCGTCGTGGGGCACGGCAACGACCCGCCGACGCCTGCAATCGCAATACCCCGGACATCCACCCTCTTCCTGTCGATTCCGGCCTCCACTTCCGCAAGGGCGGCGCTCGCTTCGGGCAGATCGCAGTTGCCGCAGACGCCGTACACCAGACCGGCATATTTCTTGACTTCGTCAAGCACGGTCAACAGCCCCTCTCTGCCGCGGAAGTTGGTGATATCGCCGGCGAGTATCACGGCGTCGGCCGCTTCGAGGTCGCCGGCAATTGACTTAAGGGATGACGTGGCTCCGTGGATATCGGCAAGTGCAACGAGCTTCATGGAGGGCTGCCAATCGAAGGCCGGGTGCGCGTCAATCGTCGCGGAGTTTGGACCACACCACCGCGATCGCGCCGAGAATAAACAGGCATGCAAACGCGGCAATGCCGTATCCCGCGGTCTTCCTCATGCGCTTTTGTTCCGGCGTGCGATAGGTGAACGCGGAGCCTTCAGGCGCGGATTTCTCCCTGGAAGCGGGCGAAGGGCGGTTGTCGGTTCGGCCGCTTGCGCCTCCGCCCTTGGCATGGTCGGTGACCTTTTTTGCCAATACCTCGTCAACATCCGCGCCAAACACCGGTTGGCCTGTTTCGCGTTTTGTCGTATGCACCGCTTTAGGCTTTTTGGAATTCATTGCTGCCTGGTCCCCGTTACAAAGATAATTTTGGCGCAGGTTGTGTTATTCAATTTACAATCGTCAATCTGCAATCATCACTTAAAGGTATTTGGCCTCCGGATGATGAACAAAGATCCCCATTGTCGAATGCTCGGGCACCATCTGGGACCCGGCCGTAAGCGAAATGCCGAGCCGCTCTTCCACACCGAGGATTTCGAACAGCTTTGCCTGCTCTTCCACGCCCGGGAGCCCGGGATACCCAAAGGAATAGCGGCGGCCGCGGTCCGGCCCGAGAAAACAGGCCCGGCGGATCTCGGCCGTAACCTTGTTTGCAAGCTGCTCCGTGATGTAATTGGCAATTGCGTTCAGGTAAAATCCCAGGCTGTACTTGTTCTCAATGCCCAGGTACCTTCGGCACTCGTCGTCCAGCGCGGCACCGATGGTAACCACCTGCACGGCGATCACGTCTCCGTCCGGATTGAAATAGTCGGCCAGCGAACGGTTCTTTACGCGTTCCATTCTGGAAAAGCCGAATTCCGCGAGCTGCGTATGAAAATCACCCGGGTCAAGGATGAACAGCCGCGCGTCATCGGTGAACACCGGGAAAATGCCGTACAATCCTGCGGCGTTCAGAAGGTTCTTTTCAACAATCTCCCGCTTCAACCGTTCGAATGCGGGAAGAAAGTCCCGCGCCTCGGTTTCGGCGAATGCTTTGTCTTCGAGATTGCCGCCGCCGAAGTATCCTTTGAAAAGGCGTTGTTTGTCAACCGACGACAAGAGGGACGGCGTTTCCCAGCGAAGCACCTGGCTCGTGCCGAAAAACTGCGGATGAACCGTTTGCAGATGGTCAAGCGGTTCAGGGACGGCGGGAGCGGCATCGACCGTCGCGCGGCTGACCAGGGGCCCGGGCTTTTCCGACTGATGGCCCAGGGTCCGGTGCTTAATGCCGTCGAGAACCTTTGCGGCTTCAAACGCGTCTTTCGCGTAGTGAACGCCGCCGCCATAACTGCGTCCGTCTCCAAGCACGGAAATGCGGTCGGCAAAGCCACTGTTCACCGCCGCGCCGCCGATGAGCAGCGGCACGCTGACGCCCATTCTATCCAGCTCGGCAACGCACCGTCCCATTTCGCGGCTGGTGGTCACAAGAAGCGCCGAAAGGCCCAGCGCCTCGGGCTTTTCGCGGATAACCGCCCCGACAATTGCATCGAGCGGCACCTGCTTGCCGAGATCAACGACCTCGTAGCCTTGATTTTTAAGAATAGACGCAACGAGGTTTTTGCCGATGTCGTGCACGTCGCCGTACACGGTGGCCAGCACGATCTTCCCCCGGCTTTCGGCCTTCTGCGCGGAAAGCAGAGGTTCCAGTATGGAAAGCGCCTCTTTCATCACCTCGGCCGCCTGAAGCACGAAGGGCAGGATCATTTCTCCCCTGTCCATTTTCGCGCCTACCTCGGCCATTGCCGGAAGCAGGATGCCGTTGAGGATCTCCTGCGGTGCGCGCGATGCAAGGAGCGTATGGATACAGGGTGCAAGGTCCCGCCGGTCGCGATTGAGTATCTTGTCGCGAAGTTGTTGCTCCGGGGAAAGGTCGTGCACAGGCGCCGCCGAAACAACTGCGGCGGGTGCAGCGCTGTGGAAGGCGCCGATGAAATCGGAAAGCGCGGCGGGCCTCCGGTTAAAGAGCAGGTCTTCGGCCAGACCGAGAACGGCCGGGTCGTAGGTTTCTATTTTGTCCAGGTGCAGCCGGTTGAAAAGTGCGGCGTCGAGCCCTGCCCGGGCCGCATGGTGCAGCATGACGTTGTTGAGCACGCGGCGCGACGCGGGCGCAAGCCCGAACGACACGTTGCTCACCCCCATCACGGTGCGCAGGCCGGGCATCTCCTCCTTGATCCGCGACAATGCCTCGATGCTGTTCTTAGCCGCGTCGGCGCTTTGTGCGTCGCCTGTTGCAAGCGTGAAGGTGAGCGGGTCGACGTACACGAAGTGCTCGGGAAGCAGGAACTTGCCGCAGGCGAGATCGCGGATGCGCCGGGCGATATCGACCTTCTGTGCCACCGAATGCGCCATGCCCTCGTCGTCGATGGTGAGCGCGATAACCGGGCACCCGAACTCCCTGGCGAGCGCGAGAACGCTGCGCGCTTTTTCCCCGCCGTGTTCCAGGTTGATGGAGTTGATAAGCGCCGATCCCGGGCATGCTTCCAACGCCGCGCGAATCACGGCGGGCTCGGTGGAATCGATGCAGAGCGGCACCGCCACCCGCTCGCATAAAAACGAAACGAGCGACGCCATGGTCTCCCGCTCGTCGTCGCGCTCGCTCACGGCAACGCATAGGTCAATCAACCCGCTTCCCTTTTCCTCCTGCTCCCGTGCCATCTGGTACAACTCATCGAAGTTCTTTGCAAGCACCAGTTCCTTGGTCCTTTTTGACCCCTGGGCGTTGAGCCGCTCGCCTATGACAAGCGGCTTGGGTTCCGCCTCGAGCTCTCTCCCTGAAATGAAGGTTGACACAAAGGTCTTCTTTGACATGCTGCGCGACGCGACGCGTTTTCCTGCGCACGCAGCGCGCAGCACGCGGATATGCTCCGGGGTCGTGCCGCAGCAGCCGCCCAGCACCGCGAGGCCGTCCTCCAGCACCAGGGGCACCATGATGTCCGCGAATTCGCGCGGATCCATCTTGTATACGGCAACGCCGCTTGCGTTCTCGGGCATGCCCGCATTGGGCATCATCGAAACCGGGTGCGGCGAGAGCCGCAGAAGCTCGCGGACAAAAGGCTTCATTTCATTCGGGCCGGTGGAGCAATTGAGACCCAGGACGTCGATAGGCAGGTTGGCGGCTGCGCCGAGAAACGCCATGATGTCTGAACCAAGAAGCATGCGCCCCGCGGTGTCTACCGTAACATGTACCTGGAGCGGGACCACAATAGAGCGTTGGTCAAGCATTCGCCGGATGCCGACCACCGCGGCGCGCGCCTCAAGGAGGTCCTGCATCGTTTCGAGGAGGAGGAGGTCGGCGCCGCCGTCCACGAGCGCGCCGGCCTGACTTCCGAACACCGCGGCAAGCTCGTCGAAACTCAAATGTCCTCGGCCGCCGCCGGCCGACGATGAAAGAAATCCGGTTGGCCCCATGGTACCGCACACGAGACATGCGTGCGAACAGCATGCTTCGGTCACTGCCGCGCGCGCGAGCCGGGCCGCAGTCGTGTTGATTTCCCGCGCACTCTGGGCAAGGCCATACTCGCCAAGCTTCACGCTGTTGGCCCCGAAGGTGTTTGTCTCGATCACGTTAGCGCCGGCGCGCAGGTACCGCTTGTGGATTTCCGTTATTACGTCCGGGCGGGACAAAACAAGGATCTCATTGCATCCGTCATGGCCGCGGAAATCGTCCCGCTTCACGCCGAATTCCTGGATCTGCGTACCCATTGCCCCGTCGAAAATGACAGGCTCGCGCGATGCGAGCAGGGCTTTGTATGGATGCGGTTCTTGTGTCATGAAGAAACTTTTTCCTGCGAAGGTGGCACCAAAGGCGTTACGGGTATCCGACGCAATCGATGTTCTTATTAGTCAATTTTCATTCCCCTTTATGCCCGTTGTGCCGTTGAAGAGCGATGTGGGGAATGCGCAGCCGGTTGGCAAGAAGTTGAGTATTCGGAAGTCTCGCTCAAAAAATACATGATGCTGCGCCGTGCGGCGGGAGCACCGCCATGGAGCGTGGCAAGGGGATCAAGCCGTTTGCGCGGGCAGCTGCCTTTTTTCCCAGAGGAGCGTTTCCGCGATCAGAAGCAGGGCGCAGGCAATCCAGAGCCACGGAGAAAACGTCCCGGACCGTCGCGCCGCGACAAAAGCCCCGAACCGGTCTGCCCGAAGAAATTTCACCCTGGACGCCATTGCTGCGGGAACATGCGGTGCGCGGTACGCAAAGACGGTCTCGGATGAATCAATGCGTGCGGCAACCCAATAGTACGGCTCCCCATCGGGCTGAATCCGGTACAACCCGGGCGCGTCGAACGCCACTTGCGGCTGGCTTGACCATCGCGAGATATTCCTGTTGCCCGCGTCGAAAACGAGCGCCCCGCGCGCCGCGCCGAAATACGGGTTTTGTCTGGGAACGCCTGCCACCCATACCTGCGGTTCCTTCTGGATTGCCGACAACGCATAGCGGGCAAGCCTGTCGAGAAGGGGCACGTACAGCCCGGTGGTAAACAGCGGGAGAGCGGCCGCGACGTTTTCCCGTTCTCGGCCTATGTACGCCGCGAGCAGTACCCATGAATTTCCCGATGTGTCAATCAAATGGGTCGCAAATGGTTTGCCGTTGTCCAGGAGCATAAGTGTGCCGCCGGGGAGGCCGGTGCAGTACCTGTTCACCGCGGCGTCGGCGTCTTTGAGACGCCTGAAACCCTTAAACAGGGGCGATACCGTGTCCGGCAGGACAATGGCGCGGGACGTGGGGTCCGACACGATTGCAAGCGCGGACCGGCTTCCCGACGGAAGCAGCGCTCCGGCGAGGCCGGCGCTCGCGCTGTCGGTTGCGGGGGAAAACAGAATGGCCTTCCGGCCCGGCGACGGCCCGTGCACCAGCGCGGCAAGGGGCGGTGACAATTGACGCACGCCACAGAGCACCACCAGGGCTGCCGAATCGATGTCGTTGTACGTTACGGCGCGGACCGGCCGCACAACAGGGCTCCATTGCGATGCGCCCAACGACGAAAAGGCCGCCGACACCGGGAAACTTTCGTCCGGTTCGCCCACCACAAGCACCCGCAGCGCCTGCTGCGCTCCATGAACAAAATAGAACGTATTGTCGTCTGGAAAGGGATCGTCACAATCGAGCAGCACCGTTCCGCGCGGGTCCTGCACGTCGGAGGTAATGGCCACGGGCACCCGGCAGCTCTCCCCGGCTTTCGCGCTTACCATCGCATGCCCGACGCGCATGCCCCCTGCGGTCACGGTGACGCCCGCGCTGTCGAGTGACTTTCCAAGGCACGACACCTGCACCGTCACCACGGAACGGGCGCCGGCCGACACCGCGGCGTCGCGCACACCGCAATTCCACGGCGAATGCGGGGCCACACTTACGCACAGCGCGGGCATGTTTCCGCATCTCACCAGCTGCGTGTCAAGGATCCGGCTGATATTGTCCTGAAAATCGGACACCATAACAAGCAGGGACATGCCGGCGCGACCGCCGCGGGCGTCAGAGAGCGCGACGAACATCTTGTCGAGCGGCGCCGCGCCGTGTCTCACGAACGGTCCCGGCGGCCGTGCAAACGCCTTTTCCTGTACGAATTCGGCGCGCGCCTCGTTGTACGTGAACCGGCGCGCCGCCGGGGGAAGCAACTTGTTGAGTGTGTCAAGCAAATCGAAGGCCGTGCGCCACAACGGCGTCCCCCTGTCGCGATAGTCCATGCTCACGGTTGGGTCTACAAAGGTGAAAATCTCGGAGTCGGGATTGCGCAGGGCCGAAAAGGGGTCTCTCGTGATGTACGGCTTGGCGAAAATCGCCACGCACACGCAGATCAGCGCCATGCGTGCGAGCAGCAGAAGCAGCCGCCTGAGCCGCCGCATCCTGCTGGTCCTTTTCGCGGCAGCGGAGAAAAAGCGAAGCGTGGAGAAGTCAAGCTTTCGCGTTTGTCTGCGGTTGAGAAAATGGACGAGGAGCGGGACCGCGAGCGCGGCCAGCCCCCACAGGAAGGCGGGGTGAACAAATGCAATGCCGCTCAAAACAGCCGCCTCCGCTTTTGAAGAACGCGCAGAAGCGCCTTCTGGAACGGCTCATCGGTTACAACCCGCTCAAACCCGATCCGAAGCGAACGGCATGCGTCCTCTATGGTCTTTCTGTGGCGCAGAATGCCGCTGGTAAAGAATTCCCATGCGGTCAAGCCATCCACGGCAACACTGCCGCCCGTTTCCAGATCGTGCACGTCAAGTGAACCGGCGTTTGCAAATTGGTTTTCCATCGGGTCGAGCACCCACAGGACCATAACGTCCTGCCGCTTGAACCGCAGATGCCTGAGGCCACGGATGATCGCCTGAGGGTCGTCGAAGAGGTCGGAAATGACAATGCACAGGCCGCGTTTGCCGATGGTGGTGGCTAACCGTTCGAGCGAGCGGCCGCAGTCGGTGGTTCCGCCCGCCTTGAGCGAAGACAGCCGCGACAGAATGGTGGTGAGATGGATGGCCGTGGAGTGAGGCGGCAGCATGAGGCTTTCCGCGCTGTCGAACGCGAACAGGCCCACCGCGTCGCGCTGGCGGATAAGGATCCAGGCAAGCGACGCCGCAAGCGTGCGCGCGTACTCGTACTTGTTCATGGGCCCGCCGGACGAAAACGTCATCGATCCGCTTTTGTCAAGAAGTATCCATGCAAACAGGTTGGTTTCGTCCTCAAAGAGCCGTACCACGGAGCGCCCGGTCTTGGCGTACTTGCGCCAGTCAATGCGTCGCGTGGATTCACCCGGCAGGTAGGGCCGGTATTCGAGGAACTGCGCGCTGAATCCGTGGTAGGGACTCTTATGCAGCCCCGCGATTGTCCCTTCGACAATCGCCTTTGTCCTCAGGTTGAGGTTGCGGATGGGCGCAAGGTGTTCGGGGTTTAAAAATGAGATTTGTTTATTCATAAATCTCAATATCTCCAGTTTATGGGGAAACCGCTTAATTAAGTTCTTGCCTGGAAGCGGGGCGTTCCCCGGCCTGCGGCCGGGTCGGCCGGCAATCCCGCTATGGCGGGACCCTTCAGTCCAGCCTAACGCATCGAACACTTCCGGTTAGTGAACATACTTTAGTGACTGTACGCGGACTCAATAATGAATAGCTAACAAACTGGGATCAGGTATAACAACAATAGCCAAAGCAATCATCTTTACCTGTCTACTGCCCTTCGAGGGTGCCCCCCAACTTAGGATTGAATTCTCGTAAATAAACTCACTTGGGGTGCACCCATGAGGGGGTAGCGGAAGACTTTGCATAGCAAAGGCTGAAGCGAGGGGGACGACTCTTGGAAGTACCCGACGGGGTAAACTTCCCCCACAAGCAAACTTTCTTTTCTTTCTCTCAGTTAGTCCCATGGCTGTTCAGGCGTTCTTTCCTGTTCCCTGTTCAGTTCCTTCGTCTTCTGCGCTATGATGTCCGCAACCGCAGCCTCTTTCTTGTACGTACGGATTATGTCGGCAATGTGATTCTTTACCATTGCCATGTCGTCCTGCGACAACGCAGACACGAACAGGGCGTCCGGGTACTGCACCGAAAGCCTTTTGCGCTCCACAGGGTCGGCGACAAGGTCGATTTTGTTGAACAGAAGCAGGCGAGGGATTGCGCCGGCGCTGAGGTCGGCAAGAACTTCATTGACGGTTGCGAGCTGGCGGTCGGCCCACGGGCTGGCCGCGTCCATAACGACAAGCAGCAGATCGGCCTGCGACACCACCTCGAGCGTGCCTTTGAACGACGCCACTAGATGGTGCGGCAACTTGCGCAGGAAGCCGACCGTATCGGAAATAACGATCTCCCCCACGCCGGGAATAAACGTGCGACGCGTTGCCGTGTCGAGCGTTGCGAACAACCTGTTCTGCACCAGCACGTCGGCGCCCGACAGCGCGTTAAGCAAGCACGACTTGCCCACGTTCGTGTACCCCACGAGGGTTACCTTGAATTCACCGGCGCGCGACTTGCGCTGCGTGGCGCGCGATTTCTCTATGGTCTTGAGCCGGTTGTTGAGGTCGGAAATCTTCTTCTGGATGAGCCGCCGGTCCACCTCGAGCTGTTTCTCGCCCGGCCCCTTGGTGCCGATACCGCCCACCTGCTGGGAAAAATGCGTCCACGCATGCGTGAGGCGCGGGTACATCGTTTTCATCTGGGCAAGCTCCACCTGGATGCGCGCCTCGTTGGTACGGGCGTGCTTGGCGAAGATGTCGAGAATAAGTTGCCCTCTATCAATGACCTTTCCCTCGATGATCTTTTCGATGTTGCGCACCTGGCCCGGCGACAATTGCGCGTCGATCACCAGCGTTGTGCACGCGTGCCGTTTCATGAGCGCGGAGATTTCGGAAAGCTTGCCCGGGCCGATGTAGGTTGATGCCACCGGCGCCTCCCGGCGCTGCACCGCGGTATGCACTATGTTCGCGCCGGCCGTGGCGCACAGCATCCTCATTTCCTTCATATCAATATCGAACAGCTCCTGGTCCTGGCCGCCGGTGAGAAGGCCGGCGAGGATCACGCGTTCGCTGGGGGCCGGAATGTCGGTGTCGAATACGCGGGTGGGTTTCATGAAATGCTCATGCCGGGAACGGCGATTGCCACGTGCGCGGCTTTCTGGGACGGCGTGAGGGTGAGAAGCTCGGGTTCCGATTCGGTAACCAGCACGGTGTGTTCGAATTGCGCGGAAAGCGAGCCGTCTTTGGTGCGCACGGTCCATTTGTCGAAGGGATCGGTGACGACTTCCCACCCGCCGAGGTTGATCATGGGCTCCACGGTGAACGTCATGCCCGGTTCCAACACAACATCGTCACAGTCGTCGGCCCTATGGTGATATACGCTGAAATGTTCCTCGTGAAACTGCCTGCCGATGCCGTGGCCCGTGTACTGGCGCACCACCGAACAGCCGTGCGAAGCCGCGTACGGCTCAATCGCCCGCGCGATCTCCCGCAGGTGATTGCCGGACCTGCATGCGGCAATACCCAGCAGCATGGCCTTCGCCGTTACGCCCACGAGGTGTTTCGCCCTTTGATCCACCTCGCCGATCATGAACGTTTCGGACGAGTCGCCGTAGAAACCGTCCACAATGGTGGTGAGGTCCACATTCACGATGTCACCGTCCTTGAGAACCTCTTTCGGCGATGGGATGCCGTGGCACACCACGCTGTTGATGGACGCGCAGATGGACTTTGGATATCCCTTATAATTGAGGCATGCCGGGGTGTGGCCGCGGGACACGGTGTAGCGGTGTGCGCGCTCATCAAGTTCTTCGGTGGACACGCCGGCTTTCACGAATTCCCGCATGTAATCCATGAGCTCGCCGTTGAATGCGCCTGCCCTGCGCATTCCCTCGATCTCCGATGGCGTCTTGACAAACCGCTCCCGGGCCGTTGCCGGCCGTGATGCGCCCTTTTCGTCAAGAAGCATATGGCACTTCTTGTATTTCTTCCCGCTGCCGCAGTAGCAAGGGTCGTTTCGGTTGGGCGCGGGTTTCATGGTAAGGGAAAAATAGTTCGTTGTAGAGTGAAGAGTAAGGCAGGAATATTAGGGGTGTCGCTCCTGGAAAACCTTTAAGCAATTTTACGAATTTATCCATTTGGCCCAAAAGATAAGGACGGTCAAAAGGAGTATAGTGAGTGCAGATTCCCCGCTTGATGAGCGTGCCGATTTTTCGGTCCAGGCGAAGCCTGTCACTTGACATCTAGAACAACCTCCCCACCGCCGCCGGTACAAACCACTCGGTCCTCAATATCCTTTTCCCGAAATTAACATCCTCAAACCCCTGCTTCTTCAGCAAATCGATCTCATACGATATGAAGCCGCCTTCCGGGCCGACGGCAAGGGTTACGGGGCCTTTTGTACCATGCGGGCACGGCTTTTCCGCGCCGGGATGAGCGACAATCGCCCGGGTGCCTTCCATAATCGTGGGGACCTCGTCTTCGACGAACGGTTTGAAGCGGCGTTTGAAAACGATTTCTGGCATGACGGTGTCGCATGCTTGTTCGAGCCCGAGCACGCAATGAGCGGCAAGGACGCCGGGGGCCAGAGACGGGCTTTTCCAGAAGCTCTTTTCCACACGCCAGGTTTCCATTATGTAAACTCGTTTGATGCCCATGGCGGTAACGCATTCCGCTATTCTTCGAAGGACTTTGGGCCGTGGCAGGGCAAGCAGCAGCGTGAGGGGCAGAGGGTCAGGCGGATTGTGGTCAAGCCTCACTTCCATGGTGCATGACCGCCCGTCAATGGCCGTAACCGTCCCGGTGCCAAGTAGACCGTTCAATTTTCCAACTCGCAGCGTGTCGCCCGCCGTGACCCTGTGCACTTCGGCCATGTGCTTCAGCCTGCGGCCCTTGAGCAGGACATGCGAATCGTCAATGAAATCGGACTCGAGCAAGAGGATGAGATTCACGGCACATTTCCCCCTTGGACTCCGTCATCGTGCCCGACGCAGCCGACAGTACCGCCGACGCGGCGTTCCATGGAAAGTGACTCTAGAATCCTGCCTGGAGCGCGAGGCCGGAAGCCCTGGTGCCGGGATCATAGCGGGGAATAAATTGCAGCGACGAAAGCGACTTAGCCTCCATGTGCCTCGCCGTAAAGCGGGCGTCGATGAACGACACCAGCCTGTTGAGAACCATTGCCCCGAGAAAGAACGACGACGCAACCTGCCAGCCCATTGACTGCTGCAGCATGCCGCCGTAGATCGTCCGGTTCGACGTATCGTCCCAGTGCCATTGCAGATTAGTCGTAAGGTAGTCTTGGGCCTGGTTGCGGTAAATGAGTTCCGCCTCCTTGTTGTACCCCTGGGAAAGGGATTGATTGTATCCGTCCGACTCGTCGTAGTCCGCAACGTTCTGCCAGTACTGGTCGTTTGCGCCGGCGCCGCCCTGCGCCTCGGCATGGTCCCAGGCAAAGGCCTTGGCGTTGTCGAACACCGTCCGGGAATAGTGGCTGCAAAAAACCGCGCCGACAATGAACAGCGCTTCGGCGGAGTAGTAGGCAAGCGCCTTTGTATTGTCACCCAGGTATTGCTGCCCGAGGCCGGGCAGCACGAGGGATGCGCACATCGCAAGTACAACGGATTTCTGCGGCTTTGAGGACTTGGCAAAGAGGTCGACCGTGTCGGTGCTCACACCTTCCTGCACCACAACCTGGCAGTCGGCCGGGCCGAACAGGGCGAATGCGACGAACAAGGCGGTTGCCGCACAGGCTCGAAATGCGTTCAAAATTTTATCCTCAGGGATAGTGCCGGGCCGCTCATCGTCCCGGCTGCGGCAACGCTGGGCTCCAAATCGATGTGGCGCCAGAAGCTCTGCTTGCCGAGCAGCTCGTCGTTGTATATTCTAGCGGATATCAACGCATCCACGGCGCTCACGATATGATTGACAAGGATGATGAACAGGATATTCGTGGCTGTCTTGTAGTCGCTGTTGGACTGGGACATCATGGCTTTGTAGGCAATCAGGCTGTCTGAAAAGCCATATACGGCATTTGTGGAATCACCGTTGACATCCAATTGATAACCATTGGGGTCAAGCGTGTAGGATATTCCCCCCTTGGTGGTACCTTTTTGGCCATGGGTGAGACCCTGTATTTGACTGAAAGTTGGCTGGCAATCTTTCCACCCCTGAATGTACTCGGGCTGTTCGATCAGTGTGTAATACCCATGCGATTTGGACTTGGAACCCTGGCTAAGGCTCGAGTTGGCCTTAGGGACCGTATCGTAATAGATGCCATTGAGCACGCTGTAGGATCCGGTGGACCCGGTGTCGGTCAGCGTAACGTTTTGCGTGAGGAAGTTAAGGAGGTTGGTGTAATAACTCTGCATGTTTGAGACGGAATAGTTCCTATCGGCAAACGCGGCTGCCTGATTGTATTTGTTGCTTCCCTTGTTCGAGTACACGACGCTTGCGCCGATGATCGCCGCCTCGGCCGCTATGAAGAGGCCTGCCTTGAGATAGCTCTTGACATATGCCTGTCCGAGGCCGGGAACGAGAAGCGACAGGAACATGGCAAGTTTCGGCGAACGGTAATCCTTGAGGTTCCTGGCAAAATTGATGGGGCGGGCTTCTTCGATTCTCACGGGCGCAACGGTTTTCTGCGCCGTAGCTTTCTTTGACGTGTCGGCAAGAGCGCCGACCCCGGGGACCTGCGCGGGTTTCCCGGTTTCGGCGGCCGATCCTGCCGCCGCGCGAACGGGCGACACGCCTGCCGCTTTCGAAGTGTCGGCTGCCTTCTGCATTGTCGCGGTCTTTGCCGAACCGGTATCGATTTTTGCCGCGGCCGCGGCCGGCGCAGGGGCGGCCTGTACCGGCTGAGGCGCTCCTTTCTCCGGCAGGAGCAGTTCTTCATCGAGATCTTCTTCAACCGGTTTCTTCTTTGGCAAAGCTGCGGGCTTTGCGGAAGCTGGTGCGCCGATGACTGCAGGCGTTTTCTGCGAAGTGTCTTTGGCCGCCACAGGTGCGGACTGCCCGGGCTGCTGCAGTTGAGCGGTGTCCTTGGTTGCACCCGAATCAGGCGCCGCGCCTGAAGCGGTTACATATGCGAAGAAAAGGACGAGAAGGCTTACTGCAACGGAGAGTGGCTTGGCCATTCAGGCTCCTTGCGGAGTGGTACTCATGGTGCGGACGTTCATTTGAAAACCGAACGCGCCGGAAAAAATACAGCACTAGTATTTCGTGTCAGGCAACAAAAAATTGATGAGCGCAATGCCCGGTTCGAAAAAACCTTGCGACCTGCCTCCCCCACAAAAAACTACACCACGGGCGAGGTTACAGCCCCAGAACGTCACGCATGCTGTAAAGGCCTGGTCTCTGCGCTGCGAGCCACTTTGCCGCGACAACGGCCCCGCGCGCAAGAGTGGCACGGCTGTGCGCCACATGGCGAAGTTCGATGCGTTCGCCCGGGCCTGCAAAAAGGACCGTATGATCGCCGACGATGTCTCCGCCGCGCACCGCATGCATGCCGATTTCCTTTTTCGGCCGCTCGCCCACCATGCCCGCCCGGCCGTTCCTGACGGCATCATCGTAGGTTGTGCCGATGGCGGCGGCCGCGATTTCGCCGAGCTTGCGCGCGGTTCCGCTCGGCGAGTCCTTTTTGAACCGGTGATGCGCTTCCACGATTTCGATGTCGTACGAGTCGCCGAGCTTCTGCGCCGCGAGTTCGGTGAGCGCGAACAGCAGGTTGACGCCGTAGCTCATGTTGGGGCTTAACACAATCGGAAACGCCTGCGCGGCCCGCCGGATGCGGGCGGTTTCCGCATCGGAAAATCCGGTGGTCCCGATCACGATTCGCGCGGCTCTGCCTTCCACGGCGTCGAGCAGGGCAAGCGTCGCCTGCCTCGCCGAGAAATCGACGATGACGCTTTTGTCAATAGGCAGGCCCGTGAGCGAGCCGTGCAGCATAAGGCCGGAAATCCCCAGGCCCGTGAGGAAACCGTAGTCTTTGCCGATTGATTGGTGCGTTGGAAGTTCGATGCAGCCGGTGAGCGTGCATGCCGCGTCGGCGAGCACGGCCGAGGCGATTTCCTTGCCCATTTTCCCGAGCGCGCCGGAGAGGATTATATCTGTTGTCAAGACGCGTCCGTTCTACGGCAATTGTTTGATGCCGCTCTGCTTCAATACCGAAATGAGTTTTTCCCTGGTGTCGCTTTCCATATCGACAAGGGGAAGGCGCAACGGACCCGCGGCAAGCCCCAGGTAATTCATGGCGGTTTTTACCGGCCCGGGGCTCGTCTCAAAAAACATTGCGTTGGAAACCGGCAGCAGCTCCTCGTGCAGCGCAAGCGCCGTTGTCATATCCTCCGCAAAAAACGCATCCAACATTGCGACCATCTTCTGGGGCCAGATGTTCGCGACAACGGAAATAACGCCTTTGCCGCCGCAGGCGAGTATGGGCAACGTCAGCGCATCGTCTCCCGACAGAATGGTAAGACGGTCACCGCAACGCCGGTGGATTTCCGAAATCTGCTGCAGGTTGCCGCTGGCTTCCTTGAGAGCGACAATGGATTTGAATTCACACAGGCGTTCCACCGTTTTCGGCTGCATGTTGACGCCGGTGCGGCCGGGCACGTTGTACAAAACGATCGGGATGTCCACGGTGGTGGCGATCAGCTTGTAATGCTGGTACAACCCCTCCTGGGTGGGTTTGTTGTAGTACGGCGTGATGCAGAGGATCGCCTGCGCGCCTTTTTCCTTGGCATGCACGGCGGCCTCGATCGATTCGTTCGTATTATTGGAGCCGGCGCCGGCGATAACCTGGACGCGGCCCTTCACCTGGTCGAGCGCGATATCCACCACATTGTTGTGCTCGTCCCATGACAGCGTGGCCGATTCGCCCGTTGTGACGCAGGGAACTATTCCCGCGACGCCGTTCTGTATTAAAAATTCGATGTTGCTCCTCAGCCCCGCCTCCTGCACCATGCCATCGTTTGCAAAGGGCGTGACAATTGCAACATAACAACCTCGCAATGTCATGCGTCTTCCTCTCCGTGCTCCGACGCTACTTCGACTCTTCCTTCACAACCCAGACTTTGAGCCTTGCAACCACGTCCTTGTACAGCGTGATCTTAACGGAATAGACTCCCAACTGCTTGATGGGCTCTTCGAGCTCGATGTCCTTTTTGTCGATGGCGAAGCCTTCCTTGGTGAGGAACTCGGCGATCTCCTGCGTGGTCACCGACCCGAACAGCTTGTCCTCTTCCCCCACCTTCACCTTGATAGTGCACGGCACCTTCTCGATCTGCTTCGCCTGCACACGGGCTTCTTTCTGTTTCTTCTCTTCCCGTTTCTCGGAAAGTTTCTTGGATTCCACCACCGCTTTCCTGTTTCCCTCTGTGGCAATCACCGCGATTCCCTGGGGAATAAGGAAATTTCTGGCAAACCCGTCGGCTACCTTGACGACGTCCATTGCCTTGCCGAGCTTCTCGTGATCCTTTTTCAAAACAACTTCCATAGAACACAACCCCTTGCTTACCGAATGTTAAGTAGCATGTTTACGCGCCGCGGGGCCGCAGGATCCCGCTCCGTTCCTACTTCAGGTTTTCCGCGACAAACGGCACGAGCGCCAGGTACCGGGCCCGCTTGATGGCGAGCGCAAGCGCTTTCTGGTGCTTGGCGCACACGCCCGACAACCTGCGCGGAACAATTTTCCCGCGCTCGGTGATGAAACTCTCCATCATCCGCTGGTCTCTATAGTCGGGCTCCAATGAATTCTGGTCGAACCAGCACACTTTTCTTACTCTGCTTTTTCTATACATTATGCCTTCTCCCCTTCTGCCGCAACCGGCGCGGCCGCCGGAGCTTCTTTTGCCGGTTTCGTAACGTTCGGATTCCGCACCACGCTGAGGTGGCGAAGCACCGATTCGTTCAGCTTGAGAAATTTCTCCAGCTTGCCCGCAACGTCTCCTTCACCCTTGTAAAGGTACACGTGGTAGATCCCGGTCTTTTTCTTCCTGATGTGATATGCAAGGTACTTCTTGCCGATCACCTCGGTTCTTTCGAACTCCGCATTCTTCCTGAGGAATTCTTCAAGCTTCCCGCTCTCGCTTTGTATCGTGTCATCGGGGAGCGTGGCGTCGTAGATGACGACGGTTTCGTAGGGTCGTTTCAACGTGAGCCTCCTTTGGTCTAACGGCTTCACTCATGCTGCGCATTCCCTTGGTGCGCGCCGGTGAGGCAGGATGAATGGAACTATGATTACTTGACAATTGCTTTCTGCGCCGGGCTGTGTCGCGCCTCGGCCGCCCGGCGTACCGAACGGCCGAGGCATCAGCCCTTGTTGAACAGGTTCATCGCTCTTTCGATTCCCAGGCCGCAAAACGCGGCCGAGGCGTCTGCGGCCGTGCGAACCGCCGCATCAACGGCCGGCAATTCTTGTTCGTCAAACTTCCCCAGAACGAATTCCACCGATTTTGAGCCGGGGGCAAGCGGCCCTATGCCCAGGCGGAGCCTGGCGACATTCTCCCCGCAGCTCTCGATGACTGACGCGAGGCCGTTGTGCCCGCCATCCGAGCCCCCGCGCCGCAGCCGCACCGCACCAAGCGGAAGGTGGTAATCGTCGACGACAACAAGGCGCGACTCCACGGGCACGCAGAACAGCGAGCCGCTTGCCGCAAAGGCGGCGCCGCAGCGGTTAACGAACGTCGTCGGCTTTACGAGCACCACTGTCTTCCCGGACAGCGTTCCCCAGATTGCCTCGAAGGATGGCTCGCGCCTCGTGCGCGCGTCCGTCAACGACTCCGACAGACGATCGACCACCATGAAACCGGCGTTGTGCCTCGTGTATTTGTACTTATCGCCGGGGTTGCCGATGCCGAAAACAAGATAATCGGCTTTGACAAGCGGTTTCTTCCTGCAGAAGAACCCGAAAAAATTCGATAAAGTTGCCACAAATACCGGTTGCTTCCGTTATTTGCCGCCTTTGCCGCCCTTTGCATCCTTGCCCGGTTTTGCATCGCCGGCGGCAGGTGCAGCGCCCGGTTTTGCAGGAGCGCCGGGTTTTGCGGGCGAGCCCGGCTTGGCGGGTGCGCCCGGTTTTGCGCCAACACCGGCTTTTGCCGGAGCTCCCGGCTTGGCAGCGGCACCTTCCGCGCCTTCGGCAGCCGGAGCTGCGCCTTCCGCGCCCTCTGCGCCTTCCGCGGGAACAGCGCCTTCGGCGCCTTCCACGCCTTCGGCGGTGGGTTCGGCTGCCTTGACTTCTTCGGCAGTAGGAACGATGACCACGGCAACTACCTCATCCGGTGAATCTTTGATAACCGCATTGGGCACAACGATATCACGAACGTGAACCGAGTCTCCGATCTTGAGCATGGACACGTCAACCGCGATTTTTTCCGGAATATTGGCCGGCAGGCACTCGACCCTGATGATTTTTGCAGGATGCTGAAGAACGCCGCCCATTTCCTTGACGCCGATGGGGGGAAGCCCGGTGAGCTCCACAGGCACGCCCACCGTGACCTTTTCGTCCATGGCCACACGCTGAAAATCGATGTGCAAAAACTCTTTTCTGTTGATGATATCGCGCTGGATCTCCTTGATAATTGCAACGGCATCCCCGCCTTCTTCATCGGTGAGGCCGAGGTTGAAAAGGTTCCGGGTCTTTTTCGCGCGCACGAGCTGCGTGAACTCGATCGCGTCGATTTCAATTGTTTTCGGCTGCCTGTTGTGTCCGTAGTAAATTGCCGGAATCCATCCCTGAATGCGCGCCTTGCGCGTATACGATTTACCCGAACCGGATCGGGGCCTGGCCTTGAGTTTAACTATGTCCAACGGAAACCTCCTTATGATTTTTTTTCGTTCAGAAAGAACCTGGCGCTTCAGGCAGCAGCATCCGGAAGCAGCCTACGCGGCGGAACGGACATTACAGCCGTTCCAGGCGGCTTTCCCACGTACATGTGGAATGGAAACCTATCTTTTCGGTTCGAAAGCATAGAATTCTTTTCGCTTCAAATTCGGTTTCCCTTGCGGGAAACCGGGCTTTCTCGAACCTCTTCCCGGTTCGAACCCTTCCGCACCCAGCTTATGGCTGGGGCGGAAGGATTCGAACCTCCGAATGCGAGGACCAAAACCTCGTGACTTGCCGCTTGTCGACGCCCCAGCAAGTGACCTAAAATACTATTTGGATACCCCGGAGTAAACTATAAGGCCAGAAAAGGTTGGAGGAGGAGAAATCTCCTGAATCTAGTGTGCGCGAGGCCGGATTAGTGTTCTGCCTTTGCCGCTTCGTCTTCCAGATCGAAATCTTCTTCTTCCGCCGGACCAGGCGCCTTGGTAACAGGCGCAGCGGCTCCCGATTTGTTCAGCTCATTCTCAAATGCATCCAAGACCTTGTCTTCGATTTTCTTTCTCATCTCGTTGTTGATAGGGTGCGCAACATCCTGATAGCTGCCGTCCTTTCTCTTACGGGAAGGCATGGAAACGAAATATCCCTGAGAGCCGTTGATGACCTTGAGGCCCCGTACCACAAAGCAATCGTCAAAAGTGATGCTCGCAAACGCCTTGAGTTTCTCTTCATTCCGAAGGGTTATCCTGACTTCTGTAATATCCACCTGAAGCCTCCTGATGAATAGGTGAAAACCCTGCAGCAGTGCCCTTGGCTTGCACCGGTGCGCACTCGAAAAACCCAGCTTTTCCCTTTTGATAAGGGGAATCCATGCGCGAGACTACTTTTCTCTCCTATGTCTTAATATGTGAAATTGAAGTTGCTGGAAGCAAGAATATTCCTATATAGGAAAAGAAAATATTCATTATCCTTGCTGGACGTAAGTGTGTAGGAATTATTTTATTAAATCTTTCACAACGCAGAACGCATAAATTGTTTTTTGCCACGGCTGTTGAGCGTACGGCAAGCTGTGCACGAAAGAGCCGGTCTGCGTATTTAACAGGCTTAAATACCTCAACCAGGGTACAATGCAGGATGAGTCCGGCTAGAGCCAGGAAATTTGCCCCCCCCCTTCACGGTGACGCACAGGAACATGCGGCAAAGAGAAATCTTCTCACCCTGTTCGACTATACACCCCCGGAAATAGAGCGTCTGCTTACCTTGGCAGGGGAACTGAAAGCCAGGCGCCTGAAATCCGACCCCAAAGCCTTTACCGGCAAGACAGGGGTGCTCATTTTCGAAAAGCCCTCTCTCCGCACCCGCATAACCTTTGAAACGGCCATCCATGAGCTTGGCGGCCACTCAATATATCTCGCGTCGGACCAGGTTCAAATGGGCAAACGCGAAAGCGTCAAGGACGTGGCGAAAAACCTCGACAGGTGGGTCCATCTCATCATCGCTCGCACCTTTTTTCATGAAACCGTTGTCGAGCTCGCCATGCACAGCCGCGTCCCGGTCATCAACGCCTTGTCGGACAAGTTCCATCCGTGTCAAGCACTCGCCCTGGGCCTCACGGTCCGCGAGCGCCTTGGAAAACGCGCCGGTATCAAAGTCGTATTTGTAGGCGACGGCAACAACGTATGCAATTCGATCATGGTGCTGGCAGCCAAGCTGGGTTGGCATTTTGTGGCAGTGGGACCCACGGGCTATGAGCCGGACCCCGCAGTAGTCTCCCTGTGCAGGGGCATTGCGAGAAGCACCGGCGCCACAATCGACATATCGGACGATGCCGCGGCCGCGGTTCTCGGCGCGTCCGTTATCTATACCGATGTATGGGCAAGCATGGGCCAGGAAAAGGAGGCAGCGGTGAGGAAGAAACGCTTTGCGCCCTTCCAGGTAAACGAAAGGCTCCTTGCAAAAGCCCCAAAAAACGTGCTTGTGTCGCACTGCCTGCCCGCGCACCGCGGCGAAGAAATAACGGGCGGTGTCCTCGATTCGGTCAACTCCATTGCTCTTGACGAGGCGGAAAACCGCCTCCATGTCCAGAAAGCGGTCATCGTCCACCTTTTCTCCTGATTCGAGGAACACAACCATGAAGGAAAAACGGGCATCATTCGGCATAAAGGGCCTCGACGACATGATCCAGGGCGGGCTCCTGCCCGGCTCAGCGAACCTCATCGAAGGCGCGCCGGGCACCGGCAAGACCACCATCGGCATGGAATTCATCTACAACGGCATCACCCAGTTCGACGAGCCGGGACTCATCATAACCTTCGAGGAATTCCCCCAGCAGTACTACCACGACGCAATGCAATTCGGCTGGGATTTCAAGAAGCTGGAAGCAAAGGGCCAGCTCAAGATCGCGTTCTCCGATCCCGAAACTACCATGAAGGAACTGGAGAGCGTTGACGGCACGTTCATATCCATCATCGAAAAAATGAAGATCAAGCGCGTGGTGGTCGACAGCGTAACGCATTTTGAATCGCTGTCGCTTGACGAATTCCACCTTCGCGATATCGAGCGCAAGTTCATTAACGCCCTCAAACGGGAGAACGTCACCAGCATCCTGCTCCGCGAAAACGACAGCCTTATGGGGCAGATGAGCAGGGTGACGAGCAAAATCCCGTTTATCGTCGACTCCTATTTCCTCCTGAGGTACGTGGAAATCGACAGCACCATCCAGAAGGCGTTTCTCATTCTCAAGATGCGCGGCAGCGACCACCAGAAAGACATCCGCTGCTTTAGAATTGGCCCCAAAGGCATCGAGGTGGAGTCGAAATTCTCAGGCCGCGAGGGGATCATGAGCGGCATCTCACATCATACGCCCCAAGACGCGTTTGTCAATGTTTTCGGAAAGAAGTGATGAACGTTTCCATCCTGCTGGATCCGGACCGCGTTCTTCTGGCCGGGTACATTCTCGCCGTGGTGTGCCTGAACGCCACGATGTATCTTATTGCGGCGTTCTACCACAAGAAATTCGGTGAGTCGACCCCCCGGGCGGGGTTCGTCATTTCGATGGTCCTGTCGGTGGCGTGTGCAGCAAGCGTGTTTGTCAACATCGGCGGCGGTCGGACGCTCGGCATCGTCCAATCGTCGCTGCTTATCCTGAGCGCGGGCGCATCCGCCGTCAGCGCAATCAATCTGTACCTTAAAATGGGGAGACCGAGGAAGTAGCGCATGATCGTTCTCCATACCCTCGCCCTGTTCGACGCATCGGCGATCCTCACGATGATCATCCTCGCATACCTGTCGCGCAGGCTTGGCGAGGCGCTCAAGATTCCGCCGTTTTACCGTATCCTGTACCTGACCTCGGGTTTCATCGCCTGTGCGGCGATCGGCGAGACAATTTCCAACGACATCGGCCTCACTGTCCCGCAGAGCATTCCCATGCTCGTGCGGCTCGCATCCGCGGGCACGGCATTTCTCGTATGCCTCAAATACTGGAACTGGGCATTTTCCGAGTACCTCAGAAAATGAAGGCGACGTCTCTATGAAAAAAAAGATCATCGTAATCGAAGACGAAATGGACATTGCGGAACTGGTGAAACTGGTCCTCGAAACCGAGGATTTCGAAGTTGAGACCGTGCTTGACGCTCCTGCCGCCTACGACAGGGTAAAGGCCTACAAGCCGGATGCAGTGTTGCTCGATCTTTCCATGCCGAAGATGAACGGATGGGACGTGTTCAAACAGATCAGGAGCGACCCGGAATTCGCTACGATGCCCATTGCCATCCTCACTGCCAAGACCCAGGCCTTCGACGAGATGGTGGGGTTGCACGTGATGAAAGCGGACGCGTACATCACCAAGCCATTCGGCAAACAGGAACTCATCGACAGGACCCATGAGCTCTTTACCAAAAGCGCCTAACCGGCACATCCTCATCGTCGACGACGAAGCGGACGTTCTCGATTTCCTGAAAATCTACCTTGAGAGCCTGGGCTGGCAGACCACGCTGGCGTCCTCGTCCGCCGAGGCGTTCACGCGGCTCGAAACGACGACGTACTTCCTTGTCCTCACCGATATCGCCATGCCCGAAATGGACGGATACGAATTCATCAGCAAGTTCAAGGATGCAAACGTACCGTCGCAGGTGGTCCTCATGACCGGCTTCGGCTACAATCCCAAACACACGCTTGTCAAGATTTATAAGACGATAAAATGCCCCTGCCTGTTCAAACCGTTCAACCGGGTGAAGCTGGCCGAGACGGTGCAGCAGATGTACGATGAGTATCATCGGGACATTGCACCAACATCGCCTGATTTTCTCCCGGCCGCCGCGCCGACGGTCTAAGAGCACCCTCTTATCGACACGGACCGCTCATCAGTCCACAAATGCATTTTTGATGAAGCTGGGTTAAAACCCAGGCCACACAGTGCGCTGATGGCCAGAAGAGAAGGATGGAAATGTTGGATTGATTTAAGCGATAGCATGCATTGACAAAAGCTGAACCCATCTTCTTCCCCACGTTAGCAGGATGTTGAAAAAGTCTCTTATGATGATAAAACTATGAATAAATTGACAAAAGCACTATCATTCATGACCTCTCGGGAGCTTCTTTCTGGCCCGTTTTTAGAGG
>Ga0181527_1000267_pt1 | contig 61345 bp, 57 predicted proteins | sample PEATcosm2014_Bin_30_FD_119762 | JGI IMG/M metagenome (GOLD analysis project Ga0181527, IMG submission 119762) | Peatland microbial communities from MTU Mesocosm Facility, Houghton, MI, USA - PEATcosm2014_Bin06_60_metaG | ecosystem: Environmental > Terrestrial > Soil > Wetlands > Peat | place...
GCGAGGCAAGTGGCTTCCGTCGTAAATCGCGCCTCGAATTCCTTGAGCGATCGTGGATAATCCTCGGCCATCGGCCGGGACGCTACATCTTGTGGTTACTTGAGTCAACTAGATACCCCAGTCCCCAGAATGCGGCCTACCGGAATCGCATGGCGACCCAACACGCTCCCACCTCCCTTGGAACCCACTGGCGCATGGCCGCACGCCACCGTCGCCAGGGAATGAGCAGGCCGGTCCCCCCGGCGGTGGCTTGGCCGAGGAGCGCCTCTACGCTCGAATATCGCCTCTTCGCTATCTCCTTCCTCGGGGCTGCGGCCGTCCTCTCGGACGCATCATGCCTCAATATGGAGGAGGCAACTTGTGTGCCGGTCCACCTGATGGAGAGGCCGGCGCGCTAACATTTTGGAAATGGAGCGGTTCGAGTCAGGATGGGCGCGCGTTTTCGGAGGGGAATGGGAGGTTAGAAATCCAGGCTGGCGCGGCCTCCCTGCGAGGTCCGCCTAACTCGTTGCCAATAAAGAGGGCGTGGCACATGGATACGTTTGACACCGGCCCGATCAGTCCGACACACAAATTTCTTGTGTGTGAGGGGGGATGCGGGCTACGCGCATTCATGCAGCTCGAAGACATCTTCGCTTCACTCCACGACCCAGATGGTGAAGCCCTTGCCCCGGCGAACGAGCTCTTCCGCGAGGTCCCCCTGGACGAACTCCCGGAACCAGGACGGGGACTGGCGCCCGATGACCACGGTGTGGCACTTGCGCGCCTCCGCGATCTTGAGGATCTCCCCCCCCGCGTCGCGCCCCTCGACGGGATCGAAGAACCGCGTCTCCAGGGCCCCCGCCGGCACCCCGGCCTCGCGGAGGGTCGCCCTGGCAGCGTTCAGCGCGGGCTCGACCGTCTTCCTGGCCGCGCGATCCATTGCCGCCGATCCGCCTCGACGAAATCGCCCACCCGCTTCTCTTTCACGTCCTCTTTCACGGGATTCTCGGCGCCTCCGAACTCCAAGAGCTGGGGCGGAAGCAGCGGCAGGATATGTCCGAGACAGAGCCAGAAGCCTCGCCGCCTACCCACCATGCGGGCGACGTACATCACTGCGCGCTTGGTTCCCTCGGATTCATCGATGACGAGCAGGGTCCTCGTGTTTGTCATGCTCCGCGTGTCCCGCTCGCAAGGTCCGCGTCTGGAGGCAGCGTGAGCTTCGAACATTGTCGGCTGGGCGCCTCATCCGCCCGCACGCTCGCATGCGTCGCGCGACAGGCGACCATCTTTTGTGAGAGGTGAGACCCCTCCCTGATGCCACAGCAGCCCGGCATCGTGTCGGACAACGCGGTGGGGCGAGCCCTTCGCCTCGCCCCACCCCACCGCGTCGCTAGGGGCGATCAGCCCTTCGCGGCTCGCAGGATATCCACCGAGAGTGCCTCATCCCCCGTGGATACGCGGCGGAAGTTGATGCGAACCCGCTCTCCTTCCTTCAGGTCGGCGAGCGAGGCTTTTTTACTCCCCTCCCTGATTTTCGTCCGATCCGTGACCTCGGCCCCGATCCGGAGAACCTGTTTCCCAAGTGGGACATCCACGACCACCGCCCGGCTCGCCGGCGTGACGGCCACGACGGTCCCGACCAGTCCAGCAACCTTCTTCGTTTCAGCCGGCTTCTCTGCTGCTTTCGACGCCTTGGTAGTCTCCGTGGTTTCCTTGGTGGCCTCCTCCGTTTTCTCCGCTTTCTCCGCCTTAGCCGGCCCCTGCGCCTTCTGCTCCGCCTCGCCCGCCAGCCCCAGGGAGGGCGATCCCCCAATCAAGAGCAGCGGCAAGCCCAGCGCCACCATCCAGAACAGTCTCGTCCTCATGTTGCACCTCCTCGTTTTGATGCGTTTCTCACGTGTGGCGGGAATCCACGATTCCCACCGATTACACCGCCGTGCCATGGATGTCCCGGCCGAACTCTGCTGGTGCCAGTAGCGCGTACCTCAGGGGAGCTATCGAAACCTCACCTGTGCGGCAAGAGACACGGCGTCCCGGCGCTGCGCTTCCCGCTCGAAGTGCTCCTGGCATGCAAGGCAGCGCACCGCGAACGGCAACGCCCGCAAGCGCGCCAGCGCGATGTGCTGCCCGCACTCCACGCACAGCCCATACTGACCCGTGGCCAGACGACGCAACGCCTCCTCCACGGTGGCTTGCATGTCGCGGCTGCGGTCCAGGACCGCGAGCCACACCGTCTCCTCTTCCCGCTCGCGCGCCGCGTCCATCGGATCCGGACCGCCTTCGCACACCGCCGGAGGTCCTAGCAACGCCCGACGCCGCTCCCGGAGGAGCGCTTCGACCGCTGCTGGCCACTTCCGGTCAGCGTCGTCTGCCCGCGGTTTCGGGGACGCGACTTCCACCTTCACCATCGTCGCCATAGTTCCCTCTCCAATGAGCGGCACCCTTTCCGTCATCGCCCGCGGCCGTGATCGGGGACATGGGCTCCGCCACGCTCACTTCACCCGGGCCCGGCGGCGCTTCCTTTGCGTCACGCAGCGCATCTTCCTGCGCGCTGCCTCCTGCCTCCGCACCGACTGGTGGCCTCCCCACACGGTCGCAGGCCGGCAGCCAGCGCGGTCGCAGATCAAACCGGCGCACGGTCTGAAGGATGCCGTCGGGCTCTCCCCAGTCGCTCCAGCAGACATCCGTGGCGGCCAGCACCGAGAGAAGTTCCGGGCGGCCGGCCAGCATGGCCCGGGAGAGATCCACGGAGGGAAGCCGGCCGTACGTCATCGCCATGGCCGCGGCCTCCGCCCTCGTGTCCAGGCATGCGGCCAGGGCCCGAAGGGGGGCAAAGACCTCGGGGACACACGACTGCGCCAGCCGGAGGTAGACGTCGATGTGGCCGATGATGACCAGCGTGTTCCAGAGATAGCCCTCGGCGAAAAAATGCGCGGCCGTCCGCTGGTCCGGCTTCTCCCAAAAGCCCCGCACCGTGTACAGCTCGGCGGCTGATCCCGTGTCCAGGCGCTCGCCCGGCGCAATCCATCCATATTTCGTCTCCGGCCTGTCGGCTTTCACCCCGATGAAGACGAGCCGGTCTAGCAGATGCTGCGACACCGCCAGGGCCGCCCGGATGTGCCGCTCGAACCGATCTTCCTCCCAGATGAAGTGGTCCGCGGGAAAGACCGCCACGGTGGCAGCCGGGCTGTGGCGCGCAATCCACAACAGGGGGAGGAGCAGACCCGGAGCGGTCCCCCGATCGACGGGCTGCACCACCACCGTGCTCGGTGCGCCGTGGCGCCCCTCGACCTCCAGGTAGTGCTCCTGACCTGCCGTGACAACGGTCACAACGCGGTGGGGAGCCACGACCCGGACGGCCCGATCCCAGGTGTGCCGGAGCATCGAGCGCGTCCCGATGATCCGACAGAACTGCTTGGGCCGATCACTGCCGAGCACTTGGCGGACGAAGGCCCGCAGGCGCGTCCCATTGCCCCCCGCCAGGACCACGGCCCAGTGCGGGGGCCACCGTGTACTCGGCTGGCTCGCATCTCCGTTGCCGTTGCGCGCGATTTTTCTGCCCATCAGGACCCTCGCCTCCTCGCATGGATGCGGCGCCCATCGATGCGTTTCCTTTGCCGAGGTCAGCTATGTATCGCCGCTCCTCGGGGTGATGTCCAATCCCCTCTCCCGTAGGAAGAGGGATCTGCGCCCGCCTCAGGGCTTCATCGAGAGCGGAGCGAGGGGCGCTGCCCAGAGACTATCCGGTGACAGAAACTGGGACAGTGACGCTCTCCTCCTTATACGGCAACGGGGTGTACCTCAGGTCCAGGCGGATGTCCCGGAGCGTGTGGTTTTCCAGCGCGGCGACCGGGAAGGGGACCTCGATCTCCTGTGAGGTCTCCATCCCCGGGTCGAGACGATTCGTCTGGTAAGTGTCAAACGTGAAGCCGGTATCCCGCCGGTCCTTGGCCGGCAGGATCGGCTTCCCGTCGGGACCCAGGTACTGGAGCTTGCCCGAGATAAGGCGGGCCGATTGATTCCCCGAGACATCCTTGAGCTTTAGGGTCGCGTGGAGCAGCGGCGGATCCACGACCTTGCCGGTAGCCTGCTCTACCCGCTCGGTCACTCGCAAATCCTGAAGCTGTCCTGCCAGGAATCCCACCTCTACGGCAGTGCTGTTTGGGCTCAGGGCAAAGGTTTTGTCTGTTTGTTGCATGCTCGAGACAACGGTGCTCTGTCCCTGCTGGCTGCATGCCGCCAGAGCCAGGCCCAGGATGCCCACACCCAACCCTCCCATCCACCATCTTCGTCTGTTCATGCTGCACTCTCCTCGCGGGTAACGATGTTCTCCAGCACCGGCCGGTCACACGCCGGCTCTGCTTCGTTGCAGTCGGATGCGGCCGTTGGCCGGGACCCATACCGGACAGTCCATACCGGGCAGGGAGCGTGCGCAACCACCCATTCGGCGATGCTCCCGAGGATGGTCCGGCGCAGGCCCTCGCGGCCGGAAGTTCCCATCACGATGAAGGTCGCCTGGGCCTCCCGAGCCGCCCGTACGATCTCTCTCCGGACGCGCCCCACGACCACGATCGTTTGCGCATGCACCCCCGCTGCGGCGGCCTCGGCCCGCATCCGCTCCAGGAGGCCCTCGACGGCCCGAAGCAGAGAACCTTCCGCCGTCACAACGTCCATGATCCCGGCGCAGCCCTCGAAATCCGCCACCACCGATTCCACCACATGAAGCAGCAGCACTTCAGCCCCGAGGGCCTGCGCCAGGGCCAGGGCATAGTACCAGGTCCTCTGCGCCGCTCCCCCAAAGTCGGTGGGGAAGAGGATCCGCCGCGGAGATTCCAACCCGTCGTGATCGTTCGGACGATGTAACCGGGTACTCATACTGGCTGCTCTCCCCTCTCATGCCAGCCGGCGCCCCGACGCGCTGGGTTTCGCCAGCCGCTGACCGCCGATTGCACGGACAGGCCCGGTATCCCCTGTGACCCTGGCTCAAGATCGACCATCCAGCATTGTGGGTCACGAGGAGCCGGGCCCGAACCGCGATTTCCTACACCCCTGATCCCGGGGAACCGAGAATCAGAGGACCCGAGAGATTCTCCGCGGGCTTACTTCGCCGCCATCGCAAAATGATCCCGGCGATTCATCTTCCACGCATTCTCGTCGTGGCCGAGGACGAAGGGCCGATCCTTGCCGTAGCTGATGGTGCTGATCCGGTCGGCGGCGATCCCTTCGGCGACCAGGTAGTTCTTCACGGTGTCGGCTCGGCGCTCGCCCAGGGCCAGGTTATACTCCTCCGTGCCCCGTTCGTCGCAGTCACCCTGGATGGTCACTTTCATCTCCGGGTGGGCCTTCAGCCAAGCGAAGTCCCGCCCCAAGGCCTGTTTCTGGTCGGCGAGGATCGTGGCCTCGTCGAAATTGAAGAAGATATCTTTCAAGGGCGATTCTGAAGTAGTGACAGCCGGGCTCACGGCCGGGGACGGCTTCACGGAGGACTCCGCAGGCGGGGCCGGCCGGGTCACCGGGACCTCTGCCGTCTTGGGCGCGGGCTTGGCCACAGAGGTTGTGGGCGCCTTCGCGGCCCCCGGCCCCAGAGCGCCGGGACCAGCCATGGCCACCTCCGGCCGCTTGGGACACCCCAACAGAGCGAGAGACCCCACCAGAACCCCAGCAGTGTAGAGAGCGCGCATGGTGAGTAAAGATCGCATGGCATTCCTCCTTTCTCGTTTCTCATTCTGCCCGATGTCAGCACTTAGCATCACGTCGCTTCGTCACGACCGGCCACCCGATGGAGGGCGGCTGTTGCATCCCCTGTCCGGACGACGCGGACAGGCGAACGCGATGAACTACATCATCGGGGCCACCCGAACTACTTCACCCCACCACTTCTCCTGCTGAGCCGCGGCGATGTCCTGCTTAGTCGTCTTCTGCGGCGTGCCACGGAATAGCGAGTATCCCATGTGCTGCCAGGAGGCGAACTGAGCCCCGTTTTTCTGTTCCGCCTGCAGGTCTGCCCGCAGGTTTGCTGCACAGGCCGAGACGGCGAACAGCATCGCCGTCGTCGCGATGGCCAGCATTACCCGTTTCCGCATAGCGCTTCCCCCCTTTCACGCTGATCCACCCGATGCGTTAGCCATTGGCCGTCACGGCCACGAACAGGCTGGCATCCTTCCGGTGGATCTGAAACAGTGTTGGCTCGCCGGCTTTCTGCGCGGCGAGTGCCTGCCGGAGGTCCGCCACGGTGCGCGTCGGCTTCCGGTTGACCTGGACGATCACATCGCCGGATTGGATCCCGGCCTCGGCCGCGGGGCTTCCATCCTTGACCCCGGCCACCACCAGGCCGCTCGTATCGGGCACCCCCAGTTGCTTTGCAAGTGCTGGGGTGAGCGGTTGAACGGCCAGGCCCAAACGCTCTCGGGCCGGGCTGGTAGCCTCAGCCATCTTCTGGGACTCTGGCATCTCGGCGATCCGAGCAGTCACCATGAGGGGTTTGCCGTCTCGGAGCAGCTTTACCGTCGCGGTTTGTTCGACGGGCGTACCCGCCACGAGGCGCGGCAGGTCAGCCGCCTTGGCAATCGCGTGCCCGTCATACTCCACGATCACGTCTCCCGCCTGCAGCCCGGCTTTCTGCGCGGGCGAGTCCGGCAAGACCTGAGCCACCAGTGCACCTTCTTCTTTGGGCAGCTGCATGGCCTTCGCCAGTTCGGGCGTCACGGGCTGGATGCTGACCCCCAGCCACCCGCGGGTCACGTGACCCTTCGCCTCGAGCTGCGGGAGGATCGTTTTGGCCATGTTGATGGGGATGGCAAACCCGATCCCTACCGACCCCCCGCTCTGCGAGAAGATCGCGGTGTCGATCCCCACGACCTGCCCGGCGGTATTTACCAGTGGGCCGCCGGAATTGCCCGGGTTGATGGCGGCATCCGTCTGGATGAAGTTGTCATAGGGTCCTTCGCCAATGACCCGGCCCTTCGCCGAGACGATGCCGGTGGTCACCGTCCCCTCCAGGCCGAACGGGTTGCCGATGGCCATCACCGGCTCCCCCACCTGGAGCTTGTCCGAGTTCCCGAAGGGCAGGACGGGCAGGCCCTTCGCGTCGATCTTGAGCAAGGCCAGGTCCGTCTTTTCGTCCCGACCGACGATCTTGGCGGGAAACTCGCGCCCGTCGGAGAGCTTTACCGCGATCTCAGTCGCCCCATCCACCACGTGATTGTTGGTCACGACATAGCCGTCCTCCCGGATGACGAAGCCGGACCCCAGGCTGTGGGCGCGAAAGGTCCGGGGCATGTCACCGAAGAACTGATGGAAGAACCCCTGAAATGGATCGTTGGACGACCCTTGGTCGCCGAAGGTCATGGGGTTCTTCACCACCTGGGTCGTGCTGATGTTCACCACGGCAGACGTGTCCGTCTTGGCCACCGCCACCCAGGGTGTGGAACTTGCCGCCGTGGAACTGCCGGCGAGAGCCGGCGGCTTCTCGGTCCAAAGGGGTGGGACGGCAGCCGACGAGCCGCCCCGGGCCAACAGGAGTGTTCCCGCCGTGAGCAGGACGACACCCGTCAAGACAATCCAGGGCTTGAACAAGCGATGCGTTCGCATGGTGACACCTCCATCATCTGGTTGCGTGGCGCCTGGTCTCCCGCGAGCGGGAAGCGCCGTTCATGTGATCGAGCGAAGGGTTGCAGAGGAAGACCGTGAACCCTCTACAGAACCGGGCAGGGTGGTAGTGAGGCACAAGCAGTGCGAAGATCTGGCGTTCAACCTGTAGGCACCGGCCACGTAGGCACCAGGTTCGCTGAGATCGTGCCACGAAAACTCGGGAAGGCTTCCCCTTTGCTGGGGCTCGATCGAGGTCATCCTCGCCTGTTCTGCCATGGCGTACCCTCCTTGCCGCTTCCAATCCACGTTCCCGAGCTTACGCTTGCTTCCCTGGAACTGCGCTCCTGTGTGCCTTTTTGACATCGCGTCAAGAACATCCCATCTTCTCCGGCGCGCGGGCGCCGGCGCTCACACCGACTTGGCTGCTCTGCTCCCGGGGCCGCCATCGATGTCCGAACCCCCTGTCGCGCTGGGACGGAGCGTCGGCGTGATTGGTCCCGGCGAAGATTTCCATCAGCGTGACGCCGAGAGCCAGAGCCACCAGGGCCAGCGCAATCAGACCGTTGTTCATGACAGATATCCTTGCCCCCTCACGGTGATCGACGCGATATCGGGTGTTGGCCCCGGACCCGTGCGGGCCGGGTCGCTGATGCACGGATCCGGGACCGCAGCCGCCTAGTAGCTCTTGCTCTTGGCGGCCACCTTGGCGGGCTTCAGGATTCGGACGAAGTCCGCCACCAGCTTGTCGCTGCTCTTCTCGTACCTCATCCACACCCGGTCTCCGACCTTGATGTCGTCCAACTTCTTGCTGATCTTCCCCTCACGGATGATCGTCTTGTCGGTGACGTCCACTCCAACGTCGAGCGCCTTCTTACCTTCCATGGCCTTGACCACCATGGTCTTGGCGCCGGTCTCCACGGCCGTCACCTCACCTCGGACGCGGTGCACCTCGGCCTTGTTCGCTGTCTGGACCGTCGTCGCCTCGGGGCTTGCGGTCGTCTTCGATGCGTCCGTCGCTGCGAGTGCCACACCCGCCCCCAAGGTCAAGGCGCCCGCCGCTACCAGTGCAAGCAACTTCTGTGACCCGCGCATTGCCATGCCTCCTTCCATCTGTTGACGTTACATCCGGATGAGATGCCCGCTTGGGGCGCCACCTCACCCATTTTCGCCCGACTCCGGCCCAGTCCTCAGGCGCACTGGACCGGAGATTGCCGCGAGGCCCGATAGGCCTCTTCTACCGATCGCACGAGATCTGCGAAGGGACCTCCCTTCATCAGCACGCGGGACGCACCCACGCGGCGCAGCACGACCTCCAGCGAGGGATCCAGGAGGGTCGTCTGGACCACGACCCCCTGCGTGTACCCCCTCCTGCGGATCTCCAGCAGGAGGGCCAGCCCATCCAGGCGGGGCATCTGGATATCGGTGACGACCACGTCGAACTGGCCGTGCTGAAGATGGTGAAGCGCCTGGAGGCCATCCTCGGCCCCCTCGGCCGGATACCCCCGGCTCCTGAGCCCCAGAAGAGTCGTCTCCCGCACCCGCGGATCGTCGTCCACAACTAGGACGCGGGCTCGTGCTTTATTCTCCTGGTTCGTTGCAGTGGTCATGACTCCCCTTTGCTACGGCCCCTCCGGGAGAACCGGTACGCATGCGCCGTGCCGAGTGCCCTGGGTGGGGAGGTGGTCAAGATAAGAAGCGGAAAACAGAGGGGTCCAGGCTCCCGGGGAGCGCTGACCGGGGTGTTTCAGAGAGCCTCCGCCATGCCCCCATGGCACAGGCAATCATGGCCGGGCCCGAGTAACTTCCCGTAAAGTCGCGGGCAAGCAGGAATGGATACTTTTGGCAGGGTGTGGTTCGGGGTGACACAGGAAGGGACGATGGCAAAGGCAAAGTCGGGGACGCTTCCCCGAATCATGCAGAGTGTCGCCAAGCTACGCTTGGACTCGGGGCAGTCGCGCGGTCTCGCACCCCCGGACACTCCTGCCCTGGCCTTGCAGATCCAATGCTGTTTCTGCCGAGGGCGGAACGCGTAGCCCGGTCAGTCGTGACTCGCGCCCACCGGCCTATATTCCGGCCCCTCCAGCGACTCGACGGCGCCGACTTCCCCGCCTTGCGCCTTCCTACGCCGCCGGAGGTTGCTTACCCACACACGGAATGCCTCGAGGTACGTATAGGTGACGGGCGTGATATAGAGCGTCAGGAGCTGCGAGAGGATCAAGCCGCCGACGACGGCCAGCCCCAGGGGGCGGCGCGATTCCGCACCGGCTCCGAACCCGATGGCGATCGGCAGCGTGCCCATGAGCGCCGACATCGTGGTCATCATGATGGGGCGGAACCGGAGGAGGCACCCCTCGAAGATCGCGTCCGCCGGACTCTTCCCCCTCCCCTCCGCCTGCTGCGCGAAGTCGATCATCATGATGGCATTCTTCTTTACGATGCCGATCAGCATGATGATGCCGACGAACCCGTACAGGTTCAACTCCATGCGGAACAACAAAAGCGTCAGGAGGGCCCCGACGCCGGCCGATGGGAGACCCGACAGGATCGTGAGCGGATGGATGAAGCTCTCGTACAGGATTCCCAGGACCAGGTAGATCACCACGATGGCCGCCAGCACCAGCAACCCCAGGCCCTGCAGCGACGCCTCAAACGCCTGGGCCGTCCCCTGGAAGCTGGTGCTCAAGGTGGCGGGCAACCGCAGGTCGCGCTTGAGCTTCTCGATCTCAGTCACGGCGTCCCCCAGCGCTACCCCGGGCCGCAGGTTGAAAGAGATCGTCACGGCCGGGAGCTGTCCCAGGTGGTTGACCGTGAGGGGCCCGACGCCCCGAGAGAGTTTCGCGACGGCGTTCAGAGGGACGAGCTGTCCGCCGGCGGAGCGAACGTAGAGCAACGAGAGATCGGCCGGATGGGTCTGGTAGCGCGGCAGAAGTTCCATCATGACCCAGTACTCGTTCGATGGGGTGTAGATCGTGGAGACCTGTGGCTGGCCGTATGCGTAGTTCAGGGCATTCTCGATCTGCTGGGCGGTGACGCCCAGGGTGGACGCCTTGTCCCGATCGATCTCCACCATCGCCTGGGGGCTCGTGATCTGGAGATCGGTGTTGACATCCTGGAGGCCAGGCAGCGTTCGCATCCTGTCCAATACAACGGGTGCCCAGTGGTAGAGTTCGTTCAGGTCCGCGTCCTGCAAGGTGTACTGGTAGAGTGCCTTGGTGAGCTGCCCCCCGATGCGGATCGTCGGCAGGATCTGAGGGTAGACCTTGATGTCGGGGAGCGCGGCGAACTTTCGCCGGAGCTCCTGGACGATCTCCTGGGCGCTCGGGCGCTCTGACCGGGGTTTCAGCTGGATGAACAAGCGCCCGGTGTTGGGCGATGGGCTGAAGCTGGTTGCGCCCATGGACGACATGAAATTGTCCACAGAGGGGTCCTTCTGGACGATTGCAGCCGCGCGCAGCTGGTGCTGCTTCATGGCATCGAAGGAAATGTCCTGGGCCCCCTCTGTGAAGATAAAGATCTGGCCGGTGTCCTCATCGGGGAGGAATCCCTTCGGAATCACCAAGACGAGGTATCCTGTCACCACTAAGGTGAGGGCGAGGACGCCCATGGTCAGCCGCGGATGCTGCAGCACCCGTTTGAGGGTCCGCTCGTACAACCGGAGCATGCCGTCGAAGACCCGCTCAGAGGCCGCATAGAGGCGCCCGTGTGATTCGGTCGGCGGTCGGAGAAAGCGGCTGCACGCCATGGGCGTGAGGGTCAAAGAGACGAAGCCGGATACCAGTACGGCCGCGCCAATGGTGGCCGCGAACTCGTGAAGCAGCCGTCCGATCACGCCCCCCATGAAGAACACCGGGATGAACACGGCCGCCAGGGACAGCGTCATCGAAACGATGGTGAAGCCGATCTCCCTGGAACCCTCCCGAGCGGCCTCCATGCGGGTCCGCCCCTCCTCCATGTGCCGGACGATGTTCTCGAGCATGACGATGGCATCGTCCACGACGAACCCGACGGACAGCGTGAGGGCCATGAGCGAGAGGTTGTCCACGGTATACCCCAGCAGGTACATGACCGCGAAGGTCCCCACGATGGACATCGGCACGGCCAGGCTGGGGATAATCGTCGCCGAGAGGTTCCGCAGGAAGAGAAAGATGACGAGGACGACCAGGGCGATGGCGAGGAACAGGGTGAATTCGACATCATGGACCGAATCGCGGATGGAGATCGACCGGTCGTACAGGACGTTGAGGTTCACCGATGCCGGAATCTGCGCCCGGAACGTGGGCAGCAGCTTCCGGATCGAGTCCACGACCTCGACCGTGTTCGTGCCCGGCTGCCGCTGGATGGCCAGGACGATCGCCCGTTCGTTGTTGTACCAGCTTGCCACCTTGTCGGTCTGGACGCTGTCAATCACCTGGCCGAGATCCCCCAGTCGGACGGGAGAGCCGTTCCGGTATGTCACGATGAGGGGGCGGTAGGCGGCGGCGTTGGTGAGCTGTCCCGTGGCCTGGACGTTGAACGCCTGATTGGGGCCGTAGAGGGTTCCCGTCGGGAGGTTCACGTTGCCCTGGGCGACGGCATTCTGGACCTCGTCGATGCCGATACCCCGCGAGGCCAGCGCGTTGGGGTCGAGCTGAACGTGCACGGCGTACTTTTGCGAGCCAAATACCTGCACCTGGGCCACGCCGTTGATCGTGGAGATGCGCTGCGCCAACAGTGTCTCTGCGTACTCGTCCACGACGTACAGGGGCAGGGTCGCCGAGCTGAGAGCGAGGTAGAGGATCGGCTGGTCGGCCGGATTCACCTTCTGATAGGTGGGTGGCGTGGGCATACCTGGCGGCAGTTGTGAGGCAGCCTTCCCGATGGCCGCTTGGACGTCCTGGGCGGCGGCGTCGATGTTCCGGTCGAGGCTGAACTGGATCGTGATGTTGGTGAGGCCGAGAGCGCTCGTGGACGTCATGGAATCGATGCCGGCGATGGTGCTAAACTGCTTCTCCAGGGGTGTCGCCACCGCCGAGGCCATGGTATCGGGACTGGCGCCCGGGAGAGCCGCGCTGACCTGGATCGTGGGAAAGTCCACGTTGGGCAGGTCGCTCACGGGCAAGACGCGAAAGCCCAGGAGGCCGAAGAACAGGATGCCCAGCATGACCAGTGTGGTCATGACAGGCCGTCGGATGAAGAGTTCGGGGCCCATCAGCCCTTCTCTCCCGGTGCCGCTACTGGCGCAGGGGGCTTGACCTCCACCAGAGCGCCGGGGACCAGCCGGATCTGCCCCTCCGTGACGACCCGCTCTCCGGCCGTCAGGCCCTTCAGCACAACGGTCTCGCCATCCAGTGCCAGCCCCGGCGCGATGGTGCGCGTCTCCACTGTGAGGTCGGGCTTGACAACGAACACGTACGGTCCCTGCTGACCGGTCTGGATCGCCTGGGATGGGATGACGATTGCGTTCGGCTCCGTGGTGAGCGTCAGCAGGACGTTGAGGAACTGGCCGGGCCAGAGCCTGTTGTCCGAATTGGGGAACGTGGCCTTGAGCTGGATGGTCCCGGTGGAGGGATCAACCGTGTTGTTCACGAAGCTCAGCTCGCCATGCACCGGGCTCTGCTCCTGACCGGGGATGAGTGCGTCCACCTTGATGCTACCGGCGGCCCGGTACTTCCGGATGTCCGCCAGCGACTGCTCGGGCACGGAGAAGCTCACGTAGATCGGATGAATCTGGTTGATGACGACGAGCGGACTGTTGCTGTCTCTGGCCTTGACGGCGCTGCCGACGTGGACCAACAGGTTCCCGGTCCGACCCTCCATGGGCGAGCGAATGTCCGTGTACCCCAACTGGACCCGCGCGTTCTGCACGACCGCCTGGTCCGCCTTCATGGCTGCCCGGACGGTTTCCGTCGTCGCCTGCGCGGCGCGGATGGCTGCCTTGGCGCTGGTCACCGCGGCCTGGTCCGCCTGGATGGTCGCCTCCATGGCAACGGCAGCAGTGCGGACCTGATCGTACTGCTCCTTCGAGACGGCCCCGTCGTCGATCAACTCCTTGTAGCGGCGGGCCTGCACATTGGCATTCTCGAGCTGCGCCGCGTCGCGCGCCAGGTTGGCCTCGGCCTGGTTCTCCGCCGCCACGCTCTGGGCCAGCGCCGCCTCGGCCTGCTGGAGCTGCGCCGCGTCGCGCGCCAGGTTGGCTTCGGCCTGGCCCAACGTGGCCTCGAAGGGGCGCTGGTCGAGGATGAAGAGCGGATCGTCGTGCTTGACGTCCTGCCCCTCCGTGAAGTGGATACGAAAGATCTGTCCATCCACCTGGCTCATGATCGTCACCGTCGCCATAGCCTGGACGGTGCCGTTGGCACGGATCTGGACTGGGACGGACTTCGTGATTACGGGGCTCACGCTCACCGGAATGGCCTCGCCCGCCGGAGACGTCTTCGCGTCGGCCCGTTCGCTCGGACCGCCGGAACAGCCAGTCAGGATCGCCACCGCAGCGAGCAGCAGGGTCGCCAATGGCACGCCAGGGTGCCGCGGGAACAACCTCCGCCCCACGATTCGCTTTCCTGAACGGAGCAGGCTCATCAGACTCCCCTCGTGTCGTCGAGACTTCCTGCCGCCTCGCTTTGCAGGCGAATTGAGCCTATTGCGGTGACAACCCGGTTACACGCCCACGCATACTCTGGCTCGAATCGGGACTGGCGATGATCCGGCACAATGAGTGGGTCAAGATACCCGGCCAACGGGGCTATTTCAACTGTCAAATACACACGGATGGCCTGGCTCCGCCGGGTGTGTTCGTGCCCCATGATTACGGGCGGGATCGACCGCGGCGGCCCGCAGGTCACTTTCCTCTATCGCCGCCAACGGCCTCCTTGAATGCCGACCCGAGCAGGCTGATCCCTTCCTCGATTCGGCCAAGCGTTCTCCGGGACAAGGGTGCCAGGACACCCGCCATCCAGGCCCGCGTGGCACTCCGCGCCTCATCGAGCAGCCGGGTCCCCTTTGGCGTCAGTGTGAGGGCGATCCGCCGTCGTTCGCGGGGATCCTCGGCCCGAGCCAACAACCCCCGCCGGACCAGGCGGTCAACGATGACGGATGCGGTGGGCCGGGTCACGCCCAGGTGATCCGCCACGTGGAAGAGACACGCCCCAGGGTTGCGATGCAGGAAGGCCAGGGCGCGAAACTGGGGCACGGAGAGGAGAGAGGCGCTGTGGCGACGCATTTCCCTCCGGATGAAACGCATCACCATGGGGATGGTCTCCATCACGGCGCGGGCGCAGGCGTCCGGCGTGTTCCTTGATGTGGGCATGGGCCTCCTCGTCCCCCTCCCGCTGACCGTTGCGCAACTCTCCCCCGCCGCGCATCTAGGCTCCTAATTGTTAGCAGGACGAATAGTAACGCAGCAAGGGGACCCTGTCAACGGTCGGGACGGTCCAGCCGTCCACGGCGACCGGCGCCATCGGACCCGCGTCGGGACCACCCACCGTCTTCTCTCCCCCGCCCTCAACTCCCCAGGTACACCGGGATGCTCACGGTATCCTCGCGGTAGGGGATGGGCAGGTAGGTCAGCTCCAGGCGGACCTCACGGATGGCATTTGGCTTGAGCGCGGCAGCCGGGAAGGGGACCTCGATCACCTGGGACGTGTGCATGCCCGGGTCCAACCGATCGGTCGGGACCCCAATGAACGGAAAGGTCGTATGGGCGATCGGGATCAGCTTTCCTTCGGGGTCGATGTACTCGATCTTCCCCCCGAGGAGGCGGGCCGCCTGGTTTTCTGAATCGTTGGTCACGGTCAATGTCGCCCGGAACACCGGTGCGCCCATCGTCTTTCCGGTCCGGTGTTCGACCCGCTCGGCGACTCGCAACGCCTGGAGCTCGCCCGTCAGGAACGAGGCCTTGACAAAGGTGACGCTCGGCTTCAGGGCAATCGTTTTCTCGTCAATCGGAGTGGAGGATGCGGCGCTTCGGCCTGCCGCCTGTCCCAGGGCCATGACGGCCAAGAGAAAGAGGACCGCACCCCACCAAACCCTCCAGAGATTCTGCCGGGTCATGATGCTGCCCCCTTTCCCTGTCCGTGTCCGACGTTCATCGCCATGGGCGCCTCTGCCAGCGCTGGCTACAGCTCGGGACCCCGTTCCCCGCTGGCCAAGGACATGACAGGCAGCGCTAGGGCAGCCAGCGCCCAATGCGATTCCAGCGCACCTCCCACCAATGCTTGCCGCGGGACCAGCAGATGAGGAACGCCTTGCCGATCACATCCCGCTCATCCACGGTGCCCCAGAACCTGCTATCCAGGCTGGCCTCCGAGTTATCCCCCAGGGCATACAGCCGTCCGGCAGGAACCAGACGAGGGAGCTGGCTTCCCTCCGGTTCAAGCTGTGCGTTCGAATCGATCGTTTGCGCCTGAGCCAGGAGCGCCCCATTCACATACAAGCGCCCCCCTCCTTCCCTCACCACATCCCCCGGCACACCGATGACACGTTTCACAAACTCCCGGCCATCGGCTTGCGGAAAGTGGAACACGATGATGTCGCCGCGCCGGGGCGGGTGCAGGTGGTACACCAATCGATTCACGAGGACAGAGTCCCCTGGCAGCAGGGTCGGCAGCATCGAGGCTGAGGAGACAGTGAAGGCTTGGATCACGAACGCCTGCGCCAGGAAGAGCAGCCCCGCAACCACTGCCAGCCCGAGGATGCTCTCCGGGACACGTCGCCGAATGGCCGCCAATCCTCTGGCATGTTCTCCGATGGCATCCATCTCGCCAAGATGCGGCCCGTGGGCCCGCGCACGGAGGGAGCGGTGCGCAGGCTCACGGGCCGCCAGCCGCCTAGTAGCTCTTCTTGGAGCTTTCGCTCTTGGCCGCCACGGGGGCGGACTTCAGGATGCGGATCTGGTCTGCCACCAGCTTGTCGTTCGTGCGATCATACTTCATCCAGACCCGGTCCCCGACCTTGATGTCGTCCAACGTCTTGTTGGCCTTCCCTTGGCGGATGATCGTCTTGTCGGTGACGTCCACTCCAACGTCGAGCGCCTTCTTACCTTCCATGGCCTTGACCACCATGCTCTTGGCGCCGGGCTCCACGGCCGTCACCTCACCTCGGACGCGGTGCACCTCAGCCTTGTTCGCTGTCTGGACCGTCGTCGCCTCGGGGCTCGCGGTCGTCTTCGATGCATCCGTCGCTGCGAGTGCCACCCCAGCCCCCATGGTCAGGGCGCCCGCCGCCAGCAATGCCATCAACACCTTCGCTCCACGCATGTTCGTCCCTCCTCCCATTGTGCATTGTGCATTAGGCTCGGGTGGGATGCATCCCCGAGGTCTTTTCCCCCAGGTACCAGTAGCCCACGAGGGCCCACACCACGAGCAAGACACCCACGCCGACGTCCGTGTAAGACGCCGGGTGCAGTTCCGTGAACTTCCCCGCAAAAGGCGCCACGATCAGCGCCACACCCAGCAAGGCTTCGATCCACCAGTACCCGTACCGCATTGCCGTTCGCTCCTTTCCCATCCCGTCTCCGGCTCGGGGCTCAGGCGCAGCCGGCCCGAGCACCCCGCTGAGCCCGGGAAGTCTCTTCCTCTGTTCCTTGCCCCCCCTCCCCGGACGAATCCACCCGGAAGGGTACGCATGCATCGTGCCACGGGGCCAATCCTGGGAAGGCACAACGGATAAGAGTCCACCAACAGAGGGGTGGGACGTAGCGGCGGGCTTCGGGGCAGGCCCCGGCTCGAGGGTCAGCACTGCGCCCGCAACGGCACGGGCGTGGCCCGCAGGTTCATCTAACTCCGTGTCATCCGGGGTATTGAAGGAAGGTGGATACTCTTGGCAAGGGCAGGTTCAGGGTGACACACGCGTGCCCTTGGGCATGTGCGAGGAAATTTGCCAAACAACCAGGGCGGTCGAATGGAGGGAACCGCGATCAGACAAGAACGTGGACCCCCATGATCAGCCAGCGTCAGCGCTGGGTGTCTTCGGCGGTTGAGGACTTTTGGATCAAGGCTAATTGATGATCCGGGGATACAGCTTTGTCACCACGCTGACCAACACCGTCAGCATCACGACATGCACCGCCAGATCAACGCCCAGGCCGAAAGTCGTAGTTCCCCCGTGAATCATCAAGTCTCGCAGGGCGTCCACCTGGTACGTCAAGGGATTGACGCTGGCGATGACCCGTAACCAGGCCGGCATGAGCGCCAGGGGATAGATCGCGTTGCTGGCAAAGAACAGCGGCATGGTGAGCACCTGCCCCATGCCCATGAACCGCTCGCGCGTCTTCACCAGACACGCCACCGCCAGGGAGAGCGTGGAGAAGATGGCCGACCCCAGGACGATGAATGCCGCGACGCCGAGGATCGCGCCGACGGTGAACCGCGCCTGGATCCTCATGAGCAGTGCCAGGCCGTAGACCAGGCACGCCTGGGAGAGCCCGCGGCCTCCCGCGGACAGGGCCTTGCCCAGCACCAGCGCCGCGCGCGACGCCGGGCTGACCAGCAACTTGTGCAGAATCCCCAGGTCCCGCTCCCAGATAACGGAGATCCCGTAAAAGATGGCGATGAAGAGCACGCTCTGGGCCAGGATCCCCGGGGCCATGAAATCCAGGTAGCGCAATCCTCCAGTGGGAATGTCCCTCACCCGGGAGAAGACGTGCCCGAAGACGAGGAGCCAGAGGGCGGGCTGGATCGCCCGCGTCAGGAGCTCCAGCGGATCGTGGCGCAGCTTCCTGAGCTCGGACTCCGTGACCGCCAGGGTCTGCCGGAAGAAGTCCAGGACGGGAACGTGGTCAGGCAAGGCGATGGACGGTGCGGCGTGTTCGAACAGCATCTCTGTAGCTCCCCCCGGACTCCAGCGAGTCCCCTGCAAAATGGACGAAGACATCCTCGAGGGTGGCGGCGGATCCGGTGGCCGCTTTCAGCTCGGCCGGTGAGCCCACCGCGGCGATGCGGCCCTGGTGCATGATCGCCACGAGGTCGCACAGCTCATCCGCCTCCTCCATGTTGTGGGTGGTCATGAGAATGGTAGTGCGAAACTGGCGACGCAGCACGCGGATTTGATCCCACACGGTGCGCCGGGCAACGGGATCCAGCCCCACCGTCGGCTCGTCCAGGAACAGGACGGCCGGACGGTGCAGCAGCGCCTGCGCGATCTCGAGCCGCCGGATCATTCCCCCGGAATACTGGCGGACCAGGGTATCCCGCGCATCGGTTAGCCCGGTGAACTCGAGGGCGTGCCGGATGCGGTCGTTCCGCTCCGAGGCGGGGACACCGTAGAGTTTGGCCAAGAGGAGAAGATTCTCGTACCCCGTCAGGGCCCCATCGGCGGACAGCACCTGTGGCACGTATCCGATGTGCCTCCGCACCTCATACGCCTGGCGGACGATGTCGAAACCGGCGACCCGCGCGGCCCCCGAGGACGGCGGGAGCAATGTGGCCAGCATCTTGATGGTCGTGCTCTTGCCGGCGCCGTTCGGTCCGAGCAGTCCCAGGATCGAGGCGGCAGGCACGCTGAGGCTCACTCCGTCCACGGCGACCAGCGAGCCGAACCGCCTGGTCAGTTCGCGCAGTTCGACTGCGGCGCCCTCGCCGACGCCGGTGCGACCTCCGCCGGTCCTCACTGGTTCTGACACGATGCGACCACCAGCCGTCACGGGCCCTCCGCCGTCATCCGCCATTGCGCCGCTCCCTTCCAGGATGCCAGGATGTATCTGAACACTAATTGTTAGCAAATCAAATAATAGACTCCCACACCAGCGGTGTCAATAGCCGGTAGTGTCCTAATTTCGTTATTTTCCAAGAGAGTCGTTTTTTGGGCTGTTGCAGGTATTGCTATACTTTTTTTATCCAGCAGTATTTTGTGGACCGTAGGATCGGAACACCAAAGAAGAAGGTTCCCCACGACGCACAAGAGTCTTGGGGTCTCGTATCAACATGACCATCGCACATTGCTCATGCCAATGAAGAATCTCTGGTCTGAAAATGTCTCGGTACTCAACCCTAGTCCACACATAAATTTTAGTTTTGTGTTGCCATACCTCAATCATGGTCGCCAAAGGTATGACTTCAAACATGGATTTGACAGGAGAATGTGGGGACAATATGCCCGGGGACTGTTCCTGACCGGCAGGGACAAAATTAGGTTCGCGGTTGTCCGCTATTGGCAATATTTTAGTGCTAATCCAAGCGCGACCATCGGTCGCGGGAGTATTACCAATGTTTTCAATGTCCGCCCAGAGGATATACTCCCTGATCTTCCCATTCCAGACGTTGGCCATACCGCTCAGACCCTTTGCGAAGACGAAAGCACGTTGGGCCTGATATATGGCATTCCTCGTTTCTATGACTTGTTGTCGAGCATAGTAAGTATAGAACCCAGTGATTCCTACAATCAATACCGCACAAATCGCCTGAATCCGCGATGGCCAAGTTTTCTTCTTTTTGTGATTGCTTTCATATTTTGTGCGGCTGGTGTCTTCTTGCTTATTATTGGACCTGATTCCGGTCATTGGTTGATAACCTTTGGTCTCTGGCTGGCAGGGTTTATTCTTTTCTGGCTCGCATTTATTTTAATCCACAGGGGTTTATTTCTTCTTGGAGAATAAAATCTTGGAGTCCCCATACTCTATCAGTCAGGCCAGCTTCCATGGCCGGCGTGACCCGAAGTGTAGCATGAATCCGGCAGAAATTGTAGTACGCAAAGTGCAGAGCCAAAGCCGCTTTCAGGTTCGCCAGTTTCTTGCTGAACGCATTGGTCAGCCGGGTGAACCTCCGGCACATCATGCGGATGGTCAGGTTTTGTCGCTCAACGTAGGACGTGGAGATATGCCGAGGATCAGGGTTGCCCGTGATCGGCGTGGATACCGTCTCCGTGACCCGTGGTGGGGCGTACCTCCCGTCGCCGGCAGGCTCCGTGCCGTAGACCTTCACGAGTTGTGCGTAATCCACATCGTTCCCGAAGAATTCCTCCACGGCGGTCAAGTACGACCGGAACCCGTCCGTCGTCAGTTGAATCCGCCCGTTGCCATTGAGCCGTTGTCGCAGTCCGTCAATGAAGCGGTGCGCGGTCGTGGTGTCTCGCTTGCCAACGACAAAGAGGGGGATCAGCTTGCTCTCGGCGTCCAGGGCGACGAACACGTACTGATCGCCAAGCTCAGGATTGTTCTGTTCCTCGTCCGCAAGGCGTTGCTGCTTGCAGCGGCAGTACGTCCAGATTTCGTCCGCCTGGATCAAGCGGGAGTGAAAGCCCCGCATGCGCTCGTCCAGGATGTTCTGGCATCGTTCCCCGACTTCTACCAGGAGCCGCATGATCGTATCCCGGTGTACACCCGTCATGCGCTCGGTACTGCGGATGCTGTTGCCTTCGACAAGAGCGGACAGAACGGCCAGCTTCTTTTCCAGCTTCAATGTGTTCATCGGCCTTGCCTTTCTCTGGCGAAGGCCGTATGCTCTGATTGGCTGGGGAACCATCTGAGCGGCCTTCGCTGCTTGGGTGGAACAGCCACCCCTGAGCCGTTACAGCGGTTCAGGGGTTTTCCTTTTTCCACATATAATGTACTGCCATTGGCAGTACGTGTCAAGAGAAAAAATGGACGCTGGCAAAAAAAATCTCTTGACGCCGCCTGCCAATGGCAGTACATTATTGAGCGTGAAGAGAGAACAGCCTTCCCGGCAATTCGACAAGCCGCTCCAGGTCCGGGTTACTCCCGAACAAAAGGAGCACTTCGGAGAGGCGGCAAAGGCTTCTGGATTGTCGCTTTCGGCTTGGGCCAGGGCGAGACTGATTCAAGCAGCTCGTCGGGATCTCAAGCAGACAGAGGGGGCCTAAGCCCCCAAAGGCATGGTGGCGGGCGGGCTATTCGCAGGCTAGTTTTTAGCTGGCCTTACGTCATTGGCGTAAGAAAATCCTTGACTTCTACGCCGGGAGAGATAGTCTCACGGCACCAAAACACTGGAGGAGGACAGGGGAATCGCGCCCCGCGCACACTGTGCGCCCCTGGTTTTAAGGACCAGTTTACGCCTGCCCGCGTTGGTGTCCTCCTTGGTGTGGCCCCGGCCCGACTTGAACGGGCATCTCGGAAGTTAGCCGCCTCCTGCTCTGTCCAGTTGAGCTACGGGGCCATTCGGCTACGCCCCGCTTGCGCGAACAAGCGGGGCGTAGCCTTTCATGCCGCAGCATCACTTCGCACGGGGGTTCTCTTCGGAATCCCCTCCGTAGAACCGCCCTGTGGGATGGACTTGCTTACCACTAGGTTGCACCATGCAACCGGGACTCATTCAGTCCTGTTCAAATTAGGACACTACCCAATAGCCTCTCCACAGGCCTCTCCACAGGCCCGATGGTGTCGGAACGTGCGATCCCGGGATGGCCCAGGGGGGCTACTGCGAGGCCGGGGTCAGTCGTCGTGGCCGGAGAGATTGATCCCGTGGCGGGCAGCCATGCGGTAGAGCGTCCGGCGGGTGACGCCCAGCCACTCGGCCGCCCGCTTCCGATTCCCCTGCGCTCGCTCCAGAGCGAAGAGCAGGTGCCGCCGCTCGACCTCGCGCAGGGGCAGCACCTGGGCGTCCGCGGTGGGCCTCCCTCCTGGGGGGGCCTGGAGGTCGGGCGGGAGGTCCTGCGCCAGGAGGGTCGGATTCTGCGTGAGGATGACGGCGCGCTCGATCGCGTGCTCGAGTTCCCGTACGTTGCCCGGCCACGGGTATGCCGTGAGGAGCGCCATGGCCTCGGGCGCGATGCGCTCGACCCGCTTGCCCGCCTCCTGGGCGAACTTCCGCAGGAAGAATTCCGCCAGAAGGGGGATGTCGTCCCGCCGCTCCCTGAGCGGCGGCAGCGTGACGCTGATGACACTCAGGCGGTAGTACAGGTCCTCGCGGAACTTGTGTGCCTTGACCAGGCTCTCCAGGTGCTGGTTCGTGGCGGCAATCACCCGCACGTCCACCTTGATCGGCTCCGTCCCGCCGACGCGCTTGACTTCGTGCTCTTGAAGCACCCGCAAAAGCCGAGACTGGACACCGGGAGAGACATCCCCGATCTCGTCCAGGAAGCACGTCCCGCCCTGGGCCGCCTCGAAGAGCCCCCGCTTGAGGGCCGTGGCCCCGGTGAAGGCCCCCCGCTCGTGGCCGAAGAGTTCACTTTCCAAGAGGGTTTCGGTCAGGGCCCCGCAGTCCATGGCCACGAAGGGCCGTTGGGCCCGATCGCTGTTGTAGTGGATCGTGCGGGCGATGAGCTCCTTTCCCGTCCCACTCTCCCCCTGGATGAGCACCATGCTCTTCGTGGGGGCTACCCGGGCCACCGTTTTGAAGATATCGAGCATCGGCCCGCTGGCGCCCACCACGTTCTCCAGCCGGTACTTGCCCCGCAGCTCTTGCCGGTAGCGCCGGTTCTCCTGCAGCAGGCGTTTGCGTTCCAGCGCCCGCTGCACCACGATGCGCACCTCGTCCAGCTTGAAGGGCTTGGGGATGTAATCGTAGGCGCCCGCCTTGATGGCCTGGATGGCCGTCTCCACGGTGCCGAAGGCGGTCATCACGACGACGGCCGCCTCGGGGCTGGCCTCCTGGAAAGCGCGGAGAACCGTCAGCCCGTCCATGTCAGGCAGGCGGATGTCCGCCAGGACCACGTCGAACTTCTCGTCCCGTCCGGCCGAGATGGCGGCGGCCCCGGCCGCGCAGGCCGTCACGTGGTGGCCCTCCTTTTTCAGGAGCTCCGCCAGGACAGCCACGATCTCGGGATCGTCGTCCACAACGAGGAGCTTGGCAGACTCCATGGGATCCTCCTACCCAGCGCGGGCGGGCAGCTCCACGATGGCGCGCGTCCCGCGACCCGGCTCGCTGTCCAGGCGGATCGAACCGCCGTGGTCCCTGGCGATCCGCCGGGCGATGGCGAGGCCCAACCCGGTCCCGCCCGAGGACGCGCGGGTGGTGAAGAAGGGCTCGAAGGCTCGCGAGAGGATGTCAGGGGCGATGCCGGATCCGGTATCGCCCACGGAGACCCGGATCGCAGGCGCGTCGCCCTCGCCCGACACCAGTTCCGCGGCCACACGGAGCGTGCCGCCAGTCCCCATGGCGTCCAGCGCATTCGTGATGAGATTCAGGAACAGCTCCTGCATCTGACCCGGATCCGCGGTGACGGCCGGAAGCCCCTCCGTGAATACGGGGACGACGGCGATCCCCTTCCGCTGGGACTCCGGCGAAGTCAGGACCAGAAGGTCCTCCAGGAGGGCTTTCACGTCCACGGGGACCCGGGTCGCCGCGGGCCGGGCCGCCCCGAGGAAGCGTCGCGCCGCCGTCACCGCCCGGTCCACCTGCCCCTGAATGCGGCCGAGGCGCTCCCTGATCGCCGGATCGGCCACCTCATCCTCCAGAAGCTGCAGGTGCCCCGAGACGCCCGTGAGGGGCGTGCCCACGTCGTGAGCCATGGCGGCGGCCAGTTCGCCGGCCGCCGCCAGGCGCTCGTTCCGTGCGACCTGCTGCTGGGCCGCGAAGAGCCGTTGGTTTGTCCTGCGAAGCTCCGCCGTCGCCTCGGCGACCCGGCGCGCCAGCTCGGCTTGAAAGGAACCGACCCTGTCCAGCATCCGGTTCAGGCCTCGGGCCACCTGGCCCATCTCGTCCTGCCGGTCCTGGATGGCCCGGGCGTCCAGGTCGCCGGCTTCCGCCCTGCCCATTACCCCCAGGATGCGGCCGAGCGGCGATGCCAGGGCCCGGTTCATGAACACCGATAGGCCCCCCACCAAGAGGACCACGGTGGCCGCGCCCAGGAAAATGGCCTGATGCTCGACCCGCTGCGCCAGGGCATCCACCCTCCCCAACGGAAGGGTCAGAGACACGGCCCCGACACTCCGCCCGTCCTCCCAGACCGGCACGGCGACCCGGCACATGCGCTCTGGGTCCTCGCCCCGCAGGGCCACAACCTCTTGGCCTTCCCGGGCGGCGACTTCTTCATCCGGTCCGGGGGGACGGACCTTCCCGCCGGACGCGCGGGCCACCAGCCCCCGTGGGCCCACGGCATAGACCGTCGCGTCGCGCACAACGCTGCCCCGCCCCAGGATGCTTCCGATCTCTTGCTGGAGGAGAGCCTCCCTGTCACCCCCCTGGCGGGAGGCAGCTGAAGCCGCCAGCTCTCGCGCCAGGGCCAGCCCGCTGTTGCGAATGTCATCTTCCAGGGCGCCTCGGGACAGCCGAACCGTGAGGGCTGTGGTGGCCGCCATGATGGGAAGAACCACTCCCACGGTCAGCCCAAGGATCTTTGCTCGCAAGCTCCATCGGTGCCACATCGCCATCCTCATCCGGCGGCTGCCTGGAATACAACGCACCTGATATGATAGGGGTCGTAACAGGTCCACGCAAGCCGCGCCGTTATGGCCTCACGTCCGCTTCACGCGGAAATCCATCCCAGGCCCTCAGCCACCCCGGCCTGCCCGGGCGGCCCCCAACGCTCGCCATCCCAGGAAAGCGATGCTGCCGATGATCGCGCCGCCGATCAGAACAACGTATTCGACCCTCCCCACAACGCGCTCAAGCCGTTTCAGATAATCGCCCAGCCCATAGCCAACGCCATAGCCAGTTGCGACCATCGTCGGCACGTAGATCACGGCGCCGAGGGCGTTCGCCGCAAAGAAAATCAGCGGCCGAAGGCCCGCGCTTCCCGCCAAAGGGCTGGCTATGAAGCGAAGCCCGGCGATGAACCGTGCCGCGAACACGCCGAAGCCCCCGTACCGGGTCACGAAGCGCCGCGTCGCTTCGAGCCGTGGGGGCGTCAGCAGGACCCACCGTCCGTAGCGCTCGATGACCTTCTGCCCGTACCGCCGCCCGATCCAGTAACCGAGATTATCGCCCGCGATGGCGCTAAGAATTCCGACGACCAAAACCAACGGGAGTCGAAGCTCCCCCTGCCACACCAGGTATCCGGCCAGGACAAGGATCGACTCCTCAGGGACGGGCACCCCCAGGTTCCCGAGGAGGATGAAACCAAAGATGGCCAGATAGCCCCAGTGACTGATCAGTGGTGTCAGGTCGGGCATGAGGCCGGCCCTCCTCAGGCCGAAGGGTCCGCCCGGTGCTCGCCGCCTCAGCTTGGGGCCTGGACGCGCGGCTTCCGCATTCCGGCCAGCAGGACGGCGATGATCCCGGTCAGGAAGATCCCGTCAAAGGTCCCCGCACCGCCGATAGAGGCCACGGGGGCGCCCAGACCCTGAAGGTTTCCCAGGTTCATCAGGTCCGCCCCGATCAGCGTCCCCAGGGTCCCGGCGATGAACGCCGTCCGCGGCGCCGCCCGTGGATCCAAGAGGATGGCTGTCGCCGCCGTCACCAGCGAGGGAAGGAGCGGCGGCAGCGCGATGCCGACACCGGGAACCGGCCGGGCCAGAAGATGCGTCACCAGCGTCACGACGGTGAGAGCGAGCAGGCCCCGGCGGCTGATCCCGAACTTCGCCACGAGGTACATGACGAGCAACACCGGGATCACGGCGCCGCCCACGTTCACCGCGATCACGGTGCTCTGCCGTTCGACCACGGAGGGAATCACGTACTGCATGCCGAAGAACTGGATGATCCGTGGTTCCACCACTCGCTGCGCCGGAAGCTGTACAACCGGGATGTTGATTCCGCTCCCCAAGAGCGCCGCGAAAAGGATGGCGATGGCTGCGCGCCGGCTCAGCCCCAGCCGCTCGTAGGCGTGACCGATGAGGTAATACCGCAGAAAGACCACGACCAGGCCGAGGAGCAGAAGGAATGCCAGGGTATACAGGGGAGGATGCGGAAAGAAATGCAGATCATAGGGCCGCATGGCGCCCTCCGGTGCCAACGCCTCTTGGATCATGCGATCCCGCTGATCCGCAAGAGAGGCCTGGCCGCTCCATACTTTCCCCAGATGGAACGCTATCTCTGATCGATACCATGGGATGTCTGCGAGGCATCGCGGTAGATGTCGGGAGATGCGAACGGCTGTCTTCAGATATTATACGCTACACTGGTCGCGTGGCCCAGTGAATCTGTGGTTTGGGTGAGGCTTTCAGTGCGACCGTCACCGCGGCGTGCGGTGCGCCCCCGGGGGGGGTGATGCGGGCTGGGGTTCCCTGGGGATAATACTCGAAGGTGGTGAGGTTGCCGAGGGCATCGGTGATCGAGGTCACGTTGCCGATGCTGTCGCAGGTGTATTGGGCGCTCCGCCCGAGGTGGTCGGCGGCGGTTGGTGGGTCTTGTCCTCCCCTTGGTGATCTCTTCTCCCAGCGACAACCGTCGGAGAGGCGACGCCGGATACATCCAGGCGGGGGCCGCGCAGCACGGCGGGGAGGGTATCAAAAGGTGAATAAGGTTCCGACGTAGTCTCTCATTATAACCTTCATAACCACCCTACCCCTTTTACCTGCGGCCCCCAGCCATCCGGCTGTGCCGCTTACCCGACGCCGCTGAAGAGACCGAAGATGAGCACCGTCAGGACGAACAGGGTGATCCCCACGTAGAGCCAGTCCCGCTGGGCCAGGAAGAAGAAGACCGACAGGGCCACCCGCACGATGGGCGTCAGGATGAGGAGGAGCATGCCCAGCCCGATGACGGCGTACGGCTTCCCCGCCATTGCTCCCTGGAGCACGGCGGGAAGTGACGTGGGAAAGAATCCCGGGCCACTGGCCTGATGGAAGGTCAGGATGTTCCGGAGGTGGTGAGGAAGCACCCGAGCGTACCCGGTGTCCTGCTTGAATGCGAACGACAGGATCCCCACCAGGATCACCGCCGCGCTGAGGAGGACGCCGAGGCGAAGCGCGTAGCTGATCACCAACTCCATCCGGGTGAGGGGCTCCATGCCGTCGTGATTGATGCCGGCGCTCTTCTCGTCGCTCATCGGATTGTCCCCGCGATCCCCCGCCAGATCATCTGGACCGCGACGACCACCAGCACCACGAGGAACACCTTGCGGATCGCGGTCCCCCGCAGCCTGAGCAGCAGGCGGGTCCCCGCCACCGTGCCCGTCAGGATGCCGAGGGCAACCGGCGCCGCGATGAACGGATGGATGTCCCCGCGGAGGAAGTAAATGCCGGCGCTGGCTGCGGCCGTGACCCCGATCATGAAGTTGCTGGTGGTGGTGGAGACCTTGATGGGGGCCCGCATCATACTGTCCATGGCGATGACCTTGAACACGCCGCTGCCGATGCCAAGGAGGCCCGAGATGAGTCCGGCGAGCCACATCATCCCGAAGCCCTGCGGGACGCCTGTAATCTGATAGCCCACCCGGCGGTTGAGGGCCGGATCGAAGTAGGCCCCGTGCAGGCGCAGGCGCGTGGCCAGGGCGCTTCCCCGCACGCCCGCCGGCACATCCTCCTCACGCGAGCGATACATGGTCCACGCGGCGTGGGTCAGGACAAGGCCGAAGACTACCGACAGCGCCCGGCCCGGCAACACCCCGGCCACCCAGGCCCCCACAACCGCTCCGGTAGTGGTGGCCATCTCCAGGAACATCCCCAGCCGGAGATTGGTAATCTTGTCCTTCACGTACGTGGCGGCGGCCCCACTGGATGTCGCGATAACGGAGACGATGCTCGCCCCAATGGCGTAATGGATGTTCAGGCCGGCCATAAGGGTGAGGATCGGAACGATGATGACCCCGCCGCCCAGCCCCAGCAGAGCCCCCAGGGCCCCCGCCACAACTGAAGAGCCGAACAGGATCACGAAGAACGTCAAAGGTTCCATGGCCCTCCGCTCGGGCTCGCGCCGCCTGGCTGCGGCGCCGCCCCTGTGTCCCTGTGTCCGGACGAGAAAGAGGATCCGGCCGAACGCCCCTGCCCGCGAAAAAAAACTCACAAGTGTCCGAGCTAGACTTACCATGTTATCATAACAGCTACCGCCTGCGATCCTTTTCGGCTGTCCATCGGACAAGGAGCGACGAATGCGACCTCTCCTGAAGCGCGTTTGTCTCATCTCGGTCTCCCTGCTTGCCGTCATCCTGGGGTCCGCCCCCACGACCTGGGGGGCCGATGTCCTGCGCGAGACGCTGAAGAACGGCCTGCGAGTCGTCATCGTGCGGAACACGCTCGCGCCGGTCGCGACGACGCAAATCAATTATCTCGTCGGCTCCAACGAAGCGCCGGCCGGCTTTCCGGGCACGGCCCACGCCCTGGAGCACATGATGTTCCGCGGCAGCCCGGGACTGTCGGCGGCCCAGCTTTCCACCATCGCCGCTGCCATGGGCGGCGACTTCAATGCCCACACCCAGCAGGCAGTGACCCAATACTTTTTCGCCGTCCCCGCCGAGGACCTTGATATCGCGCTGCGCATCGAATCCATTCGGATGCGCGGCGTTCTCGGCACTGAGAAAATCTGGCAGTTGGAGCGAGGCGCGATCGAGCAAGAGGTCGCACAGGACCTCTCCAATCCGCAGTACGTGTTTTACTCCAAGCTGCTCAAGGCGATGTACGCAGGAACGCCGTACGCCCACGACGCTCTCGGCACCCGGGAGTCGTTCGATCGCACGAGGGGCGCCATGCTCCGGAACTTCCAAAGGACGTGGTACGCCCCCAACAATGCCATCCTGGTGATCGTGGGCGACGTCGAGCCGGACAGGGCGCTGGAAACGGTGAAACGCCTGTTCGAGGGGATTCCCCGGCGCCCCCTGCCTCCCCGGCCTGCGGTTCAGGTGCCGTCCCTCTCGCCCAAGACCATCACCCTCGATACGGATCTGCCCTACGGCCTGGCCGTCGTGGCATACCGCCTCCCCGGCTACGACAGCCCGGACCTCGCCGCAGGGCAGGTCCTGGCGGATGTCCTGGACGGCCGACGGGGGAATCTCTATGCGCTGGTTCCGGAAGGGAAGGCCCTGTTTACCGGTTTCGACGGCAGCGCGCTCCCCAAGGCTGCTATGGGTTACGCCACGGCGGCGTTTCCCCCTGGGGGAGACGGTTCTGCCCTGATCGTGATGATCAAGGGCATCATCGCCGACTACGTCACCAACGGCATCCCTGAGGATCTCGTGGAGGCGGCGAAGCGTCACGAGATTGCGGACGCCGAGTTCGAGAAGAACTCGGTGACGGGGCTGGCCAACGCATGGTCCCAGGCCCTCGCCGTGGAGGGCCGGACCTCTCCCGACGACGACATCGAGGCCATAAAGAAGGTCACCGCCGCGGACGTGAATCGCGTGGCCAGGGAATATCTGGTCAACGACACGGCTGTCGTCGCGGTGCTCACCCCACGCCCGTCCGGCGCACCGGTTGCCGCCGAAGGCTTCCGCCGGGGCGCCGAGTCCTTTGCCCCCAAGCAGACGAGGCCTGTTCCCCTGCCCGCCTGGGCGAGGAAGGCCGTGGTGCCTCCCGCGGTTCCCACCTCCACTGTGAACCCTATCGTCACCGTTCTGCGGAACGGGCTCCGCCTGATCGTTCAGCCGGAGACCATCAGCCGGACCGCCAGCGTCCACGGCCGGATCAAGACCAACCCCGATCTGCAGGCGCCGGACGGCAAGGAGGGGCTCGCCGAAGTCTTGGGTGGGCTGTTCTCGTACGGGACGACTGCGCTCGGCCGCCTGGCCTTCGAAGAGGCCCAGGACGAGATCGGCGCACGCGTGTCGGCGGGGGCGAGCTTCTCGCTCCAGGTTCCGGAGGATCAGTTCGACCGGGGGGTTCAGCTTTTGGCGGAGAACCTGCTCTCCCCGGCTCTCCCGGAGGAAGTCTTCAAGGTCGTGCAGCAGGAGACGGTGAGCGCGGTGGCCGGGCAGCTCCAAAGCCCCGCCCACCTGGCGAGACGCGCGATGCGCGCGGGCCTCTACCCGAAAGGCGACCCGGCCTTGCGGCAGCCGACGCCCGAGAGCGTGCGGACGCTCACGCTCGAGGATGTCAAGGCGTACTACCGCCAGGTGTTCCGGCCCGACATGACGACCATCGTCGTCATCGGCCAGGTGACCCCAGAGAAAGCCAAGGCAACCATCGAGAAATACTTCGGCGAATGGACGGCCACGGGGCCGAAGCCTGACACGGACCTTCCGCCCGTACCGCCTAATCCGCCGACCGCCTCGGTGGTCCCGGATGCCAGCCGGGTGCAGGACGAGGTGACCCTGGCCCAGACCCTGGGCCTGACGCGCTCGCATCTCGATTACTATGCGCTCCGGGTCGGCAACCAGGTCCTGTCGGGCGCCGCGTTCGCCAGCAGACTGTTTCGCGATCTTCGCGAACAAAGCGGCCTCGTCTACAGCGTCGATAGCCAACTGAACGCCGGCAAGAACCGCTCGATCTTCGCCGTCGTCTATGCCTGCGACCCGCCGAACGTGTCGAAGGCGCACGGGATGGTGGAGCGGGATCTGCGCGACATGCAGAACACGCCAATCTCCCCCTCCGAGTTGAGGCAGGCCAAGACGCTGCTGATCCGACGCATCCCGCTCTCGACGTCGAGCACAGACAGCATTGCAGCCCAGTTGCTGGATCTCTCCGTACGGGACCTGCCCCTGGACGAGCCGCTCCGCGCCGCCACGCGGTACCTGCAAACCACGGCGGCAGAGGTGCAGGCCGCCTTCGCCAAGTGGATCCGACCGGGCGACTTCGTCCAGGTCACCCTGGGCTCGAAACCAGAGTAGGCCCTCGCCTCTCGGCTCTCGGCTCTCGCTTCTCGGCGCTCAGCCCTCGGCGCTCGGAGCTGGGCGCTCTGCTCTTCGCTCGACACCCGCCTCTCCACATACCGACCCGCGGGTTTGACTTGAGCGGGGGAATAAGTCATGATTCATTGCCGACTCCGGAAGGGATGCCGTTTCTCCGTCGAGACGGAGGGCCCGAGAGGCCATGGACAGCCGGGAGAGGGTGCTTCGGACGCTCGAGCGGTCCGGACCCGACCGCCTGCCTGTCTATCACCAGCTATTGCCCGGGGCCCATCTGCGGCACGGCAAGCGCTTGGCGGAACTGCTCCAGCGCTACCCCAGCGATTTCAGCGGTGCCGGCTACTACGGTGACACAGAGTACGGGCCGGCCGCGGGCGTGGGCCATGCGGATGCCTGGGGCGCGATCTGGACACGGGCGAGCGACGATTACAAGGGGCAGGTAACCGGCCATCCCCTGGCCGACTGGTCCGCGCTGGAAACCTACGCGTTCCCCGATCCGATGCAGGTGGGAGACTTCAGCCGCGTCATCGAGATGGTCAGGACCAACCCCCGTCGCCAGTACCTGCTGGTGGATGGAGACACTCTCTTCCAGCGCATGTTCTACCTGCGGGGGTTCGAGAATCTCCTGATCGACCTGGCAGAGCGGCGGCCCGAGGTGTTTCATCTCCGGGACCGGATCGTGGGGTTTCTCCTGAAGCGGATCGAGATGTGGCTAGGGTGCGGCGTGGATGGCGTGTTTTTCCGGGACGACTGGGGCACGCAGCAAGCGCTGATGATCCATCCGGCCATGTGGCGGGAGATCTTCAAGCCCTCTTACAAGCGTCTGTTCGACGCGGTGCACGCCGGAGGCAAACACGTCTTCTTTCACAGCGACGGGATGATCCGCGCCATCATCCCCGACCTCATCGAGATCGGCGTGGATGCCCTGAACGCTCAGATCCCGTGTATGGATGCCAAGGAACTGGCCGAAACGTTCGGCGACGCGCTCTGCTTCGTGGCCGGGGCCGACCGCCAGCACTACCTGCCCTTCGGGAAACCCGAGGAGGTCGAGGCACATTGCCTCACCCTGGCGGACGCCTTCGGACGGAATAATGGCGGCTACATCGGCGGCGGCGAGATCGCTGGGGACGTGCCACTGGCCAACGCCGAGGCCATGCTCCGCACCTTTGCTACGTACACGTACCCTCGGCCGTAAGCCTACCTCGCACTCGCAATAGAGCTGGATTGCCCGTTCATCACTGCCGACCGCTGTCGGTTCGATCGCACCCGGGCGTACCCGCGTGTCCGCCACCTATCCCGGCTCGGCAAGCTTCCCTGACTTTGGCATCTGCTTTCCAGCCCCCCTCGCGGCTCACGGCTCTCAGCTCGTGGCTCGCCGCTCTCGGCTCTGCTCGCCGCCAGTTACGCCGCCGCCGACCCGATGGAAGGTCGGCACGCTCCACGTTTCGAACTTTTCGCGCAACGGCTGGCCTCACCTGGCAACGTCCCCTTGTACGTCCCGCTCGTTCCCGGGACAGGGTCAGAGCGGCCGCAAGAATTCCCTTGACGCGCGGCCGGAGTTTGGTTAATTTATTAACTAACCAGTCAGATACTTGGAGGTTCTCATTCCCAGGACGAAACCACTCGCCCACTCCCCCCGCTGGCGCCGCCGGCCCGAGGCTCGCCCCCGGCAGATTTTGAAGGCGGCCTTCCGGGTCTTCGGGGCCCGGGGGCTCCACCAGGCAACGCTGGACGACGTGGCCCGGGCAGCGGGAATCACCAAGGGAACCATCTATCTGTATTTCCCCAGCAAGGCCGACCTGTTCGTCGCCATGCTGAAAGCCCGGGTCAATGACATCATGCCTACGGTCGAGGCACCGGAGGAACGCCGGTCCGGCCCCGCCACGCGCCAGCGCCTGTCCGCCCTGGGGCGTCACCTCTACCGGTTCTTCCGCAGCCGGGCGTGGTTGGCCATGTATCGCACCGTGGTCAGCGAGGCGGCCCAATTCCCCGAGGCCGCGGCCCTCCTCTACCGCGAGGGGATCCTGCCCGCCAACCGGCGGCTCGCGGAGGTGATCCGGGGCGGAATTGCCAGCGGGGAGTTCCGCGCGGTGGATCCGGTGATCGCGGCCCGCGCCTTCGCGGGGATGTTCCAGGTCTTCGCGGTCTCCCAGGGGTTGCTGCGCGGCCAGCGGATTCTCCCCCTCACCGAGGCCAAAGTCGTCCGGACCCTCACCGAGATCTTCTTCAACGGATTGCTGGCAAGCCGCGGGCGCCCCGCGCGCCGGCGCCCGGTACGAGGTCCCCAATGAAACGCCTGCCCCGCCCCGCCTTGGTGGTCGCCCTCGTCGCGGTCGCGGCCGCCCTCGCCCTCGCCGGGTGGGTCTGGTGGCGGGACCGCCGGGACGCGCGCGACGTCATCCAGGCCTCGGGTCGCATCGAGGTGACCGAGGTGAACGTCAGCTCCAAGGTGACGGGGCGAGTCATCAAGCGATACGTCGACGAAGGAGTCGATGTGAAGGCCGGCCAGCTCATCGCCATCCTCGAGGGAGAGGAACTGGAGGCCCAGCTCCGGCAGGCCCTCGCCACCCTTCATAGCGCCGACGCTCGGCTCCTCCAGGCCCGGATCAGCCTCCGGATCGAGCCGACCCTGGTCCAGGCCCAGATCCGCCAGGCCGAAGAAAGCCTCCGCTCCGCCGAGGAACGGCTGCGCCTGCTCCAGGCCGGTTCCCGGCCCCAGGAAATCGAAGAGGGCCGGGCCAACCTGCGCCAGAATCTGGCCCGCCTCGAGATCGCTCGCCTGACCCGCGATCGCTACCGCGATCTGCTGGCCGACCGGGTTATCGCCAAGCAAGACCTGGACCGGGCCGAGAGCGACTTCCAGGCGGCCGACGCGGCCGTCCGCGCCACACGTGAGCGACTTGGCGTCCTGGAGGAGGGCTCTCGGATCGAGGACATCCGCGCGGCCCAGGCGGAGCGGGACCGGGCGGCGGCGGCGCTGGAGGCCGCCCGGGCGAACGCCGCAACCCTGGATCTGCGGCAGCAGGATGTCCGGGCGGGCGAAGCGGCCGTCCGCGAGGCGCAGGCCAATGTGCGACGGCTGGAAACCCAGGTGGCCGAGCTGAAGGTGTTCGCCCCGCTGGATGCCACCGTCCTCACCAAGGCAGCCGAAGAAGGCGAGGTGGTGCCGGCCGGAAAGCCCCTGGTCCTCCTGGGCGATCTGGATCACCCGTGGATCAAGGTCTATGTGACCGAGACCGAGGTGGGCAAGGTGAAGCTGGGCGCGCCGGCACGCATCCTGGCGGACAGCTTTCCGCAACAGCCCTTCCGGGGGACGGTCAGCTGGATCGCGGATGAGGCCGAGTTCACTCCCAAGAACATTCAGACCAAGGAAGAGCGGGTGAACCTGGTGTATGCGGTCAAGATCACGATCGACAACGCCCAGCGCAAGCTGAAGGCCGGAATGGTCGCCGATGCGGAACTGCTCAATGGAGGCGGGACAGGCCGCCAGGGCAAGGCGTCCAACTGACGGCGGATGGGAATGAACGACGCGCCGGCCATCGAGGCCAAGGACCTCACCAAGACGTTTGGGGACGTCACTGCCGTTGATGGCCTGACACTCTCCGTGGCGCCAGGCGAGATCTTCGGCCTGGTAGGCCCCGACGGCGCGGGCAAGACGACTACCATGCGCCTGCTCACGGGCGTCATCCAGGCGACGGCGGGCTCGGCGACGGTGCTCGGCGTGGAGGTCACCCGGACCCCGGAGGCGATCCGCCCGCGCATCGGCTATGTCCCGCAAAGCAGCAGCCTGTACGCCGACCTGTCCGTCGTCGAAAACCTCCAATTCCACGCCGACCTGTTCGGGATCCCCCGGGCCGAGCGGAATCGCCAGATGGCTGATCTCCTGGCGTTCAGCCGCCTCGAGCCCTTTGCCAGGCGCCTGGCGAGGAATCTCTCGGGCGGGATGCACCAGAAGCTGGCCCTGTGCGCCGCCCTCATCCATCGGCCCGAGGTCCTCTTCCTGGACGAGCCGACCATCGGCGTGGACCCGGTCTCGCGCCGCGACTTCTGGCTCCTGATCTACCAACTCTTGCGCCGGGGTCTCACGCTCCTGGTCAGCACCCCGTATCTGGACGAGGCGGAGCGCTGCCATCGCGTCGGCCTGATGGATCATGGGCGCTTGATCGCCTGTGACGACCCGGCCGGCCTGCGCCGGCTGCTGCCAGGAACCCTGCTGGAACTGCGAGGCCCGGCGCCGGAGGTAGCGGCCGCCCTCATCGGGCGCCTCCCCGGGGTGAAGGAGACCCAGGTGTTCGGCGAGACACTCCACTTGCTGGTCGGAGATGCCGAGCACGACCTCCCCCGTGTCCGGGCAGCCTTGCAGACTGAAGGGGCGACCGAGGCGCACCTGCGCCCGATCACGCCGAGCCTGGAGGACATCTTCGTGACGCTGCTGCGTGGCCAGCGCCGAGGCACTCCGTCGCTGCAGTGAACCCTTCGGCTGCCTTTCCCTCCCCACCTGCGGGGGGAGGAGGTATATGGGGCGGCAGGTCCTCACCACAGGGTGTCCGCTGTGAACGCTGATCTTGCCATTCAGGTCACCGATCTCACCAAGCGCTTCGGTCGCTTCGTGGCCGTGGACCGGGTGAGCTTCCGGGTGCGTCGCGGCGAGATCTTCGGCTTCCTTGGCCCCAACGGGTCCGGCAAGTCCACGACGATCCGGATGCTCTGCGGCATCCTCCTGCCGACCTCGGGGACGGGCACGGTCGCCGGGTTCGATGTCGCGCGCCAGCCAGAGCAGGTGCGGGAGAACATCGGATACATGTCCCAGAAGTTCTCGCTCTATGAGGAACTCACCGTTCAGGAGAACCTGGATTTCTTCGCCGGAATCTACGGCCTCGCCCACGCCGAGGTCGCGTCGCGGCTGGCGGAGGTGCTCGAGATGGGCGGCCTTGCCGCCTACCGAACCGTGCCGGCCAAAGATCTGCCACGGGGCCTGCGCCAGCGCCTGGCGCTGGCCTCGGCCATCATTCACCGGCCCTCCGTCCTGTTCCTGGACGAACCGACGGCGGGGGTGGATCCCATTTCCCGGCGCGAGTTCTGGGATCTGATCCGGACCATGGCGGCGGCCGGAACCGCCATCTTCGTGACGACCCATTACATGGACGAGGCGGAACACTGCCATGCCCTGGCCTTCATCTACGAGGGGCGGCTCATCGCGGCCGGGCCCCCTGCCCAGGTGAAAGTCGGCCTGCACGGCTGCCTGGTGGAGGTCGCGGTGGAGCCCGGCGACCTCCTCCCCGCCCTGGAGGTCCTCCAGGCCCATCCCCGCGCGCGGGACGCCGCCATGTTCGGGGCCAGCCTCCACGTGACCCTGGATTCCGCCGAGGCCATTCCCGCCATGCGGACCTCCCTCGAGGAGCGCGGCATCGCCGCCAAGGGCATGGAGGCCATCGTCCCCTCCCTGGAGGACGTCTTCGTGTCCCTGGTTGCGCGCGAGGTGGAGGCGTGACTTCCCGCATCTGGCCCATCATGCGCAAGGAGTTCCTCGAGATCTGGCGCGATACCCGCTCCCTCGCCTTCGTCTTGGTCATGCCGGTCCTGATGCTCCTGCTCTACGGATACGGCATCAGCTCGGACGTGAAGCGCGTGCCCCTGGCGGTCTACGACCGGGATGGGCAGCCCCCGGCCCGCGAGCTGGTCCGCCGCTTCACCAGCACCGAGTATTTCGTGGAGGCGGTCCGGGTGGGGAGCCTGCGCGAGCTCCGGCAGGCCATCGACCGGGGGGACGCCAGGGTCGGGCTGATGATCCCCGAAGACTTCAGCCGGAACCTCGGCGCGAATCGTCCGGCGCCGATCCAGTTCGTGGTGGACGGGTCGGACTCCAACACCGCCAGCATCGCCATCGGCAACATCGCCTCCATCAGCAGGAGCACGGAACTCGCCCCGCGCGACCTCCGGTCGCAGGTGTTCATCACGCCCAAGGCCGAGAACCCGGTCCCCATCGAACTCCGCACGTGGGTCTGGTACAACCCGGAGCTGAAGAGCTCCAACTTCCTGGTCCCCGGCCTCACCGCGGTGATCCTGATGATGCTGGCTGCCATCCTTACCTCGCTGACCGTGGTGCGCGAGTGGGAGCGGGGAACCATGGAGGGCCTCATCGCCTCGCCCTTGCGCCCCTACGAGTTGATGGTCGGCAAGATCCTCCCCTACGTCGTCATCGGCCTGGTGGACGTGGTCTTGATCCTCCTGTTGGGGGTCCTCTGGTTCCGCGTCCCCCTCCGGGGGAGCCTTCTCCTGCTCATGCTCTCCTCGACCATTTTCCTGCTGGGGGGCCTGGGCATCGGCCTGTTCATCTCGGCCGCCACCCGGAGCGTCCAGGTCGCCTTCCAGTTGTCCATCCTGGCCACCATGCTCCCCGCGCTGCTCCTCTCGGGCTTCTTCTATCCCATCGAGAACATGCCCGCGGCCTTGCGCGCCATCACCTATCTGGTCCCCGCCCGCTACTTCCTGGTTGTCATCCGAGGCATCTTCCTCAAAGGTGTGGGCCTGGCGGTCCTCTGGAAGGAACTCGTGTTTCTGAGCCTCTTCGCCGGGCTCATGCTGGTGGCCAGTTCCGCCAAGTTCCACAAGCGGCTGGAGTAGCGACGTGAGAACCGTTCGGCGGAATCGCCTCCTGGCCCTGATCACAAAGGAATTCATCCAGATCCGGCGGGATCGACGGCTCCTGCCCATTCTCCTCATCATGCCGGTGATGCAACTGATCATCCTGGGATACGCCGTCTCCTCGGACATCAAGAACCTTGCCACGGCCGTCTGCGACCTGGACCGGACCCCGTCGAGCCGCGCCTTCGCGGACCGGTTCTCGACCTCGGGCTACTTCGACATCCGCTACCGCCTCGACGACGAGCGGCGGATCAAAGGGTTGATGGACGCCGGGCGCGCGCGGGTCGGCATCGTCATCCCTCCCCGCTTTGCCGCCAAGCTGGCCCGGCAGGAAACGGCGACCGTGCAGCTCTTGCTGGACGGCAGCGACTCCAACACCGCCAACGTGGCCCAGGGCTACGTCACGCAGATCGTCAATGCCGAGGCCGGCCGGATCATCCTGGAGCGTCTCGGACCCAAAGGCGTCCTGCCGGTCGGCGTGGACCCGACGGTGCGCGTCTGGTTCAACCCGGACTTGAAGAGCGTGAACTTCATGGTGCCGGGAGTGATTGCCCTGATCCTGACCATCGTCACCATGACCATGACCGCCACGGCCATCGTCAAGGAGAAGGAGCGCGGAACCATCGAGCAGTTGATCGTCAGCCCGATCCGTCCCTACCAGCTCATGCTGGGCAAGGCGATCCCGTTCGTCATCATCGGCTACGCGGATATTTTCATCGTGGTCCTGGCCGGACTCCTCTGGTTCCGCGTCCCCATCGCCGGCAGCTTCAGCCTGCTCCTGGTCCTGTCCGGCCTGTTCATCATGACGACGCTGGGCCTGGGGCTGCTCATCTCCACCGTCAGCCAGACCCAGCAGCAGGCCATGATGCTCGGCTTCTTCGTGAACCCGCCCTTCATGCTGCTCTCGGGCTTCATTTTCCCCATCGCCAGCATGCCGGAGCCCATGCAATATCTCACCTACCTCATCCCCCTCCGATACTTCCTGGTGATCATCCGCGGCATCTTTCTGAAGGGGATCGGGTTCGGCATCTTGTGGCCCCAGGCCGTGATCCTGCTCCTCTTCGGGATCGGCGTCCTGACCCTGTCGGCCCTCCGGTTCCAGAGGCACCTCGGGTAGCCCCCACCCGACCCCGGCTGGATCGTGGCCCCCCGCGTGCGCCCGCGTCATTTCTCCCTTCGGTTTGAAACAGCCGGGCGGATGTGGTAATGTGGCCCGACCTTCCTGACGCCCCCCTGCATGGCCTGGGGAGCGCCAGGGGAATGCCCGGCACTGCGCCCGCGGAGATGCCCAGCACGCAGCCATGCCGCTGCGACGGAATGTCTGAAGACAGGTTTCCCGCACATGGGGGGTGACCGATGATCTGGAACGACGAGTTCGAGACGCTCCCGCGCGAGGCGATGGAGGCGCTCCATCTCAAGCGCCTGCGGGACCTGACGGACCGGGTGTATTCCACCGTGCCGTTCTACCGGCGGAAGCTCACGGAGATCGGCTACAAACCGGGCGACCTCCGCAAGCTGGAAGACCTGTCCCGCCTTCCCTTCACCACCAAGGACGACCTGCGCGAGAACTACCCCTTCGGCCTCTTCGCCGTCCCCATGGAGCGGGTCGTCCGGATCCACGCCTCCTCGGGCACGACGGGCAAGCCGGTCGTGGTGGGGTACACGCGCCGGGACGTCGACACATGGTCCGAGCTCATGGCCCGCACGCTGTCCTGCGGCGGCACGACGAGCGGCGACATCGTCCACAACGCCTACGGCTACGGCCTGTTCACGGGCGGCCTGGGCGCCCACTACGGGGCCGAGAAGATCGGGGCCGCCGTGATCCCGATGTCCGGCGGGAACACCAAGCGGCAGATCCTGATCATGAAAGACTTCGGCTCCACCATCCTTTGCTGCACCCCCTCCTACGCCCTGAACATCGCCGAGGTGATGGCCGAGGAGGGCGTGGAGCCCTCCCAACTCCGGCTAAAGTGCGGCCTGTTCGGCGCCGAGCCGTGGACCGAGGGGATGCGGCGAGAGATCGAGAAGAAGCTCCACATCCACGCGCTGGACATCTACGGACTCTCCGAGGTCATCGGCCCCGGCGTGGCGTCGGAATGCATCGAAGAGAAGCACGGGCTCCACGTCTTCGAGGACCACTTCATCCCGGAGGTCATCGACCCCGAGACCGGGAAGCCACTCCCCCACGGCGAGGCGGGAGAACTGGTGTTCACCACCCTGACCAAGGAGGCGTTTCCCGTCCTGCGATACCGCACCCGGGACATCTCGCGCCTCCTGCCGACTGCCTGTTCCTGCGGACGTACGCTGCTCCGGATGGAGCGGATCTCCGGCCGGACGGACGACATGCTGATCATCCGCGGCGTGAACGTCTTCCCCTCCCAGATCGAGTCGGTGCTCATGGCGGTGGAGGGGGTGGAGCCCTACTACCAGCTTGTGGTCTCCCGCGAGGGAACCCTGGACGTCCTGGAGGTCCACGTCGAGGTCAACGAGCCGATCTTCACGGACGAGATCAAAGGCCTCGAGCGGCTGGCGAAACGGGTGGAGGACGAGATCAAGGATCTGCTCGGGGTCTCCTGCAAGGTGCGCCTCGTCGAGCCGAAGACGATCCAGCGGAGCGAGGGCAAGGCAAAGCGGGTCATCGACAAGCGGAAGCTCTGACCGCGACAGGAGGGCCTGCCATGCGCATGGAGCAGATCTCGATCTTCCTGGAGAACAAGTCGGGCCGCTTGGCCGAGGTCACCGACGTCCTCGCCTCCGCGGGTGTCAATATCCGGGCGCTGTCCCTGGCGGACACGGCCGATTTCGGCATCCTCCGCCTGATCGTGGACAAGGTCGATCAGGCCAAGCAGGCGCTCAAGGACAAGGGGTTCACGATCGGAAGGACGGAAGTCCTCGCCCTCGAGGTGCCGGACCGGCCAGGCGGCCTGGCCGAGATCCTCCGGATCCTGGGGAAGGCCGGGATCAACGTGGAATACATGTACGCGTTCGTCCAGCGTTCGCTGGACAACGCCATCGTGATCTTCCGCTTCGACGAGCTGGAAAGGGCCATCCAGGTGCTCACCGGGGCCGGCATCCGCATCCTTCGCGGGGAGGAACTGTACGCCCTGTGAGGTTTCCGACCCGCCGGGGGTCGGTTCTACGGAGGAAGGGCCTACTGCCCCGGCGTGATTCGTTTCCGCGTGGCTGTGCCTCGCGGGACCCTGGAGCGCGCGGCCTACGACCACAGCGGCAATCCAGCCGGCGATCTTGATCACCCTCCTAACCTGTATCCCGCTTGACATGCCTCGACTCCGGTGATAAACATATTGAGAATATTTCTCAATCTGATCAACCTACCATGCCACGCAGCCAACTGACGCAGGCACTCCACGATCAAGGGCTGAGGCTCACTCGCTCTCGCCGGGCGGTCCTGCAGGTGCTCTCCGCCAGCTCGGAGCACCTGAAGGTGGCAGAGGTGCACCGGCGCGCCCGGAGGATCGAGCCGCGGGTCGGCCTGGCGAGCGTCTACCGCACCATGGACCTCCTGGAACGGCTTCACCTGGTCAAGCACGTCCACATGGAACACCGGCACCGCCACTACGCTCGGATCACAGAGCACCATGGTCACCACCTGGTGTGCAACGGCTGCGGGCTCGTCGTGGAGTTCACGGATTGTCAGTTGGAGCGCCTGGCTCGGACCCTCGCCCGGCGGACGAAATTCCAGATCGAGGGTCACTGCGTGGAGTTCTTTGGCCGCTGCCGGAAGTGCCGCAGGCAAGCCAGCGACCATCCCTCCCGAAGAAGGAGAAAGCCGTGATAACCTATCTGGGGAAATTAAAGGTTCCCCCGCTTCTGGTTTTCCTTTTTCTTCTCGCCGCCTGTGAATCGCGGCCAGCGCAGACTCAGTCTGCAGGTCCTCAGAAGCTGACTGTGGTGACCACTCTGACGGTCCTGGCTGACCTGATCCAGCAGGTCGGGGGCGACAAGGTCCAGGTGAAGGCCTTGGTGCCCCCCGGAGGGGAAGTCCACACCTACCAGCCGACCCCGGATGACATCAAGAGCGTGGCCCAGGCCAAGATGGTTTTCTACAATGGCGCCCACCTGGAAGAGTGGCTCGACGAGACGATTCGCAGCGCCGGCAAACCGAACCTGCCGATCGTGGTCCTGTCGGATGGTCTATCCCTCATCAAAGAGTCGGGCGACGAGCCAAACCCGCACCTGTGGCTCGATGTGACCAACGCCAAGGCATATGTGGAGAAGATCCGTGACGGTCTGAGCAAGGTGGATAGCGCGAATGCCGGGTATTACGCGGACCGCGCCAAGAGCTACCTCCCCCAATTGGACGAGCTGGACCAGTGGATCCAGACGGAGGTGGACAAAATCCCCAAGGCGCGACGGAAACTCGTCACCTTCCATGACGCCTTCCCCTATTTTGCCAAACGCTATGGGTTTTCTCTCCACGGGGCGCTCGTCGCCAGCCCCGGCAAGGAGCCTTCGGCGCGCGACCTCGCCGCCCTCGCTCGGCGGATCAAACGGGAGCAGGTGCCGGCCGTCTTCGCCGAGGCCCAGTTCAACCCCAAGGCGATGGAGGTCCTGGCCAGCGACACGGGGGTGCGGGTGATCACGAATCTGTACAATGACACCCTGTCGACCGGCCCCGAGGCCAACACCTACATCGCCATGATGAAGCACGATGTGACGGAGATTGTAAACGCGCTCAAATGAATTTCGGAATGCGGATTTCGGAATGCGGAATTGAACCCGATGGATAAGAAGCCGTGGAAGTACTGCTTGGAGGTGCGGGACCTGACTGCGGGCTATGGCGGCAAGCCGGCGATCGAGGGGGTCACCTTCGCTGTTGCGCCGGGACAGATGGTCGGCGTGATCGGGCCCAACGGCGCCGGGAAGAGCACGCTGTTCAAGGCCATCCTGGGCTTGATCCCTCGGCAGCGGGGCGAGATCCTGCTGCACGAGGCCCCGGCCCTCTCCCAGCGGCCCCTCATGGGATACCTGCCCCAGCTCGAGGAGATCAACCGGGACTTTCCGGTTTCGGTGGAAGACGTGGTGATGATGGGCCGCTACCCGCGGGTTGGTTGGTGCCGCCAGCCTCGACCTGCGGATGATTCCGTCGTGCGTCAGGCGCTCGCGCGCGTGGACCTTGTCCCTCACGCTGGGACGCAGATCGGCCGACTCTCGGGCGGACAGCAGCAGCGCACGCTTTTGGCTCGTGTCCTCGCCCAGGATCCCCATCTCCTCCTCCTGGATGAGCCCGTGAGCGGCGTGGACGCCACCACCCAGCACGCGATCTTCGCCCTGCTGGAAGAACTGCGGGAGAACGGCAAGACCGTCGTGGTGGCCACCCATGATTTGAACTGTGTCGTCGAGCGCTTCGACCAGGTTCTGTGCATCAACAGGCGAGTGATTGCCTACGGTCCGCCCAAAGAGGTCTTCCGCGAGGATACCCTGAGCAGGACCTACGGAAACCATCTGATGGTCGTGCAGGTGGGGGACCGGCGCGTGGTGGTGGCGGACGAGCACGGACACTGACCCGAAGCGTGATACGTAAAACGTGAACCGGTCCCAGATCACGTTTCACGCTTCACGTTTCACGGCTTGAGGCGATGATCGATTTGCTCGTGGCACCATTCGAATTCGGCTTCATGCAGCGGGCCTTCGTGGGAGGCGTGCTGGTGGGGGCCATCTGCGCCCTGGTGGGGACGTACGTGGTGCTGCGGGGGCTGGCCTTCGTTGGCGATGCCCTGGCCCACGCCGCCTTCCCCGGGGTCGTCATCGCCTATCTCCTCAAGGGAAACATCTACGTCGGTGCCACCATCTTCGCCCTGGCCACCGCGCTGGCGATCGGCCTGGTCTCCCGGCGCGGCCGGGTGAGCTACGACACGGCCATCGGCATCCTGTTTGCCGGCGCCTTCGCCCTGGGCGTCCTCCTCATGAGCACGATCCACGGCTATACCGTGGACCTGTTCAGTTTTCTGTTCGGCAATGTCCTGGGCATCTCGACGCGGGATCTGCTGTTGGTGGGAATCCTCGGGGCGATCGTGGTGCTGACGATCATCCTGTTCTACAAGGAACTCCTCCTCCTCTCCTTCGACCCCACCGTGGCGGAGGCCATGGGATACCCGGTGCAGGCGCTCAACTATCTCCTCCTCGGCCTCATCGCCCTGACGATCGTCATTTCGATCCAGGCGGTGGGCATCATCCTGGTGGTCGCCCTGCTGGTCACCCCCAGCGCCACCGCCTATCTCCTCACCGAGCGCTTTTTCCGGATGATGATCCTGGGCGTCGTCCTGGCCGCTCTCGCTGCCGTGATCGGCCTCTATCTCTCCTATTATCTCAACGTGGCCTCGGGGGCCGCCATCGTCCTCGTGAGCACGTGCCTCTTCTTCCTGGTGCTCGCCAGCCGGCGACTCTGGACAGCCAAGACCCGTCGGGCCTGAGCCCGCCCGGGCAGCGACCCCTGCCCCCTAATCCCGCTGCTTGCCTTTCCCCTTTCTCTTCCGCCCCACCGGAGCAGCTCCGGTCCGAGCTGGGGTCCGTGCAGGCGTCGCCTGCGCCCGCGCCTCGGGCCGGAGATCCCACGCCTCGCGCGCGACCTCCTCGCCGCCGAACTTGCGGACGCTCCGCATGAGCCGCTCGAGATGCGCCTCATGCGGGGCAAAGGCCGAGCGCGGGATAAGCGGCAGATTCCCGCCGATGGCCTGGATCGTCTCGCGGCCCAACCGGTCCAGCTCGGAGCGCTCCAGCCGGACCGCCATGGCCAGGGCCTCGCTCAGCGTGATGTCGCTCGCCGCCACGCGCTCGCATTTCTTGATCATCGCCTGCAAGGGTTGCACGCGGTTCCGGATGTCGGCCACCCGCCCCCTGGGGTCGGCCAGTTCCTTGACCATCTTCAGAACCCCGGCATGCTCATGCTCCTCCAGTGCCATCTCCCACCAGATGCCCCCAACGGCCGGCACGTCGCTGAACTTCCCGTAGAAGTGCGTGTACAGGCGACCCACCCGCTCCTCCAGCTCGATCAGTTGATCCAGTGCCGCATGAATGCGCATCCTGCCTCCTGCTCCTTACGGCCCTTGGACCTTCAGGAGCGGCAACACCCCTTCCAGCTCTCCCTTCATAACTGGGTGCTGGTTGCCGCCCACCGACCGCGCCTTCTGCGTCACCTGCTGTTCCAGGTACTCGTATAGCTCCTGCAGCGTCACGATCCCGTCGTGGTTGAGATCCGCTGCCCCCTTGAGGCCCTCGATCAGGTAGTAGGTGAAGACTCCGTGCCCCAACTCGGGCAGTTCCAGGGAGACCTCCGCCGGCCGGGAGGCGGTGAGAATCGCGCGCCCCTTCGACCGCGTGAGCCGCTCGAGAAAAAGGTCGTCCACGTTCATCGCCCGCGTCTTCTTCGAGGCGAAGGTGCGACCCCCCGCGGCCCCGCTGTAGCACGCGTCCAGGAAGACGACCACCCGCTCGGCCTCGATGCGGTTGAAGATAGTCTGCAACTCGTCCATCGGCAACGCGGTGGAATACAGGTCGTCCGGGTCGGCGTCGATCGGCACCAGGTACTTGGCCAAGCCGTCCCGCTCGACGCCCTGCTGGTCCACCTCGGGCGCCCCGTGACCCGCGAAGAAGATGAGAACCGTGTCATCTTTCTTCGCAGAGCGGGCCAAGTAGGTCCCGAGGGCCCATTTGATATTCCGAAGAGTGGGTTTGCGCTCCGTCTGATCCGTCAAGAGGAGTACGTGCTCTTGCTTGAAGCCCGCCGGACCGATCAGGATCTGGTAGAGCCCCTCTGCATCGGGAACTGTGTAGCGCAGTCTGGGAACCTCTGAACTCTCGTAGCGCCCCGCCCCGATGACCACGGCCCACTGATCGCGGGATGGCGGGGCTGGGGGTGGTGGCGGCAGGGTCTCGACGACCTTGGGCTTGTCGTAGAAGACGGTCCGGATCTCCTGGTGCATGGTGCCGTCGGGCTCGCTGGCGCTGACGACCACCACATTGGCGCCCTCCCGGAGCGTCACCGGCGTGCTCGCGGCCAGCGACTTTGGGAGGTTCCGCTCGGTCTGCTGGTGCACCTCGACTCCGTTCAGGCTTACAGTCACTCGTGCGATCCCCTTGCTCGAGATAGCGAGAGCGGCGACCACGCTGGCCTCGTCGCTCAAGTGGCTCTTATCTTCTGGATAGCGAACGCTTACGGTGAGCGGGACCCGCTTCTCATAGTGGACAGCCCGGACCTCCTGAGAGATCGTTCCATCTGGCTCCATGGCGGTGACAACGAGGGTGTTCGAGCCCTCGCGAAGCTGAATAGGGAGATTTACCGCCAGGGATCGCTGCGGCGTCTGCCCCCCCAAATGCGAGATCTCCACCCCATTGAGGCTGACCACCACTCGGCTCACTCCCTCGCCGCCCGTCACCATCCCAGCCAGACCGATCGTCTCCTGCTCTACGCGAGCCTGGTCTTGGGGCGAAGAGAGCGTCACCTGGAAGGGTGGTGGGGGCGGGGCAGCGACGACCGGTGGCGCTGGTGCTAGCGACGGCGCAGGAGGAGATGGTGTGGCCACGATCGGAGGCGCGGGTGTGGGAGTCTCCAACGGCGGCGTCACAACAGGGGGCGCAGGCGGCGGTGTCTTGACCGGCGGCGGCGTGACAATCACGGGTGGCGTTGCCGTGGGAGTTGGCGGGGCGGCCGGCTTGTCGAAGTAGAGCGTCCGCGCCTCCTGCTGGGTAGCGCCTCCCGGATCAGCGGCCGTTACGAGGAGGATGTTCTTCCCTTCCCTAAGCATGATCGGAATTTCGAGGGCCACCTCGGTTTTGGGCGTGGCTGTCGCATCCTGTCGCGAGACCTCCACGCCGTTCAGGGTGACCGTCACCCGAGCCACGCCTGTGCCACCCGTCGCCTTGCCGGTCACTGTGATTCCTTCGGTGGTCACCCGGGCCTGATCCTTCGGCTCGCGGAGAGCCACCTGGAGCGGTGCCGGCCCGGTTCGGTCAACCGCGAGGACCTCGAAGGCGAGAAAATTCAAGTGCTCAGCCTCCGTGCTCCCACTTCCCACCGCCTTGACCAACTGTCGGACCTCGGGGGCGTACCAGATGACGAATCCCTTCTCTGCCTCCATCCCCCTTCCACGCTGTTGCCTCCATCTCAGGGATTCGACTATCCGGAAAGCTTTGAACGTTCCGGCAAGCGTCTGAACGTCTTCGTACGCCTCGACCTTCCAGGTAAATGCAACCGACGCGGACCCGCTAGGATTCCACGAGCGGTGCCAGGTGAACCGATCGTACCCATTCTTTCCCACCGCAAGGGGCCATGCCAGCTTTGGTGGAGGGTCGAACGCCATCATATCTTCCCCTCTGCGGACCCTGGCAACCGCGAGGTCTTTGGTGAGCTCGATCTCCCGGCCGGCCCCCGCCGAAAAGACGTACCGATCGTTTTCGATCCTGATCACCTCATACTCGCCATCATTCCTGATCCACTTGTCGCCCAGGGTATAAGTCGGGCGCTCGGCCCGCGGCCCCTGGCTCACACCGGGCTGGACGGATGCGCATGCGGACACGCCGAGGGTCAACAGAACAAGCAGGACCCCACGGACACTTCTCACGTCCGCTTCCCCCACCAGACCCCTGGCTCGAAAGGGTTTAGGCCGCCGAAAAGGCAGATGCCATGGATTCTATCATTCCCTGCGGCCGCGATTCCACAAGGATATTGGGAATGGTCTGCGTCCAGCTTCCGCGACTGCAGCTCACGCGCTCTCTCGCACCTCAGCCCACCCCCTCAGAGGTTCATGAGCCCGACCCCCGCCACCGTAACCGCGGCCCCCAGGACGGTCTGCCGGGACGGGCGCTGGCCCAAGACCCACACCTCGAACGGCAGGGTAAAGAGCGGCGATGTGGACGCCAGGACGTTCCCGATGGCGACCCCCCCGAACTTGATCCCCGCGACGAAGAGGAGGGAGCCGAAGGCGCTGATGAGGCAGATCAGGCCCAGGCGTTTTCGCTCGGCCGGCCTACTCGCTGCAATGGCGTCAACCGTGCCTCGGATCCATGGCGTCAACCAGAGGAAAAGACCGCCCATGGGGATGCGGACGGCCGCCGCAGCCACAACCGAAGCGGCCTCTAGTGCGGGCTTCATGATCACCGCCGACGCGGCCCAGGCCATGGCCGCCGCGAAGACGAGCCGCATGCCCCGGCGCGTCGCGCGGCGCTCGCTTCCCCCGTCGCCCTTGCCCGCGATGATCAGGACGAGCCCCCCCATCACCAGGAGGATTCCGGTCGCCCGGGGGAGCGTCACCGGCTCCCCCAACAGGCCCATGCCCACCAGCGTCGTGAGGAGGGGGTTCGCCATGCTGAGAATCAGGGCCCGGGTGACCCCCAGATGGTCCATGCTGGCAAAGAACAGGGAGTCGCCCAATCCCATGGAGAGGATGATGGAGGCCCAGAGCGTCAGGACGACCCATAGCGGCATCCGGACCACCTCGCCCCCATGCCCCGTAGCGAGCGCCAGGACGACCAGGATGCTCCCGGCCACGGTGGAACGCACCGCGGTGATGCCGGCCGGCGTGAAAGTTCCGGATAGGGAGCGGACGAGCAAACTGGTGGCGGCCCACGTTATCCCGGTCCCCAGGCCGCTCGCGATTCCCCACGTCAGGTCAGTCATCGTCCACGTCCGATGTATCTCTCCCCCGATGTGACACCTTCGGCATCCGCACCTCCTGGCCGGGTTCCCGGCAGACACTTCGCAAAACGCAAAGCCGACCCGGGGATCGGGTCGGCTCAACGCGCCTGCACGCTCAAGGGCGAGCGATCCTCCGGCCTCTCTTCTCCACCCTACTTCGCCTTCTCCTCTTCGGTCCGCCCGCCACGGGAGCCCGGCCGCGCGATGTTGTGCTTCTCGATCCGGTACAGCAGGGTATGACGCGTGATGCCGAGGTAGCGCGCGGCCCGGGATTGATTCCAGTCGTGCTTCTGCAGCGCCCGCAGGATCAGCTCTTTCTCCACCTCCTCCAGCGACAGGCCGGCCTCGGGCAGGCTCACCGGGAGGGGGGCGGCCTCCTTGGCCTTGGGCGCGCGAATCGTCTCCGGCAGGTCGGCCAGGCTGATGAGATCCCCCCGGTGGAAGATCATGGCCCGCTCCAGCGCGTTCTCCAGCTCGCGCACGTTGCCGGGCCAGTCGTAGCTCTCCAGCGCCCGGAAGGCCTCGGGGGCGATGGTCAGGCGCGGGGAGGCGCCCAGCCGCTTCAGAAAGTGCTGGGCCAGCGGCCGGATGTCCTCGCGACGCTCGCGCAGCGGCGGGATCTGGAGGGGGACCACGTTCAGGCGGTAGTACAGGTCCTCGCGGAACTCGCCCGCTTGGATCGCCTTGCTCAGGTCCTTGTTGGTAGCGGCCAGCACCCGGACGTCCACGCGGATCAGCTTGTTGTCCCCGACCCGTTCCAGCATTCGTTCTTCCAGGACCCGGAGGATCTTCACCTGCAAATCCGGTCGCATTTCGCCGATCTCGTCCAGGAAGACTGTGCCCCCTTCCGCCGCCTCGAACTTCCCGACCCGGTCGCGGATGGCCCCGGTGAAGGCCCCCCTCACGTGGCCGAACAGCTCGCTCTCCAGCAGGGTCTCCGGGATGGCGGCGCAGTTGACCGGCACGAAAGGTCCGTGGGCCCGCGGGGAACGGCCGTGGATGGCCCGGGCGATGAGTTCCTTCCCCGTCCCGCTCTCTCCGAGGATGAGGACCGTGGTCTCGGTGGGCGCCACCCGGATCACCAGCTCGAGGACCTGTGCCATCGGCGGGCTCTCGGCGATGATCGCATCCAGGCCGCTCCGCTCCTTCAGCTCCTCGCGCAATGTCACGTTCTCGCGCTCCAGCTCCTTGAGCTGCAGGGCCTTCTTGATGGTGAGCTTCAGCTCATCCCGGTTGAAGGGCTTGCTGATGTAATGGAAGGCGCCGGCCTTCATGGCCTCGACCGCCATCTCGATGGTCCCGAAGGCGGTGAGGATGATCACCTGGACGTTGGGATCCACCTTGCGGACGCCCTCCAGGACTTGGAGGCCGTCCATCCCGGGCATCCGGACATCGGTGACCACCAGGTCCGCCCTCTCCTTCTTCAGGAGGTCGAGCCCCTGCTCCCCGCTGCTGGCCGTGAGGACGGCGTACCCCTCCTGCGCCAGGTTGTACTCCAGGACGCGCCGGAGGCTCTCGTCGTCGTCGATGACCAGAATCTTCACACGCCTCATACCCGTATGGCTCCCTCCAGCGGCAGCGTCACCACAAAGGTAGTTCCCTTGCCCCGCTGGCTCGTGACCCGGATCGTGCCGTGGTGGTTCTCGATGATCCGGTGGGTGATGGCCAAGCCTAGCCCGGTGCCGTCCCTCTTGGTCGTGAAGAATGGATCGAAGATGCGGCCCAGGTCCTCCTCCGGGATGCCCGGCCCCGTGTCGTCGAAGACCACCTCCACCCATTCCGGGCGGTCCCCGGTCGCGCCCGCGGGCGAAAGCCGGGTCGAGATGGCCAGGTCCCCGCCGGACGGCATGGCCTCCACCGCGTTGAGCATGATGTTGAGGAAGGCCTGCTTCAACAGGGTCTCGTCCGCCATCACCCGGGACGGGCCCTGGTGGAAGCTGGTGAAGATCTGCACCCGGTGCGCTCGCGCCTGGCCCGAGGTCAGGCCCTCCAGGGCGGTGAGGACGGTCCGGACGTCCAGCGGCGCAAGGTGCGGCATCACGGGACGCGCGAAGCTCAAGAAGTTGGTCAGGACGTCGTTCAGCCGCTCGACCTCTTTCAGGAGGATGGCGTAGAACTCCGCCTTGGGGTGCCCCGTCGGGAAATCCTCCTGGAGGATCTCCACCGCTCCCTTGATGGCCCCCAGGGGATTGCGGATCTCGTGGGCCAGGCCGGCCGAAAGCTGGCCCAGCGCCGAGAGGCGGTCGGCCCGGCGGAGCTGCGTCTCTTTCTCCAGCAGGAGGCGCGTCTGCTCCTGGAGGTCGCGGTGGGACTGGGCCAGCGTCTCCGCCTGAATTTCCAGGCCGCGGCGATAGTGCTCCTGCCGGTCCACGACCAGTCCGATCAGCAAACCGACTGCCAGGAAGATGGGGATCTCCAACACGTAGCCGATGGTCATGGGCCCATGATCCACGATCAGGACGTGGGGAAGGTAGACCAGGGTGATGAGCGCGGCCGCCCCCAGCCCTCCCCTGACGCCGAACCACAACCCCCCCAACACGATGGGGAAGTAGTACAGGCGGACCAGGATATCGTGCTGGGCCTGGCGGTTCAGCGGAGTCAAGTCGTGGCTGACGGTGATCAGCCCGATCACGGCTACGAGGAGTGCCGGCCGGATCCACCGTGCCCAGCGCTTTGCCGAAGAACTCATCGCACCGCCTCGGCGCGCCCCGGAAGATTCCATGCGGCCCGAGCGCTGCTGCGCGCCGGACATGGAAAAAGCGGGCTTACCGCCGGATCGCCTGCCCCTCGTGATGGATGGGCAACGGGTCGGCCGCCGCGGGAGCGGCTGTCTCGAGTTGAACCGTAACGTGGCCGATCCGGAACCGGTCGCGCAATTCCCTGTGAATCCGCTCGAGCAAGAGGCCGCTGGTGGAGACGGCCTGGTCTTCCACCACCACGTGGCAGCTCAACGCCGTGACATCGCCCCCCAGAGACCAGACATGAAGGTGATGGACGCTCCGCACGCCCGGCACGGCGGCGATGGCCGCCCCCACGTCCTGCACCTCCAGCCCCCGGGGCGTCCCCTCCATCAGGATGTTCACGGCCTCCCGGACGATCCGCCAGGCCCCCGCCAGGATGAGGACGCCCACCAGCAGGCCGGCGGCCGGATCCAGCCAGTCCCATCCCGTCCAGAGCATGCCAGCGCCGGCCACCACGACGCCGAGGGAGACCAGCGCGTCTCCCAGCATGTGGAGGAACGCACTCCGCAGGTTGAGATCCCGCCCGTCCCCTCGCAGCGCAAGAGCGACCCCCCCATTGAGGAGGACGCCGACGGCCGCCACGACCACGATCACCCCGCCCCCGGCGGGCGGCGGATGGCGCAGTCGCTGGATCGCCTCGAGAAACAGGCTGAACGTGACCACGCCCAGAAAGACCGAGTTACCCAGGGCCGCCAGGATTCCCGCCCGGTGATAGCCGAAGGTGCGGACTGAATCGGCGGGGCGTTGAACCTGGCGGACCGCGAACCACGCAATGCCCAGGCCCAGCACATCGGTGAAGTTGTGCCAGGCGTCGCCGAGCAGCGCCAGGCTGTTGACCGCGAAACCCGCTGCCAGCTCGACAGCGATGAAGAGGCCATTGAGCAGGATGGCCCAGCGCAGGCGACGAACCGCCAGGTTTGGATCCCGGTCGGCGGTGGAAGTTTTCGGGGGATGGGTTGGCCCCTTCGGGAAGCGCGCGGTCATCCGTCACACTCCGGCGTCTGACCCTGGCCTACCGCTCTGCGGCGGCCCCGGACGATGATGCCCCGATCGCTTCCGCACCCCCGACAACCGGCGGGAGGACCAGATCGCGGACCACCTGCCCCGATTTCCCGAGGGACGGCATGGGTTTCCCGTTCAGCCTCAACTCCACACCGCCGGCGTTTCCCACGGTGACCAGGAAGCGCGTATCGGAAGCAAAGTGCGCGATCTGTCCCTTCTGGAGGAGGACTTGGCGCTCCTGCCCCTCATCGTCGCGGACAGCCATCCACGTGGTCTCCGTAGCTCGGGCGGTAAGGGAGAGGCGCCGGGGCATCCGCTCCGTCTTGGCGGACGGACTCGGCGGCGGCGCCTTCTGCGCCAGCTCCGGAGACCCCGTGCCTGTCTGGCGCGGAGCGGGAACCTCGCCCGGCCGGGCCGCCGTCCCCGACTGGACGCTTCCGGTGCCCGCGGCGGGGATCTGCTCCGCCGGCGCCGGACCCGCCTGCTCGACCGGCGCCCGTTCCTCGCTGGGGCGCTCGGCCACTTGCGGAGGGGCGGGACGGTCCGCCGCCCGTTTGGAGGCCAGTGACAGCGCAATGAACACCAGGGGCGTGACGATCAGAATCGCGGCGGCAGTCCAAAGGACGTGCTTCCACGGGATCGGCGGCGGCGCGGGCTGCGGCGGAGCCGGCGCCACGAACCCCCCGGGCGGGCGACGGATGGCGCTGCGGAACTCCGCCTCCAGCGCGTTCGAATCCAGCTTGAGCAACAGGGTATACTCGTGCAGGAGGCCGATCAGATAGGCCGGATCCGGCAGCATGCGGTAGTCGTCCGCCTCCAGGGCCTCGAGCAACCGGAGCGGGACCTTGCTCTGGTACGCCGCCTGCTCGGGACTGAGGCCCCGGTCCTCCCGCTGCTTCCGCAGCATCTGCCCGATGCTCACCTTGTCAGGCATCTCGCCGCATTCCTCCAGCCGAGCCCCGGATCATTGCCGTGCAGCCCGGGGGGTGCTCGCCGGCTCCCTCTGGGCCTGTGGCCCGCGCTCCCAGCCAGACAGGATCATCCCCGCGCATCCGGTCCGCCCACCCCGATCATCCGACACAAAATGGAATTGCGCTACAGAAAAAATACCACGGTGATGACCAGGAACGTCGGGATGAGCACCAACCCGGAATACAGCATGTACCCAAAGAAATGCGGCACCGCAACACCCTGCTCCTCGGCGATCACTTTTACCATAAAGTTCGGTCCGTTTCCAATATACGTGTTCGCCCCCATGAACACCGAGCCGCAACTGATGGCGCGCAGCAGGTCCGCCCGGACACCGGCGATAGACGGGATGCCCGCGAGGCTCTGGCTCCGGGTGACGCTCTCCGCCAGCGAGGAGAAGGTCAGGTACGTTGGCGCGTTGTCGAGGAAGGAGCTCAGGCCCCCCGAGAGCCAGAAGAATTGCCAGGGTTGCGTGATGCCCAGCGCCGCGCCCTTTATCCGGAGCAGCGTGAGCAGCGGCACCATGGTGACGAAGATCCCGGCGAAGAGGATGGCCACCTCCGAGATGGGCGCGAACGTGAACCCGTGTTGGTCCCGCAGCCCTTTCTTCGTGAATGCCATCGAGAGGATGCTCATGGCCACCATCGTCAACTCCCGGTAGGGGAAGGGGAACTGGAGGAACACCGAGAGGATCACGACCAACAGGAACAGCAGGTTCAGCGTCCCCGACACGCGAAGCGGCGTTGCCATCGCACGGTCACGCTGGATGTCCGCCGGACTTTCTTTCCGGTAGCACCAGGTATCCCACACATAGAAGACGGCCAGGACGATGGCCAGGGCGGTCAGCCACATCGGGAAGAGGTTTAATGTCCAGGCGAAGGGAACCCCCCTCAGATACCCCAGGAACAACGGGGGATCCCCCAGAGGCGTCAAGCTTCCGCCGATATTGGACACGACAAAGATGAAGAACACGGGGATGTGGTAGGTGTACTTCCTCTCACTGTTCGTCTTCAACAACGGCCGGATGAGCAGCATGCTCGCGCCTGTTGTGCCGATCAGGTTGCATATCACCGCCCCGAGGAACAGGAACGAGGTATTCACTGCCGGAGTCGCTCGCAGGTCACCTGTCAGCAAAATGCCGCCCGAGATGATGAACAAAGAAGCCAGCAGCAGAATGAAAGAGATGTAATCCTCGACGGTGCGTCCCAACTCCGCCGGGAGGCGGGTGATCAAGAAGGGCAGCACCGGAATGCTGACCAGAGCCGAGACGATCGCCTTGTTCCGGTTCTTCTCCCAGAAGTGCGGAAGGGCCAAGGGCATGACGGCGATGAGAATCAGGAAGATTACGAAGGGGGCGCAGATGTACAAGGGAATGGATTCGCCTGCAGGCATTCACCCATCCTTTCTCTTCGCCGCTTCATTCACGAAGCAGCCTACGCAATATCGATGTCCGCGTCCCTCCCCGGAACAGCCGAGTCAGTCGAGAGACCCGTGAGTCCCGCCAGACCCTAACACATGGGACCGGCCGCGACAAGGAATCCGGACGCTGGCTCCGCTGCGGGCACGGATCAGGTGAGGGGCCGTTCCTCCGGTGCCGCCGGCAGCTCGGATGGATCCGTCTCGACGTGGAGGCCCCGCACCCCCTGGCGCGCCCGGGACAGATGGGCCTTGAGATCCTCCCGGCTGTTCTGGAGCTGCGTGATCGTCCGGGAGAGGCGCCCGTCCACCTCGCTGTCCATCTTCTCCAGGGCGTCGGCGATGGTCGCCAGCGCCTGGCTCAGGCGGGCCGTGTCGATCTCAGTGCCGAACCGCAAGATCACCTGTAGCAAGGACAGCAGGTACGGGATGACCTGGGTGTAGCTGATGATGACGACCCCTTGCTTGAAGGCCTCCACGTGCGCCTCCACGCACAGGTCGAAGACCGCGTCCGGCACGGCCAGGACCCCCAGCCGGATCGTCCGGTCCGGGTCGAGGTACTTCACCACCTCGCGGATCTTCCTCTTCACCTCGGACTGGATCTCGTCGGCCAGCGCCCTGCGCACGGCCGGATCCTCCGCCTCCTGCAGTCGCTCGAGTTGGGACAGCGCCGGCCACTTGCTGTCGATCGGAAGCAGCCGTCCGTGAGGCAGGCGCAGGGCGAACTCCACCGGCTTGTTGTTGATGGTGAGGTTCGTCTCGCGAAGCTCCACGGGAAGCTGCGCCAGGATCGCCCCCAGGATGTTCTCGCCGGCGATCCCGCGGGACTTGGTTCCGGCCAGCACCGTCTCCAGGCGCTTCAGGACGTCCCGGGCCTCCCGCTCGTGCTTCTCCCGGACCTCATCGGCGGCCTGGATCTGGGCGACCAACTCCCGGGTCTGGGTGATCTCGGTTCGCAGGCCCTGATGGGCGGCCGCGAGATTTCCGCTGAGCGATTCCTGCACCTGTCCGAGATGTTGCGCCAAAAGCTCCTGCGTCCGGACCGTCTGATGGACAAGCTCCGTGACTGACGTGAGGGCCTGCTGGGTCTGATGAATCCGCTGGGTGAGGGCCTCGGCGGTCTGCTGAACGGCCGCCTGCCCCTGCTCCCGCGTCTGGACAACTTCCGAGCGCACGGTCTCCTGGATCCGGGTGGCCGCCTGGACCTCTCCGGACAGTTGACCAACCCGGGTGCCCAGGTCTGTCAGGCTCGCCTGGAGGTTGGCCAGAACCGTTTGCCCCAGGTCTCCTCCCGGTCGCCGGCGCAGGATGAGCACCAGAACGACCATGCCCAGGAGGAGCAGGAATCCAAAGATGCCGATGACTATCCAGAGTTGATTTGGCGACATTTCTCACTCCGGAAGCGTAACCGGGACGGCGACAGACTACACAACGCGGCGCCGAGATTCAACCTTTCTCTCCCCCCAACCCATCTAAGTGGATGGAAGGCAAGACATTCTCCTCAGCCCGGTGAGGCGGCCCGGCTCGAGCGAGAGCAGTTCGGCATTGCGGGAGAGGAGCAGCGGTTCAAGAGCGACGGAAGCCTGAGCCCGGGGGGGAGCGACGGCGGCTCTGGCGGGACGAGAATCGCGCCTCCCGTCGCATCTAACTCCCCTTCTCTTCACTCCCCTCGTACCTGTCTAACGTCCGGGCGATGATCCGCGCCGCCTTATGGCGCCGGCCTCCATCGCCGTGTTAGGCACCGGGGGTGTCATTCCTCGAGTTGCTCAAGAGGGATCCCCTTGCCGGCCCGAAGGCTATGGCGGGCGGTCTCTACTCGCTTGAGGAAGCGTGGGTCGTGCTCCAGCCGATAGTCGAACCAGTCGTCCTCCGATCCGAAGCCGATGAGGATCCCGGCGGGTTTGCCGTGGCGGGTAATCACGACGTCATCCTTCTCTGCTTCCCGGAGATAGCGGGACAGATCATCCTTCACTTCAGACAGAGGAATCCTTTTCATTCGGGCTCACTCCTTTCAGCCAGCCAGCGCTCGGCCTCTGACTTCCGAACGATGGCAAGGATCTCGACCACCGGGTCCGCCACGTCGTAGTAGACGCGGATCTCCCCAACCCGGAGCCGATATTGGGGTCGCACAAGGCCCCGGAGGCGCTTGATCCGGCTGCGACTCGTCCTGCCCGGGTCATGCCGGAGGTGCTTCTCCAGCGCATCGCGAACCTGGGCGCGGAGATAGGGCGGTAGGCCCGTGTACTGGCGAGCAGCCTCAGGCGCCAGGACGAGGTCATATTGCATTCTGGCCAGATCATAGCCAGAATTAGGCCATCCGTCAAGCCCCTACTTGTTCTCCTTGGTGCCTAACGGGGCGGCGGATCAGCCGCAGGCGGGACGGCGAGGGAACTCGCCGGAGCGACTGCCGGCTGCATCCGCGTGATGGGCCGCGCGAGCGGCCCCAGCACGCGGAGGTCTATCCGCCGCCCCGATGCGCCGACTGCCTCGCGCCGGCGCGGTCCGCGAGCAACCTATCGTGAGGCGCCGGGCTGGGGGATATCCAGCCACCCGGAGCATCCGACTGGACCGCCGCGATGGCCGTGCGCGTCGGCGCATCGGTCACGGTGAGCGGCCGCGGCGAGCGAATGCGAGCCAGCGGTCCGGTCCACTGCGTGGTTGGGCGGCAGGCTAACGGCTCCGCTCGCCCCACCAAAATGTATCGAGATGAACACGGGTAACTCGTCGCTTACGGGCAACACGGGCCGCGTACGCCTGATATTGTGCGTTGTCTTCACTCGTGAGGTGCTTCACACCTCGCCACCGTGGCAAGACGCGCCGCCCGGCTCTCTCGCGCAAACGGCGAGCAGTAATGGAATCGATCGGAATTTCAAGGAACGGCTCCGATTTCTCGAGATGGAAGTGACGGGCAAGATAGGTCGTATACAGAGAGTCGCGAAGAAAGATGTTCAGAAGTTTTCTGGCCAGGCCCCAGCTCCGCGCGGTCCGAGGAAGAGCGGACACCAAATTGCGTGTGGCCCGGTCGAGCCGCTCACGAAACAAGCGCTCCTGCGGGATTCCAAGCCGACCCAGACTAAGGCGACAGAGGTACTCGCGTGCTGCCTTCGCGGCCCCCTTTCCTTGGCGTCGCGTCGCGGAGACGCTCGCTGCGATTCGCGCAGCTCTCCACTGCGCCGCGCGGATGAACTTTGGTGACCTAGGCACTACCGTACCTCATTGCCGCCCAACGCCGGCCGTAAGCTGCGGGACGCCCTGGCGCGGGGCGTGCGTACGCATGACCCGTGACAGGGCGGACCGACAGCTTCAAGGCCTTGTTGGGCGTTCCGAATCCCATTGGTTACTTCCTGGGCAAAGCCTGCTCCAGTTCGTCAAGGTGGGTGACGATCTGCGACCAGCCCTGAGACCACCGCTCATCGAGCGGTTCGCTTGGCTGACAGATGGACTTGCTCCTATCTAGGAGCTCGTTGGTGATCTCACATATCCGCCGGAGTTCACCTGGGGCGTCGGCTGGGACAATGTACCTGGCAGGAAAGAGCGGCTCGTACAGGCCGGCCTCTCGCGCCACCAGCCGCATACATGCCAGAATCGCCCGGTGTAGGCGCGTTCGAGCTGGGTACGCCAACTCCGGATCAGCAGCCAGGGCACGCACCTGATGGATCCTAGTGCGACACAGGTCTGTATGACTCATGGGCTTGAACCTCCAGTCCGTCCAGCAGTAATCCGGTACGCTCGATCCAAAGCGTTAGCACACCAGCATCTGGAGATGCCGGTGCGCTCTGCACGTCTTCCGCAGCGACACGATGTCGATAAAGCTGCGGGAACTCCGAGGCAAGGGCGCTCGGGAGCTTCCACGCCTCTACGACCTCGGTCACCGGGCCTGTTCGGTCGAACCGAGGGCGGCCCAACAGGTACGATCCGAGGATCGCGATCCGCCGGACCAAGGCAGCGAGCGTCGCAAGTTCAAACTCCAGGTCGGGAGGATTCGGAAGTTCCGCGGCGATATCCAGCAGGCTCTGCTGGAAGGCGCGGACGTCACGATGTGCGCGCTGGTAGTGGGGCAACCGCCCCAGCACGGCCGAGAGCCGCCCCTCCGTCCCAGGCGACTCATAAAGTACCCTGGCTTCATGGCGCAGGTGATGCAGGAACAACGAACCGTATCCGGCCATTCGGTTGATCTCTTCCCACCCGTAGCGGCTCACTGAAAGTCGCCGGCCGGGGAAGCGGCACGCGACATCGCTCGGAACCAGCCCATCCCCGACCAGAAGTATGTCAACGTCGCTCGATGGTAACGAGTCGCCACGCGCTTCGGAGCCATATAGCCACACGGTATGGGCCTTCACCGGTGAAGGCTCCAACGGAACACATAGGCCGCGACCAAACTGGCCCAGATGGCGGTAAGGATGGTCTGTGTGGCGGCGAAGAGACGTGCCGTCCAGCCGACCGCGTGGATGGATGAACCGAGTGCGCCGGCGACAGCATTGTCGACGCTGAACTCGAGGGCTGTCCAAAAGGAAACCTGCGCCCCAAAGTCGACGGCACGCGCCGGCGGCGCCGATAGAGCGTCGGGAATCCAATAGAACAGCAAAGGGAACAGCACGAACGTGGCAATGGCGTAGTTCCTGACCAAGACCCAGAGCCGTTCGCCGTAGCCGAACAGCATGCGGTTGATCAGACTGCCGATCAACCGAAGAGCGACGACGAGCCGGGCGAACGCATCGTAATGATCTTTGTACCATTTGGACCTTGCCATGACTGCGGCTCGATAGTGCGATTCTCTGGCTTGTACTTCGCAGAGTCTGTAGGTTCGCGCGTCGCGCGGATCTCCAAGCGTGGCCGCCTCGCGAGCAAGATTGCGCGCGAGTTCCTCGCGTAGGTTTGGCTCTGGCGGGAGATTGTGCTCGATCTCAGCGAAAGGGACGTAGCACCCGACGAAGCGGGTATATCGAAAGTTGCAGCCGCCGAAGGATGCGCCGGGAAACTCGCAGTTGATGAAGCGACAGCTCGAGAAGCTACAGTTCCTGATATCCGATTTGCGAAAGTAACATGCGATGAAGGCGCAATTGAGAAAGCGGCCGCCCTCGAGCTTCGCTTCCTTGAAGCTGATGTTGGCAAACGTACAATGTTCATAGGTCGGCTTGTCAAGCGTGGAGCCGTCGAGCCGTTGGCTGCCATAGACTTCCTGGGAACCGTTGTACGGCGACTGAATGCTGCCGGCTTTGCGACCAACGAAATATGCCTGTGTCGTCATCTGGCACCCTTGGCTCTCGGGAGGAGATCCACGGCTGAAGGACTGAACTCCGGGTCGCTTTCTCCTAGCATGGGTCCAGACTTGTCGATAGTCCTTCGTCCGGTGGTCCTACTCAGGTGCTCTCCCGGATACGCCCAACGAATAAGCTTTTATCCGGCGGGCCCCGCGCAAGACAGGCCGACAACCGCGGCAGCGGGCCGGCCGGGTAAAGCGGCTTGAACTGAACCGCTGGCCTGAAGGCTATGGGGATTGTATCTCACCCGGGGGGCCGGGGGAAGGGATTTGTGACCAAGGGCCAGGGGGGCGCGTCAGCGAAGCAGGGGTGGACACGAGGGCGGTGGGAGCGACAAGACCCTCCGGAGGGACGAGAAAGACGTGCGGGGGGCACAGGCCTCCGTCCCTCCGCGCGCAGCGGGGCGCGGGCGCGATGGACAGGCGGACCGCTGAGGGCGGGCTCATGAGGTGTCCGGCGCGAGGACCGGGCGTGCGCCCGGCCCGAAGACGGCCACGACCCCCAGGCGGCCCTGCCGACAGACGGGACACCGGGTGAGTCCACCCCAGTCAACCGCTGCATCAGGGCGGCGACCGACTCGGGCGCCCGGGGGAGCTCCGGCGGCTCTGGCGGGACGAGAATCGCGCCTCGCGCCGCATCTAGCGCAAGAAGGACGACATGCAGAAACAGCCCAGCACGAGATAGGTCCCCCTCCCCTTCTCTTCATTCCCCTCGTACCTGTCTAACTCTAGGGATCAGCTGTGGCGCGGAGCGCCGTCAGTTGCATGCCGAAGTTAGGCTGAATCTCGGCAAAGGTCGTCAAGGACTGGCAAACCCAACTTCCTGAGATGTCTCGCTGTCCATGTGAGAGCGAGCCCGTAGAGGTGGTCAACGTCTTCACGGGGGACGCTCGGCACAAGCCCGGCAATCTCAGCATGTCGCAAGTCGTTGTTATTGAGGATCCCACCGAAGAACGACCAATCAGGGTGGGCGATGGCCAGTTCGGATTCGGCGGCCTGCTCGCTCCCGTAGAATTTCTTCAAGAAGTCGCGGACCTTGTATAGATCAATGAACCAGGAGGACGGGTCGCTTCGCCCGCCGTGGTAGTACTCGATCCAAGCTGTCTGATGATATCGCAACAGCCGGCGGAGGCCGTGATTCGTCGTCGCCGCATTGGCGATCGTCGATGCCCCTTTCAGAGGGGGCAGCCGATACGTCGCTGCGGTGTCACAGGCGAGGGTTACAGTCGCAGCTATCGATCTTTCACCGCGTTGGGCGAGCAGTTGGTCTCGTACAGTGGATGCGTTGCTCTGAAATCTGGCCGCGATAATCACCTCCCGGCTTTCGAGGACCATGAATGAGCCCCCGCAGAACGGCCAAGCGGCAGATAGTAGCTGGAGAGCTGACACTAGCTCGGCCTCGGCTTCTACAACCTGATTAGGATCACCGACAGGCTTTCGTGTCCTTTCGGCAAGCCTGCATGACTTCCGTTGAGCTGCTTGCTATCGTCAGCTGCCACCTCAACAATGGAAGGAGGACAGCTGATGAGCACCACAACGGTTCCTGCCCATCCCAGCCCC